>RCUI01000140.1_pt1 | contig 27022 bp, 23 predicted proteins | sample 2166121 | NCBI WGS metagenome assembly RCUI01 (sample SAMN09932700, study PRJNA488358) | compost metagenome | feature: garden; material: soil; isolation source: compost soil in succinic acid-enriched culture | place: Germany: Experimental Botanical Garden Goettingen | collected 2016-01-27
GGCCTGGTCTACGAGACCCTCAAGCGGGTTCCGGAAGAAGAAGAGGTACTGGAAGTCGAAGGCCTGCGCATCATCATCAAGAAGATGAAGGGCCCGAAAATCGTCCTGGCCAAGGTGCTCAAGCTCGACTGAGCCGCCTTAAGGGTTGCCGGCGGTGAAGTTCGGCAACCCACCGACCGGCTGGTTGAACTGGTAGGGGATCGACTCCAGGGCCAGCCCGACGTTGCGCTGCACCACAAAATGCAGGTGCGGGCCGGTGCTGTTGCCAGTATTGCCGGACTTGGCCAACGCCGTACCGTACGCCACCCGTTGCCCCTCACTCACCACCACCGAACCGCGCATCAGGTGCAGGTACACGCCCATGGTGCCGTCGTCATGAAGGATCCGCACAAAATTCCCCGCCGGGTTCGTCCCGCGTCCGCTCTGGTTGTTCTCGGTCTTGATCACCACCCCGGCCCTTGCGGCAATGATCGGCGTGCCTTCGGGCATGGCGATGTCCATGGCGTAACGCCCCTTTGGTCCAAAATGGCTATAGCGTCCATTGGCGCCTTGCGTCAGCCGGAACGGCCCACCGCGCCACGGCAACGGGTAACGGAATGCCTGCTGGCGCTGGGCGGGGTTGCCCAGGGCATACTTGAACTTCTCCTGATAGCCCACCGGCTTGCCCGGCAGGCGCGCACTGAGCACCGTCAGCGGCACTGTGGTGCGGGGCGGCAGCACCCGCCGGACAATCCGTGATGCACCGCCCTGGACGTTGCTCAAGCGCTCCAGGCGCAGTTCTACCTCGACCGGGGCATAGGTGTCATTGCGCGCAGTGAAACGCACACCACCCACAAACTGGCTGGCCTGCAGATGAACCTGACGCTCCAGCTGCTCAACCATCCGATCACGAAAAACAAACGGTCTGCCGCCGGGCATGGGGCTGTCGGAATAGGAGACCACGCCGAACGGATCGGTGTGTTTGTAGAGGGTCATGGCCAACGCCGGGCCGCAAGCCGCGAGCAAGGCGCAGAACAGCAAAGTGCGTGCGGGCATCGGTAGTGGCTTTTTGACAGTTGGTGATCTGTCGAAGCCTAGCAGCAGATTTTCGCGTGGGCCTGGCGGGGGTGTTTCGGCGTTGTACCAGGGGACGAATGGTAATGCTGATCGCGGGCCAAGCCCACTCCCACGGAGCGGGCTTGGCCGTGATCAGGCACCCGGCACGAAGTGCTTCTGCGCCGTACCCCGGGCAATCAGCCGCGAGAGGTAGTCGAGCTTCTGGGCATCCTGGTCGACGAATTTGAAGGTCAGTTGCAGCCAATCGCTGTCAGGCTTGGGCTCCAGCGCCGCGACGGCGTGCAGGTAGCCGTTGAGCCGGGCCACTTCAGCGTTCTCGCCCTGCTCGAGGTCGAGCACGGCGCCTTCAAGTACTTGTGGCAGGGTCTCGCCTCGACGCACCACCAATAGCGCTTCCTTGAGGCTCAGGGCCTTGATCACGCACGGCTGTACGCCGCCTGGCAGGCGCAACTGGCCCTGGCCACGGCCAGCGGGCGCAACGGGCCTGGGCGCATCGATCAAGGGCTTGGCAGCTGCCGCAGGTGCCGCTGCTGGCGTGGGTTTGACCGCTTCGGCGCGCCCTCCCGTCAAGGCATTGAGCGAGTCATTGGCAAAGGCCGAACCGGCCCGGGTCGGCGCGCTGGCCATCAGGGCGTCCAGCTTGCCCACCTTGGTCAGGGCCTTTTTCACTTTGCTCAGCAGTTGTTCGTTGGTGAAGGGCTTGCCGACAAAGTCTGAAACACCGGCCTGGATTGCCTGCACCACATTTTCCTTGTCGCCACGGCTGGTCACCATGATGAATGGCATGGCCTTCATCGCGTCTTGCTCGCGGCACCAGGTCAGCAGTTCAAGGCCCGACATTTCCGGCATTTCCCAGTCGCACAGCACCAGGTCAAAAGCCTGGCGCGACAGCAGGGTCTGCGCCTTGCGGCCATTGATGGCATCTTCGATGACCACGCCCGGAAAATGGTTGCGCAGGCACTTTTTCACCAGGTCGCGAATGAACGGCGCATCATCGACCACCAACACACTGACTTTACTCATCGCCACTCCTATCGCATCCCGACCAGCATAACGCTGACTAATGGCCATTTGCCAAACATTGGCGTGCACCGGGACGCGTGATTCCGTTCGCGGCTGCCTTTGAAGTACTCACCCCACAAACGAAAACGCCCGGCCAGGGCCGGGCGTTCTTGTACGGGGCAGTCTTACTTATCGTCAGCTTCGGCCGGAACATTAGCCTTTTCACTGCCGCCCTCGACCTCTTCTTTCATGCGTTTGAGGCCCAGGTGACGCACGTCGGTACCGCGTACCAGGTAGATCACCAACTCCGAAATATTGCGCGCGTGGTCGCCGATACGTTCCAGCGAACGCAAGGCCCAGATGACGCTCAGCACCCGAGAGATCGAACGCGGGTCTTCCATCATGTAGGTGACCAGCTCACGCAGGGCGGTCTTGTATTCGCGGTCGATGGTCTTGTCGTACTGGGCCACCGACAGCGCCAGGTCGGCGTCGAAACGGGCGAATGCATCCAGGGCATCGCGGACCATGTTGCGCACCTGATCGCCGATATGACGCACTTCGACGTAGCCACGCGGCGACTCACCTTCTTCGCACAGCTGGATGGCACGGCGAGCGATCTTGGTCGACTCGTCACCGATGCGCTCAAGGTCGATCACCGACTTGGAGATGCTGATGATCAGACGCAGGTCGGAGGCGGCCGGTTGACGACGGGCCAGAATGCGCACGCATTCTTCGTCGATGTTGCGCTCCATCTGGTTGATCTGGTCGTCGACTTCACGCACCTGCTGGGCCAGGCCCGAGTCGGCATCGATCAGTGCGGTGACCGCGTCATTGACCTGTTTCTCGACCAGGCCGCCCATCGCCAGAAGGTGGCTGCGAACCTCCTCGAGCTCGGCGTTGAACTGCTGGGAGATGTGGTGGGTAAGGCTGTCTTTATCAATCATCTTTCGCTCCGCGAAAAAGCCGCTGGCTTCAAGCCGCAAGCTTCAAGTCATACGTGTTATGCCAGGCACCGCCGTCTTCTTGCCGCGTGTAGCGTGCAGCGTGAAGCTGTCGCTCGGCCCTAGCCGTAGCGACCGGTAATGTAGTCTTCGGTCTGCTTCTTCGCCGGGTTGGTGAACAGGGTGTCGGTATCACCAAACTCGACCAGTTTGCCCATGTACATGAACGCGGTGTAGTCCGAAACCCGGGCCGCTTGCTGCATGTTGTGGGTAACGATGACGATGGTGTACTTGGACTTGAGCTCGTAGATCAACTCTTCGACCTTCAGGGTCGAGATCGGGTCCAGTGCCGAGCACGGCTCGTCGAGCAGCAGGACTTCCGGCTCCACGGCGATGGTACGGGCAATCACCAGACGCTGCTGCTGACCACCGGACAGGCCCAGTGCCGACTCGTGCAGGCGGTCCTTGACCTCGTCCCACAACGCCGCGCCCTTGAGTGCCCACTCAACGGCTTCGTCGAGCACACGCTTCTTGTTGATGCCCTGGATGCGCAGACCATAGACCACGTTCTCGTAGATGGTCTTGGGGAACGGGTTGGGCTTCTGGAACACCATGCCGACCCGGCGACGCAGCTCGGCCACATCTTCGCCCTTGCGGTAGATGTTGTTGCCGTACAGGTTGATCGCGCCGTCTACACGGCAACCGTCAACCAGGTCGTTCATACGGTTGAAGGTACGCAGCAAGGTCGACTTGCCGCAGCCGGACGGGCCGATGAAGGCAGTCACGCGCTGCTTGGGGATGTTCATGCTGACGTCGAACAGGGCTTGCTTGTCGCCGTAGTACAGGCTCAGGCCAGGCACTTCGATGGCAACGGTTTCTTCAGCCAGACGCAGGCTCTGCTTGTCGCGGCCCAGGGCCGACATGTCGATACCGTGGGCGTGGGATTCATGTTGCATGATTTCACTCCGTTTGTAGCTGCAGGCTTCAAGCCGCACGCTGCAAGTGTGTGCAAAAGCGGCGTCCAGCTTGCCGCTTGTGGCGAATAACGTTCAGTCAGCTGTCCAGCGCCTTGTACTTCTCGCGCAGGTGGTTACGCATCCATACCGCCGACAGGTTCAAGGTGGCGATCACCAGTACCAGCAGCAATGCGGTGGCGTACACCAGCGGCCGCGCAGCCTCTACGTTGGGGCTCTGGAAGCCGACGTCGTAGATGTGGAAGCCCAGGTGCATGATCTTCTGGTCCAGGTGCAGGTACGGGTAGTTGCCGTCCACAGGCAGCGATGGCGCCAGTTTCACTACACCCACCAGCATCAGCGGCGCCACTTCACCGGCGGCGCGGGCCACGGCGAGGATCATGCCGGTCATCATGGCCGGACTGGCCATCGGCAGCACGATCTTCCACAAGGTCTCGGCCTTGGTTGCGCCCAGTGCCAGCGAGCCTTCCCGGACAGTGCGTGGAATACGTGCCAGGCCCTCTTCGGTAGCCACGATCACTACCGGTACCGCCAGCAGTGCCAGGGTCAACGAAGCCCAGAGCAGGCCGGGAGTACCCAGGGTTGGCGCGGGCAATGCCTCGGGGAAGAACAAGCGGTCGAGCGAGCCACCCAGTACATAGACGAAGAAGCCCAGGCCGAATACGCCGTAGACGATCGCCGGAACACCGGCGAGGTTGTTCACCGCGATACGGATCAGGCGGGTCACCGGGCCCTGGCGTGCATATTCACGCAGGTACACCGCCGCCAGTACGCCGAACGGGGTGACGATCACGGCCATGATCAGGGTCATCATCACCGTACCGAAGATGGCCGGGAAGATACCACCTTCAGTGTTCGCCTCACGCGGATCGTCGCTCAGGAACTCCCAGACCTTGGCGAAGTACACGCCCAGCTTGGTGAAAGTACCCATGGCGTTCGGCTGGTAGGCGTGGACCACCTTGCTCAGGTTGATCTCCACTTCACGGCCATTGCCGTCCTTGGCCACCAGGCTGTCACGCCCGAAGTCCTGATGCAGGCTGCCCAGGCGTTCTTCGATGGCCTTGTAGCGGTTGTTCAGCTCGGCGCGCTCAGCTTCGATGTCGGCCTGGGCGGCCGCATCCAGCTTGCCATTGAGTTCCAGCTTGCGGGTCTGCAGGCGCAGGCGCTCGAGGCCATAGTTGATGGCACCGATGTCTTTCTTCTCGAGCTTCTGCAGCTCACCGGCGAGCTTGTCGGCACGCTTGAGGCGCGCCTGCAGCTCGGCCCAGGCGGCATTGCCTTCGGCGACGACCTTGCCATCTTCCTTGACGCTGACCAGGCGGCCGTAGAAGTTGCCCCACTCGCGACGCTCCAGAGCGATCAGGTCGACCGGCGTCTGCTGCTCGGTCAGCCATTCGCCGACCACCCAGGTGAAGTCGCTGCCGTTCAAGTCACGGTTACCGACCTTGATCAGCTCACGGGTCATGAACTCCGGGCCTTCATCAGGCACCGGCAAGCCGGCCCCCTTGAGACGCACACGCGGTACTTCTTCCTTCTGTACCACCTCGCCGACCACTACGTGGCTGGCTTGCCCTGGCACGGTGTAGTTGGCCTGAACCAAATCGGCCGGCCAGAAGTGGCTCAGGCCACGCACAGCGATCACAGAGAGCAGACCAATGGTCATGATCACCGCGATGGCGACGGCGCCACCGCTGATCCAGACGCCAGGGGCGCCGCTCTTGAACCAGCTTTTGAGGGAATCCTTTTTCACGGATCTCTACCTTTCTATCAAAGCGACGAGTATTTCTTGCGCAGACGCTGGCGAATCAGCTCGGCCAAGGTGTTCATCACGAAGGTGAACATCAGCAGCACCAACGCGGCGAGGAACAGCACGCGGTAATGACTGCCACCGACTTCCGACTCCGGCATCTCCACGGCAACGTTGGCTGCCAGGGTGCGCATACCTTCAAACAGGTTCAGCTCCATCACCGGGGTGTTGCCGGTGGCCATCAGCACGATCATGGTTTCACCCACCGCACGGCCCATGCCGATCATCAGCGCCGAGAAGATACCCGGGCTGGCGGTCAGGATGACCACGCGGGTCAGCGTCTGCCATGGGGTCGCGCCCAGTGCCAGGGAGCCCAGGGTCAGGCTGCGCGGTACGCTGAACACGGCGTCTTCGGCAATCGAGTAGATGTTCGGGATGACTGCGAAGCCCATCGCGATACCGACTACCAGGGCGTTGCGCTGGTCGTAGGTGATGCCCAGGTCATTGGTGATCCACAGGCGCATGTCACCGCCGAAGAACCAGGTTTCAAGGAACGGGCTCATGTACAGGGCGAACCAGCCGGTGAACAGGATCACCGGAATCAGGATGGCCGCTTCCCAGCCATCGGGCACCCGCAGGCGCAGCGACTCGGGCAGGCGGCTCCAGGTGAAGCCGGCGACCAGGATGCCGATCGGCATCAGCAGGAACAGGCTGAACACACCCGGCAAGTGCCCTTCCAGGTACGGTGCCAGGAACAGACCGGCGAAGAAGCCGAGGATGACCGTTGGCATCGCTTCCATCAGCTCGATCACCGGCTTGACCTTGCGGCGCATGCCCGGGGCCATGAAGTAGGCGGTGTAGATGGCGGCGGCGATGGCCAGCGGGGCGGCGAGGATCATCGCGTAGAACGCGGCCTTCAGGGTACCGAAGGTCAGCGGCGAGAGGCTGAGCTTGGGCTCGAAGTCGGTGTTCGAGGCGGTCGACTGCCAGACGTATTTAGGCTCGTCGTAGTTCTCGTACCAGACCTTGCTCCACAGCGCGCTCCAGGACACTTCCGGGTGCGGGTTCTTCAGGGTCAGTGGCAGCAGCTTGCCGCCCTCTTCGATGATGATGCGGTTGGCACGTGGCGACAGCGCCAGCACGCCTGCACCTTCCGCAACCGGCTCGACCAGCAAGGTACGGTGGGCGGTGCTGTGGAACACGCCGAGCTCGCCGGCAGCATCCAGGGCAATGAAGCCTTTGCGACGCTCTTCGGCATCGATCTGCACGATGGGCGCCTTGCCCATCTGGAAGTCGCGGATGCGCTTGAAGCGCTGCTCGCCGTCCGGGTCACGGGCCATGAACCATTGGGCCAGGCCACCTTTGGAATCACCGATGATCAGCGAGATACCACCGACCAGCTGGGCACTTGCGGTAACTTCGGCATCGCCGTTGTCGAGCAATTTGTAGCGACCGTTGAGGCTTTTTTCGCGCAGGCTGAAGACATCCGCCTGGGCCCGGCCATTGATGACGTACAACCACTGCTGGCGCGGATCGATGAAGATCGACTTCACCGACTCGGTCATCTGCGGCAGATCGATACGGCTCTGCTCGCTGGTGACCTCACCGGTCATCATGTTCTCCTCGCGGGTCAGCGAGACCACCTGCAGGTGTGCGCCGGTAGAGCCGGCTACCACCAAGGTGTCGCCATTCACGTTGAGGCTGACATGCTCCAGGGCACGGCCCTGCTCATCGAGCACGAAGGGCTCCTGGCCATAGGGGTAATCAATGCCAGGGCTGATGGTCTTCTTGTTGTCCGGGTAGGTGATCTTGTAGCTGTGGCTAAACGCCAGCGCCTGGCCGTTGGACAGCCCCAATACCACCAGTGGATTGCCCGGCTGGTCATTACCGATCGAGGTCACCTGGGTGCCGGCCGGCACTGGCAGGTCGACGCGCTTGAGTTCGGCACCGGTCTTGGTGTCGAAGAACAATGCCTGGCCCTTGTCGGACACACGCATGCCCACGAGGTTCTGCTCTTCCAGGGCAATCATCAGCGGCTTGCCGGCGTCCTGGCTCAGCCAGGTCGGTTCCAGCGCCTTCTTGCTGGTCAGGGTAGCGCCCTGGAACAGCGGCACGACCACGTAGGCCAGGTAGAAGAAAATCAAGGTGATCGCCGCCAGCACGGCAAGCCCGCCCACCAGTACATACCAGCGGGTCAGGCGATCCTTGAGCGCACGCAGGCGACGCTTGCGTTGCAGTTCGGGCGTATTGAAATCAATCCGCACGGGGGGAGAATTTTGGGTCATGGTGGAGTTGGCCAGATCATTCATGCGCACACCCTAGCGGTCCCGTATGACAAAAACATGACAATGCAGTGACGCAAAAAAGCCCGCCGCTCAGTGGTCCTGGCAGCGGACTCGCAATTTGCGGTGGAGACTGGTCATTTCCAGGCCCCACCTGTCTCACACTCAGTTCTTCGCGACGCCTTTATTGGCGTGGCTCAGGCCCAGGTCGGCCAGGGCTTTTTCAGCGACTTTGGCCGGCAGTGGGATGTAGCCGTCCTTCACGACAACTTGCTGGCCAGCCTGGGACAGGACCAGCTTGACGAACTCGGCTTCCAGCGGGGCCAGAGGCTTGTTCGGCGCCTTGTTGACGTAGACGTAGAGGAAGCGCGACAGCGGGTAGGTGCCGTTCAGGGCGTTGGCTTCGTTGTCTTCAACGAACGCGCCACCGTCTTTCTTGGCCAGAGGCACGGTTTTCACGCTGGCGGTCTTGTAGCCGATGCCCGAGTAGCCGATGCCGTTCAGCGAGCTGCTGATCGACTGTACGACCGAAGCCGAACCAGGTTGCTCGTTGACGTTGGGCTTGAAGTCGCCTTTGCACAGGGCTTCTTCTTTGAAGTAACCGTAGGTGCCGGATACCGAGTTGCGACCGAACAGCTGGACCGGCTTGTTGGCCAGGTCGCCCGTCACGCCCAGGTCAGCCCAGGTCTTGACGCCGGCCTTGGCACCACACAGGCGAGTGGAGGAGAAAATCGCATCGACCTGAGCCATGGTCAGGCCCTTGATCGGGTTGTCTTTGTGTACGAAAACGGCCAGGGCGTCGACGGCAACCGGAATGGCGGTTGGCTTGTAGCCGTACTTCTGCTCGAACGCCTGCAGCTCGACGTCCTTCATCTTGCGGCTCATCGGGCCGAGGTTGGCGGTGCCTTCGGTCAGCGCGGGTGGCGCGGTGGAGGAGCCGGCAGCCTGAATCTGGATGTTTACGTTCGGGTATTCCTTCTTGTAGGCCTCAGCCCACAGAGTCATAAGGTTCGCCAGGGTATCGGAACCGACGCTGGAGAGGTTGCCCGACACACCGGTGGTCTTGGTGTAGGTCGGAATAGCAGGGTCAACAGCGGCAACCGCATTGGCGGTGGCAACGCCAGCGGCGACGAAAGTCAGGGCCGCCATCAAACGCTTCAGTTTCATGCCTTACTCCTAGCAGGAATTGGGGGTGAGATGGATCGGGCCCAAGTATCTGCAGGCCGTATGAACACTCTATGAACCGAATGTGACAATTAGATGAAAGGCCATCACCGAATGTCGGTGATGGCCTTTTCAAGATGTTGCGAGGTGGGAACGGGAAGGGATTCAGCGTTTCTTGGCCAACAGATAGAGGCCGACCAGCAGACCAATGGTGCAGATACCGGCCACGTAATAGGCTGGTCCCATCGGGCTGAACTTGAGCAGGTAGGTGACCACCATTGGGGTCAGGCCGCCGAAAATGGCGTAGGCCAGGTTGTAGGAAAAGGACAACCCGCTGAAACGCACGACGGCGGGGAAAGCATGAACCATTACATAAGGCACCGCGCCGACGATGCCGACAAACAGGCCGGTGAGGGCATAGAGCGGGAACAGCCATTCGGGGTGGTCGACCAGGCTGTGATAGAAGCCCCAGGAGCTGGCCAACAGTGCCAGGCTCCCGACCACGAACACGCGCCCTGCGCCGAAGCGATCGGCCAGCATCCCGGCCACGATGCAACCCAGGCTCAACAGCACGATGGCCAGGCTGTTGGCTTGCAGGGCCACGGTGGGTGCAATGCCATAAACCGTCTGCAGCACCGTCGGAGTCATCAGAATGACCACGATGATCCCGGCCGACAGCAGCCAGGTCAGCAGCATCGACAAGACAATGGCGCCACGGTGGTCGCGCAGCACCGCCCGCAATGGCACTTCCTCGGCCAAGGCCTTGCGTGCCTGCAGTTCGGCGAACACCGGGGTTTCATGCAACCAGCGACGCAGATACACCGCGAACAGCCCGAACACGCCACCCAGCAGGAACGGGATCCGCCAGGCATAGTCGGCCAGCTCTTCTGGTGTATAGATGCTGTTGATCGCAGTGGCGACCAGCGAGCCGAGCAGAATTCCGGACGTCAGCCCTGCCGTCAGGGTGCCGCAGGCGTACCCGATATTGCGCGAGGGTACGTGCTCGGACACGAATACCCAGGCGCCCGGCACTTCACCACCGATGGCCGCGCCCTGGATCACCCTCATCAGCAACAGCAGGATCGGCGCCCACATGCCGATCTGCGCGTAGGTCGGCAGCAAGCCCATGATCAGCGTCGGCACGGCCATCATGAAGATGCTCAAGGTGAACATCTTCTTGCGCCCCAGCAAGTCGCCAAAGTGCGCCATGACGATGCCGCCCAGTGGACGCGCCAAGTAGCCGGCGGCGAAAATCCCAAACGTTTGCATCAGGCGCAGCCATTCGGGCATATCCGCAGGGAAGAACAGCTTCCCGACGACCGTGGCGAAGAACACGAAAATGATGAAGTCGTAGAACTCCAGCGCTCCGCCCAGGGCGGAAAGCGACAGGGTTTTATAGTCACTGCGGGTGAGCGGCCTCGAAGGCTGCGCGATACTGCCGGGCACGGAGGTCATAGGTATCTCTTATTGGTATCGCTGATTGGTACTGCAGGCCGCTTGCCGCGCGGGTTTGGGGCCTGGTGGGCCCCGAACGATAGCAAATTGCAAGAAAAAGCACAGTGCGCACAAATTCAATACAAGTATTCATAAATGCATGGTCGTCGCTGCGCTTTCTGCTCTATATACTGGCCGCTTGTATCAAAAGGTTGCGTCTACCGAAGGATGTTGTGCGAAAACGCCGCTAGGTATGCTTAGTCGGTTTCGCAGAGTTTCCCTTCGCCGCCTGGCAAAGCGAAAGCAGCGTAGTATGGTTGTGCTGAATCGTTTTTCGAGGCGTCTGCATTAGCGCCAACCAACGAAGCGTCACGGGTCAGAGGCACCCCCGGCATGATTGAACTCGAACAAGAAGATCCCATCCCGCAAGGCGACCTGGCCTTGCAGATCACAGCATTACCGCGTGAAACCAATGGTTTCGGCGATATATTCGGCGGCTGGCTGGTTGCCCAGATGGACCTGGCCGGCACCGCAATGGCCAGTCGCGTCGCCGGGGGCCGGGTGGCTACGGTCGCAATCGACCGCATGGCCTTTCTGGTACCCGTGGCCGTTGGCGCACAGTTGTCCTTCTATACCCAGACCCTGGAAATCGGCCGCAGCTCGATCCAGATGATGGTCGAAGTGTGGAGCGACGACCCGCTGTCCAGCGAATGGCGCAAAGTCACCGAGGCTGTGTTTGTCTTCGTAGCCATCGACGGCAGTGGGCGCACCCGTTCGGTTCCTCCTCGTCGCTGAGTCGGCTGCGCGGTAAACTCGAGGGTATGCAAGCGGTCCAAGACCGTACGGCAAACCCAAGAGATCAAGCGCATGTCCACACCCAAGGTCGAATCCGAACAACACGGCGAGCTCAATTGCTGGCGCATCACCACTGACAGCGCCGAACTGCTGGTCGCCCAGCAGGGCGCCCAGGTGTTGAGCTACCAGCGGCTCGGCGAACCCCCTTTGTTGTGGTTGAGCGAACAGGCCATTTTCAAGCAGGGCAAATCCGTGCGCGCCGGGGTTCCGGTGTGCTGGCCCTGGTTCGGCAATCTGAGCCGCAATCCGCAGGCCGTACAGGCCATGTACCACGGCAGCGAAGCGCCCGCCCATGGATTGGTGCGCGGTCGCGACTGGCAATTGCAAGGCATCACTGATATCGGCAATGCGGTGCGGGTCGACTTCACTCTGCCCGACACCCTGGGGGATCTCCCCGGCTGGCCACACACGGTCGAGCTCACGCTGAGCATCGTCATGGGGGAGCAGTTGACCGTCACCCTCACCAGCTACAACCTCGACAACATCCCCGTCACCATCAGCCAGGCACTGCACAGCTACTTCGCCGTCAGCGATGTGCGCAAGGTTCAGGTGGAAGGCGTAGAAGGCCTGGGCTATATCGAGACCCTGGAAAACTGGCAGCAACGCACACAACAAGGCGCGTTGGGCTTTGCGAGCGAGACCGACCGCATTTACCTGCAGGCGCCGGAACAGCTCAGCATCGTCGACCCGGATTGGAACCGACGTATTCGCCTGACCAGCAGCGGATCACGTTCAGCGGTTATCTGGAACCCGTGGACCGACCGCGCAGCAGAGCTGGCGGACATGGCTGACGATGGCTGGCAGCGCATGTTGTGTATCGAGACGGCCAATGTGTGGGATGACCTGGTTACCCTCCAACCCGGGGCAAGCCATTCCCTGAGCCTGGCCATCGACAGCGAAACGCTCTAGGGCAGGAGCGTCAACGTACCCGCACAAGGCTTTGCACCGCCAGTTCCAAAGCCTTTTGCATATCCAGCCGCGCCGATCGCCCAAGATCCTCATCGTTCATCTTGCCATCGCGCTCCGATGGCAGGATCGGTGCAGTGAGGTCTTCACCATCCGTCGCTTCAAAATCCTGCTGCTGACCCAAAGGCATCGCGCTTCGCCGCAACAGCATGCGTAATTGCTCCGGGGTCAGGCCGGGATTGATCGACAGCATCGCCGCCACCGTAGCCGTTACCAGGGGTGTAGCGTACGAGGTGCCACACTGTACGGTCCCGACATCTCCGGCAATGGCGGGCGATGCGCGAACACAGGCTGCGGCACTGATATCCACGCGCATATCGATATTCGAGCTGCCGCGCTTGACTACGTAATCCGGGGCGCGCAGTACCTGCGCTGATCGATTGCGCTGATGACCACCCACCACCAGCAATTGCTCGGTCACGAACGAAGAAGGCAAGCGATACTCGTCGGTTCCGGATCGCGAGGCGCCATTGCCCGCCGAGTTGATAACGATCACGTCAGGATGCTTGGCCCGCAACCAGAGAAAAAACTCTTCCAGGAGTTCTTCATAGCCACTCATGGCCAGCCCCGACCGCAACAGCGAATCGACTTCATCCCCTTCGATGTTGCGTGCCCCGACCCGGTGAACTCCCCAGCTCCAGTTCAATACACGCACACCGTCTTCTACCAGGTTGACCGAGGCGGCAATGTTGGCGGTGATTCCAGCATCGGAGTTTCGTTCGACAATCACTTCAAAACCCGGGCTCGCCGGGCCAAGCCCCTGAAGAAAGCCGCTATTACCCTGCGCTTGCCAGTCTGCTGCAAGTATGCCGGCCACAGTGGAACCGTGGCTGTCGGCCTTGTGTGCATCCCGGGCAAACAGGCAAAGGCGCCCTGGACTTGCCCGGCAGTCACCTCGATACGCGGCGAAATCCACCGCATCGAAATCCAGGTTGCGCTCGATGACACCTACCCGAACAGGCTGCACCTTGATCTGTTGCCGTTTGGCTGGAATCCGGCGCTGGTAGTAATACACCGCATCCAAATATCGATTGGCGGCCCATTCATCTTGCCAACTGGATGACGCTTCACCCGTACCCGATGATTCTTTACCCCGCTCCGGAGCTGACTCTTCGATGATCACCGCATCGACACTGGCTTCGCTTCCCATGCGCAATACCATGGCATCACGCTGAATGAGGTCGTCCACCGGCAGGCGCAACTGGTAGACATTGAGCGGCGCGATCGCGCCGACCACCTGAGCATCGTATTTACGGGCAATTCTCCTGGCTTGTTCGAGCCCGTCGTGGCGCTCCTCGATCAACAGGCTGACAAGATCGACATACGTGGTAAGGCCGTCCATGTTCTTGGCCACTTCACCAGGCCCGGCAGCGAGTACATGACTGCTGCCCGTTGAAAGCCATACCGCATTGCTTTGCAGGCCCTGAGCCTCCAGCCACAGCGGTGCACTGCGATACTGGCCGGGGTCCAACTGCAGGGTCAGCGTCCGCCCTTGGCGCTTGAAAGCATGGTGGGGGAGCGGTTGGCCGCCTAGCCAGAGGACCGGAGGCTGACTGTCCAGCCCCTCAACCTGAAGACACCATTGCTGTGGGACCTGTGCCAGCAGGTCCCCACAGCGCTGCAACTCGGTAATTCGCGGGGCCGGCCCTTCGGCAAGGGTCAGCGACGGCATCAGGCCTAACCAGGCCAGCAATAAAATACTGCCTTTCATGTTGGCGGTGCGCTCGGTGGCAATCACTTGAACATCCGACTGCCACCACCCACCAACGTTCAGCGCTAGCGCAGGGGCGCTGAAAACTAGAGGTCGCCCTCTTCCACCGCCTTTACCTTCCCCGCATCCAGTGCGTAGGCCGCATCGGCAAGATCATTGCTGACTTTCTCGATTTTCAGCGTGCCGCTTACCCACAGCGGTGTGTAGATATCGTCCAGCTTCACGCCACGGGGATATCGCACCAGCACCAACTGGTTGGGCGGCGGTGGCGGTACGTGAATGCAAGCGCCCGGATAAGGCACCAGGAAGAACAAGGTGCTGTTGCCCTTGGCGTCGCTTTCCAGCGGCACCGGATACCCGCCCAGACGAATCTGCTTGCCGTTCATCGCTGGCACAGTCTTGGTCGAATACATCACCGCCGGCAGGCCTTTGCTCTGCTTCATGCCACCCTTCTCGGTGAAGGTGCCCATGGCTTCGGGAGAGCTGTGGTCGATCTCGGGCATCAGCTCCAGGGCTTTCTGGTCCGACTTGGGCATCAGCTCCAGCCAGTCGGTTTCCGGCAGCTCGGCATGGGCAAGGCTGCTGATCAGCAGCAGTGAAACCAGTAAGACACGGCGCATAAAAATGCTCGGCAACGAAAAGTGCCGAGCATTCTAGCCTGCCGTCAGTTCTTTTTGACCATGCCGTAGATCACCAGAAGCACGACCGCGCCCACCAGCGCGCCCAGGAAGCCTGCGCCTTCGCCTGCCTGGTAGATACCCAGCGCCTGGCCGCCGTAAGTCGCGGCAAGCGAACCGGCAATGCCGAGGAGAATGGTCATGATCCAGCCCATGCTGTCGTCGCCAGGCTTGATGAAGCGTGCCAGCAGACCGACGATCAGGCCGATGAAGATGGTTCCGATGATACCCATGGCAATCCCTCTGAGTGAAATGGCGCACGCCAAAGCCTAGTCAGGGCTTTGGCATCCCGCCATCAGAGGGACTGTGAAGAAGGAAGGTTCCCTTCAGCCCTGGATCAGGGCCTCGACCTGCTTGATCTTCTCTTCCAGCGTGGCCATGTCGTCGCAACGCAGGGTGGCGTGACCGACCTTGCGGCCGACCTTGAAGGCCTTGCCGTAGTGATGCAGATGGCACTCGTCGATGGACACGACCTTGTCTACCGCTGGCACTTCACCGATGAAGTTGAGCATGGCGCTTTCGCCGACCTTGGCGGTCGAGCCCAGCGGCAAGCCGGCAACGGCACGCAGGTGGTTTTCAAACTGGCTGCACTCGGCGCCTTCGATGGTCCAGTGGCCGGAATTGTGCACCCGCGGGGCGATTTCGTTGGCCTTCAGGCCACCGTCGACTTCAAAGAATTCGAATGCCAGCACGCCCACGTAGTCCAGCTGCTTGAGCACGCGGCCCGCGTAGTCTTCGGCCAGGCCCTGGAGCAGGTGGTCTTCACTGGCCACCGACAGGCGCAGGATGCCGTTCTCGTGAGTGTTGTGCACCAGCGGGTAGAAACGGGTCTCGCCATCACGGGCGCGCACGGCGATCAGCGACACTTCGCCGGTGAACGGTACGAAGCCTTCAAGCAGGCACGGCACGCTGCCCAGTTCGGCGAATGTGCCGACTACATCCTCGGCAGATCGCAGCACTTTCTGGCCTTTTCCGTCATAACCCAAGGTGCGGGTCTTGAGCACGGCGGGCAGGCCGATGCTGGCCACGGCGGCGTCCAGGTCGGCTTGCGACTGGATGTCTGCAAACGCCGGGGTCGGAATGCCCAGGTCCTTGAACATGCTCTTTTCGAACCAGCGATCACGCGCAATGCGCAAGGATTCGGCGCTCGGGTAGACCGGCACGAACTGGGACAGGAAGGCGACGGTTTCAGCCGGCACGCTTTCGAATTCGAAGGTGACCAGGTCAACTTCGTCGGCCAGTTGGCGCAGGTGGTCCTGATCGCCGTAATCGGCACGCAGGTGCTCGCCCAATGGCGCGGCGCAGGCATCTGGCGCCGGGTCCAGGAAGGCGAAGTTCATACCCAGCGGCGTTCCTGCCAGGGCCAACATGCGACCCAGCTGGCCGCCACCGATTACACCGATTTTCATGCGATTGACCTCAAGCCTGGCGCGGATCTGGATTGTCCAGAACGTTGTCTGTCTGCTCAGCGCGGAACTGCTTCAGCACGCTGTGGAACTGCGGGTGCTTGGCGCCCAGGATGCTCGCCGAGAGCAGTGCGGCGTTGATTGCGCCGGCTTTGCCGATGGCCAGGGTGGCAACCGGAATACCGGCCGGCATCTGCACGATCGACAGCAGAGAGTCGACACCGGAGAGCATCGACGACTGGACCGGCACGCCGAGTACCGGCAGGTGGGTCTTGGCGGCGCACATGCCTGGCAGGTGGGCAGCGCCACCGGCACCGGCGATGATCACCTCGATGCCACGGCCTTCGGCCTCTTCGGCATACTGGAACAGCAGGTCCGGGGTACGGTGGGCGGAAACCACCTTGACCTCGTAGGGAATGCCGAGTTTTTCCAGCATATCGGCGGTGTGGCTAAGGGTGGACCAATCGGACTTGGAGCCCATGATCACGCCAACCAGTGCACTCATCGTCGAGCCTCTTCTCTTGGGCGCCCGCAGGCGCGTCAAAAAACAACAAGCCACGCGGGGACGACCGGCGTGGCTTGTTATGCGAATTAGGGCCGGGAAAAACCGACCGAAGGCCGCGCAGTATATCGTAACCCGGTGCATTTAAGGCACCCCGGCGACCAACTGTCGGCCCTTATTTTTCGGGGCTTTGGCTGACTTTCAGGTCAACCTGCCGTCGACGGCCCGCCCTCCAGCTTGCGCCAGAGCAAACGCACATTGGCCTTGCGCACCAGCGCGCAACGGTACAGGCGGATTTCCAGCGGTACGTGCCACTGCGGGCCACCACAGATCACCAACTCGCCGCGCTCAAGCTCGGCGCGCGCCGAAAGCCGCGGCACCCAGGCTATCCCCAGGCCTTCCAGGGCCATGCTCTTGAGGCTGTCGGCCATGGCCGTCTCATACACCGTGGTAAAGCGCAGGGCGCGCTGACGCAACAGCAGGTTGACCGAACGACCGAGGAAAGCCCCCGCGCTGTAGGCCAGCAGCGGTACGCTGCCCTCGCCTTCCAGGTCGAACAGCGGCTTGCCATCGGCATCGGCCGCGCACACTGGCAACATTTCGGTATGCCCCATGTGCAGCGAGGGGAAAATTTCCGAGTCCATCTGCAGGGCCGCATCCGGATCGTAGAACGCCAGCATCAGGTCGCACCCGCCTTCGCGCAGGGCATGCACTGCATCGCCGACGTTAGTGGCCACCAACCGGGTGGCGATGTTCAGGCCATCGTTGCGCAACTGGGCAATCCAGCGCGGGAAAAACCCCAGCGCCAGGGAGTGCGCCGCCGCTACCTGAATGACCTCGCCCTGCCCGCCTTCCAGGTGATGCAAGTGGCGCAACACCTCGCCCAGTTGATCGACCACGGTTCGCGCCGTCACCAGGAACAATTGTCCGGCGGCCGTCAGTTCAATCGGCGTACGCGAGCGGTTGACCAACGTCAGCCCCAGCGCAGCCTCAAGGCTGCGGATGCGGCGACTGAAGGCCGGCTGGGTTACGAATCGGCGTTCGGCGGCCTGGGAAAAACTGCGTGTCGCCGCCAGGGCGCTGAAGTCTTCCAGCCATTTGCTTTCGAGGTTCATCTGTCTCTCCAGGCGCGCACCAAAATGGCACACGCTCGAATGTCGGTTGGCGTCACATCAACCATTATGCCGTTTGTGCATAGGTTAGCGCGCAACAGCATTGGCCGCAAAATCGGCGCAGGCCTAGGATTAGCGCCATTCCGGCATGTGCCGGGCCTAACTCGAGATGATATTTATCATGTCCGCTGCTGCATCGTTCCGCGTCGAAAAAGACCTGCTTGGCACCCTTGAAGTCCCAGCTGATGCCTACTACGGCATCCAGACCCTGCGCGCTGCCAACAACTTCCACCTCTCCGGTGTTCCGCTGTCGCACTACCCGAAGCTGGTCGTGGCCCTGGCCATGGTCAAGCAGGCTGCTGCCGACGCCAACCGTGAGCTGGGTCACCTGAGCGATGCCAAGCACGCCGCCATCAGCGAGGCTTGCGCCCGTCTGATCCGCGGTGACTACCACGAGCAGTTCGTGGTCGACATGATTCAAGGCGGTGCTGGTACTTCTACCAACATGAACGCCAACGAAGTAATCGCCAACATCGCGCTGGAGGCCATGGGCCACCAGAAGGGCGAGTACCAGTACCTGCACCCGAACAACGACGTGAACATGGCGCAGTCGACCAACGACGCCTACCCGACCGCGATCCGTCTGGGTCTGCTGCTCGGTCACGATGCGCTGCTGGCCAGCCTCGACAGCCTGATTCAGGCCTTCGCCGCCAAAGGCAAGGAATTCGACCACGTACTGAAGATGGGCCGTACCCAGCTGCAGGACGCCGTGCCGATGACCCTGGGCCAGGAATTCCGCGCCTTCGCCACCACCATGACCGAAGACCTGCAGCGCCTGCGCTCGCTGGCGCCGGAACTGCTGACCGAAATCAACTTGGGTGGTACCGCCATCGGCACCGGCATCAACGCCGACCCTGGCTACCAGGCCCTGGCCGTACAGCGCCTGGCCACCATCAGCGGCCAGCCGCTGGTACCGGCTGCCGACCTGATCGAAGCCACCTCCGACATGGGCGCCTTCGTCCTGTTCTCCGGCATGCTCAAGCGTACCGCGGTCAAGCTGTCGAAGATCTGCAACGACCTGCGCCTGTTGTCCAGCGGCCCACGTACCGGCATCAACGAGATCAACCTGCCAGCGCGTCAGCCAGGCAGCTCGATCATGCCAGGCAAGGTCAACCCGGTAATCCCGGAAGCGGTCAACCAGGTGGCCTTCGCCATCATGGGCAACGACCTGGCCCTGACCGTCGCGGCCGAAGGTGGCCAGCTGCAGCTGAACGTCATGGAGCCGCTGATCGCCTACAAGATCTTCGACTCGATCCGCCTGCTGCAACGCGCCATGGACATGCTGCGCGAGCACTGCATCGTCGGCATCACCGCCAACGAACAGCGCTGCCGTGAACTGGTCGAACACTCGATCGGCCTGGTCACCGCCCTGAACCCGTACATCGGCTACGAAAACGCCACCCGTATCGCTGCCATCGCCCTGGAAAGTGGCCGTGGTGTGCTGGAACTGGTCCGCGAGGAAGGCCTGCTGGACGAAGAGATGCTCAACGACATCCTGCGTCCGGAAAACATGATTGCTCCGCGTCTGGTTCCGCTCAAAGGCTGAACGACGCTGTAACACCGCTCACCAGGTCGAGGGACTAGACACCTCTCACCTTTTGAGGGCCCAGGGATCATTCCCCGGGCCCTTTTTTTATGCCTGGATGGCGCAGCCCTTGAAGCCGCTGGCGACAGCCTGCGATCGACCGCGCAGCGGTCCTGCTCCCCAGCAGGACATCTGCCCCCAGCCAGCCCGCGCCTACCCGCTTTTCGACTGATGGCGTACTGTGGTCGGCCAACCCCTGGCCACCCAAGGAGACAGCCCCATGACCACCGCACATCCCGCACGCAACATCATGGTGCTGTACACCGGCGGCACCATTGGCATGCAGGCCAGTGCCAACGGCCTGGCCCCGGCCTCGGGTTTCGAGCAGCGGATGCGCGAACGCCTGGCCGGCGTGGCCGATATCCCGGACTGGCAATTTCGCGAACTGCTGCCGCTGATCGACAGCGCCAACATGACCCCACAGTACTGGCAGCGCCTGCGCGAAGCGGTCATCGACGCCGTCGATAATCAGGGCAGCGATGGGGTGTTGATTCTGCATGGCACCGATACGCTGGCCTACAGCGCTGCCGCCATGACGTATCAACTGCTGGGCTTGCGAGCTCCCGTGCTGTTTACCGGGTCGATGTTGCCGGCCGGTGTTGCCGACAGCGATGCCTGGGACAACCTGACGGGCGCATTGCACGCCCTGGGCCACGGCCAGGCCCCCGGCGTGCAGCTGTACTTTCACGGTGAACTGCTCGACCCCCTGCGCACGGCCAAGGTACGCAGCTACGGACGCCACCCCTTTGTCACCCTCAAGCGCAATGCCGGCGCAACAAAGGCGTCGCAGCTGCTTGCCGCACTCGACTATCGGCATCCCAGGCAGCCGGTCACGGTGGCCGTACTGCCACTGGTGCCAGGCTTTGGCGCCCCACTGCTGCAAGCGGCACTCGACAGCGGTGCGCAAGGATTGATCCTGGAGTGCTTCGGCAGCGGTACAGGGCCAGCCGACAATCCGGCGTTTCTCGCCGCCCTTGGCCAGGCACAGGCCAACGGAGTGGTGGTGGTGGCGATCACCCAATGCCACGAAGGGGGTGTCGAGCTGGATGTCTATGAGGCGGGCAGTCGGCTGCGCCAGGTCGGCGTGGTGTCCGGTGGCGGCATGACCCGCGAGGCGGCCTTTGGCAAGTTGCAGTGGCTGCTGGGCTCAGGCGTGCCGGCGAACGAGGTGCGGCGGCTGGTCGAGCTGGAACTGCCTTGATGCAATAACCCTGGCAAGGCACACATATTGCTCGGTAACCTGCAGACCTCCCGCAGGAAGCCGAGCATGCTCCACTCACACCTCACCACCCTCAATGCCGTATCCCTGGTTCTGCAGGCCTTTGAGGGCGATGACACAAACGCCCAGGCGCTGCTCGAAGGCAGTGGTATCAGCCTGGCCGACCTGGGGCGCGCCGATTCGCGCATCACCACCCGCCAGGAGTTGCAGGTGTGCGCCAACGCCGTGGCCCGGCGCCGTGAAGTGGGTCTGGAACTGGGGCGGCGCATGCATGTGTCCTGCTACGGCATGCTGGGTTACGCCCTGCTCTCCAGTGCCACCTTAGGTGACGCTTTGCAGCTGGCCATGCAGTACCCGGCGCTACTGGGAACACTTTTCCAGTTGCGCCTGGTCGACGACGGCCGGCGTATCTGGTTCAGCGCCAGCGAATATGGGGAAGACCCGCATCTGGCTGCCTTCAATGCCGAGTTTTGCCTGACCTCACTGAAAGTCATCTGCGACGATCTGCTCGGGCAGTCATTGCCACTGCTGGCGGCACGCTTCACCCATGCCGCGCCCGACTACCAGCCGCTGTACAGCCATACCTTCGACTGCCCGCTGCAATTTGAAGCCGACGACAACGCCTTCGCCTTCGAGCGGCGCTGGCTGAATACACCCCTGCCCCTGGCAGATCAGGTCACCCACCGGGCCATGAGCGAACGTTGCCGCCGGCAGAACCTGGAGTTCACCGGACGCCAGGCCTGGCTGGGGCGAATCCGCCAGTTGCTGCTTGACCAACTCGATGCCGCTCCCGGCCTGGAAGGCCTGGCACGTCAAATGAACTGCTCTTCACGCACGTTGCGCCGACATCTGCAGGAAATGGGCAGCAGCTACCAGCAATTGCTCGACGAATTGCGTTTTGAGCGGGCCAAGCAACTACTCGCCGACGACCAGTTACCCATCTACCGCATTGCCGAAGTGCTGGGCTTCAGTGAAACCGCCAGTTTCCGCCATGCCTTCCTGCGCTGGAGCGGTGTGGCCCCCAGCCATTTCCGTACCTGAGCGGCCTGGGGGCCGATCCGGACACATAGTTTGGCCATATCGGTCCCCTTTTGGCCGTTTATGCCGTTCTACCCCGGGGCGCTGCCATCAACAATGGACGGCACGCCAGTGAACCCGGAGAACAATAAATGCTGACGATCTATTCTGATGACCACCGCCTGCACCACGGCCGCTGCGAGCTGATCGACGGGCAATTGATGCCCTGCTTTGAAATGCCTTCACGCGCCGATCATGTGCTGGAGCGGGTCAAGTACTGCGAGCTGGGGCCAGTGCAAGGCCCTTCAGACTATGGCCGCGCGCCGCTGCTGCGGGTACACGGCGCCGATTACCTGAATTTCTTCGAGGGCGCCTGGCAGCGCTGGGTCCAGCTGGGCCACGAGGGTGACCTGCTGCCCTTCACCTGGCCGGCGCGCACGCTGCGCAACATCAAGCCCAGCGGCCTGCATGGCGAGTTGGGCTACTACAGTTTCGACGCCGGTGCGCCGATTACCGCTGGCACCTGGAAGGCCGCCTACAGTGCTGCCCAAGTCGCACTGACCGCCCAGGCCGCCATCCAGGCCGGCGCCCATAGTGCATTTGCCTTGTGCCGGCCACCTGGACACCATGCCGCCAGCGATGTGATGGGCGGCTACTGCTACCTGAACAACGCCGCCATCGCCGCTCAGGCCTTTCTCGACCAGGGCCGGCAGAAAGTGGCGATCCTCGACGTGGACTACCATCACGGCAACGGCACCCAGGAAATCTTCTACCAGCGCAACGACGTGTTCTTCGCCTCGATTCATGGCGATCCACAAGCCGAGTTTCCGTTCTTCCTCGGCTATGCCGATGAAGAAGGCGAAGGTGAGGGCCAAGGCTTCAACATCAATTACCCGCTGCCGGCCGGCAGCGACTGGCCGACCTGGAGCAATGCCCTGGACCAGGCCTGTGAACGTATCGCTGCCTATGGGCCGGATGTGCTGGTGGTTTCCCTGGGGGTCGACACCTTCAAGGACGATCCGATTTCCCAGTTCAAGCTGGACAGTCCCGACTACCTGCAGATGGGCGAACGCATTGCCCACCTCGGCAAGCCGACCCTGTTCGTCATGGAAGGCGGTTATGCGGTCGAGGAAATCGGCATCAACGCAGTGAACGTACTGGAAGGTTTCGAACGCGCCCAACAGGAAGCTCAACGATGACCCGACTCAAGCGCCTGATTGCCCCCTTGCTCTGCAGCACCCTGCTTGCCGGTAGCCTCCAGGCTGCCGAGCAGCGCACCCTGCGGGTCTACAACTGGTTCGACTACATCACCCCGCAAACCCTGGTGGACTTCCAGAAAGACAGCCAGGTCAAACTCATCTACGACATCTTCGACACCAACGAAGCCCTGGAAGCCAAGCTGCTGACCGGCAACTCCGGCTACGACGTGGTGGTGCCGTCCAACGTGTTCCTGGCCAAGCAGATCGAAGCCGGGGTGTTCCAGCCGCTGGACCGCAGCAAGCTGCCGAACTGGCAGCACCTGGACCCCAAGCTGATGAAGCTGATCGAGGCCAACGATCCCGGCAACAAATTTGCCGTGCCGTACATGTATGGCACCGTGCTGATCGGCTTCAACCCGGCCAAGGTCAAGGCCGCGCTGGGTGACAACGCCCCGGTGGACAGCTGGGACCTGATCTTCAAGGAAGAGAACCTCGCCAAGCTCAAGCAGTGCGGCGTCGCCCTGCTCGATTCGCCCTCGGAAATCCTGCCCCTGGCCCTTCAATACCTGGGCCTGCCGCCCAACAGCGACAAGCCGGCTGACTACAAGAAAGCCGAGGCGCTGATGATGAAAATCCGTCCGCACATCACCTACTTCCACTCTTCCAAGTACATGGCCGACATCGCCAACGGCGACATCTGCGTGGCCGTGGGCTACTCGGGCAGCTTCTCCCAGGCAGCCAACCGCGCCATCGAAGCGAAAAACGGCGTGGTGGTGGACATGCGCCTGCCCAAGGAAGGCGCACCGATCTGGTTCGATATGCTGGCGATCCCCAAAGGCGCGGCCAACCCAGAGGACGCGTACACCTTCATCAACTACCTGCTGCAGCCCAAGGTCATTGCCCCCATCAGCGACTTTGTCGGGTATCCGAACCCGAACAAGGACGCCACCGAACGGGTCGCCCCGGCGATTCGCAACAACCCCAACCTGTACCCGACCGAGGAAGCCATGGCCAAGCTGTATACCTTGCAGCCGCTTGCCCGCGACGCCGAACGCGCGCGCACTCGGGCCTGGACCAAGATCAAGGCCGGCACCTGACCGTCACCCGCGCCAGGCACGCCGCAAGCGTGCCAGGGCATCGGCAATTCGGGCTTCGTCCACGGCGGCGAAGCCCAGCACCAACCCGGCACGGTTATCCACAGAGGCCGTGGAGTCGGGCAACCAATAGTCGCTCAGGGCGTTGAGCTCAACCCCAACGGCTTCGGCACGAGCGATCAGTGCCTGCTCGCGGGCGTAACAGTCCACATCGACTTTCACATGCAGCCCGGCAGCTACTTCCGGCATCGGGCCCAGGCCTGGAACATCCACGGGCCAACCGGCCTGCAAGGCATTGCGCCGGCTCAGGGCTGCACGCCGCACACGGCGGATGTGGCGCTGGAAGTGTCCCTTGGCCATGAACTGCGCCATTACCGCCTGGGTCCCGACCTCCGAATGCCGCACTGCCAGCGCCCGGCAACGGGAAAAGGCCTGTACCAGCTGTTGCGGCAATACCAGATAACCCAGGCGCAGGGCCGGGAAGGCGATCTTGCCGAAGGTGCCGATGTATAACACCCGCCCGCTGCGATCCAGCGCTGCCAAGGGCGCCAAGGGGGCGCCGCTGTAGCGGTACTCGCCATCGTAGTCGTCCTCGATGATCCAGCCGTCCTTGCGCTGGGCCCAGGCAAGCAGTTCCAGGCGCCGGGCCAGGCTCATGGTGACCCCGGTGGGGTACTGGTGCGAGGGCGTCACGTAGCTCAGGCGACAATTCGCCAGGGCCTCGAGCGCGGTGCAATCGAGCCCTTCGTTGTCCACAGCCACCCCATGCACCCGCGCGCCGGTCAGGGCGAAGGCATTTCCGGCGGCGCGGTAACCAGGGTTTTCCACAGCCACACTCTCCCCCGGCTCCAGCAGCAGCTGTGCACAAAGGCTTATCGCCTGCTGCGCACCACTGGTGATCACAATTTGTTCAGCCATGCAGGAAAGCCCCCGTGATCGACGCAAATAGGTCGCAATCAGCTCACGAAGCTGCGGTTCGCCGGCCGGATCGCCGTAGCCCAGGGCGGCCGGATCCGGGTTACGCCAAAAACCCGCCTGCAGCTTGGCCCAGACGTCAAAAGGGAACAAATCGAGCGCCGGTAAACCGACGCGAAAAGCCCGCGGCGGCCCGCTTTTGGGAGCAGGTAAATGATGATTTTGGAGCCGCGCCAAAGGGCCTGTGTGGATAACTTTACTGGACAAAACCTCAGTATTTTCAGTCGATTTTGTGGATAACCCTGTGGAAAAACCCAGGGATAACCCTGTGGATACTTTTGTGGATAGTTTTGGTAGTTGGCTCACGTACGTGCCATCGCCCACCCGGCTTTCGATGAAACCTTCGGCATACAGTTGGTCATAGGCGCGCACCACACTGTTGCGCGACAAGGCCAGGGCCGTGGCCATGTCACGGGTGGCCGGCAACCGTGTCCCACTGCTCAAGCGCCCATCCAGCACACGCATGCGCAGTGCCTGGTAAAGCTGTCGGCTCAGCCCCTGGCGACGATCGAGCACGATTCCGGTGGGGTCGAACGGCAAGGTGAAGGGGCGCTCGCTCATGACAATGGACCTATCAAATTAGCTGTTAATGGCTCTTACCATAGACCAATAGCCTGCCTAGGATTGGACCATTCGCCAAGGACAATCCCTATGTTCACACCTTCGAGCTACAAGGAAACCGACCTCAGCCAACTGCACCAGCAGATCGAGCAAACCCGCCTGGCCGTACTGGTGACTCAGGGCGAACAAGGCCTGCAGGCCAGCCACCTGCCCTTGCTGCTCGACCGCAGCCAGGGCAGCAACGGCACGCTCTACGGCCACTTCGCCCGCGCCAACCGCCAATGGCAGGCGCTGGAAAACGGCGCCGAGGCCCTGGTGGTGTTTGCCGGGCCCGATGCGTATGTCAGCGCCGGTTACTACCCCAGCAAGCTCGAGGACCCGCGCACCGTGCCGACCTGGAACTACATGGCGGTCCATGCCTGGGGCAAGGCCCAGGTGTATCACGATGCCGAGCACCTGCTGGACATCGTCCGGCGCTTGAGCGACCACCATGAACAACGCCAGGCCGCGCCCTGGTCGGTGGATGAAGCACCTGCCGACTACATGGCCGGGATGCTCAAGGCCATCGTCGGCTTTGCCCTGCCCATCGAGCGCCTGCAAGGCACCCGCAAACTCAGCCAGAACCGCTCGGCCATCGATATCGAAGGTGTGCGCAAAAGCCTGAGCAACAGCACCGATCCTCTGGACAATCAACTGGCCGCCCAGATGCGCCCACTCTGAAGGAAACCGCTATGTCGACCGTGAATATTCGCCCTGTAGCCGCCAACGATCACAGTGCCTGGCTGCCCTTGTGGCAGGCGTATCTGGACTTCTACCAAACCCGTCTTGCCGGTGAAGTGACGAACGTCGCCTGGCAGCGCATGCTGGACCCCAACGAACCGACCAACGCAGCGCTGGCCTGGGTCGATGGCAAGGCAGTGGGCATGGTCCACTGGATCTATCATCGTTCCAACTGGAGCATCGAGAACTCCTGCTACCTGCAGGACCTCTACGTCCAGAGCGAGCAACGTGGCCTGGGTGTTGGCCGTCACCTGATCGAGTATGTCTACGATACGGCTCGCGAAGCGGGCTGCGCCAAGGTCCATTGGTTGACCCACGAAACCAACGCGACGGCGATCAGCCTGTACGAGCAGGTTGCCGAGCGCCCCGGCTTCATCCAGTTTCGCAAACCGCTGTAACTCCAGGAGCCACACGATGAGTGATACCTTGAACTGGCACCCGGCCAAACGTCCGCAACCGACCGCGCTGATGGGGCGCTTCATCCGCCTGGAAAAACTCGACCCCCGGCGCGACCGCGAAGACCTCTGGGACGTATTCCAAGGCCCGGACGCCGATCCGAAGCTCTGGGACTACCTGGCATATGGCCCGTTTACCGAGCGCGAAGATTTCGACCACTGGCTCGACAGCAATGCGGCCAGCAGCGATCCCTTGTTCTACAGCGTCATCGACCTGGCCAGCGGCCAGACCCAGGGCATCCTCAGCC
>RCUI01000141.1_pt1 | contig 26928 bp, 27 predicted proteins | sample 2166121 | NCBI WGS metagenome assembly RCUI01 (sample SAMN09932700, study PRJNA488358) | compost metagenome | feature: garden; material: soil; isolation source: compost soil in succinic acid-enriched culture | place: Germany: Experimental Botanical Garden Goettingen | collected 2016-01-27
GAATTTCAAGGAGTTTTCCGTTCCGACTACGCCGGAAGTGGGGCGAATTATAGAGTGTTTGAATCGAGCGTCAAGCTTTAATTTAAAAAAGGCTATATGAAAGAAAAATGAGCACTATATTGCTCAATCTTTACGCTTTGCGCATCATAAGCCTCCACCATCGACCTTGCGCGCCTATCTATATATAAGGAACAACCTTCAACAATGAACGTCCAACCCCGCAGCCTGGCCGCCACGTTGTTCCCCATCGGCCTGCTGTTGATTGCCATGGCCTCGATACAGTCCGGCGCCTCGCTGGCCAAGAGCATGTTCCCTGTGATTGGCGCACAAGGCACCACCACTCTGCGCCTGATCTTTGCCAGCGTGATCATGCTGTTACTCCTGCGTCCATGGCGCGCGCGCCTAAGTGCCAACACACTACGCACGGTCATCATCTATGGCATGGCCTTGGGCGGGATGAATTTCCTCTTCTATATGTCGTTGCGCACCGTGCCATTGGGTATTGCTGTCGCCCTGGAGTTCACCGGCCCTCTCGCAGTAGCACTGTATGCTTCACGGCGAGCCGTAGATTTCCTCTGGATTGCCCTCGCCGTTGTCGGATTGCTATTGCTGATCCCCATTGGCCAAACCGGGGGCGGTATTGACCTGGTCGGCGCCAGCTATGCACTCGGTGCTGGCGTGTGCTGGGCGCTGTACATTCTTTACGGGCAAAAGGCAGGTGCCGAGAACGGCATTCAAACGGCTGCCCTAGGGGTGATGATAGCCGCCCTCTTCGTCGCCCCTATTGGCATTGCTCACGCAGGTAGCGCTTTGCTGACGCCAGCGATCCTGCCAATCGCCCTGGGCGTGGCGATTCTTTCCACCGCCCTCCCCTATAGCCTGGAAATGGTCGCACTCACACGCATGCCAGCAAGGACCTTCGGCACACTAATGAGCATCGAGCCTGCCTTCGGCGCACTCTCGGGCCTGCTGTTTCTCGGTGAAGTATTGAGTGTGACGCAATGGCTGGCCATCGGTGCAATCATTACCGCGTCGGTCGGTGCGACACTGTCAATGCGCAAGGAAAGCCCAGCGCTGGTTGCTGCCGACTGATTTGAGAAATATTTGCATTTAAAACTAAACTGGTCATTGTGCCGCGCAGCGACGATCTTTAAGCTGTCACTAAACGTCAATCTTAACGCTATCTAATTGACAAGACAGGGACGCAACGGAGCATTACGAAGACGTAACAGACACCGACCCGGACGAGAGATCCGGCACGTATTAAGGACGGGAATGAAAAGTATTTTGCTCATCCTGGCCATGTTGGCCATTGCCGGGTGCGCGGCGACTGCAAAAACTCAAGTCAAGCATGGCAAGCGTGGGCTGCACATCAACTGCTCTGGTCTCTCGTCATCTTGGGACAAGTGCGATAGCAAAGCGACCACAGCGTGCGGCGCAAAAGGCTACAAGGTGATCGCCCGCTCTGGCGACGACGACGCAGAGCCTGGTGACTACCTTTTCGGTCTGAATCCAGCGGGATACACCAGCCGCAGCATGATCGTGATCTGCAAATAAAAGCATTCAACACAAAGGGCAGCCAGTCAGCTGCCCTTTGTGCCTAGGCCTGCACCCTCAGGGTCAAATCGCTGCGGTGCGTTTCTGCAGCCATTGCAGCGCCTCGCCATCAAGCAGCGGCGCTAGCCGCTCACACACCTGCTGGTGGTAGCCATTGAGCCAGCTGCGCTCCTCCTCGCTCAACAACTCTGGCAGCAAGCACCGCGTATCGATTGGGCACAAGGTCAGGGTTTCAAATTCGAGGAAGTCGCCAAACTCACTGCGCCCTGCCTCTCGATTGAACACCAGGTTTTCGATACGTACGCCCCACTGCCCTGGCCGATAAGTACCCGGCTCAATGGAGGTGATCATCCCTGCCTGCATCGCCGTCTGCGGCGCAGCGTTTGCCTGGTAGGCAATGACCTGCGGACCTTCATGCACATTCATGAAATAACCCACCCCGTGCCCGGTGCCATGTCCGTAATCAACCTGATCAGCCCAAATGGGCGCCCGAGCGATAGCATCGAGTAATGGCGAAAGAATGCCCCTCGGGAAACGCGCACGTGACAGGGCAATGACCCCCTTCAGCACCCGGGTACAATCCTGCTTCTGCGCAAGGCTAGGCGCACCCACTGGGATCATCCGAGTGATGTCGGTAGTCCCTCCCAGGTACTGCCCACCCGAGTCAATCAACAACAGGCCATCGCCCTCGATACGCGCATGCGACGCTTCGGTGGCGCGGTAGTGCGGCATGGCACCATTGGCGTTGAACGCGGCAATGGTCGAAAAGCTCAACGAAACGAAACCCGGACGGCGGGCACGTGCGGCGCTGAGCTGCTCGTCGATGGTCAACTCAGTGACGGTTTCCTGCCCCAACGCGGATTCCAGCCAAGCGAAAAACTCACACAACGCCGCACCATCCTGCTCCATGGCGCTACGGATGTGAGCCAGGTCCTGCGGGCTTTTCTGCGATTTGGCCAGCGTCGTAGGATTGAGACCTTCGACCAGGCGTACTTCAGCAGGCAAATGGGCGATCAACCCGCGGGTGACCCGCGCCGGATCAATCAGCAGACTGCAGCTTGCCGGCACCTCTGCCAGGGCCGCCTGGATCGCCGTATAGTCGCGCACCTCAACACCATCAGCCGCAAGCACCTGGCGCAACGGCGCATCCAACTTGCTCGGCGCAACAAAGAGAATTGCCTGATCCTGGCTGATCAGCGCAAAGGCGACAAATACCGGATTGTAGGAAACATCGCTACCACGCAAATTGAATAACCAGGCGATATCGTCGAGGGTGGCAATGAAGTGCCAATCAGCGCGACGTTCTCGCAATACCTGCCGCAACTGGGCAAGTTTTTCGGGGCGAGTCACCGTCGCTTCGGGCGGCAGATGTGGGTACACCGGATTGTCCGGCAACGCCGGTCGGTCCACCCAAACTTCAGCAAGCAGGTCCTTGGTAGTCAGCAAACGTGCATTACGGGTTTGCAGCCGCTCCTCCAGCTGACGCGCCGAAGCCTGGGCCATGACCGCGCCATCGACCGCCACCACCGCCCCTTCAGGCGTCTGTTCAGCCAGCCACTCCAGTGGGCCTGGCTTGCCAGGCTGTAGCTTCATCAGTTCAATGCTGCTACCAGCGAGTTCTTTTTCAGCCTGCTCCCAATAACGGCTATCAGCCCACAGGCCCGCGAAATCGGCTGTCACAATCAGCGTGCCGACCGAACCCTGGAAGCCAGACAGCCATTGCCGCCCCTGCCAGTAACCAGGCAAGTATTCAGATAGATGCGGGTCGGCCGACGGCACCAGCAAGGCATTGACCCCTTCCCGATTCATCACCTGGCGAACAGCTGCCAGGCGGGCGTTCACCGCTCCCTGCGTTGAAAACTGAGTGTTCATGCTGACTCCTGCTACCACGGCATCCATTGTTATTGGCGCAGATAATGGAACAGGCTTCAGCCTCCGGCAACCGCCCAGAAGGGTTGTGACTGTAACGAGGCTTTGATTGCCCTGACGGCCTGGTCGACATCCTGCGCCTGGGTATAGCGACCGAGACTCAGGCGCAAGGTCTGGCGCGCGGCCTGTGGCGTAAGGCCCAGTGCCAGCAATACGTGTGAAGGCTGACTGCTCGATGAGTTACAGGCCGAGGTCGACGAGAACGCCAGGTGCTCGGAAAGGCGCTCAAGGTTGGGGCTGTCGCCGTTGAAGGTCAGGCTCAACGTATGCTCGATATGCGGGCCACGCCCGCCATTGATCACCAACCCAGGAACCTCGGAAAGCTGCTCAAGCAAACGCCCGCGCAATTGACCAATACGCAACAGCTCTTCACTGTGCAGCACCCCCGCCAAGGCAAAGGCAGCCCCCATACCGACAATCTGGTGAGTGGCCAGCGTGCCCGAACGCAAGCCGCCTTCGTGCCCACCTCCATGGATCTGCGCCTGAAGCAGCGGCCGGGCGCGCTCACCAACGTACAAGGCACCAATGCCCTTGGGGCCATAGACTTTGTGGGCCGAGAATGACATCAAATCAACAGGCCATTGCTGCAAGTCGATAATGAGCTTACCGGCGCCCTGAGCAGCATCGACATGCATGACTGCGCCATGCTGGCGAACAGCTTTACCTATCGCAGCGACATCATTGACGGTACCCAGCTCATTGTTCACCAGCATCACCGAGACCAGAAAGGTGTCATCGCGTAACGCATTCCGTACCGTTTGCGGGCTGATCCGACCGTGGGCGTCAGGGGCCAGGCGTGTCACGACAACACCTGCCTGCTCCAATTGCAGAACTGTATCCAGCACCGCTTTGTGTTCAATCTGGCTGGTAACAATGTGGCCACCCTGCCGCCCATGAGCAACCCCCTTGAGCGCAAGGTTATTGGACTCGGTCGCTCCCGAGGTCCAGACGATTTGCTCAGCATCGGCACCGACAAGTGCGGCAACCTGGGCACGGGCCTGCTCCACTGCCAGCCGCGCCTGCTGGCCATAGCGATGTGAGCCGGACGCCGGATTGCCAAAATTACCCGAGGCGCCAAGGCACTCGACCATCACCTGAATGACTCGCTCGTCGACAGGTGTCGTGGCGGCATAGTCGAAGTACAACGGAAGATCGTTCATTGGGCTACAGACTCTCTGGTGATCCTTGCCTTGTAAAGAAAACGCCTCCTTTAGGGGAGAGGCAAGCAATGTCTGCATATTGCCTCAACCCACATAGATCAATAAATTATTAAATAGCATATTTATATGAATAAAAATCACGCTCTTGGTCGGTCGCGCTGAACTTCTCTGCCCTTAGGCCTTCACAACACTACAGCCTTTGCACGAGAGAACCCTCATGCCCCGCTCGACTGACCAAAAGCAAGGCGTGGTACTGCTTGACACCCGGGAACATACCCCCGAACACGAACACTGTGTGCACGTGCAGCTTGCCGAGCGTCTGGCGCAATTACTCCACACACAGGTGGTTACCCCTACTCAACCGCCGACGAAGTACGACAACTTTTATTACTTGCCCACCGAAACGTTGATTGAGCCCGCCCGCTACCATGAAATGGGCATTACCACAGCCCACGACCTATTCGGTGGGGTCGTCACCAGGCCCTATATGGCCACTAAGGCGATATCCCATCCTTTGCCTGCCAATGCCCGCTATCCCCTTGGCTGGACTGATGACTTCGCCCGTCAGGCCAGTGATGCCCTACTGCGCGGTTACACGGTGTTCAGTGTGCAAGATGCTGGCAGCGCTGCTGCCCTATTGCTGCGTGACGGTCCACTGCGGATCAAGCCGGTGCGAGCTACCGCTGGAAGGGGCCAAACCGTGGTGACGTCAATGAAGGAAGTCGAGCAAGCGTTGACCGGCATGGACGACAAGGAGCTGGCACTGTGGGGCCTCACGCTGGAAGAGAACCTGACCCAGGTGCAGACCTTCAGCGTCGGTCAGGCCTTGGTGGCTGGCATTCTGTGCAGTTACTACGGCACCCAGCAATTGACCCACGACCATGCCGGTGAAGAAATCTATGGGGGTTCGGACCTCGTCCTGGTCCGCGGCGACTACGACACCTTGTTGCAACTGGAACTCGAAGACCCTTTGCGCCTGGCCATCACCCAAGCCAGGACTTATGAGCAGGCGGCACTGCAAAATTTTCCCGGCTTTATCGCCTCGCGTCGCAATTACGACGTCGCCCAAGGCCTGAACAGTCAGGGCAAAACCCGCAGTGGCGTCCTTGAACAATCCTGGCGAATTGGTGGTGCCAGTAGCGCCGAGGTCCTGGCCTTGCAGGCGTTTGCTGCGGACTCCGCACTGACACACATTCGCGCCTCCACTCATGAAGCCTTCGACGCGCCCGAGCTGCCCGCCGATGCGACCATTTTCTATAAGGGGGTAGACAGTGAGCTCGGAAGAATCTGCAAATATGCACGGCTGCGCGACTATGACCATCCATAGTGAACCCATCGAGATCCACGTCGACGACGAAATGATCGCAGGCACCATCGTCAGCCCCGGCGACAAGGTGCCGGGCATTCTTTTCGTCCACGGCTGGGGCGGAAGCCAACAGCGTGACCTGGCACGGGCCAAGCAAATCACTGGCCTGGGGTGCGTGTGCATGACCTTCGACTTGCGCGGTCACGAAAAAACCGAGAGCCAGCGCCTGAGCGTCACGCGCGAACAGAATCTGGCTGACCTGGTGGCCGCCTATGACCGCTTGGTCTGCCACCCTGCCGTCGACACAAGCGCCATTGCCATAATTGGCAGCAGTTACGGCGGTTATCTGGCCACCCTGTTGACCGGCCTGCGACCGGTCAGATGGCTAGCGCTACGGGTACCGGCTCTGTATTGGGACGATGAATGGAGCATGCCCAAGCAGGGCCTGGATCGCCAGCGCCTGACGGATTACCGCCGACGCCCCCTGGGGCCCACCGATAACCGTGCACTAGGGGCGTGTGCAGAGTTTGCCGGGGACGTGCTACTGGTCGAATCTGAGCAGGATGACTACGTCCCGCACAGCACCCTGATGAGCTACCGCTCGGCTTTCGTCAGCGCGCATTCACTGACCCATCGAATCGTAGACGGCGCCGATCATGCGCTCTCTAGCGACCGCAGCCAGAAAGCCTACAGCTCGATCCTCAGCGCCTGGATCAGCGAGATGGTCATCGGCGCCCGCCTCGATCACTACCCGCACCACTCGCCCTGGTACTCCTGAGCTGACGGCAGCTTGCAATGCAGCCCATCGGTGGTGCTGCGCGCCAGGCTACTCAAGGTCTGAAACGCAGCAAAGTTAACGCCTTTGGCCTGATGTTGCTGAATCAGCTGCAGAAACGGTTCCTGGGCAAAACTGCTGGCAGCCGCCTCCCAGGCGTGGCGCGACTGCCACTGCAGGTATTGCAGAACACGGCAGCCATCATCACTGGCCTGGATGCTCGCGCTCATCAGGCCGACATGTTGCGAAGCGAGCACTTCGCTGCGCTCGGTCAACGCCTGGGCCAAGGCGTACTGACGAGCAGGCGCCACCTCGAATTCGATCATCTGGGTAAAGCACAAACTACGCGCTGTAGCCGTCATGGGCATTGTCTCCCTGCCATTGTACTTGCGATGCAACGGCAGGCAGGGTAAAACCTCCAGCTAACTAGAGGTCAAGAGGTTTTTCAACATGCCGCAGCCTTGCACCGCCGAGAAGGTCATGACCGTCGGTCAGTTGGCTCTGCGCAGCGGGGTTGCAGTCACCGCTCTGCATTTCTATGAGAGCAAAGGACTGATCCACAGCACCCGCAGCAGTGGCAATCAACGTCGCTACCCGCGCGAAACCCTGCGCCGAGTCGCGGTGATCAAGATGGCCCAGCGCCTGGGCATCCCCCTGGCAACCATTCACACCGCGCTGCAGACATTGCCCGTGGGCCGCGCGCCAAGTGTAGCGGACTGGCAACGACTGTCCGAACAGTGGCGCCAAGACCTGACCCAACGCATCGACAAAATGCTGGCACTGCGCGACCAGCTCGATGGCTGTATAGGTTGCGGCTGCATGTCGCTGCAGAGTTGTCCGTTACGCAACTGTGATGACCAGTTGAGTGAACAGGGCCCAGGCCCGCAGTTGCTGGAACCTGGTCCGGATGCTCAGGCTCAGCCGACGCTTTCGGCCACTCGACGTCGATAGTCGCTGGGCGCTAGCCCGGTCACCTTAAGGAAGACTTTGCGAAAGGCGCCCGGATCCTGGTAGCCCACACCCCAGGCAATCTGGTCGATGCTGCGGTTAGTGAACTCGAGCATCCTGCAGGCGCGGCCAACCCGTACCTGCTGGCAATACTCCGTGGGCTTGAGGCCGGTGGCACTGCGAAAGCGCCGCAGGAAGGTCCGCGACTCCAAGCCTGCACACTCTGCCATGATCTTCAAATTTACATCCCGCGCCCCACTACTTTGCAACCAGTGCTGAACCTTGAGCACGGCTTCATCACCATGATCCAGGCGTGGCCTGAAGGTACTGCCCGGTCGCGCACTGGCGCAGGTTCGATCCACCGCGAGAAAACGCGCTGTCTCAGCGGCCAGGGTCTCGCCCAGATAACGCTCGACCAGTTTCAGGCCGAGGTCAGTCCAGGCCATCAACCCAGCTGAAGTAATGATATCGCCGTCATCGAGCAGTGCCAGGTTGGCCTCGACCTTTATCTCAGGGAAGCGCTCGGCCAGGGATTGGGCGAAATTCCAGTGGGTCGTGGCTGGACGGCCATCGAGCAACCCGCTGGCAGCAATGAAAAACACCCCGACACACACCGACACCAGCAATACTCCGTCACGGTGCCACTGACGCAACGCTTCTCGGTAACGCTCAAGCAGCTCTGGGGAGGGTGCCTGAGTCAGGCTCGGCGGAATGATCATTACCCGGGGGCGGTGATAACCATCGGGATGGCTGTCGAATACCACTGAAAGTTGCCGGGCTTCATCTTCGCCCCAATGGCTGACACGCAGCACTGGCCGCTCCAGCGCACCCAGCTCGTGGCGCAAGCGATTGGCAATGGCGAACAGATCGGTCAACCCATGCACCGCCGCCAGTTGCGCACCGGGATAGACCAGCAAAGCGATTTCCAACGTACCGCCGTCTTTGGCCATTGTCAGTTTTTCCCGCCAATTTGTCGTTCGCGCCAATCCGCAAGCGCACCGCTCAAGCCTATAACTATCACCACACCACAACCACTCCCCCGCAAGAGGCGATTGAAATGAGCAAACACGCGCTGATCATTATCGACATCCAGAACGACTACTTCCCAGGCGGCAAATGGACCCTGGCCGGTGCAGATCAGGCCGCTGACAACGTTGTCCGGATTCTTGCCGCGACCCGGGCCAAAGAACAACTGGTCGTGCATGTACGCCATGAGTTCGAGTCCAACGATGCGCCTTTTTTCACACCTGGTTCCGAAGGCGCGCAGATCCACCCCAAGGTCACCCCCCTGAGCAATGAACCGGTGGTGCTCAAGCATAAAGTCAACGCGTTCCTGAACACCAAACTCAAGGCCGTGCTGGACGAGCATGGCATCGAGGCGGTGACAGTGGTCGGCAGCATGAGCCATATGTGCATCGATGGCTTCACCCGCGCCGCCGCAGACCTTGGGTATGAAGTCAAAGTGATCCATGACGCTTGCGCCACCCGCGACCTGGCATTCAACGGCGTCACCGTACCCGCCGCCCAGGTTCATGCCGCCTTCATGGCTGCCCTGGCATTCGCCTATGCCAACGTAATTTCTACCGAGGACTACCTGACCGGCAAAAACCTCTAATCTCAATGGGCTTGCTTGACCCTCTGGCGGTTCACCAAACAGGAGATTGCAGTCATGAGCACTTTCACCACCCGCGACGGCACCACCCTCTATTACAAGGACTGGGGCAGCGGCCAGCCCGTTGTGTTCAGTCACGGCTGGCCGTTGTCGTCTGACAGCTGGGAGTCACAGATGCTATTTCTGGCCGACCGCGGCTACCGCTGCATCGCCCATGACCGTCGTGGTCATGGCCGTTCTAGTCAGCCATGGGACGGCAACGAGATGGACACCTATGCCGACGATCTGGCGCAGTTGATCGAGCATCTGGACTTGCGGGAGGTGATCCTGTTCGGTTTCTCCACCGGCGGGGGGGAGGTCAGCCGCTACATCGGTCGTCACGGCACCCAGCGCCTGGCCAAGGCCGGGTTGATTTCAGCGGTGCCGCCATTGATGCTCAAGACCGAAAGCAATCCCCTGGGCACCCCGATCGAGGCCTTTGACGGTATCCGTGCCGGCGCCTTGGCAGATCGCTCGCAACTGTACAAAGACATTGCCGGGGGGCCGTTCTTTGGCTTCAATCGGCCAGGCGTCAAGGCATCACAAGGATTGATCGATTCCTTCTGGATGCAGGGTATGATGGCCGGCCACAAGAACGCCTACGACTGCATCAAGGCGTTTTCGGAAACTGACTTTCGTGAGGACCTGCGCAAGTTCGACATTCCGACCCTGGTGATCCATGGTGACGACGATCAGATCGTACCCATTCAGGCGGCGGGCCCCGAGTCCGCCAAGCTGATCACGGATGCGACGCTGATTGTCTATCCAGGCGCGCCGCATGGGCTGACCGACACCCATAAAGACAAGGTCAACCAGGATTTGTGGGCATTTATCAAAGGCTGACGCTGATCACGGGGCAATCCTGCGCCTATAGATCCGGTAGGCGCTCGATTGCCCCGTGATGTATTTACTCAGATCACCACGTTACGGACAAACCGCGTCGCCACCTCACCATCATTGCGATAGGCATGCATGCGATTGCTGGCATAACTGAGAAAATCGCCGGCCTGCAGCTGATGCTGCTGATCCTCGATTACCAGTGTCAGGCAACCTTCGAACACGTACAGCTGTTCACTCCAGCCATCGGCATCTGCTTCGCACTGGTACACCTCCCCTGGCTCCAGGCGCCACTCCCACAACTCGACCTCGCGACTGGCAACCGAACTGGCCAGCAATACCGCCCTGCTGCCGGGATGAACGCCAGCCCAAGCCAGTTCGTTAATGCGACTAGGGTCGCGGTTGTCAGGGGCCTGAATCAAGTCGGTAAAGGCAGCACCCAGGGCTTCAGCGATACGGTCGAGCGTGGTCAGACTGACATTCTTCTCGCCCGCCTCGATGGCCACCAGCATGCGCCGGCTGACCCCCGATTTTTCCGCCAAAGCACTCTGACTAAGCGCCGCAACATGACGCAGGCGGCGAATGTTCTGACTGACATGTTGCAGCACCGACGCGCGCTGACTGGAATCTTTGTGCACTATATTGCTCACTGATAGGGTTTGCGCAGTATACTGCCCACTTCGCCGCAATTGTGCGTCGCTCTACTTCCGTGTGCAAGGCCATGACCTCATCCAACGCTGCAGAACGCCCTACTGTTTCCTTCCGGCTGAGCAAGGCCGAACTGGTCCTGGTGTTTATTACTGTGCTCTGGGGTGGCACTTTCTTGTTGGTGCATAACGTCATGACCGTCAGCGGGCCGATGTTCTTCGTCGGTCTGCGCTTTGCCGCCGCCACCCTGTTTGTCGGCCTGGTGTCGGCCCGCGCCTTGTCGGGGCTGACTGCCACTGAACTCAAGGCCGGGGTATTGATCGGCATATCAATCATGCTCGGCTACGGCTTGCAAACCTATGGATTGCAAACTATCAGCAGCAGCCAATCTGCATTTATTACCGCGTTGTATGTGCCCTTCGTGCCATTGCTGCAGTGGTTGGTTCTGGGTCGGCGTCCGGGCCTGATGCCGAGCCTTGGAATCGGCCTTGCTTTTGTCGGCCTGATGCTACTGGCCGGCCCGGAAGGCGGCTCGCTGCAATTCAGTGCCGGTGAAATCGCCACGTTGGTCAGTGCTGTAGCAATCGCTGCAGAAATCATTCTGATCAGTCGCTACGCCGGCCAGGTGGATGTTCGGCGGGTGACCGTGGTGCAGTTGGCAACCGCATCGGCGTTGTCCTTCTTGATGGTGGTGCCTACTCAGGAACCTCTGCCGGATTTTTCCTGGTTGTTACTGCTTAGCGCGGTGGGCTTGGGCGCAATGAGTGCGGTCATTCAAGTGGCGATGAACTGGGCACAAAAGTCCGTTTCGCCCACCCGCGCGACCCTGATCTATGCGGGTGAACCCGTCTGGGCCGGCGTCGTCGGCCGGGTCGCTGGCGAACGCCTGCCGGCTATCGCCCTTTTAGGTGGCGTGCTTATCGTGCTTGCCGTCATCATCAGTGAACTGAAAATCAAGCGCCGGGAGGTTTCTCCCGACGTACTCCAGGCGCCTGCACAAGGAAGAGAACCTGGGCTCTAGGGGACAAATCCCGTCTATCCTTTGTAAAAAACTGTTATAAAAAAATCGTTTGATACACCGTGTTTGTAGAATTCTGGCACAGCTTCTGTGTTGGTGATCGACGGTGCGCCACGTATGATCCCTTACAAACTTCTGCAGATTAGAAATCTATGTCCTTGATAGTGCTACTGCTTCTGCCGTTTATCGGCAGCTGCCTGGCGGCTGTCTTGCCGCACAACGCACGCAACAGTGAGTCATTGCTTGCTGGACTCGTGGCCCTGGTTGGTACCGTCCAGGTCGCCTTGCTGTACCCGCAGATCGCCCATGGTGGCGTCATCCGTGAAGAATTCCTCTGGTTGCCAAGCCTGGGCCTGAATCTGGTCCTGCGCATGGACGGCTTCGCTTGGTTGTTCTCCCTGCTGGTCCTGGGCATTGGCACCTTGGTGTCACTGTATGCACGCTATTACATGTCGCCGCAGGACCCAGTGCCGCGGTTTTTTGCCTTTTTTCTGGCGTTCATGGGCGCAATGCTTGGCCTGGTGATCTCCGGCAACCTGATCCAGATCGTGTTCTTCTGGGAACTCACCAGCGTATTCTCATTCCTGCTGATCGGCTATTGGCACCACCGCGCCGATGCCCGGCGCGGCGCCTACATGGCGCTGATGGTCACGGGTGCGGGCGGCTTGTGCCTACTGGCGGGGGTGCTGCTGCTCGGCCATGTGGTCGGCAGCTACGACCTGGACAAGGTCCTTGCTGCCGGCGAGCTGATTCGCAATCACGCTCTGTACCCGATCCTTCTTCCGTTGATTCTGCTCGGCGCCCTGACCAAAAGCGCACAGTTCCCCTTCCACTTCTGGTTGCCTCACGCGATGGCGGCGCCGACCCCCGTTTCGGCTTACCTGCATTCGGCGACCATGGTCAAGGCCGGGGTGTTTCTTCTCGCACGCCTCTGGCCAGTACTGTCCGGTAGCGAGCAATGGTTCTGGATTGTAGGCGGTGCCGGGGCTTGTACCCTGCTGCTTGGCGCTTTTGCGGCGATGTTCCAGAACGATCTCAAAGGCCTGCTGGCCTATTCGACCATCAGCCATCTGGGGCTGATTACCCTGTTGTTGGGCCTGAACAGTCCGCTGGCGGCCGTGGCGGCCGTGTTTCACATCCTCAACCATGCCACCTTCAAAGCCTCGTTGTTCATGGCCGCCGGCATCATCGATCACGAAAGCGGTACCCGTGACATCCGCCGCCTCAGCGGTCTGTTCCGGTTGATCCCCTTTACCGCGACCTTGGCGATGGTGGCCAGCGCCGCCATGGCTGGCGTGCCGTTGATGAACGGCTTCCTGTCCAAAGAAATGTTCTTCGCCGAGACGGTGTTCATCAGCTCCAGTGCCTGGATAGAAGCCGCCCTGCCAGTGATCGCTACCTTAGCGGGCACCTTCAGCGTGGCCTATGCCTTGCGCTTTACCGTCGATGTGTTCTTTGGCCCGCCGGCCACTGACTTGCCTCACACCCCTCACGAGCCGCCTCGCTGGATGCGCGCACCGGTCGAATTACTGGTGCTCACCTGCCTGGTCGTAGGCATGTTTCCAGCACAGTCGGTCGGACCGTTGCTGGCGGCGGCCGCATTACCGGTGGTCGGCGGTACCCTGCCCGAGTACAGCCTGGCCATCTGGCATGGTTGGAACGCCCCCCTGATCATGAGCCTGATCGCCATGTGTGGCGGCATTGGGCTATACCTGCTGCTGCGCAACCAATTGAAGCTGGGCCGTTTCCCGAATCCGCCCGTGATCGAACGTTTCAATGGCAAGCGTCTGTTCGAACATGGCCAAGTCATGCTGATGCGCGTCGCCCGCCGCTTTGAACGCACGCTCACCACCCGACGCCTGCAGAAACAACTGTTCATGCTGGTACTGGTAGCGTTTCTCGCTGGCTTGCTACCCATGCTGCAAAGCGGTTTGAGCTGGGGTGATCGCCCGAAAATTCCAGGATCTGGAGTGTTCGTCACCCTCTGGCTGATCGCCATTGCCTGCGCCCTGGGCGCCGCCTGGCAAGCCAAGTATCACCGACTGGCGGCACTGACCATGGTCAGCGTTTGCGGTTTGATGACGTGCATTACCTTCGTCTGGTTCTCGGCACCGGATCTGGCCTTGACCCAACTGGCAGTCGAGGTGGTCACCACCGTGCTGATCCTGCTCGGGCTGCGCTGGCTGCCACGGCGTATCGAAGGGGTTTCGCCCTTGCCAGGTCGCCAGGAGCAGGCGCGCTTGCGTCGCCTGCGTGACCTGATTCTGGCGGTGCTGGTCGGCGGCGGCATGGCGTTGTTGTCCTATTCGATGCTGACCCGCCCTACACCCAACGATATTTCCTCGTTCTACTTGAGCCGCGCCTTGCCCGAAGGCGGCGGCAGCAACGTGGTCAATGTCATGCTCGTGGACTTCCGCGGCTTCGACACCCTGGGCGAGGTCACAGTACTGGTTGCCGTGGCCCTGGCGGTGTTTGCCCTGCTGCGCCGCTTCCGCCCGCCGCGTGAAAGCATGCAGCTGCCGGCTCAGCAACGTTTGCTGGCACCCGACGTTGTCACCGACCTGGTCAACCCGCGCCAGGCTGCCGACACCGCGCTAGGGTTCATGATGGTCCCGGCCGTACTGGTACGGCTGTTGCTACCAATTGCGCTGGTGGTATCGATGTATCTGTTCATGCGCGGGCACAACCAGCCCGGAGGCGGTTTTGTTGCGGGCTTGGTGATGTCGGTGGCCTTCATTCTCCAATACATGGTCGCTGGCACCCAATGGGTGGAGGCGCAAATGAGCCTGCGCCCGCTGCGCTGGATGGGTACCGGCTTGCTCTGCGCGACGCTCACCGGTGCAGGCGCAATGTTCCTCGGCTATCCGTTCCTGACTACGCATACCGCTCACCTGCACCTGCCACTGCTGGGTGATATCCATGTGGCCAGTGCGCTGTTCTTCGATATCGGCATCTTCACCGTAGTGGTCGGTTCGACCCTGTTGATTCTCACCGCCCTGGCTCACCAGTCAGTACGCGGACACCGGCCGGTCAATCAACCCAAAGCCAGTCAAACAGGAGCCGCCTGATGGAAGAAGTCATCGCAATAGCCATTGGTGTTCTCGCGGCTTCCGGCGTGTGGTTGATCCTGCGCCCGCGAACCTTTCAGGTAGTGATGGGCCTGTGCTTGCTGTCCTACGGGGTCAATCTGTTCATTTTCAGCATGGGTAGCCTGTTCATCGGCAAGGAGCCGATCATCAAGGACGGCGTCCCCCAAGACCTGCTCAACTACACCGACCCCTTGCCCCAGGCTCTGGTACTCACCGCTATCGTTATCAGCTTTGCCATGACCGCGCTGTTTCTGGTCGTGCTGCTGGCATCGCGCGGGTTGACCGGTACCGACCACGTGGATGGCCGGGAGCCCAACGAATGAGTTTGATGAACCAACTGATCATCGCTCCGATCCTGCTGCCCTTACTCACGGCGGCAGTGATGCTGCTCCTGGGCGAGAAGCGCAGGCCTCTGAAAGCCCGTCTGAACCTAATGTCCAGCCTCCTGGGATTGGCGATTTCGATCACCTTGCTTCTGTGGGTCCAAGCCCAGGGCCACGCGGCCTCAATCGGCGTCTACCTGCCGGGCAATTGGCCGGCACCATTCGGTATCGCCCTGGTAGTGGATCGACTGTCTGCACTGATGCTGGTACTGACAGGAATCATTGGCGTCAGCGCCCTGCTCTTTGCCATGGCCCGCTGGGACGGCGCTGGGGCAAGTTTCCATGCACTGTTTCAAATCCAGCTGATGGGGCTTTACGGGGCCTTCCTGACCGCCGACCTGTTCAACCTGTTTGTATTTTTCGAAGTATTACTGGCGGCATCCTACGGCTTACTGCTGCACGGCTCTGGCCGGGCACGGGTCAAGTCCGGCTTGCACTACATCGCCATCAACCTGTTCGCCTCATCGCTGTTCTTGATCGGTGCAGCCATGCTCTATGGCGTCACTGGCACCTTGAACATGGCCGATCTGGCCCTGAAAATCCCGCTGGTACCCGAGGCTGACCGCGGCCTGCTGCACGCCGGCGCTGCGATCCTGGCTATCGCGTTCCTGGCCAAGGCGGGGATCTGGCCTTTGAATTTCTGGCTGGTGCCAGCCTACTCCGCTGCCAGCGCCCCCGTGGCCGCACTGTTTGCAATCATGACCAAGGTCGGCACCTACACGGTGCTGCGCTTGTGGACCTTGCTGTTTTCCGGCCAGGCTGGCGCCTCATCATTCTTTGGTGGCGAATGGCTAGTCTATGGCGGTCTGGCAACACTAGGTTGCGCGGCGGTATCGATCCTTGCCGCCCAGCGCCTGGAGCGCATGGCGAGCCTAAGCATCCTGGTCTCGGCCGGCACGCTCATGGCAGCCATCGGCTTCGGCCAGGTAGCACTGACGGCCGGGGCATTGTTCTATCTGGTCAGCTCGACGCTGGCACTGTGCGCGCTATTCTTGCTGGCCGAGTTGATCGAACGTTCGCGCTCGGCCAACGAACTGCCTATGGATGACGATGATTGCCACCCCTCACCGCTCGAGTCACTGCATCCGCCCAAAGGCATCAATCTTGATGACGAACAGAAGGCCGTCATCGGCCAGGTAATCCCTTGGACCATGGCGTTCCTCGGCCTGAGTTTTATCGCCTGTGCGTTACTGATCATCGGCCTGCCGCCGCTCTCAGGCTTCATTGGCAAGATCAGCCTGATCAGCGCACTGTTCAACCCCCAGGGGTTGGGCGTCGCCCCTGAGCACCCCCTGTCGATTCAAGGCTGGGCACTGGTAGCACTGCTGGTACTCTCCGGCTTGGCCTCGATGATTGCCTTCACACGGGTCGGCATTCAGCGCTTCTGGACACCCCAGGAGCGCCCCTCGCCACTGCTACGCCGCTACGAATGCATCCCCATCGTTGCCCTGATCGGGCTGTGTATCGCCTTGAGTGTGCGCGCCGAACCCCTGCTGCGTTATGCCCATGACACCGCCGCAAGCCTCCAGGACCCTGAGCACTATGTCAGCGCCGTACTCGGCACGCGCCCCATCCCAGGCCCTACCAGCCAAGCCGCCAGCGCACAGGTGCAACCATGAAGCGTCTGTTTCCCGCTCCGCTGCTGTCGCTATCGCTCTGCCTGCTGTGGTTGTTACTGAACCTCTCAGTGAGCCCAGGCAACCTACTTCTCGCTGTATTACTGGGCGTGCTTGCACCGCTGCTGATGGCACCGCTGCGCCCCTTGTCGGCACACATTAGCCACCCTTGGACCATACTGCGCCTGATCCTGCGGGTAGGTATCGATGTGCTGACTTCCAATCTTCAAGTGGCACGAGGGGTCTGGACGGCAAAGCGTCGGGCACCGCGCTCCCGCTTCGTGCATATCCCTCTGGACCTGCGCGATGCCCACGGCCTGGCAGCCTTGTCGATGATCACCACGGTGATCCCGGGCACCATCTGGTCGGAGCTGGCACTCGATCGCAGCATGCTGCTATTGCATGTGTTCGACCTGGACGATGAAGCGCACTTCATCGAACACTTCAAACAGACCTATGAACGTCCGCTGATGGAGATCTTCGAATGACTGGCCTGCTTGCCAACGCCATTCTCGCCAGCCTGTTCATCTTTGCCCTGGCCATGGCCCTGACCCTGTTTCGGCTGTTTCGCGGCCCGTCAGCGCAGGATCGGGTTCTGGCACTGGACTACCTGTATATTCTGGCGATGCTGATGATGCTGGTACTGGGTATTCGCTACGCCAGTGACACCTACTTCGAAGGGGCACTGCTAATTGCCTTGTTCGGCTTTGTCGGCTCGTTTGCCCTGGCCAAGTTCTTGCTGCGTGGCGAGGTGATCGAATGAACAACCTGAACGAACTACCCCTCTGGATCGAAGTGCTGGTTGCGCTGCTGTTGTTGCTGAGCAGCCTGTTCGCCCTGAGTGGTGCAGTCGGCCTGGTTCGCCTGAAAGCGTTCTTTCAGCGCATGCACCCACCCGCCCTGGCCTCTACCCTGGGAACCTGGTGCGTTGCCCTGGCCTCGATCCTGTACTTTTCAGCACTCAAGCAGGGCCCCGTGCTGCACGCTTGGCTGATCCCGATCCTGATGGCAATCACGGTGCCAGTGACCACGTTGCTGCTAGCGCGCGCGGCACTGTTTCGCAAACGCATGGCGGGCGATGAGGTGCCGGAGGAAGTCAGCAGTGGGCGAGATCGAGGTCACTAAGCACTATTCGGTCAGCGCCTGCAGTTCGCGGCGAACCATGGCCGCGTACTCAGGCGGGCTCAACTGATACAGCTGGGTGGCCACCCAGCTGAACCAACTCGACTGCAAGTGGGCGCGCTGTGCAAGCCATTGCTCGGCCTGTTCACGAGCCTGAACCTGATGCTGCGCATGAAAATCGGCGCGCCCCAGTGGTACGTCAGCAGGCTTGATCACTCGCTGGCCTTGAACGTAGTCAGTTCACCCTTTTGCCATTTGGCAACTTTGCGAGTCACTGCCTTGAGAGTTTTGCTCAGGCCTTCTTGCAATTGTGTGTGGGCGGCGAACACCAGCACCACACTCTGCCCTTCTCGAAAGACGATACCTTCGCCTTCAGCTGTCGAGACAAACGCATAATCGCCCAGGCCATAGACGGTTAGTTTGATGTCGCGGAAACGAACTTCCAGCTTGCCACCTTCGCGACTGGGCAACACCGCCGCGCGGAAATGATCACCAACCTTAAGCTCCAGCCGCTGTTTGTCATCGACAACCAGTGCTGTTTCAGTGTCAATTTCGGCCATGTACAGGCCTTCCGCGCTCTGCTCGGTGACATAAACAAAACGCGATTGGAACTGTTTGACCAGTTTGGCCCGAAGATCGCCGAGCACGAACAAGGCGTGCATATCCAGATTACTGACTGCCAATGAAGAATTCCTCAAACCGATTACACGACGTCACCACGAAGGCTGCATAGCTCCATGAAGGCAACGCCACTTCAATGTCGAAGTCTGAAAGACTAATGAGTAAATGCATAAAGCGTCTGTGCGGGCGAGTGGCGCAGCTTGCAGGAATCATCCTCCCTGCGGGCCAGCCAAAACCTCACAACAGGCATTCGGCAGATTTCCGTCGACGGAAACGTACTTTCTGACATCAAAACTGCCAAGAAAATGCGATAGATACATTCAGGCCCCTCGGCAGAACGGGCACCTGGGTCTCATCTACATATCACAGGGAAGGAATATGCACGAAAATACCGAAATCCGTCGAGAGGCAGGCTGCATTTCTTACTTCGAAAATAAAAACTCAAACCCCAACGAGCACAGCACGCGTTACATCGTGGTACCCGCCGGCATCAACTTTTTCCATATCACCGATCACGCGACCGGACAGGTGAAAGGTTTCCGTTGTCGGCACATCGATGCGTGTGAACTGGCGCGCACACTGGAACGTTGAGATCACGTTCAAACGGCCTGGCGCAACCCCCCAGGCCGTTGCTTAGCACGCAACTGCCCTGCCATGCGCGCTGACACTCCAGCGCCTCTTCACGGCTGGCGAAGGCAGTTCCACGCCGCTCACCATTGACCAGCACCACCCAGCACACACGCTGGCCAACCGCTTGCAACGACGCGGGCACAGCACTGCCAATCATCACGGCGATATCGACTTGGCTATTCATCATTCCCTCCGGAACTTAATTAGCAACCTAACGATATCGCCATCATACGCCCGCTCCGGCAATGGAAAAAGCTATTGCCGGAATAGCTGTGTTGCATCAAAAGCAACAAACCCCGTGTCAGGAGAGGGGCGTTCACACCCACGGCTAGGTGCCTGGTTGCCAGGAAAAAAACACCAAGGCCCCAAGGATCACTCCCCGGGGCCTTGAGGGCATTGCCTATCAGGCCTGACGCTGGTGTTTGTCGATCTGCTCGTGACGCTCCTGAGCCTCGATGCAGTACTTGGTGGTCGGGCTGATCAGCAAGCGTTTGAGGCCAATCGGCTCACCGCTGTCGTCACACCAGCCAAAGCTGTCATCTTTGATGCGTTCCAGCCCCATCTCCAATTGTGGCAACAGGCGTTGGTCGCGATCGATAGCGTTAACCAACCAGGTGCGCTCCTCCTCGACGGAGGCAGCATCTGCCGGGTCAGCTGGGCTGTCCAGACTCTCGATGGCTACGCGGTTCTGTTCGATGCGCTCCTGGGTCTCGACTTTCATCGACTTCAGCAACTCGGTGAAGAACGCCAGTTGCTCGGCGTTCATGTAGTCATCGGCCGGCATGGCCAGCAACTTTTCCTTGGTCATCGATTTCTCTATGAAAATAACGTGCATTTAAGCGATTGGATTGCCATCACCGACAGTTCGCCGACAGCGGAATTCTTCAAGCACCCTTCGGCACTCTATTTACGAGGGGCGGCAGTCTAAGGCGCCACGCCGTACTGGGCAACAAAAATGACAGCACATTAGCGCGAAACGACGTGGAATCCGCCAATCGGCCTCGCAGACCGGCCCCGTGTTCAAGTGCACCATAGCACCCAACCACCGATCAGGTGTTATCCCGATAGCTCCGCCTGCAGTAACGAAAGCGGCTTCATGACGTCCCCTACTCATGGAGCGCGACTACACATGAACCTGCAAGAACGCCTCTCCCTCAATACCGATCTCGATTGCGCCGTTGCCAATCGCTTCGTTCTACGCCCGACGCTGTACGAAGTGTGTGCCCGTCTCTTGGTGGAACAATGGCTCAAGCACCAGATCAGTGATCATGACCCTCTCTCGCTGTATTTGGTCAGTACTGATAGTACCCCGCAACGCACTTACAGTAGACGGCTGTTCAAAGTCCTAGCAGAGCGCTTTTGCCGTCGTGCCACGCTCAACCTCACGCCTGAAGAAGACTTTCTCAGCCTCAATGAGAGCCTCAATCCACAAGGGGCTGTCGATATCGACCTGCATGCCGTGGAGCAATTGATCAATGAAACGGGACCGTTTCTACAGGAAAGCTACCAACGCGCGCTGGTCGACTTCTGGAGCGAGGCAGACCGTTCTGGGCAATCGCCGTGGCAATGGTATGCCGACTATCTCAAACAACAATTCAAATCTGCCATCGACATGGGCTTTGACGCCGGCGTGCTCAGCCAGGCTGACGCGGCGGCGGCCCACCTTGTCTACACCTATCCTTCCCTGCACGACCGCAACCTGTGGCCAAATACTGGCAACCTGAGCGTGCAACACCTGATGCTCGACACGTCGGCAAGCGCCTATCTTGACCGTGACCTGGCCAGTGCATTGCTAATCCAACGGCTTGATACCAGCACGTCTCACAATACCACCCTGGTCTACTCAACTACCGGTGAAGTGCTCCCCCTTGCCTCACAACAGGCACTTTTCACCGGGCTTGGCCGACTCTGGCCGGCATTGACCGTATCACGCCCACAACTCCAGCTGACGCACATCACCAATAACTGCTTCGAAGCCCAGGCGCGCGGTGTACTGGATCAACAATTGCGGGTCATCACCGCATTGATGCAGCAATATCAATCCGAATACAGCGCCCCCTTGATGAGCATGGAACTGGACCGCATGACATCAATGATCGGCCTGTGCAGCGCCGCGGAACAGGAGCGGCGCACGCAACTTGCCAATCACCTCCCTGATTGGCTAAGTCACAGCAAGGGGCCACTCATGCGCCGCTATGGCGCGATGCTCCTCGATGTTGCCCAAAGCTATGAGGATGCCGCCGGACAATTCTGGCTTGATGGCATCGACGACGCAGAGACCTTCAGCTACCAGCAGCTGGCCCGTCAGATCAATATCGATCACCCTGGCAGCGAGCTGGACGTGCGCGACGTAGTGGTCATCAACCACCAAGTCATAGCGACGGCCATTCCTAGCCAAGATTCGCTGATCACCGACGGTACGGTTCGCCCGGTGCGGTTCTCCCTGGCTCAATTGGCCATCGGCAATCTTGGCCTGCTCGCCCCTGGCCGGATCGAGCTGGTGTCAGCGACAGGGCACGCCCTGCCGAGCTGGATGGACGAAGGGTATATGCGTCAACTGGTGAGCAAGCTGGACATCGGTAGCGCTTATCCGCAGATGCTCACCCACAACATGCTCGATGATGCGGACCAGCGGCAATTGCGCCAGCAATTGTTCGATGCACAGCTGCGCACGCAAATCCCGGCGTATGCGCTGGAACTGCACCTGCGTGATAACAGCTTGAGCGAGGACGCCGTTAGCGGCATCACCCAGGTGTTCAACGCGCAGCCCAGGCCTCAGCCAAGCGATTGGGTAATGCGCCCGTTAGGCTTGATCAGCCAGGCTGGCGCAACACCAGACGAGCCGCACAATTGCTGGTTGATTGAGACCCAACGGATGTCGTCAAGCCCGTGTGTGCTTTATCGCCCTTTGCATCCGCAGCCTTTATTGGAGTTTTCTGATCGCCTGGCCGTGCTCGAGGCCATCAGCAGCTCGGGAGATTTGCAGGACGACCTGCTCGAGCGCCTGCCCGAAGCCTCGCGACGGATCTATGCCAACGGCGGCTTCCTTGAACCCCACCTCTACCTGTCCGTCGAAGACGATTTCGCAGTACCTTTCGGTGCTCCGAGGCCGCCGAGTCTGTCCCAGCAAACGCCGGTAGCAAACATAGGTTCCAGGCTCTACCAAACCTGCGTCGAAGAGGCGATCCGGCACTTCCAGGCACAGTCGCGCAGTACTGCGGCAACGCGCTGGAAGCGCTGGGAGACACTTGGTTGGCTGCTGTTCAACACACTCTTGCCACTGGCCGGTGGCACCCTGGCCAGAGCTGCCTGGCTGGTACAGATGAGTGTTGCCTTGGCTGATTTCATTAATACCGATGCCCAGCGCGATCCGACAGGCCATCGAATCGCACTGATCAACCTGCTGGTCAACGTTGCCGTAGTGTTGTTCTCCCATGCCTATCAGGGTTTGCGTCTGGATCTGCAGAATGTCGCTCCCCTGCCGGCCCTAGCTCCCGATCAAGCAGTAACCCCGCTGGAGCCTGGTCCTGCCAGCGTAAACACATTGGCGTTCAGTTGGGCCCGCCCTGATCACACACTGGATGCAGCACAACACCTAGCCCTGGTAAAACTGCAAGCCAATGTTTCACTGTCGCAACTGGGCAGCCCCGTGCCAAAGGGTCCGCTGCGCGGACTCTACCTGTACGGCGACCAGCTCTGGGCCCACCTGGACAACCAGGTATACCGGGTCAGCATTGACCCGCATCGCGAACAACCCCGTATCGTCGCCGCCTCTCCATCAGACGCTCCCGGTCCTTGGCTGATACGCGACGAAGTCGGTCGCTGGCAGCTCGATCTGGCACTGCGACTACGCGGTGGCATGCCTTTAAGCAGGCGGGTACAGGAACAGAAACTGCAACGCCAGCAAGCATACAACGCACTCAAAACCAAGTTCGCAAGTGACACCGAACAAGTCAAAAGCCAGAAAGCCACCCGTGACAGGGTGCTGGGGATGGCCGCAACCGCCACGGATGAACGACTGATGCGTAGCTGTCTGGAAAAGACCCAAGGCTATGCAAAGTTCTGGCGTGAGTACCTGCACACGCTGGAAGAGGTCAACGAACACGAACCTGTTCCACACTACAAAGTAGTGAGAGCTACTGCGCTCTACGAGCTTGTACGCAGCGAGCAATCAAACGTTACCGCCCTGACCAGACTCTTTCGCCCGCTGCGCGCGCAACTGGTGGACCTGGCCAAGCAACATTCGCAACAGCAAGCGTTCCCTGAAGCCGATAGCCGCATTATCAACCATCGCCTGGATGCCATGTCGCCGCTGCTTGATCAGATGATCGCCGGAGCTGAGGTGTTGACTGACGCCCGGCGGCAACTCAATCGCCTCGCCAGTCGCCAACAAACAACGATTGCCCAGCTCAATGACTGGGTACAGACCAACCGCGAGGAGCCTTCAACGCACCTTATGTGGCGCTATCTTCGGGTAGAAAACCACTTCAATCGCCTGAAGCTGCTCCACTCACTGGATGATCAGGCAACGTACTGGCTGGATTGCAGCTGGAAGAACCTTGAACTTGGCATTGCTCAACGGGTGCGCCTGAGCGATCTTGAGGAAGCGGGGATTGAATTGCAGGTACGCCTGCTGCGGAGCATCAGTGATCAGATGGGGGTCTGTTTACGCCAACTGGGCAACCTCAAATCGCTCCTCATTGAGCCAGCAGCCTTGCAGGCCCTGGCTCAGCTACAGGCGGATGTCGAACACATTGCCGAAGGTGTGCGCCAAGACCTTGCGGAGCTTCCAGACTACCCCGTGGCCAGTACGGTCCAGCAACTTCGTAGTCAGGTACCAGGGTTGATCGACACCACCGAGCACGGCCTGCTGTTGGCAGAGCCCCGTGTCGATGACGACACACTGGTCGACATCCCGGGCCCGGATAACAAAACCGCCACACGCACCTATCGACGAGAACAGGAAGACTGGGTTGAAGTTTCTGCCGTCGCGACGCCCGAGCCAGCAACGCGCACAACGCAATCACTGAAGCGCTTATTGCGTAACAGTCGTATCTACATGGCCAACGCCCGCAAGACGCTCCATAGCTTGCAAACCAATGCTTCAACCAGCTACCTGCCCGTCGAGATCGAAGAGCTGCTCCAGCATCATAAAACGCTGTTGAACGCCGAACGCGAGGCGATCGAACAGCACCTGACCGACGACAACCAGACGGATGAAGCAACTGTAACGGATGATGGCGCGTTGACCATGAAGGCGCTTGATGAACTCGTACAGACCCTCACGTCCCAGACGCTGGAGCTGCGGACCCAAGCCGCATTACGGCAGAATCCAAGAATGGCTGAGGTTCAATACCTGATCGACCGTGGCCAGATCCAGGTCCGCGCAGTGGGCCCGCGCCGACACTTGGCCAAGGTCAAGGGACGAGCAGATGACTACCTCGACGAGTATGAAATCAGCCATCAGGGCACTGCGTTGTGGTATGCGCATTTCCACTATCAGGCCATGAATACCCCGCGCGAGGCGTTCGTTGCCGGGCATTTGAAGACGGCGGATCAACGCCTTGCTGCAGGGGCGAGCGTGACCGATGCCAGCGGTAGAAGCATTGACGTCTACCGTGCACCGGTTACTGCTGCATCAGCGGCAAAATACTTCTTCAACCTGTAACAGCACCAGGGGGCGCAGTAGCGCCCCCTGTTGTTCAGCAGTCTTTGAACTGCGCTTCCCGCTTGGCGATAAACGCTGCCATGCCTTCCTTCTGGTCTTCGGTGGCAAAGGCGGCATGGAACACGCGACGTTCGAAGCGTACGCCTTCAGCCAGGTTGACTTCGAAGGCGCGATTGACACTTTCCTTGACCATCATGGTCATCGGGATCGACTTACTGGCGATGGTTGCCGCCACCTTCAAGGCTTCTTCCAACAGTTCAGCCTGCGGCACCACACGTGCGACCAGACCGGCGCGTTCGGCTTCCTCTGCACCCATCAGGCGACCGCTCAAGCACAGTTCCATCGCCTTGGCCTTGCCGACAGCACGGGTCAAACGCTGAGTGCCGCCCATGCCGGGGAGCACACCGAGATTGATTTCCGGCTGACCAAACTTGGCGTTATCGGCGGCGAGAATGAAATCGCACATCATCGCCAACTCACAGCCGCCCCCGAGGGCAAAGCCCGATACGGCAGCGATGATCGGTTTGCGCCGATTGGCAATGCGGTCAGCATCGCTGAACAGATCATCGACATAGATCTGCGGATAACGCAGATCAGCCATTTCCTTGATATCGGCACCTGCGGCAAAGGCCTTGGCGGAACCGGTCAGCACCACGCAACCAATGTTCGAATTGGCTTCGAGCTGATCCAGGGCCTGATTGATCTCACCGACGATCTGCGCATTGAGCGCATTGAGCGCCTGCGGGCGGTTGAGGGTAATCAGGCCGACCTTGCCGTGGATGTCCAACAGAATCGTTTCAAATGACATGCAAGCTGCTCCGCTCAAAGATTGCGCGCAATAACCATGCGCTGAATATCGCTGGTGCCTTCATAGATCTGACAAACCCGCACATCGCGGTAGATCCGCTCCAGCGGAAAGTCACTCAGATAGCCATAACCGCCCAAGGTCTGCAAGGCATCCGAACAGACCTTTTCGGCCATTTCCGAGGCGAAAAGTTTAGCCATCGAAGCTTCGACCAGCGCAGGACGCCCTGCATCACGCAATGCTGCGGCATGCTGGACCATTTGCCGAGCAACCGCCACGCGGGTTGCCATGTCAGCCAGGCGAAAGGCCACAGCCTGGTGCTCGATCAAGGATTTGCCAAAGCTTTGCCGTTCTCGAGCGTAGTCCCGGGCCACCTCAAAGGCGGCGCGCGCCATCCCGACCGACTGCGAAGCGATGCCAATGCGGCCACCTTCGAGGTTGGCCAGGGCAATCTTGTAACCTTCACCTTCTTCGCCCAAGCGGTTGGCCAGTGGCACGCGTACGTCATCAAAAACGATCTGGCAGGTGTCGGAAGCGTGCTGGCCGAGTTTGTCCTCGACCCGGGCAACCTGATAACCGGGAGAATCGGTCGGCACGATAAAGGCGCTGATACCGCGTTTGCCGGCACTCGGATCAGTGACAGCGAAAACGATCACCACCCCGGCATTTTGCCCAGAGGTGATGAACTGCTTGCAGCCATTGAGCACATAGTGGTCGCCCTCACGGCGCGCCCGTGTTTTCAAGCTACTGGCATCGGAGCCAGCCTGAGGCTCGGTCAGGGCAAAAGCACCAAGCATCTGCCCGCTAGCAAGCGGGGTAAGAAACTGCTGTTTCTGAGCATCATTACCAAACTTGAGGATCGGTACGCAGCCCACTGAGTTATGCACGCTCATGATCGTTGAGCACGCGCCATCGCCGGCGGCGATCTCTTCCAAGGCCATGGCATAGGCAACGTAGCCAGTATCACTGCCGCCCCACTGCTCCGGCACCAGCATGCCGAACAGGCCGAGTTCAGCCATCTCTGCGATGGCCTCCTTGGGAAAGCGATGTTCGCGGTCCCACTGTTCGGCAAAGGGCCGCAAGCGCTCTTGAGCGAACTGGCGGACTGCATCACTGATTTGCTGTTGTTCGTCATTGACTAGCATGGTGCACCTCAATACAGACA
>RCUI01000143.1_pt1 | contig 26653 bp, 22 predicted proteins | sample 2166121 | NCBI WGS metagenome assembly RCUI01 (sample SAMN09932700, study PRJNA488358) | compost metagenome | feature: garden; material: soil; isolation source: compost soil in succinic acid-enriched culture | place: Germany: Experimental Botanical Garden Goettingen | collected 2016-01-27
GACCGAGCGGGGCCATGTGCTGGCGGTCTGGCAACAGCTGCTGGGGGAGTAAGGCGCTCGCCACATCAGCAACAAGGGGCGCCACGGCGCCCCTTGTTGCTGTCGGGAGACTGTGACCCCGGCCCTAGCGCCCCCCGGCCAGATCGATAAAGGTGCCTGTGGCATAGGAGGCTTGGTCCGACAGCAGCCAGGCGATGGCGGCGGCCACCTCCACCGGCTGACCGCCCCGTTGCAGCGGAATATTGCCCTTGATCCTGTCCACCCGACCGGGCTCGCCGCCATCGGCGTGCATCTCGGTATAGATAAAGCCCGGGCGCACCCCGTTGACCCGGATCCCCTGGGCCGCCACCTCCAGGGACAAGCCCCTGGTCAGCACGTCTATGGCCCCCTTGGAGGCGGCGTAGTCCACATACTCCCCGGGGGAGCCCAGGCGCGCGGCGGCGGAGGAGACGTTGACGATGGCGCCCCCGCTCGTCATGCGGCGCACCGCCTCCCGGCAGCAGAGGAAGTAGCCGGTCACATTGGTGGTCAGGGTCTTGTTGATGCGCTCGGCGCTCATCTCCAGCACCTTCATCTGGGGCTGCAAGATGCCTGCGTTGTTCACCAGATGGGTGATCACCCCGAGCCGCGCGTCCATCTCCTCGAACAGGCGCACCACCTCGGTCTCCACGCTGACATCCGCCTGCACCGCTATGCAGGAGACCGGATGGCGGGCCCGGATCTCGGCCACCAGCGCCTCGGCACTGGCCCTGTCATGACGATAGTTGAGGCAGAGGTGATACCCCTGCCCCGCCAGATAGCGGGCCGTCGCCGCCCCTATCCCCCTGCTGCCACCTGTGATCAGCACCTGCTTGTTCATGGACGCTCCCTGTTCCTTGTCTCTCGTCTCGACCCGGATATTACCCCATCCTCGGGGCCAACGCCTGGCCCCATAGCGCTATGTTCGGCAACAAAGAGCCCGCACTGGGCGGGCTCTTTGTTGCGATAGGACGCGGGGCCAGGGTTATTTGAACAACCCCTTGAGCAGCTGATCCGCCACCCCCTTGATCTGCTCGTCGTCGGCCTTGTCTCCCAGCAATTTCTTGAGGCCGCGCTCGGCCTCCTTGCGGGCCTTCTCCTCCAGCACCTTGTTGTTGCTAAGCAGCTCCTTCACGTCGAGCCGGTAGCTCGGGGCCTGCCAGTGGCCGCCGATGCGCACCGGTATGGTGACGTCCTTGAGCTCGTCCACGCTCTTGCCCCCCTGGCCCTTGCTGCTCTCCACCACAGAGGTGAGGAACAGGAAGTCGAGGGTCTCGGGCACCAGGGCGGTCTGGCCCTGGCCCTTCACCCGCAGGGCGGGCGCGAGCAGCTGGATGTCGTCGCTGCGAGCCACGCCATTGGCGATCTGGAAGTTGGCGGTCAGGGCGCTGAAGTCGGTCTTGCGCGCCTCCTTCACCTGATCCGCCCCCTTGCCGGTCAGGGTGGCCCGCGCCTCACGGATCATCTCCGCCAGGTTGATGCCGTGCAGGGCACCGTCCCTCAGCCTGAGGCTCGCCTTGCCCTGCATCTGGCTGCGCAGGGCCTGCTCGGACAGGCCAGTGCCCTGCACCTGCACCTCAAGATCCCCCTTGCCTTCCAGTCGATCGTTCTGGGCCAGGGTCTGCAACAGGGGCCGCACATCGACACCCTGCACCCGCTTGTGCACCTGATAGCGGGCGGGTTGCTGGCGGGCATCGAGCACACCGCTCGCCGTCACCTGACCACCAGCCACCCCGGCGCTGAACTGCTTGAGGTTGAGCTGGCCACCGGCCAGGGCGAGCTGCAGATCCACGGCGCTCAGATCCAGCCCCTTCAGCCGCAGGCTGCCCAGTTGCAGCCGACCGGCCAGGTCCACCGACTTGAGGGCGGCAAGGTCGGGCTCCATGGTGGAAAGCGCCCTGGCGGCGGGGGCGGCCCCCTTGTCTCCCCCTTTCACAGGGGCGGCGGGCGCAGCGGCCGTCTTGGCCGGTGCAGCCTGACCGAGCCAGGCGTCGAGATCGAGTTTCTCCCCCTTGAGGTCGAACTCCACTTTGGGCACGGCCCCCAGGTGGACGGCACCGCTGCCGCTCAGCAGGGCGTCATCGGCCCCCATCACCAGGTTGCTGAGGGTGATGGTCTGCTTGTCCAGCTCGGCACGGGCAAAGCCCGCGATCTTGAGGTTCATCTGCGGACGCGGCAGGCTGTCGCCGCTCAGCCTGGCGGCCAGCACGGCATCCGATACCTCCACCAGTTGCAGCCCCTGATCGAGCCGCGCCTTGAGGGTCCCCTCCAGGGTGCCCGCCAGGGTCGGCTGGTCCGCCGCCCCCTGTGCGCCGCTCAGGCTCAGTTCGAGGCTGCTCCACTGCCCCAGCGCCAGCCGATCGGCCTTGAGGGAGAAGGCATCGAGCCGCTGCGATGGCTGGCTCAGGCTGCCGCTGAGGCTGAGATCCTTGAGCTCGCTCTTCATTGCCTCCTGGGCCGGTTTGAGCTGGGCCTCTCCCTTGAGATCAAATGCCAGATCCCCCTGCGCCCCCTTGGCGGCCAGGGTCACCGGCACCCACTCACCCGGGGTCAGCTGACCCAGATCGAGATCCAGCCGGTCGAGACGGGAGACGGCGCCGCTGCGATCGTCCCGCACCAGGGCGCTGGCCTCGACAAGTGCCACCCCTTGCAGGCTGATCTGCCAGGGTTTTTCTTCACTGGCGGCAGGGGCGGCGGGCTGGCTCTCGCCAGCAGGGGATTGAGCGCCATCGCCCTTGTCGGCAGTGGCTGTCTTGACCAGACCGTTCAGGTTGGAGCTGCCGTCGGCTTTGGTCTGGATGAAGAGATGGGCGCCACTGAGCGTCACCTTGCCAATCTCCAGCCGGTGGGAGAGCAGCGGCAGCAGGGCGACAGAGGCGTCACCCTGCGCGAAGCGGAGCAGGTCAGGCTCGGCAAAGCCGGCGGGGTTGCGAAGTTGCACCTTCTCGAGAGAGAGGCCGAGGCTCGGCCAGAAGCGCCAGCCGATATCCCCTTCCATCACCAGCTCGCGGCCCGTGCTCTTGCGCACCTGCTCCGCCAGCTGGGGCTTGAATTGATTGGGGTCAATCAGCGACACCAGGGCGGCGATGGCCACCACGGCGGCCAGCGCCAACCCCAGCAGTATGTAGATGATCTTCTTCACGACGAACTCCTCAATGCAGATCCTGTGGCTGACTATACCACCGGGGGCGCGGCGCAGGCTGTACAGGCCCCAAAACGGACAAATGGCGAGACAGGGATGGTCGCGCCCGCCTGTCCCACCACAGAAAAGGGCCCCGCAGGGCCCTGGTCTCACTGGATGGTCGGCAGTTGCCGGTAGCCCATCTCGTAGAGGGTGAAGGCATAGAGGTCCGCGCTCTGCTCGATAAGCTTGGTCACCGGCGTGCCCGCCCCGTGCCCCGCATTGGTCTCGATGCGGATGAGCTGGGGATGGGGGCCCGCATTGTCGGCCTGCAGGGTGGCGGCGAACTTGAAGGAGTGGGCCGGCACCACGCGATCGTCGTGATCCGCCGTGGTCACCAGGGTCGAGGGGTAGCTGACCCCGGGCCGCACCTGGTGCAGGGGCGAGTAACCCTTCAGATACGCGAACATGGCCTCATCGTCGGCGCTGGTGCCGTAGTCATAGGCCCAGCCCGCCCCGGCGGTGAAGCTGTGGTAGCGCAGCATGTCGAGCACCCCCACCGCCGGCAGGGCGACCCGCACCAGATCCGGGCGCTGGGTCATGACGGCCCCCACCAGCAGGCCGCCGTTGGAGCCGCCCCGAATGGCCAGCCGGTCGGTGCGGGTGTAGCCCTCGGCCTTGAGGTACTCGGCCGCGGCGATGAAGTCGTCGAACACGTTCTGCTTGTTCATCCTGGTGCCAGCCAGGTGCCAGGCCTGACCGTACTCGCCACCGCCCCGCAGGTTGGCCACCGCATAGACGCCCCCCAGATCCAGCCAGTTGGCCACCGACACGCTGAAGCTCGGGGTCAGGCTCACGTCGAAGCCGCCATAGCCGTAGAGGATGGTCGGGTTGCTGCCATCGAGTTTGAGCCCCTTGCGGTAGCTGATGATGAGCGGCACCCGGGTGCCGTCCTTGCTCCGGTAGAAGCGCTGCTCGGAGACATAATCCTCCGGTTTGAACGGCGCCGCCGAGGCGCGATAGAGGCTGATGGCCCCGCTCCTTGGCTCGAACTGGTAGAGGGTGGGCGGCTGGGCATAGTTCTCGAAGCCGAAGTAGAGGGCGGGATCATCCTGCTTGCCGCCAAAACCGCTGACGCTGCCGAGCCCCGGCAGCGCCACCTCGCGCACCCGCTTGCCCTCATAGTCGAACTGTTCGACCCGGGCGGTGGCATCCACCATGTACTCGGCGAACAGGTAGCCGCTGCCGCTGTGCACCCTCAGCACCTGCTGGCGCTCGGGGATGAGGTCGCGCCAGTGCTCGGGGCCCGGGTTGTCGGCCTCCACCCTCACCAGACGGCGGTTGGGGGCATCACGGTTGGTCAGCAAGTAAAGCGTGCCGCCCTTGTTGTCCACCAGGCTCACGTCCGCCTCCAGATCCCCCTGCACCGTCAGCAGCGGCGCGTTCTCCTGGCTCAGATCCTTCACATAGAGGCGGTTGCCGGAGGTGGAGTTCGCCGCCGAGATGAGCAGGAAGCGGTCATCCTCGGTGACGCTGGCCCCCACGTAGCGGTGCTGCTGGGCCGGGATGGCGCCAAACACCAGTCGGTCGTCTTGCTGCGCCGTGCCGATCCGGTGGAAGTAGAGCTTGTGCTGATCGGTCTTGGCCGACAGCTCGCTGCCGTCCGGCTTGTCGTAGCTCGAGTAGAAGAAGCCCTCGTTGCCGAGCCAGCTGATGCCGCTGAACTTCACGTCCTTGAGGGGCGCCTCCAGGGGCTGTTTGCTCTCCACGTCCATCAGGTGGATCTCGCGCCAGTCGCTGCCGGCCAGTGACAGGGAGTAGGCCAGGATGCGGCCATCCCGGGAGAAGCTCAGCTGATCCAGCGCCGTGGTGCCGTCGGGGCTGAGGGTATTGGGATCGAGGAACACCTCCGCCGGCTTGCCCGGCAGCTGGCGCCACAGCACGTTCTGGTTCTGCAGGCCGTCGTTCTTGAAGAAGTAGTGGTAGCGCCCCTCGCGAAACGGCGCCCCCTCCTTGGCGTAGTTCCAGGAAGAGGCCAGCTTCTCCTTGATGGCGGCGCGAAACGGAATGCGGGCGAGGTATTCCTGGGTTACGGCGTTCTGGGCCTTTACCCAGGCATCGGTCTCGGGGCTGCGATCGTCCTCCAGCCAGCGATAGGGATCGGCCACGGCCTGGCCAAAGTAGTGATCCACCTGCTCGCTCTGGCGGGTGACGGGGTAGTGAAGGCGCGCTTTCCCTGACATGGCATCCTCTTTGGTTGGCTGGCCGCTGCAGCCACTCAGCAGTGACAGGGCCAGCAGACTGACAATGGCTCGCATCGAGGCGGCTCCCTGCGGTTTGGGTGAAACGGGCAGGTTAGCAAAGAGTGTCGTATGGCCCAACCCCCCAGGGGGGACCTCGCCTGTGCAGCCAAAGCCTGCGCCCGCTCTGTGAGCCAGCTCCCCCTGCTGGCGCACCGTCTGTGCCATCCTGACAGGGAGAGCAATGAGAGGAGAACCCCATGTGGATCGAGGCGGAGCCCGTCTACGGCGCCCTGGTGTCACTGGCCATAGGGCTCATCATAGGACTGGAGCGGGGCTGGCAGGTGCGCCAGCTGGGGGACAACCAGCGCATCGCCGGGATGCGGACCTATGGTCTCATCGGCCTGCTCGGCGGCGTCTGCGCCCTGCTGCTGCCCACCCTGGGTGCCTGGCTGGCCCTGCTCGGCCTGCTGGCTGTGGTCATCGGCTGCGGCCTCTCGGTCTGGCTGGCCCAGCGCTGGCAGGGGGAGTTTGGCCTCACCAGCTCGGTGGCCATGGTGCTCACCTACCTGCTGGGGCTGATGTCTGTGCTGCAGAGCCCGAGCGAGGCGGTGGCCTGCGCCGTGCTGGCGGCGCTCTTGATGGGGCTCAAGGGCAAGATCCAGCAGGGCATGCTGTTCTTGAGCGAGACGGAATTTCACGCCACCCTGCGCTTCCTGCTCATCTCTCTGGTGCTGCTGCCGGTGCTCCCCGACGTCGAGATGGGCCCCCTCAACGCCTTCAACCCCTTCAAGATCTGGCTGATGGTGGTGGTGATCGCCGGCATCTCCTTCTCGGGCCACTTCGCGGTGCGCCTGCTCGGCACCCGCGCCGGCCTGGTGCTCACCAGCATGCTGGCGGGGCTCGCCTCCTCCACCGCCCTCACCCTGCAATTTGCCCGCCTCAACAAGGAGCAGCCCGGGCTGGAGCGGCTGCTGGCCACCGGCATACTGCTGGCGGGCGCCACCATGTGGTTGCGACTGCTGGTGCTGGTGCTGCTCATTCACAACGAACTGGCCATGCGTCTGGCCCTCCCCCTGCTGCTGCTGGCGGCCATCGTCTACGGCTTCGCCTTCTGGTTCTGGCGCCAGCGCGAGGAAATGACCGACAACCCGGTGCAGCCCGAAACCCGCAATCCATTGGATCTCGCCACCGCCATCAAGTTCGGCCTGCTGCTGGCGCTGATCGGCTTCATGGCGACATTGCTGCAGAGCAAGGTGGGCAACTCAGGTGTCTATCTGCTGGCGCTGGTCTCCGGCATCACGGACGTGGACGCCATCACCTTGTCTCTCTCCCAGCTCTCCCACAAGGAGCTGGCCCTGGAGGTGGCGGCCCGGGCCATTCTGCTGGCCGGGCTGGTCAACTCCCTGGTGAAGGGGCTGCTGGCCCTGGTGATCGGCGGCCGCCGTCTGGGGCTGAGGGTCATGCTGCCCTACCTCCTCTCAGTGCTGCTGATCCTGCCCCTCCTCTGGCTGGGCTGACCTGGTCATCAGGGATCCCCTGACGCCGCCCTGCCCGTGACGTATACTGGCGCCTCTTGGCACATGAGAGGAGGCGAGCATGGCAAGCGACTGGGACAAGGTACTGGCGGGAGGCGCCCTGAACAGCCAGAGCGAGGAGATAGCGAACGACCGCATTCGCGGCCAGGCCCTGCTGGCGAGACTCAACGCCACACCAGCGGGGGATCACCAGGGGCGCCAGAGCCTGTGCGCCGAGCTGTTCGGCCACTGCCCCGACTCCTGCTGGATAAGCTCCCCCTTCATCTGCGAATTTGGCCGCAACATCCATCTGGGGGAGAAGACCTTCTTCAACTTCAATGTCACCATACTGGACGTGGGCGAGGTGCACATCGGCAGCCATGTGCTGCTGGCCCCCAACGTGCAGATCTACACCGCCACCCACACCATGGACTATCTGGAGCGGCGCAACTGGACCGCCTACAACAAGCCGGTGCGCATCGGCGATGACTGCTGGATTGGCGGCGGCGCCATCATCTGCCCCGGCGTCACCATAGGGCCGCGCTCCATCATAGGGGCAGGCGCCGTAGTGACTCGGGACATACCGGCGGACTCACTGGCGGTGGGCAACCCGGCCCGGGTGATCCGCACATTAAGCCCGGACGAGCCCCGGGATCCGGCACTGCTGTCATGATGGCCCTGGCCCTGCTACCCCTGATCTGGACCGCCTGGCTCGGCATTGAGGGGGCCAACTGGTGGCCGCTGGCCCTGGTCACCACCATGAGCCTGCTCACCACGCTGGCCTACGCCCACGACAAGCGCCAGGCCATTCGCGGCGGCTGGCGCATCCCTGAATCCCGCCTGCACCTGCTGGAGCTGCTCGGCGGCTGGCCCGGCGCCCTGGTGGCCCGCCACTGGCTGCGCCACAAGACCCAGAAGGGGAGCTACCGCCTGGTGTTCTGGTTTATCGTGCTGCTGCACCTCAGCCTGTGGGGGCTCTGGGTCAGCCGGCCGCTCTGGCAGGCCTGACCCCCTTTTCCTCGCACGGTAAACACAGATAGGGCCCAACCATAGGGTTGGGCCCTCTCGTCATTGCGAATGCATCAACACCCGCCGACCGCCCGGGCCTCTCGGCCCTGACAGGGTCGGCGCGGCAACCACATTCACACCGCCAGCGCCGCCGACATCTCGGTCTTGATGTTGTCGGATCGAGTGCCGAAGATGGCCTGCAGGTTGTTGCCCACCACCAGTACGTCGATGGCGCCAAGGGCCTTGATGCGCGGAATATCCGCCAGCTTGATGTCATGCAGGCTGACCCGCAGCCGGGTGATGCAGGCATCCAGATGAACTATGTTCGCCGCCCCGCCCATGGCCTCGACCAGATCCAGCGCCAACTCGTCTTGCTCCTTGATGTCCACCGCCTGCAGCGGCTGGCTCTCCCGCCCCGGGGTCTTGAGGTCGAATTTGCGGATGAGGAAGCTGAACAGGCTGAAATAGAGCAGCGCCCAGAGCGGCCCAATGATCAGGAACCACCAGGTGTTGTGGGTCTGGGGCAGGTTCAGGTAGAGGAAGAACTGCAAGGCGCCATGGGCGAAGTCGGTGCTGTGCACTATCCCCAAATAGTTGGTCAGCGCGAAGGCCACCCCGGTCAGCAGGGTGTGGATCACATAGAGCATGGGAGCCACGAACAGGAAGGCGAACTCCACCGGTTCGGTGATCCCGGTCAACCAGGAGGTGAAGGCCGCAGACAGCATCAGCCCCCCCACCAGCTTGCGTTTCTCCGGGCTGGCGCAGCGATAGATCGCCAAAGCTGCGGCAGGCAGAGCCCACATGGAGTACATGTAACCACCGGCCAGACCACCGGCACTGGGGTCTCCCTTGAAGAAGCGCACCAGCTCCCCGGTCACCACCTCCCCGGTCTGGGGATTGGTCCAGCTGCCCAGCTCGTTGAAGAAGAAGGCATTCCAGATATGGTGCAGGCCGGTCGGGATCAGGGCGCGTTCCACCAGGCCATAGAGGCCGAAGGTGACCGACTTGTTCAAGGTGCCCAGGTAGGCGGTGAACTCGAAGATGGCGCTGCCCACCACGGGCCAGATGAAGCCGAGCATGACCCCGAGGAAGATGCCGCTAAAGCCGGTGATGATGGGCACGAAACGCTTGCCGGCGAAGAAGCCCAGGTATTCGGGCAACTTCAGGGTGTGGAAGCGATTGAAGAAGTAGGCCGCCAGGGATCCCATCAAGATGCTGCCGAGGATCCCCATGTTGAGGGTGGGAATGCTCAGCACCTCTGTGTTGGTCTCCAGGCCGCGCAACACCACCGTCTTGCCGAGGGCCGCATTCATGGTGATGAAGCCCACCACGGCTGCCAGTGCGGCAGTACCGTCGTTGTTGCGGGCAAGGCCAATGGCGATGCCGATCAGAAACAGCAGCGGCATGTTGCCGAAGATCCAGTCCCCCGACACCATGAGCACGCTCCAGAAGGAGGGGGGCAGGAAGAGGTGCCCCTGGGCACCGAAGTTGCCTATCCCCAGCATCAAACCGGCGGCAGGCAGGGTCGCCACGGGGAGCATCAGGCTGCGCCCGACCCGCTGCGCCTGGGAAAAAAATGATCCGGACATGTCTCAATTCCTCTTTGATGGTTGTCCAGAACAGGGTATAGGGTCGGCGCCAGCCATGAGTATCAATAGGCTATGGGATTGTAATCAAACGCTTACAAAGGGGATGCCTCATCCCTTGGAGGAGGCGCTGCGCGCCACGGCGCCGAGGCGGCGGATCACTCCCTCCCTGTCGAGATCGGGCTGATTGAAGAAGCGATAGAGCTCGCTCTCCACCGCCTTCTGGTAGAGGGGATGCAGGGCCATGGAGTCTGCCACGCTCGGCATCAGGTTGCCCGCGGCTTCCGCCCTGTCATAGTCGATGCGCGACAGCTGGGCGCAGGGGTTGAAGTCAGCCAAGGATAGCTCCCTGCGCACCGGGATAGACCCCTTGGCCCGGTTGAAGGCGAGCTGAAAATCCGGGCTCGCCAGGGCCCGGGCAATGGTCAGATGATCTTTGGGCAGGTTGGCGTTGAACATCACGAAGCTGTCCATGTTGTAGACATAGAGCCCCTGGGTGCCAGGGGCTGGCAGGCATTGCACCTGCTCGGGCACGGCCACGCCACGGGCCAGCAGATCCCCCAGCACCCAGTCCCCCATCAACTGGAAGGCCGCCCTGCCCTCGGCGAGATCGGCGGTGGCCTGATCCCAGCTCTGGCCGCTCAGGGTGGGCAGCACCAGCTCGCTCAGCTCGCGAAAGCGGTCCAGGATCTGACGACTGGTGTCGCTGCCGAGCGCCACCGGATCCAGCTCGACGAAGGCCTTCTGGTAATACTCCTTGCCCCCCATCCCCAGCGCCAGGCTCTCGAACAGCAGGGCCACCTGCCAGGGGTCGTTGCCGAGCGCCAGCGGTTTGATGCCCTTGGCCCTGAGGGCTCGCACCGCATCGAGAAAGCCGGGCCAGTCGGTGGGGGGATCCATGTCGAGGCGGGCCAGCAGGGCGCGGTTGACCCACATCCAGTTGAGACGATGCACGTTGACCGGGATCCCCATGTAGTGCCCCCCTATCTTGTTGACCCTGGGGGCCACCCCCAACAGTTGCCGATCCCACTCCTGCTCACCCGCCACCTCGTCCTGGGGCTGGATGAAGCCGAGCAGAGTCCAGGAGGCGATGGCCTGCCCCTCCAGCTGAGCCAGGGCCGGGGGATTGCCCGCGATGGCTCTGGCCTGCAGCACCTCCATGGCGCTGTTGCCCCCGCCGCCGAGGATGGCGGCATCCTTGAGATCCACTCCAGCCCCTTGCAACTGGGTCGTCACCACGGCGAAGGCGGCCTGCTCCCCTGGGGAAGTCCACCAGTGCAACATCTCCACCTCGCCGGCCAGGGCGTCATGGAGCGGCAGGGCCAGCAACCAGGCCAGGGCGCGCAGGGAATTAGTCAAGGTTGAGCTCCAGTACCAGGGTCAGACCATGGGGTTGATGATTGTGAAGATGAATGTCGCCGCCGTGGATACGGGCGATGTGGCGGGCTATGGTGAGGCCGAGTCCGCTGCCGGGCAGGGCCTTGGTCGACGCGACTCGAAAGTAGGGGTCAAATACCCGCTCCATCAGCGCCGGACTGATGCCCGGCCCCTGGTCGCTGAACGCGATCCTCACCTTGTCCCCCTGATGCGTCACTTGCACCCGCAGGCGCTCTCCGTACTTGATGCCGTTATCTATGATGTTTTGCAGACAGCGCTTGATGGCCAGCGGCTTGCCGACCAGCATCAGGCTGGGGGGCCCTTGCAGCGTCATCCTCAGCTCATCGTGGTTATGGAGCTCGCCGCAGCGGCGCAAGATCTGCATCAGATCCAGCGCCTCTATCTCCTCGTGAATGTGGGTCTCTTTCATGCACTGCAGGGCCCCCTTCACCATCAGTTCCATCTCGTCCAGGTGGGCGGCAAACTTGCTCTGCTCCACTGGGTCCGCCAGCATCTCGGTGCGCAGCTTGAGACAGGCCAGCGGGGTCTTGAGATCATGGGACATGGCGCTGAACAGCAGGTCCCGCTCGTGCAGATGGCTGCGGATGCGTCGCTGCATCTTATTGAAGGCATGGATGGCAGCCCGGGTCTCGCTGCTCCCCTCCTCCTGCACCTCGGGCACCTCGCGCTTGCTGTCGAGCAGGGTGGCAGCCCGCGCCAGGTTGCGGATGGGCCTTATCTCCTTGCGCACCACCCACCAGGTGGCGATCAGGATGATCAGCGCCGACCCCAGCATGAAACCCAGCTGGCTCGGAGTAAAGAAACGGGGATCCAGGCTCTCGTAAGGGGCAGGCAGGGCCGCCGCCAGATAGAACCAGGCGCCGGGCGCGACGGCAATCTGGATCACCAGGATCGGCGGATTTAGCTCACCCAGGGCCAGGCTGTAGTGAGCCCAGTTCAGGGGCAGATCGTCGATGGGGATTTCTGTATTGAATACCCGCAGCTCGGCGCGACTGGTGAAGTCGACCCGGGTGGTCACCTCCCGCCCCAGCTCCTGTTGTAGTACCCGCTCCACCTCCCCCACCATCTGCGCCCGGCGGGACGAACCCGAGATGGGGGTCACCGGCAGCGGGTGGTTGTTGAGGGAGACGAAGAAGCGGGTGCCCCCCATGTTGCGCAGTTGCTCCAGCACCAGATGACGATAATCCTGGGGCAGCTTGCGAAAGAAGGCGATGGTGGAGGAGGCGCTCAGGGCCATGCTGCGCACAGTGCTGATCAAGCCCTGCTCCTGGGCCTGATTGCTGTGGCGATACCAGAAAAAACCGGCGCACAGTTCGGCCGCCAGTATGACGCACAGCAGAAACAGACTGGTACGACTGGCCAGGGAGCGGGGCCCCCAGCCCCGGTTAGGCCTCATAGACGGTCTCGGTCGCCAGCATGTAACCCTTGTTGCGCACCGTCATGATCAGGGTGCGATCCTTGTCATCCAGGGCCTGGCGCAGCCGGGAGACTTGCACGTCTATGCCCCGCTCGAAGGGGTCGCTCTCCCGCCCCCAGATCTCCTGGGAGATGAGATCCCGGCTGAGCAACTCGTTGGGGTGGCGAATGAAGAGGCCGAGCAGGGTGTAGTCGGCCCCCGACAACTGCCGTGGCGCCTCTCCCGCCCGGGAGAGCTGGCGGGTCACGCTGTCCAGAGTCCAGGGGCCGAAGCTGATGCGCCTGGCGGTCGCCGCCTGCTGGGTGAGGCGACTGCGCCGCAGCAGTGCCTTGATCCGGGCCAGCAGCTCGCGGGGATTGAAACTCTTGGTGAGGTAATCATCCGCCCCTATCTCGAGCCCGGCGATGCGATCGGCATCCTCGGTCACGGCGGTCAGCATCATGATGGGCACGTTGGAGAGGCGGCGCAGCTGGGAACAGAGGGTGAAGCCGTCATCCCCCGGCAGCATCACGTCCAGGATCACCAGATCCGGCATGCCCTGGCGCACCTGCTGCCACATGGCCTCGCCATCGCAGGCGGTGCGCACCTCGAAGCCCGCACGGCCCAGATACTCGGTGAGGGTATCGGTCAGCGCCTGGCTGTCATCGACGATGAGAATGACTTTACTGTCCATGGCATTATCAATCTGGCTACGAAGATCGGCCCTAAGTTACCAGCAGAGGCGCGCCAGGGTCGAGGCAATTGGCGGGCTTTTTGTAACCAGATGCTTACAAATCGCCGTCACCCCGACCGGTCACTGGGCAAGGTTCCCCCAGGGTGACAAAATGGCTCTACTCACCCCGACGGGGAGCAGATGACAGGGAGGCAATATGAGTCTGTGGACAGGCATAGTCCTGATCGTCTTTATCAGCGTGCTGTTCGGCTATCTTGGCAAACGCGCCCGCTACCAGCTGGGGGATGCCCGCATCACGGATCGCCTCGGCAAGCAGGATCTCATCATCAGGGAGTTGCAGGAGCGGGTCGCCAACCTGGAGGCCATAGTGCTGGAGCAGGAGAAGCGCCGTCCTTTCGACGAGCTATAGGGATGCCGCCGGGCAACTAGCAGGAGACCGGCGCCCCGCACAGCCCCCTGACGAAAAGCCAAGGCCGCAGGGGCGGGAGCAGGAATAAAAGAAACGGCAACCAAGGTTGCCGTTTCTTTTATTCACTCGAACTCCAGACTCCGGGGCGGCACGGCTAGTCTGCTGCAGGCGGCACGGCTAGTCTGCTGCAGGCGGCACGGCTAGTCTGCTGCAGGCGGCATGGCCTCTTGCATGGCATTGGCCAGCGCCTCCCCGCCCCGCTCACGGGCCCCCTGGATGGCGCCCTCCCTGTCTTCTTTCTCCTTGTTCTGACTCAGCTTGAACTTGCCGACCAGCTGGTCGATCTCTATTTCTATGCCCACCACAGCCTGCACCATGGCCTCGATATAGTCTCTCGGTGCATCCGCCATCTTCCAGGGAGCGGGCTCGGCAGCCTCCTGGGTGCGTGTCAGGGTGGCGAGCAGGCGGCGCACGAAGCGGGCATCGTCCCGCACCCGGATGCGGCCGTGGGCATGCACCACGGCATAGTTCCAGGTGGGCACCTGTTTGTGGTGCGCCTGCTTGCTCGGATACCAGCTGGGGGAGATGTAGCCCTCGACGGCCCTGAAGATCACCAGCACCTCCTGCCCTTCCTTCACCCCCTGCCAGAGCGGGTTGTTGCGCGCCACATGGGCGCGCAAGATGCCATGCTCCCCCTCCCCGGCATCGAACTCGAACGGTAGGTGATTGGCATCCAGCCCCTGCTCGCCCTGGGTGACCAGGGCCCCCAGGGGATGGGCGCGCATCAGCCGATGCAAAGAGGCGGGATCTGTGGCTTCAAAATGGGGTGGCAGGTACATGCAGGCTCCTTTATCCGTGGTGGTGTGTCCGTACTAAACCCATCGAGATGCTCCCATGGGGGAAAACATCATCTCGAGTTTGCCTGCCGAGCGCCACCGAAGAAAGCCTTGGCCGCCACCCGTTCAGGACAAAAGGCTTCCTTTGGCCAGATAACCGATGTGATAGGCATCGGCCCCTGCCGGCATCACTTGTGGGAGCGATGGCAGGAGATCCACCTCCAGCCACTGCCAGCGGGAAAGATCCCAGCCGCTCAGCATGGCCCCGGTGCGCAGCTCGGCCAGGCTGGAATGGGGGGCAATGGGAGTGCGCCGCAAGATGGCCACCCTGGCCTGCTCAAGATCCTCCATCTGCGGGGCTGACAGCAGATGCCAGGTCTCGATATGGGGCCAGCCGAAATGCCTGGTGAGCGCCGCGAAGCCCTCGCTGACAATGAAGCTGCGCATCGCCTCGGCACTTTGCCACACATAGAAGGGGGCATAGCGATTCTCCCGGCATGGCAGCGCGGCCTCGTCATGGCGGCCATAGAGATAGGCCTTGAACAGCAAGCCGGGGAAGCCGTCGAGTCTGGCCCCATTGCTGGCGATCCGCGCCTCGATGAGCCCCATGTCGTAGTCTGCGGGCAGGGTGAATCTGTAGTGCATGGCGATCATATGGCCGCCCCCTGCCGGAACATCAGACCCCGTCCGAAGCTCCACTCCTCGCTGCCGTTCAGCTGGATCACCACCATAAGGTTGTCGGGATGGATGCCCAAATCCGCATGCAGGCGTTCGGCGAGCCGCTCATAGAGCCGCTGCTTGACCGCAGTGCTGCGGGGCTTTCCCGCCAGGATCTGGAACAGGATGAAGTCACCGTCCCGGCGGCCGGTCTGATAGTGGGGATGATAAACAATCGCCCTGGCCGGCAAGGCCTCCAGGATCTGGAACTTGTCCTCCGGCGGCACATCAAACACCTCCACCAGGGTCTGGTGATAGAGCGCGGAGAGCTGTTGCAGGCGCGCGTCGCTCATCCCCTCGCGCACCGTGATGCGGGTCAGCGGCATGGGTTGGCCTCCTCGCGGGCGGGCAGCAGGCTCACTGCGGTGACGGCGGCGGGCAAGCCGGCGTAGAAGGCGAGATGGGTGAACAGCTCCTCCAGCTGATCCCGTGTCAGGCCGTTTTTCTGGGCGAACGCTATGTGCCAGGGCAGCTGTTACACCCGGCCCAGCGACGCCAGTATGGCCAGGGTGATCAGGCTGCGCTCGCGGGCTGACAGGGCGGGTCGCTGCCAGATATCGCCAAACAGCGTCTCTTCCGCTAGCTGGGACAGCCTCGGCGCTGTCAGCGCCAACTCGTCACGATCAAGAACAGGATGGGTCATGGCAATCTCCTTGGTTGGTGAAGCCACTCTCCCCCACTGCTACAATTTAGAAAATCGAAATATCAAAGACCAATAATCCCGATTATCAGGACAATTATGACACCCCTTTCCCTGAACCTGGATCTCGATGCCCTGCGCAGCTATGTCGTCGGCATGGAGTGCGGCAACTTTGCGCTGGCGGCGCAGCGGCTATGCCGTTCCACCTCGGCAGTCAGCGCCCAGTTGAAAAAACTCGAGCAGCAATGCGGCACGGCGCTGGTCGCTCGCAGCGGGCGCCACCTGGTCCCGACCCCCCAGGGCGAGCGGCTGCTGGGGTATGGGAAACGACTGCTGGATCTCAATGACGAGGCCATGCGCGCCCTGAAGGGGGAGTTGCTGCAGGGAGAGATCAGGTTGGGAGTACAGGAGGACTTTGGCGAGTCTTTGCTGCCGGCTGTGCTGGGGCCCTTCTGTCGCCTGCATCCCGGGCTTCGCATGACGACCCGCATCGATCGCAATGGGCCGCTGACAAAGGGGATCAGGGAGGGCAGCCTCGACATGGCCCTGACCTGGCAGCCACAAGATGAGGGGATGGATGCCCGGCTCATCGACCTGGTGCCACTGCAATGGATAGCACACCGGGACTGGGAGCTCACCCCTCTGCTGGCTCGGGGGGAGCCTCTGCCCCTGGTGGTCTTCGATGCCCCCTGCCTGATGCGATCACGGGCTACCCGGGCCCTCGACGAGGCCGGGATCCCCTGGCGCATCGCCTTCACCAGCCAGAGTCTGGCGGGCATCTGGGCAGCCTTGCAGGCAGGGCTCGGGCTCACGGTGCGCTCCACCCTAGGCATGCCGGCCACCCTATCCCCCTTGACCGATGTGCTGCCGTCACCGGGCACCCTGGGGATCGCCCTGCTGAGGGAGGGCAATGAACCCAATGAGGCCGAGCACCAGTTACAGACCCTGCTCACCGACGCCGTGCATCAGGCCAGAGCCATCAAGGGCTGAGGACACTTGCTGACATAGCCGCAGACCTGCCCGCACAAGAGGGCACATATAAAAACGGCAACCCCGAGGTTGCCGTTTTACTTTCCATTGCGATGGCGCTCCTCGCGGATCAGCCAGCCCGCTTGGCCAGCCACTGTTCGGCGGCACCGAGAGCCGCATCCACCAGCTCGCGGGCGACGCCGCCCTTGGCGACCCGCTTGGCCAGAGTGGCTTCCAGCTCCAGGTTCGGATAGACATCCTCCCCCACCACAGGGCTGAAGCGCTGGAACTCAGGCAAAGAGAGCTCCTCCAGGGGCTTCTTCACCTGGATCGCGTAGACCACAGTCTCGCCGACGATGTGGTGCGCCTCGCGGAAGGGGATCCCCTTGGCCACCAGGTAGTCCGCCAGTTCGGTGGCATTGGCGTAACCGCCCTGGGCCGCCGCCTTGGTGCGTTCGCCATTCACCTTGAGATCGATCAGCACCAGGGCCGCCATGTCGAGGCAGTCGTGCCAGGTGTCGAGGGCATCGAACAGCCCTTCCTTGTCTTCCTGCATGTCCTTGTTGTAGGCCAGCGGCAGCGCCTTCAGGCTCATCAGCATGCCCATCTGGGCGCCGACCACCCGGCCGGTCTTGCCACGAATAAGCTCAAGGGCGTCCGGGTTCTTCTTCTGGGGCATCAGGGAGGAGCCGGAGGTGACCGCATCGGAAAGCTCCACGAAGCCCGCCTCGCCGGTGTTGTAGAAGATAAGATCTTCCGCAAAGCGCGACAGGTGCGCCATGGAGAGGGACGCCACGTGCATCAGCTCCACCACGTGATCCCGATCGGACACAGAATCCAGGCTGTTGCGGGTGGCGCCGCCAAAGCCCATGTCGAGCGCCAGCGCCTCCCGGTCGATGGCATAGGCGGTACCGGCCAGGGCGCCGCAGCCCAGCGGGCTGGTGTCGAGCCGTTTCAGGGCATCCTGCAGACGGGAATAGTCCCGCTCCAGCATCTCCACATAGGCCAGCGCCCAGTGGGCGAAGGTGACCGGCTGGGCGCGCTGCAGGTGGGTGTAACCCGGCAGCACCGCGGCCTGGTTGGCACGGGCGGAAGCGACCAGCCCCTGTTGCAGCGCCGTGATGGAACCGAGCAGCAGCTCGCCCTGAGCCTTGCACCAGAGCTTCAGGTCGGTGGCGACCTGATCGTTGCGCGAGCGGCCGGTGTGCAGCTTCTTGCCCAGGGTGCCGACGGCATCGATGAGCTTGCCCTCGACCCAGGAGTGGATGTCTTCGGCATCCGAGCTCAGGATCTGCTGGGGATCCTGCTGCACCGAGGCCAGCAGCACCTCCATCGCCTGCTGCAGTTGTGCCTGCTCATCGCTGGTCAATACGCCCACCTTGACCAGGGCACGGGCCCAGGCCATGGAGCCCTGGATATCCTGCTCCGCCAGCCGGTAATCGAACCGCAGCGAATCGTTGAACTGCTTGAACCTGCTATCGGCTCCCTGACTGAAGCGTCCACCCCAAAGTGCCATACTGCTCTCCTTGAATGCGTTGTCGGCGGCGCCTGCGCCTGCCCTACTCGCGCGGCCCCTTGGCCTGCGCGCTAAAATCTTGCCCTGTATTTTTCTGCATAACAGTGCGGTGGTGATCGATGCGGTTACAGTTACCGCCCCCTCATCCCCGCCCCTTCTCCCCTCGTTTCTCAAGTAAGCGGGAGAAGGGAGAAAATGCTTCAGCACCATATTCACACTGCCCCTGTTATCTCACAGAAGCGGCCAGGGTGCTGCCGCTCTTGTCACAGCTCATCGGTTATCCTTCCCCCTCTTACAGACAAGGGAACCAGGTCGCCGCTTATAAGTGAGGGGGCCAAGCCCCCTCACCGGTACCAGCGGATTTAATCCTGCGGCTTAGCCGTGGGTGTGGTCACCGCCGATGGCCTGATGCTGCTCCTTCATGGCGCGGATCCGGCTGGCCAGGGTGTAGAGACGGATAAAGCCTTCGGCATGGCTCTGGTCATACACTTCGTCGGCGCCGAAGGTGGCGAAGTCTTCGGAGTAGAGGCTGTTCGGCGACTTCTTCTGCACCGCGGTGACCTGACCCTTGTACATCTTCAGCACCACTTCGCCGTCGAGATCCTCGGCGATGGCGTTGGCGGAGGCGACAATGGCCTTGCACAGCGGAGTGAACCAGCGGCCGTCATACACCAGGTGGGAGAACTCGGCACCCAGCTTCTCGCGCCAGGCGCGGGTCGGTCTGTCCAGTACCAGCTCTTCCACGGCGCGCAGTGCGGCGACCATGACGGTACCACCCGGGGTCTCGTAGCAGCCACGGGACTTCATGCCCACCATGCGGTTTTCGGTGATGTCGATACGGCCCACGCCGTGCTTGCCGGCACGCTCGTTCAGGGTCATCAGGATCTGGAGCGGAGTCAGCGGTTGATCGTCAACGGCCACCACTTCGCCCTGGGCCACGGTCAGCTTGACGTATTCCGGCTCGTTCGGTGCCTGCTCGGCGGAGACAGTCCACTGCCAGACAGCTTCGGACGGCTCGTTCCAGGTGCTCTCCAGCTCGCCACCCTCGGTGGAGATGTGCCAGGCGTTGGCGTCGCGGCTGTAGATCTTCTTCAGGGTTGCCTTGCAGGGGATGTCGCGGGCTTCCAGATAGGCCAGCAGATCTTCCCGGGAGCGCATGTCCCACAGACGCCAGGGGGCGATCACTTTCAGCTGGGGTGCCAGGGCGGCCACGGCGCCTTCGAAACGCACCTGATCGTTGCCCTTGCCGGTACAGCCGTGGGAGATGGCGTCTGCGCCTTCCGCCAGGGCCGCTTCCACCATCGCCTTGGCGATGATGGGACGGGCCATGGAGGTGCCCAGCAGGTAGGTGCCTTCGTAGACGGCGCCGGTCTTCAGGGTCGGATAGACGTACTCCTTGACGAACTCTTCCCGCAGATCCTTGACGATGCACTTGGTGGCGCCGGAGGCGATGGCTTTTTGCTCGATCCCTTCCAGATCGTCACGCTCCTGACCGACGTCGGCGACGAAGGCGATGATCTCCGCATCGTAGTTCTCTTTGAGCCAGGGAATGATGGCCGAGGTATCCAGTCCGCCCGAGTAAGCCAGTACGATCTTGTTGATTCCGCTCATTTACTTCTCTCCGTGATGATTCGATAAGGTTGTGATTCAGGGTCGGTCGCCGGCTTATTTATGACCCAAAAGCGTCAGCAGCACGGCATTCTGGATATGCATCCGGTTTTCTGCCTCATCCATGATGAGGGAGGCTGGTCCGTCCATGACCTCCGAGGTGATCTCCAGCTCCCGGTGCGCCGGCTGGCAATGCAGCACATGCTGGATGCCGGTGCGATCGAGCAGGGCCTGGTTGATCTGATAAGGCATGAAGATATCTTTTACCTGCTCCATTGGTGTGTTGTCACCCATGGAGACCCAGGTGTCGGTATAAACCACGTCAAAGCCTTCGATGGCGCCCACGTCATCGCTGATGTTGATGTGCGCGCCAGATTGCGCCGCCAGCGCCTGGGCCTGCAGGAAGATCTGGGTATCCGGGCCATGGCCCTTGGGGCAGACCAGGGTCACGTCGGTGCCGAGGGTCGCCCCCAGCAGCAGCAGGGAGTGGCTGACGTTGTTGCCATCGCCGAGGTAGGCCAGCTTCACCTTGGAGAGATCGCCGTAGTGCTCGCTGATGGTCATGAAGTCCGCCAGCCCCTGGCAGGGGTGGTAGAGGTTGCACAGGCTGTTCACCACCGGCACAGAGCCATGCTCCGCCAGCTCGACCAGGGTCTGGTGATCGAACACCCGGGCGACTATGGCGTCACACCAGCGGGACAGGTTGGCGGCGAAATCCTTCACCGATTCCCGCTTGCCGAGCGCGCCGTTCTGCTGATCCAGGTAGACGCTGTGGCCACCGAGCCGGGCGATGCCGATGTCGAAGGTGACCCGGGTGCGCAGGGAAGGCTTCTCGAACAGGGTGACCACGCTCTTGCCCGCCAGCGCCTGGCCGTACTTCTTGGGGTCCGCCTTGACCGATTTGCCCAGGGCGATCAGCGCCTCTATCTGGGCCTTGCTCAAGTCGCTGTCTTTCAGAAGATGTTGCATCGGATGTTCCTTTTTCCGGCCAGGGTTAGAGGGTGACTTGGGTGCCGACGGCGCCGCCCGCCAGCAGCTTGAGCAGTTGATCCGGGTAGCGCCAGCTGGCGACACAGACTGGTTTGCCCAGGGTCTCTGCGGCGTGCAGCGCTGCCTTCACCTTGACCGCCATGCCATCACGAATGACGCCCTTCTCCATCAGGTCCAGCGCGCTCTGCTTGTCCAGTTGCGGCACCAGCTTGCCCTTGCCATCCAGGATGCCGCTCACGTCGGAGAGCATCACCAGATCGGCACCGAGCGCCTCGGCAATGGCGGTGGCCGCCTGATCCGCGTTGACGTTCATCAGCTGACCGTCAGCGGTGATGCCGATGGAGCTCACCACCGGCAGGAAGCCCTGCCCCAGGATGCCGGCCACCAGCGCCGGGTTGCCCGGCTGGCAGTCACCGACGGCGCCGAGATCCGGGTCGAGCTGGGTCACCTGGCAGAGGCCGCCGTCGGCGAGGCAGAGACCCACAGCCGGGATGCCGGTGGCGATGGCCTTGGCCATCATCATCTTGTTCGCCGTACCCGCCAGGGCCCCGGCGATGAAGGGGATCTGCTCGAACGGGGTGACCCGCAGGCCGTTCTTCTTGGTGGAGGTCATCCCCAGCCCCTTGAGCAGGTCATCCACCAGGCAGCCACCACCGTGCACCAGCACCAGGGGACGGTGCTGATCGTCCAGGAAGGTTTTCAGGGTGGCGAACAGGGCGGTCAGGGCCTCGTCGTTCTCGATCAGGGCGCCGCCCAACTTGATTACCAGCGTCTGCTTGTCCATCTTCTCGATCCTTCCTTAAAGCGTTAAATCAGGCCGGTGGCCGGTTCAAAACCAAACTTGATATTTATGCACTGCATCGCCTGGGAGGCGGCGCCCTTGAGCAGGTTGTCGATGGCGGAGACCACCACCAGCATGTTGCCCTGCTGCTGCCAGGCGAGGTCGCAGTAAGGGGTATTGGCCACGCCACGGATGGAGGGCATCTGGCCGGTGAGGCGCACCAGGGGCTTGCCCTCATAGGCCTTGAGATAGGCTTGATCCACCTGGGTCTGCGTCACGCCATCCGCCAGTTGCACATAGATGGTGGCCAGTATGCCCCGCACATAGTTGCCGAGGTGGGGCTGGAACAGCACCCCCTTGCCGAGGTGGTGGCTGATCTCCGGCTGGTGTCTGTGATTGAAGGTGCCGTAGGGGCTCAGGCTCACTTCACAGAAGCTGGTGTTGATGGCGGCCTTGCGACCGGCCCCGGAGACGCCGGAGACGGCGTTGATGATGGGCTGCCATCCCTCGGCAATCAGACCGGCCTGCTGCAGCGGCTTGAGGGCGCAGAGCGACGCGGTCGGGTAGCAGCCGGGCACCGCAATCAGCTGGGCGGCGGCAATGGCATCGGCATTCCACTCCGCCAGACCGTAGACGGCCTGTTCCAGCCACTGCTCGCTGTCGTGGGTGAAACCGTAGAAGGAGGCGTAGAACCCCTGATCCTTGACCCGGAAGGCGCCGGAGAGATCGAACACCGGCAGCCCCTTGGCCAGGAACTTGGGGGCAAGCTCGGCGCTCACCTCGTGGGCGGTGGCCAGCAGCACCAGGTCGGCCTGGGTCAGGATCCGGGTCATGCCGTCCTCGTCCAGCGGCAGCAGCGGCTGATCCAGCTCACCGACCCACTGGGGATGGAGGGAAGAGAAGCGCTTGTGTGCGTCCTGGCTGCCGGCGGAGACATAGAGGCCGAACAGCTTGAGTTCTGGATGGTTCTGGACCAGTGCGGCCAGTTCGGCCCCCGCGTAGCCACTGGCACCGACGATAACGGTATTGAGCATGTTTGAGTATTCCAAGTCTGGGTTCGAAATTCACAGCGTGGTGCTGCGGTGCAAGGGGTCGGCTATCGCCCCTTAGATGCAACGAGTGCGGAGGGGCAATTCAGGCGGATATGCGTCGTCGGTTACAGATCAGGTGACAGAACATTAACTTTCCCTTACAACTAGAAGCCTTGTTGATGAGCGCTCGAACAGAATATTCATGCACTCACTTTGCATTTGTATTTTCTAACAGAAACACTCCGGGGACGCAAGGAGCAGCTGATGGCCAATCTGGATTTTTTTTCACTTTATAAGAATATTATTGCGATTCCCTCTATCAGCAGCACGGATCCCCGCTGGGATCAGAGCAATGAGGCGGTGATCCGGCTGCTGGCCGACTGGTTCGGCCAGCTCGGCTTCCAGTGCGAGGTGACGGCATTGCCCGACCTGCCGGGCAAGTTCAACCTGGTGGCGACCTATGGCCAGGGGGAAGGGGGCCTGCTGCTGGCGGGCCATACCGATACTGTGCCCTTCGACGAGGGGGGCTGGAGCAAGGATCCCTTCAAGGTGACCGAGGAGGGCAACCGCCTGTACGGGCTCGGCACCATCGACATGAAGGGCTTCTTCGCCTTCATCGTGGAGGCGCTCAAGGAGATCGATCTCACCACCCTCAGCAAGCCGCTGCGCATCCTGGCCACCGCCGACGAGGAGACCACCATGGCGGGGGCCCGTGCCATCGCCGCGGCCGCCGAGATCAAACCCGACTATGCGGTGATAGGCGAGCCCACCGGCCTGGTGCCCGTGGTGGCTCACAAGGGCCACATGTCGGAGGCCATCCGCATCACGGGCAAGAGCGGCCACAGCTCGGATCCCGCCAACGGGGTCAACGCCATGGAGATCATGCACAAAGCCATGGGCCAGGTGCTCAAGCTGCAGCGGGATCTCAAGGAGCGCTACGCCGACCACAGGTTCGCGGTGCCGCAACCCACCCTGAACCTCGGCTACATCCAGGGGGGCGACAGCCCTAACCGCATCTGCGGCTGCTGCGAGCTGCACATCGACATGCGCCCCACCCCGCAAGTTGGGCCGGACGAGCTGATGGGCATGCTCAAAGAAGCGCTCTCCCCCATCGAGATCCACCAGCCGGGCTGCCTGCACCTGCAGCACCTGCACGAGCCCATTCCGGCCTATGCCTGCGAGGAGGGTTCAAATCTGGTACGGGAAGCCGAGAAGGCGAGCGGCCGCGCCGCCGAGTCCGTGAACTATTGCACCGAGGCCCCCTTTATCCAGCAGTTGGGATGCCAGACAATAGTGATGGGCCCTGGCCATATCACCCAGGCCCATCAGCCGGACGAGTACCTGGATCTGTCGTTCGTCAAACCGACCACGGCGGTGCTGCAGCACCTGATCCGGCGTTTCTGCGTCTAGCTCGACGGGAATGTAAGTAAGTTACATGACATGCCGCCTCGGGACAGGTGAGGGAAATACATGTTCTGAATCGGCTTGTTATTTGACCTTGCGCAGACAATCTGGGTAGATTGTCCCCCTAAGATGACGGAGCATATGTTGTAATCGCACAACAATAAGTGAGGCTGCCTCTCCCCCCGGAAGGTCAAGGGGCACCAACAAAAATAAGGATGTGGAATGAACGAAAAGTACGCCGCACTACGGGCCAACGTAGGCATGTTGGGCCAACTGCTGGGTAAATCCATCAAGGATCATCAGGGTCAAGCCTTCCTCGACAAGATTGAGACCATTCGTCAACTGGCCAAGTCCTCCCGCAAGGGCAACGAGACAGACCGGGAACGCCTGCTCGAGACCCTGCGTACCCTCTCCGATGACGAGCTGCTGCCGGTGGCCCGCGCCTTCAGCCAGTTCCTCAATCTGGCCAACGTGGCGGAGCAGTTCCACACCATCTCCCGCCGCTGCGAAGAGCAGGAGTGCACGCCGGACCCGCTTGAGCAGATGTTCGCCAAGCTCAAGGCATCCAACCTCTCCCAGGAGGCCATCATCCAGGCGGTGCGCGAGCTGGACATCGATCTGGTGCTGACCGCCCACCCCACGGAGGTGACCCGTCGCACCCTGATCCACAAGCACGTCCAGCTCAACGACTGCCTGGAAGCGCTGGAGCTCTCCGATCTGCTGCCCCGCGAGCGGGACAAGATCCTCAATCGCATCGAACAGCTGGTCAATCAGGCCTGGCACACCAACGAGATCCGCGAACAGCGCCCGACCCCGGTGGACGAGGCCAAGTGGGGCTTCGCCGTGGTGGAGAACAGCCTGTGGCCGGCCATTCCCGAATTCATGCGCAACCTGGACGAGCGTCTGCAACACCACCTGGGTGTGCGCCTGCCGCTGGATGCCGCGCCGGTCAAGTTCACCTCCTGGATGGGCGGTGACCGCGATGGCAACCCCTTCGTCACCGCCAAGGTGACCGCCGAGGTGCTGGAGCTGGGCCGCTGGATGGCGGTCAACCTCTTCTACAAGGACATCAAGGAGCTCACCTCCGAGCTCTCCATGGCCGACTGTACCGAGGCACTGCGCGCCCGGGTCGGTGACAACCCCGAGCCCTACCGCGCCCTGGTGCGCGAGCTGCGCGAAGCGCTGCGCGAGACCCAGGAGTTCCTCACCGCCAAGGTGCAGGGTCAGGCGAGCGAGAGCCGCGATCTCATCAAGACCACGGCCCAGCTGCGCGAGCCGCTGGAGCTCTGCTACCACTCCCTGCACGCCTGCGGCATGGGCAACATAGCCGACGGCATGCTGCTGGATGTGCTGCGCAAGCTGGCCTGCTTCGGCATCCACCTGGTCAAGCTGGACATCCGCCAGGATGGCGAGCGTCACGGTCAGGTCTTCTCCGAGCTGACCCGCTACCTCGGCATGGGGGACTACGCCGAGTGGAGCGAGGACGACAAGCAGGCCTTCCTGCTCAACGAACTGAACTCCCGCCGCCCGCTGATCCCCACCGACTGGGCACCGAGCGACGAGACCCGCGAGACCATAGACACCTGCCGGGTGATCGCCGGTCACGACCCCGATGCGTTCGGCATCTACATCATCTCCATGGCCGGCGCCCCCTCTGACGTGCTGGCGGTACAGCTGTTGCTGAAGGAAGCCGGCTGCAAGTTCCGCATGCCGGTCGCACCGCTGTTCGAGACCCAGGAAGACCTGATGGCGGGCACCGCCGTGATGGATCGCCTGCTGTCGGTGGACTGGTATCGCGGCTACATCCAGGGTCGCCAGTACGTGATGATCGGCTACTCGGATTCCGCCAAGGACGCGGGCATGATGGCCGCCGGCTGGGCCCAGTACGCCGCCATGGAATCCCTGGTGGGGCTGGCTGAGGCCAACAACATCCGCCTCACCCTGTTCCATGGCCGTGGCGGTACCGTCGGTCGCGGCGGCGCCCCCGCCCATCAGGCGATCCTGTCCCAACCGCCGGGATCCCTGCGCGGTGGTCTGCGGGTCACCGAACAGGGGGAGATGATCCGCTTCAAGTTCGGTCTGCCCAAGGTCGCCATCCACAGCCTGAACCTCTACACCAGCGCCGTGCTGGAGGGGAACCTGCTGCCGCCGCCCAAGCCCAAGGAGTGCTGGCGCGCCGTGATGGAGCAGCTGGCCACCGTCTCCTGCGATCACTACCGCAGCATAGTGCGCGGCCACCCGGACTTCGTGCCCTACTTCCGCGCCGCCACCCCGGAGATGGAGCTCGGCAAGCTGCCGCTCGGTTCCCGTCCCGCCAAGCGCAAGCCCAACGGCGGCGTCGAGAGCCTGCGCGCCATCCCCTGGATCTTCGCCTGGACCCAGAACCGGCTGATGCTGCCGGCCTGGCTCGGTGCCCACAAGGGCCTGCAGCAGGCCATAGATGACGGCCAGAAGAGCGTGCTGGACGAGATGAGCCGCCAGTGGCCCTTCTTCCGCACCCGCCTCGAGATGCTGGAGATGGTGTTCCTCAAGGCCGACCTCTGGCTGGCGGAGTACTACGACACCCGTCTGGTGCCGCAAGAGCTGTGGGCCCTCGGCAAGCAGCTGCGTCAGGAGCTTGCCGACTCCATCCAGGTGGTGCTGGAGCTGCGCCCGCAGGGTGACCTGCTGGACGACCAGCCCTGGATCAAGGAGTCCATCAAGCTGCGCAACCCCTACACAGACCCGCTCAACGTGCTGCAGGTCGAGCTGCTTGGCCGCTCGCGCAAGAACCC
>RCUI01000144.1_pt1 | contig 26539 bp, 17 predicted proteins | sample 2166121 | NCBI WGS metagenome assembly RCUI01 (sample SAMN09932700, study PRJNA488358) | compost metagenome | feature: garden; material: soil; isolation source: compost soil in succinic acid-enriched culture | place: Germany: Experimental Botanical Garden Goettingen | collected 2016-01-27
GTCTGCGCGAGTGGCTGATCGTCATCGGCATCATTGTCATTGCCGGTATTCTTTTCGACGGCTGGCGCCGCATGCGCGGCGGCAAGGGCAAGTTGAAATTCCGTCTGGACCGCAGCTTTTCCAACCTGCCGGACGATGACAGCAGCAGTGGTGGCACCGAAGTGATCGGCGAGCCCCGCGTGCTCGATAACCACAAAGAGCCTGCGCTGGACGAGCACGATCTGCCGTCGATGAGTGCCGGGCGTGACCGTGAGCGTGAACCCAAGGTCGGCAAGAACAAGCGCAACAAGCGCGGCAACGAGCCCCAGCAGGGCGACCTGAACCTGGCCGCCGAACCGCGTGAGCCTGATCTGTTCGGCAATGCCGACGATGACTTCCCGGACGAAAGCCCGAAAACCAGCGGCTACGGTTCTGCGCCGGACAAAGACCTGCCACCGGTTGAAGAAGTACTGGTGATCAGTGTGATTTCCCGCGATGAAGGTGGCTTCAAGGGCCCGGCATTGCTGCAGAACATCCTTGAAAGCGGCCTGCGTTTCGGTGAAATGGACATCTTCCACCGTCACGAAAGCATGGCCGGTAACGGCGAAGTACTGTTCTCGATGGCTAACGCGGTCAAGCCGGGCGTGTTCGACCTCGATGACATCGACCACTTCAGCACCCGTGCGGTGAGCTTCTTCCTCGGTCTGCCAGGCCCGCGTCATCCCAAGCAGGCCTTCGACGTGATGGTGGCGGCAGCGCGCAAGCTGGCCCACGAACTCAACGGCGAGCTCAAGGATGACCAGCGCAGTGTGATGACCGCGCAAACCATCGAGCACTACCGCCAGCGCATCGTCGAGTTCGAGCGCCGGGCGTTGACCCAGAAACGTTAAGAGCATCGCCGGCAAGGCCGGCTCCCACTGTGGGAGCCGGCCTTGCCGGCGATGAAGACGCAACTGATAGTTCAGACATGCCCCAAAGAGCAGCCACGGCTGCTCTTTTGCTTTGCAAGAGATTACACACCATGACCGCCGAATCCCGAATTCTTGAACTGCGTGCCGAGCTCGATCAGCACAACTACCGCTACTACGTGCTCGATGAGCCGAGCGTGCCTGACGCCGAATACGATCGCCTGTTCAACGAACTCAAGGCCCTGGAAGTCGAACACCCGGAGCTGGTGACCGCTGACTCGCCGACCCAGCGCGTCGGTGGCTCGGCGCTGTCGGCGTTCAGCCAGGTACGCCACGAAGTGCCGATGCTCAGCCTCGGGAATGCCTTCGAGGAAAACGACCTGCGTGAATTCGACCGCCGTGTGGTTGAAGGCCTGGACCTGCCGGCCGGCGATCTGTTCGGCAACGGCGCCGCAGTCGATTACAGCTGCGAACCCAAGCTCGACGGCCTCGCGGTCAGCCTGCTGTACCGCGACGGCCAACTGGTGCAGGGCGCAACCCGTGGCGACGGCACCACGGGTGAAGACATCAGCGTCAACGTGCGCACCGTGCGCAACATCCCGCTCAAGTTGCAGGGCGAGGGTTGGCCGGCGGTGCTGGAGGTGCGTGGCGAGGTGTACATGTCCAAGGCCGGATTCGAGCGCCTCAACCGGTCGCAGATCGAGGCCGGCGGCAAGACCTTCGCCAACCCGCGCAACGCCGCTGCCGGCAGCCTGCGCCAGCTGGACTCGAAGATCACCGCCAGCCGCCCGCTGGAATTCTGCTGCTACGGCGTCGGCCAGGTCTCGGCGCCGATTGCGGACAGCCATATCGGCACCCTGGAGCAGCTCAAGGCCTGGGGCATGCCGATCAGCCGCGAGTTGCGCCATGCCGCCGGCGTGGCTGAATGCCTGGAGTACTACCGCGACATCGGCGCACGGCGCAACGACCTGCCTTACGAGATCGATGGCGTGGTGTTCAAGGTCAACAGCCTCGCCTCCCAGCGCGAGTTGGGCTTCCGGGCCCGTGAGCCGCGCTGGGCGATTGCCCACAAGTTCCCCGCCATGGAAGAGCTGACCGAAGTGCTGGATGTCGAGTTCCAGGTCGGTCGTACCGGTGCGGTAACCCCCGTGGCCCGGCTCAAGCCGGTCAAGGTCGCCGGTGTGACCGTGTCCAACGCCACTTTGCACAACATGGACGAAGTGGCGCGCCTGGGCTTGATGATCGGCGACACGGTCATCATCCGCCGCGCCGGTGATGTAATTCCGCAGGTGATGCAGGTGGTCACCGAGCGCCGTCCCGAGGATGCGCGCCCTGTGCACATCCCCACCGAGTGCCCGGTATGCGGCTCGCAGGTCGAGCGCACCCAGCTGGTCAAGCGCAGCAAAGGCAAGGAGACCGTCAGCGAAGGCGCCGTGTACCGCTGCGTCGGCCGCCTGGCCTGCGCCGCCCAGCTCAAGCAGGCGATTATCCACTATGTTTCGCGCCGGGCCATGGACATTGAAGGGCTGGGCGAGAAGAGCGTCGAGCAACTGGTGGATGAAGGCCTGATCCGTTCACCGGCCGACCTGTACCAGCTGACCTTCGAGCAGATCGTCGACCTTGAAGGGTTTGCCGAGCTGTCGAGCAACAACCTGCTGGCAGCGATCGAAGCCAGCAAGAAGCCCGGCCTGGCGCGCTTCATCTATGCGCTCGGCATTCCTGATGTGGGCGAGGAGACGGCCAAGGTCCTGGCCCGTTCCCTGGGCTCGTTGCAGCGGGTCATGGCAGCCTTGCCGCAGGTGCTGACCTACCTGCCGGATATCGGCCTGGAAGTCGCTCACGAGATCCATAGCTTTTTTGAAGACGAACACAACCGGACGGTGATCGCCCAACTGCTCGAGCGCGGCCTGCAGTTGCAGGACGAAGGTGAGCTGAGCGCCGAATTCGCTGCCAGCACCACGCTGGCCGGGTTGATTGCCAAGCTGGATATTCCTTCGGTCGGGCCGACCGGCGCCGAGAAACTGGTGGCCAAGCTCGACAGCCTGGAGAAGATCATCGCTGCCGACGGCATCGACCTGCGCCAGGCCCTGGCAGCCAAGCCGGCCGAGGCGGTGCGTGCGTACTTCCAAGTGACGGAGAACGCTGCCCTGGCCCTGGCCATCGAAGCGCAGCTGCGCGACTTCGGCATGCACTGGTCGAGCGAGAAGAAAGTCGCCGAAGGCTTGCCCCTGGCCGGCCAGACCTGGGTGCTGACCGGCTCGCTGGAGCGCATGAGCCGCGATGTAGCCAAGGACAAGCTGGAAAGCCTCGGGGCCAAGGTGGCCGGTTCCGTGTCGGCTAAAACCCACTGCGTGGTCGCCGGCCCCGGTGCCGGTTCCAAGCTGGCCAAGGCCAATGACCTGGGCCTGAAGGTGCTGGATGAAGATGCCTTCGTCGGCTTCCTGGCCGGTCACGGCATCGAGGTGTAAACACGGCACTCGCGGCGGTCGCCATGGTCTAGTCTTGGCAAGCAGCCAGGAGGGATCGCCATGTACCGTTTTTTCGAACAGCTGGGCGCCAGGATCGCGGCGCCCTTTGTCAGCCAGCAGCAGCGCCCGGATCGGGTCTGGCAGTGCCAATGCGGGCAGTCGGTGTTCTTTCGCAACAGCCAGTGCCTGGCCTGCCAATCGGCGCTGGGCTACTGGCCGCCGAGCAACCGGGTGGCGAGCCTCTTGCCCGGGCCTGCTGCGCGGCTCTGGCTGCTCGATGGCGAGCCTGAGGCCGGGCCGCTGCGGCGTTGCGCCAACCTCGATACCCCGGCTGCCTGCAACTGGCTGTTGGCCGACCGCGAGCCGGATAGCCTGTGCCTGGCCTGTCGCCTGAACCGGACCATTCCGGACCTTTCCATCGCTGACAACCACCTACGCTGGCGCAAGCTGGAAACCGCCAAGCGCCGGCTGACCGCGCAGCTGTTGCACCTGGGCTTGCCGGTGGAGCCGAAAGGCGAGGAGGGTGGCCCGGGCCTTGCGTTCGATTTCATCGGCGTCGATCTTGAGGGCAACGCACCAGTGACCGGTCATGCCAATGGCCTGATCACCCTCGATGTGCGCGAGGCCGATGATGACTGGCGCGAGCGGGTGCGGGTGCAGCTGCACGAACCCTATCGCACCTTGCTGGGCCACCTGCGTCACGAAGTCGGTCACTACTATTGGGACCGTTTGATTGCCGACAGCCATTGGCTCGACGGCTTTCGCGACCTGTTCGGTGACGAGCGCGAAAGCTACAGCGAGGCATTGGAGCGCCACTACCAGCAAGGTGCGCCGAGCGACTGGGCCGCAGCTCATGTCAGTGCCTACGCGACCATGCACCCGTGGGAAGACTGGGCCGAAACCTGGGCGCATTACCTGCACATGACCGATGCCGTCGACACCGCGCTGGCATTGGGCATGAATGCCAGCAGCCTGGAGCTGGACTTCCCGCCTTTCACCCGTGAAGACCTGTACCGCCCGGATGACCACGGGGCAAAAGACTTTCTCGCCTTTATCAATGCCTGGGTCGAGCTGTCAGCGATGCTCAATGAGTTGTCGCGCAGCATGGGCCAGGTGGATTTCTATCCGTTTGTGCTGCCGTCGGCGGTGGTGGCCAAATTGCACTTCATTCATCTGCGCATTGCCGACTGTCAACTGGCGCCGGTGGCATAGCTATGTAGTGCAGCTGCTGCAGGACAATTCAATAGCCTCGTGTCTTTTGTGAAGCCATCACTGACAGGAGGACAGCATGACCCGCGCCCGCCAGAAAACCGACCCGGATGCCGAACACAGTCATCGGCAGAACAATCTCGATACCCTGGCACGCGCCTGCCCCGAATGGTTGTTGAAGGCTGATCTCTCCACCCGTCAATCCTACAGTCGCAGCCTGAGCAAGGCGCACAAGGCCGGGCGCGCGGCCAGGCAGGTCATGCAACGGATCGAGCCGCTGGAGCGGTTTGCGATCTCGCTGCTGAGCGAGAAACTGATCCAGCGTTTTCGCGTGTCTGTCGATGTGACGCAGGTGCAGCTCGATCATTACACCTGGTATTTATCGGCGCAGATCGGGTCGCCTTCGAACCTTCAGCGGGTCTCCAGACTGTGGCAGCAGGGCAGCCTTTTGCACATGGCCCTGCAGAATTTTACCGCTGCGCAAGCGGACGCCGTCGAGTCGGCACCAGGGTCGAAAGTGCACCTTGCCCAGGTGCAGATCAGCGCCATCGCGGCTTCTGACTTTATCGCCCTGTGCCGGGAAGTCGATATCGGCCGCCGTTACCAGGAACATCTCGCCTCGGTGCTGGCGCCAGGGCAGCCGGGCAGTACCTGGACCGGAGAGCCCAGCGCATCGGTGTTGTCGACCCTGGCCAGCACCAAAGCGGCCAATCTGGAACTCTCGGCACAGGTTGCATTCATGCGTGGGTATATCAGTTGGTCGGCTTACCAGATGCTGCTGGCGGTCAGCAATGGCGAGCAGTCTGTGCCCTACGACCTGCAACCGCTCGAATGCTGCCAGCTGGTGCTGCATGGTCATGTGCTGGAGGGCGTGCTGGTGTTTCGCCAGGCGCAGTCGCTTTACCCTTACCCGGTGTCTCGCAAGCGGGTGCTCTATGTACCGCAAGGGGCTGCGGGCGAGTTGCGTGAGTACGCTGATTTACCCTTCATGGTTACCGCGCTTTCCCGCCAGCTGATCTACACCACATTCAGGCAGGCCCTGTTGCGCCACGCGCCGCTGACCGAGCAGGCAGTGCTGAACAACAAGCTTGAAAGCGGCATCGACGGGCATGTCCGGGAACAACCGCTCAGTGGCAAGCTGTTCGAGCAACTGGTCCGGCGCCAATGCCTGCAGCGGCGCCAGGACAGCCTGGTGCTGGCAGTACCGACGGCGCAGGTCGATCATCAGCAACGCCAGCAACTGCTGGAAACCCTGGAAAGCGTCGGCTTGCAGGTGCTCAATCTGGTATCGCTGTTCGTCCCGGTGCTCAATGCCGCGATGCTGGCCTATACCGCCTATGACCTGATGTCCGAGGTGTACCACGGTATCGAGGACTGGAGCGAGGACAGGACCGATGAGGCCATGGAGCACTTGCTTGGCGTGGTTGAAACCATCGCCGTAGGCGCGGTGCTCGGGCTTGCGGCGCACAAGGTCGGGCGATGGGTGAACGAGCACGGCTTTTTTCAGAGTTTGCGGCCGGTGCAACGCTTCGACCGCTCCCTGCAACTCTGGAGTCCGGAACTCGAGCCCTATCGCCAGCGCCTTGAAGTGACGCCTGCAGCCATCGATCAGCGCGGGCGCTTGCTGGCCCATGGCAATGATCATGTGGTTATCGAAGGTCATGCCTACCGCGTCGAGCAAGATGGCGCCGGTGGTTCCTGGCAGATTGTCCACCCTGAACGTCCCCAAGCCTTCAAGCCCAGGCTTGAACACAATGGCGAAGGGGCCTGGCGGCATCAATGGGAGCGCCCCTGGGAGTGGTCTTCGGCCCGCTATGCCTTTCGCCGACTGGGGCCGCTGGCCCAGGGCATGGACGATGCGGACATTGCCCGCGTATTGCGCTGGGCCGACGTCGATGCGGCGCAGCTCTGCCAATTGCACATGGACAACGCACCGGTACCGGCTCTATTGCGCCAGGCCTGCGTGCACTGGCGTCTGGACAGGGACATCAGCGGATTCATCGCGGCGCTTGGGACGACGACTGTCAGCGATAACGCCATGGCGATTTTCCTCTTGCCGCATCTCCCGGGTTGGGACCCGCAACTGACGCCGCGCATCCAGGCCGCACAGGATTCGCTGCTGTTGACGGTGTTGCGGGATGCGCTGGGCGAGCAGCAGCTTGAGCAACTGGGCATCGAAGCCGAGGCGCTCGACACGCTGGCGCAGCAGAAATTCTGTGAGTTACTGGCGACCGAAGCGCAGGGGCAACGTCAGGCCCTGTTCGATTTCTGTCAGAGGCGGGCTGAACCGGCTGTGCAGGAAAGCAGCTTGCTCAGGCGGGATTTTCCTGGTTTGCCGGTAAGAATGGCCGAAGAGCTTCTGGGCCAGGCCCGCGAGGATCTGGTCGCCCGCATGCATCGTCAGGCACGGGTGCCCCTGGCAATAGCCCAAGGCGCCAGAAGGCAACTGAGTCAGTACCGATTCCTGTGTGTCCGCCAGGGCTTCGAATGGCCCTGGCGGCGCGATCACCGGTTCGACCAACTGGTCTTCGGTTTGCTCGAACATCTGCCTGGCTGGCCTTCCGGCTTGCGCATCGAACTGCACGGCCAGGACAGTGCCGGCGTGCTGCTGGCAAGTGCCGGAACAAACCTTCCGGGCCAGGTGCGCACCGTGGTCAAAAGTGCCGAGGGGCATTTCAGCATCGAGGGGCAGGAGGGGAGCGATACCGACCTGTTTACAATGTTGAACCCGTTATTGCCAGAGGGCGTGCGCCAGGAGGATGGCCAATCACTGGCTCAGGCACTGGCGGAGTTGGCCGATACCGACCGTAATCGCGCCCGACGCCTGAGTGGCCAGGTATTGTTGGAGGACCGGTTCAGGCCTCCGGTGCGCCTGGCCGATGGGCGGGTCGGCTATCCCTTGAGTGGCCGCGGTGCAGCGGACGAGCAATGGCAGTTTTATCGCGACCAGGCCAAGCAGTTGTTTCCGCGGCTCACGGATGCTGAACTCACCGATTACCTGCAAGGCCTGTCGATGGCCAGTGTCGATGTGCCCAGGCTGCTCAGGGAGAAAGCCGAGGAACTGGCCAGTTTGCGCGAGTCTTTGAGTGAGTGGGTGCAGGATCGTCCTGGGCCGCACTCCAGTGGCATGCAGCGGCGGCGTCAGCGTGTGGCTGACACGCTCATCATGGCCTGGCGCCGGCAGACACCTCGGGAATTCGGCGATACCGGCGAGCTGCGCGGCTACCGCCTGGACCTTGAAGGCGCCGACCTGGGTTCGCCGCCGCTGTTCCCGCTTGGCGTGGACTTCAGCCATGTTCAGCGCCTGTCGCTGAAAAATACTGGCCTGACGGCCATCCCCAACGGTTTTCTCGATGCATTCAGCAAGCTGCGCGTGCTCGAGCTTGGGCGTAACCGGCTCACGGAACTGCCCGCCATCATTATCGACATGACCCGCCTCGAAGAGCTGCGTTGCGCCGATAACGACATACAGTTGACCGAACGAACGGCGGGTATCCTGGGCAATCTGCGCCGGCTGGAGGTGCTTGACCTGAGTAACAACCCCTTGGGCACGCCTCCGCATCTGACCGGCCTCACCGGCCTGCGAAGCCTGAACCTGCGTTTCACCTCAATCGATGCGTTTCCGCAAGGCTACGTCGAACTGACGCGGCTGGAACTGGCCGATCTGCGTGACAACCAGTTGAGTGAGCTGCCTGAAACGCTGTACCAGTCACAGTCGCGCCCGGCGCGTGCCCTGTATTTGCAGGACAACCCGCTGTCGGCGTCGACAACTACGCAAATCGAGGCCTATCGTCAGCAGACCGGAATCAACCTGGGTGGCCTGGTCGAGTCGAACGAGATCGGGCCGGAGCTGTTCTGGACCCGGGGCGACAACGAAGCGTTGACACGCCAGCGTGAGGTGAAGTGGTTCAGCTTGCGCAAGGAGGCGGGTAGCCAGGAGTTCTTCCGCATCCTGGGCGAGCTGAGCATGACCGCCGAGTACGACGTGGCGCGCACCGAGTTGTTCGACAGGGTCTGGCGCATGATCGATGCTGCCAGCGCCGACAGTCAGTTGCGTGCCAAGTTGTTCAGGCTGGCGGGCCATCCGCGTACCTGCGGTAACAGTATTGCGCTGAACTTCAGCTACCTGGAAATCCAGGTCCAGGTCTTTCAGGCCCTGGCGGCGAGCGAGAACTCCCAGGTGACCGCCCGGCTGCTGCGTCTGGGCAAGGGCCTGTTCCGCCTGGACAAGCTCGACAAGGTGGTGCTGGACGATATCAGGCTGCGGCGGGAAAGCGCCCAGGGGCGCTGGCGCGATGTCGAGGAAGTGGAAGTCAGCCTGGGATATCGGGTCAGGCTGGCCGAAGCTCTGGACCTGCCGGGGCAGCCATCGGCCATGTTGTTCCCGGACCTGGAGATGATCAGCCCCGAGCAGATCGAGGCGGCCAGGCAGGCGATACAGGCTGCCGAAACGCCCGCGGCGCTGGCCGAGTACCTTGGCATGCAGGACTTCTGGTGCGACTGGTTGCGCCAGCGCGACACCCCGGCATTCCTTGCCCTGCGTAACTCGCTGGAGCAACAGGAGCAGGCGTTGGAAGAGCGTCGGGCCTCGATCAGCGATGCCGAGTACTACGCCGGCTACTCGAGCCTCTTCCAGGTGTTTCAGGAAAAAACCGCCGAACTGATCCAGAGCCTGAGCGAAGAGGCGGTGGGACGGGACCTGGCGGATGTTACAAGCCTGCGTCACCTACAAGGGTAAATGCAGTAGAAGCCGCCTGCAGCGTGCCTGGGTGCAGGCGTTACTGAGCACGTTGCAGGCGCTGCCGGCTTTGCCCGAGCGCCAAGTCATTGAGTAATGATGAGTTTTTAGCAATTAAAGGTTGTAACTTGGCTTGATGCCGTTACAATGGCGCGGCTCGTCGCCAGATGAGCTGCGTTATGGTGACCCCATCGGTCCCCCCGCAACGATCAACCGTGAACCCGGTCAGGCCTGGAAGGGAGCAGCCGCAGCGGTGACATTGTGTGCCGGGGTGTGGCTGGTGGGGTTGCCACCCATCATGCCTGTTGGCACTCTGTATTCCCCCCCCAGTTCGAACACCCGCCCGCGGATTCCTCCGCAGCCAGTATTTCTCCGCAGCCGGTTTAGTTGCCTGCGTGCCTGCGAGTCCAACCGTGTGGTGCGGGCTCCCCCAGATGTCTTCATCCGCGGTTGATATCGGCAGGGTGCAATTTTGCCCCCGCTCCGCTACGATTAGCGGTCTTCAGCTTGCAGTCGCGACGGTTTTCGATGAGTTATCAGGTTCTTGCACGTAAATGGCGTCCGCGCTCGTTCCGCGAAATGGTCGGCCAGACCCATGTGCTCAAGGCCTTGATCAATGCACTGGACAACCAGCGCCTGCACCATGCCTACCTGTTCACCGGTACCCGCGGCGTGGGCAAGACCACCATCGCGCGGATCATCGCCAAGTGCCTTAACTGCGAAACCGGTATCACCTCGACGCCCTGCGGCACCTGTTCGGTGTGCCGGGAAATCGACGAGGGGCGTTTTGTCGACCTGATCGAGATCGACGCCGCCAGCCGCACCAAGGTCGAAGACACCCGCGAGTTGCTCGACAACGTGCAGTACGCACCGAGCCGTGGGCGTTTCAAGGTCTACCTGATCGACGAAGTGCACATGCTCTCCAGCCACTCGTTCAACGCCTTGTTGAAAACGCTGGAAGAGCCGCCGCCCTACGTCAAGTTCATCCTTGCCACCACCGATCCGCAGAAACTGCCAGCGACCATTCTGTCCCGTTGCCTGCAGTTCTCGCTGAAGAACATGACCCCCGAGCGGGTGGTCGAGCACCTGAGCCATGTGCTCGGCGCCGAAAACGTACCCTTTGAAGACGATGCCCTGTGGCTGCTCGGCCGTGCAGCCGACGGCTCCATGCGCGATGCCATGAGCCTGACCGACCAGGCCATCGCCTTTGGTGAAGGCAAGGTACTGGCAGCGGATGTGCGGGCGATGCTCGGCACCCTGGATCATGGCCAGGTGTATGGCGTGCTGCAGGCCCTGCTCGAAGGGGACGCCCGGGCCTTGCTCGAAGCCGTTCGGCACCTGGCGGAACAGGGGCCGGACTGGAATGGCGTGCTGGCCGAGATGCTCAACGTGCTGCATCGCGTGGCCATTGCCCAGGCACTGCCGGAGGCGGTCGATAACGGTCAGGGTGATCGCGATCGGGTCCTGGCCCTGGCTCAGGCATTGCCGTCCGAGGATGTGCAGTTCTACTACCAGATGGGGCTGATCGGTCGACGCGACCTGCCATTGGCGCCGGATCCGCGTGGTGGCTTCGAGATGGTCCTGCTGCGGATGCTGGCGTTCCGCCCCGCCGATACCGACGATGCGCCGAAACCGGTGCTAAAGCCGGTGGGGATCAGCCAGGCCACAGCTGATTCTGCAAGCACGGTGGCAGCCGCCACCCAGGCTGCGCCGGTCATGGCTGTTGCACCGGTTGCGGCGCCAGCGCCAGTGGTTGCCGAGCCTGAACCTGTTGCCGAACCAGAGCCAGCGCCTGAACGTGTACCCGAGCCGGTCGAGGCCCCGGCGCCTGAGCCGGTTGTCGACCTGCCCTGGAACGATCCTGTCGCCTGCGAACCTGAAGTCGAGGCCACGCCGGTTGCCGTAGAGCCGCCTGCGCCTGCGCCGGTTCAGCAAGTTGCGCCACAGGACCTGCCCGCGCACGACGACGGTATTGGTTACAGCCCGGCCGGCATGGATCGCGACGACGAGCCGCCGCTGGACGAAGACTATTACGAGCCAGAAATGGACCCGGCCAGCTACAGTTATCTGGATGAGCTGGCCATCGAACATGCCAACGAAGTTGACGCGCCGCCTGCCGAGCCATTGCCCGCCGCGCAACCGGCCACGGGCCTGGCGCTGAAATGGCTGGAATTGTTCCCGCAGTTGCCGATTTCCGGGATGACCGGCAATATCGCCGCCAACTGTACGCTGATCAGCGCCGAAGGCGACGACTGGCTGCTGCACCTGGACCCGGCTCACAGCGCCCTGTTCAACAGCACGCAACAGCGGCGCCTGAACGACGCGTTGAACCAGCACCTGGGCCGCACGCTCAAACTGACCATCGAGCTGATTCGCCCTGAGCAGGAAACCCCCGCCCAGGCCGCAGCCCGCAAACGGGCCGAGCGTCAGGGTCAGGCCGAGGCCTCGATCGAGGATGATCCGCTGATCCGGCAGATGATCCAGCAGTTCGGCGCCATGGTCCGCCACGATACGATTGAACCTGTCGACGCCCCGGTTGCCCAGGGCGAGTAACGGATAAACAGCAGCGGCCCGGGCCTGACCCGCGCCGCACCCCGTAACCTAATATTTGAGGTGATCCCCATGATGAAAGGTGGCATGGCCGGCCTGATGAAGCAGGCCCAGCAGATGCAGGAAAAAATGGCCAAGATGCAGGAAGAGCTGGCCAACGCCGAAGTGACCGGCCAATCCGGTGCCGGTCTGGTCAGCGTGGTGATGACCGGTCGTCACGACGTCAAGCGCATCAGCCTGGACGACAGCCTGATGCAGGAAGACAAGGAAGTGCTTGAAGACCTGATCGCCGCCGCCGTCAACGACGCCGTGCGCAAGGTCGAAGCCAACAGCCAGGAAAAAATGGGCGGCATGACCGCCGGCATGCAGTTGCCGCCGGGTTTCAAGATGCCGTTCTGAGGTACGAGAATCAACAAGCCAGGCCAATGCCTGGCTTTTTTTTTGTGTGTGCAGATGATCAATCGTAGGTAATGGCGAACGTGGCCCGGCCTGGCGCCAGGCCGGGGCGTATTTGTGACGGCGCTACTTGCTGAATGTACTGGGCGCTTAGGTGGATCACATGGCGCGAGGTACCGGGATAGACCGTTCCGGCAGTTTGTACCGTGCCCAGTGTAACGATCGAAGGAGTACCGTTCAGATTGCGTTGAATACGAATGCCAACGCCATGGGCACTTGCGCCAGGTGCCAAGCTCAAAGCTTGGGTCCTGTTACCCAGAGAGTGGGCGTCCAAGAGAGTGAAACGAATGTTCAGGCTGCCGCCCGATGATCCGCCCGAGCAGTTGAGGTTAATGTTGAAGGGGACTTCGTTGGTTACGTAGCCGATGCCGTTGAAGTTCCTGCGGGGGTGGTCACCCAAAAATACCGGAATGTTTCCTGAGCCGTTATCGACCGAGCAAGTCGGGTTAGGCGAGATGATAGCAACCGTGGTGCGCGAAGGTCTCAGCTCAGCTGCAGTGATGGGCGTTGTGACTGCTGTCGCCAATTGGGCGGAAAGTTGGAGGGTACCGCTGACCGGGCCGTTCGATAATTTTATCAGCTCTATATCGTAGCTTGGAGTGACATGATGACGGCCAGCAGGGTGTGAAGACACTCCACGAGGCCAGCTCATATACGTGCTGTTGGGGCCTCCAGGGCCTGTCTCTCGCAAAAAGATTCGAATGCCGAGACCTGGTACGTTGGTGCGATAATATTGTTCGTGCGAGTAACTCAGTGGTGTCGTATAGCCATAATTGTTTTGGTGGCTGCTCGGGCATGTCACCCGAAACTGGGGCCCGCTGACGCTGGTCCGATATACCACGGTGCCATAGGAGGCCGAAGGCGAAACGATGAGCTGTGAAGGTAAATCGAACGTAGCCCTTGAAATGCCGCCCGATTCAAAGCGGCAATTGTTGCGGGCCGTGGATCGATCCGGGCCACCTACGCCGCTACCCAGAAGCGAGTTGTACGGTGGTTCTGTTGCCCAGCTGGGCAAGCTGGCAAGCAGACAGCCCAGCATGACCAGGTAATTTGTGGGAAAGGGATGGACGTGCGGTGAAGTCATGGCGTGTCTCTGCAGGAATTGGCGCGTGCTGCATGCTTCAACGCGCAATGGATGTGGGCGAAAAGTCAGGCCCCCGACGTCTGATCAGCTGATGGCATATCGCAGGTGGCATCCAGGCGTTGAATGTCGCCGTCGGCCTGAATGATTGCGCAGCGTCGCGCATGGTTCGCTTCATTGACGCCCGGGGCGCGGAGGGGTGCAGGTGCTGGCTGGCGAATTCGAAGCGACTGCCGGCATTGCTGATCAGTTGTGCCAGCGCCAGGCACATCAGTGATAATCCATGGTGAACAGCGCGCGCCCAAGGGCCGCTCCTGGGCGAATCTGGGAAGCTGGAACCTGCTGGATGTATTGCGCCTTCAGCGGAATGTCATAACGGGTTGTTCCATGATCAACCGTACCGGCCATGCGTGCGGCGCCCAGGCGTATGGCTGTGTCGTTCCTGTCCAGCAGTCGAATACCAACACCATGAGCACCGGCCCCGGGTGCCAGGTTTACTGCAAGGGTCTGATTGCCCGGAAAATGGGCATCGGTAATGGTGTAGCTGATATTTCGCGAGCCACCCGTAGATCCACCCATGCAATTAAGGCGAATGTTGAATGACCTTTCCGGAGTCGTCTTGTTCACGCCTGTGAAGAACGATTGCGGGTGGTTTCCAAGGTTCACCGGAATGTTTTTCGAGCTGGCGTCGATGTCGCAGGTAGGCTCGGCTGAGACAACCTCGACTCTGGTTTGCACCATCGTCAGCCTGGCGGTGTTGGCCGGGGTATGCGGCTCAAAGGTTTGGCTAATGATTGTCTGCGGGAAAAACAGGACCCCGCTGTTCACCGGTCCGGTCTTGATCAACTGCAGTCTGTACCAAGGGGTGACGTCGGTAGTGCCGGCCGGATGCGTGATAGTGGGGACCGGCCAGCTATAAAAACGACTGGCGCCGGCTTCGGAGCCCGTGATCTTGATACCGATACCCTCCAGATTGGTTTGATGAATGCCTTCGCCGATGTGGGTGAAGACCGCGGTAAAACCGGCTCGCTGCCCATGGGCGGCAGAGCAGCGGTAGGCCATGCGTGTCGCGTACCGGGTGCCGCTGTCATAAATCACCTTGCCTACCGGATCTATTGCAGACACCGTCAGCTGCGAGTTTATGGTGATGTAGGCTTGGGAAGGGCTGGAGCCGATATGTACACAACTGGCGGTACTGATGCCGCTATGGGCCAGCAGCAGCAATCCTGTCGCGCCGGCGATGCGCGCGGGTAAAGAACAAAGCATGGGCAGGTCTCGACGGTTCAAGGGTGGGCTGGCGTTGCAAGGCAAACGGACTGAATGTTTTGCGGCGCGGCGCCCGCAGTTTTTTTCGCGGCGGCGGGCAGGGCATAGGTAATCCGGCAATTGCCTGTCGAGCCGTTGTCCCAGCGCACGATGATTTCACCTTCATCCTGAAGGCCGCGGGCGAACAGTTGGCTGCCTTGTCCGACGGCACCCAATTCATTGCCGTCGGTATCCACCACCGCTGCGCCAAACGGCAATGGCTGGCCATCGACCTGGCGGGCGTGGATAACGGCCGAACGCCCGGAGCGGGTCTGGAATACCAGCAGTGGAATGGCGCCGGCCCGCGGCACGGTCTGCTGGCTGCTCGATTGCAACTCGACGTCGGTCGACAGCCCCTTGGGGTCGATGGCAACCGTGTTGCGCCGGTAAGGCGTAAGGTTTGGTACTACGGCATAGCCACCGCTGTCGACTTTCAGCGCGGTGCCGGAGGTGACTCGTGCGCCATCGGCGTCTTTGGCGTGAATCAGGCCGAAGGTTTCACTCAAGGGTTGCGACAAGGTTAAACCGTCGGCATGGGCGACGATGGCGCCGCGCAGGCCAAGCGAGGCTTGCGAAGTGTGCCGTCCCTGGCTGAGTGAACCGCTGAGCTCGGCGGCCGAGCCGCGGTAGAGTAGGTTGCTGCTGAGTGTATGGTTGTTCTGGCCATGATGGCGGTCCTGGCTGGCGGTGATGCCGTAGCTCAGGTGCTGATCGTCACTGGTGGCGCCCGTAAGGGTGGCCTGGGCCCGGCTGTTGCCGTTGCTGTCCCTGGAAATACTGCTGCTGAGGCTGCGCACACGCTCGCTGCCCAGTGGTAGGGACAGGCTCAGATAGAGGGTGTTGCCGGCGCGCCCGAAGCGGTCACGTTCCCGAGTACTGCTGAGGGTGTAGCCCAGGGTCTTGTAGTGATTGCTATAGCCGATCGAGTAGCTCAGATCACTGCCGGCATGGTCCCAGTAGCTCGACGCCGAGGCGCTCAGGTGCAGTTGGCCGTAATTTAGTGCCAACGGTTGGGCTAGTGACAGGGTGGTGCGGCTGCGATGGCGCTGGTAGCGCTGATCGCCGGCATCGCGCAGGAACTGGCGGCTGAGCTGGGCGTCCTCCAGGCCATAGAAGCCGCGGGTGGAGTAGCGATAGGTGGCCAGGGCGATCTGCGTGTCGGTTTCGCTCAGGGTCTTTGCGTAGCTCAGGCGCAGGCTCTGGCCTTGCTGACTGCCGAGCCCGGGCAGGTGGGTACGGGCCTGGGTAAGGTCGGCGCCGAACGCTCCCAGCTCAGTGTTCAGGCTACCACCGAGCAAGGCTGAGCCATACCCGGATGCCAGGGTCATACCGCTGTAGGTGCTGACCAGGTTGTTCAGGCCATATTGCCAGGTGCCTTCGACGAACACCGGGTCGCTGTTCAGTTGCTGGTTGCGCAAGGTGCCCAGCGTTGCACTGTAGCGGCTGGCACCGGCGCGCAAGGACAACGGAACGGCGGCGTAAGGCACGGAGAAACTATGTTCGCGGCCGTCCGCCTCGGTCACTGTGACCTCCAGGTCGCCGCCGTAGCCGGTTGCATACAAGTCATCGATTTCGAATGCGCCCGGTGCGACGGTGGTTTCGTGCAGGGTTACACCGCGTTGTCGGATCAGCACTCGTGCGTTACTGCTGGCGATACCGCGCACCACTGGTGCATAGCCGCGCAGCGAGGCGGGCAGCATGCGATCGTCGCTGGCCAGGCGTATGCCGGTGTAGCTCAACGAATCGAACAGCCCGCCCGAGGTGTAGCTTTCACCCAGTGTCAGTTGCGAGCGCCAGGGGGTGATATCACGCTGGGCATAGCTGGCAATGCTCTGGTAGCGCTGCTGGCCTTGGTCGCTCCAGTTCAGCGAACCATCATGGCGCAGGCGCCACGGCCCGATATTGAGCCCGGCACCGAGCCCCAGGTAGGTCTGGCGAAAATTGCCCTGGCTGCGATGCTGGGTGCCGTAGGTGTTGAGGTTGTAATCGAGAAAACCCGCTGTTATGCCGCTGTCCCATTGTGACGGGTCAACCGTTTCGCGGGCGCTGCGTTTGACCGCGATTTGCGGCACCGACAAGTACAGGCGCTGGTTGGCAAAGTCCAGGCGGCTGCTGGCATCGTCCAGTGCTCCGTCGATGGGTATGCAGGCCTCGGCGGCAGAAAGTTGCTGTTGCGCGTGCGGGTAAAACTTGCTGCTATCCAGGCCGAGACGCTCTAGCAGGGCATTGTCGAAACAGGCCAGGGCTTCTTCGTTACCAGGCCGGGCCTTGAAACTGAGGTTGAAGCGCCCGTGCCACTCGTCGTTGACCACAACGTCCACATTGTAGATTCCAGGGCTTGCGACGTTGCGCCGCTCGAAGCGCGACAGGTCCACGGGCAGGTTACTGCCGTTGCCCAGGAATGCCGGTTCAAATTCAACCTGCGCGGATAAGGCGGTGTCGGCCATGACCGAAACGTGCCATGACAACAAACCGGACAGACCAACAGATAATCGGCTTATTGTTGAGACTGATTTTTTTCGGGGCGAGCGAAAGTGTAATGATATTAAAGTCATTTTCAGGGGTGCCAATATTAAACTTGGGCACGCACGAAAACTTCGAGAACGCCCGGAGTGTCGAGGAGGGAGAGTGGGCTAAGGGGATGGAGTACTGGCAGGCGTAGAGCTCAATAGTTGGTTATGGTTATTCCCGGCGCCGTAGTCATTGATACTGGTGAAGTTGACCGTTGAGCGCGGGTTGACAGGTGACGAGGATATGAAGTGTCCCAGCGAATAAGGCGCAATGTAGCCCGTGCCCAGTGAAGTCGACTTGCCGTTATATTCAATTTTTATTTCACCGAGATTGACGTAGTAGGCCGACGGGTTACGGCCAACCAGCGTTTCAGGCTTGCCGTCTTGTCCAGGCGCTCGGTGCCAGGTCACCAGGGCCGGTGCGTCCTCGGCCTTGCCCGGCAGGCCCTGCGGGCGGTACAGCAGCTTGATACGGGTACGGAAGGCCAGTTGCAGGACATTGCTGTCCTTGGTTTTTGGCGGAACCTCAAGCATGTTGAACCAGAACAGCGACTCTCGATCACTGGCCATTGGACTGCCGGTATGCAGCAGGCGAATACTTTGCCCTTGTGCAGGTTCGACACGGGCCAGCACTGGCGTCACGGTAAACGGCACCTGGATGGTCTCGGGCGCGGCACGAGTATCGCCATCGTCTACCCAGACCTGGACCAGGCTGGGGTCTTTGCCATTGTTGACAAGGTTGACGGTGGCTTCGCGCTCTTGAGCCGCAAAGATGATGCGGGTACCGGTAATTACAACGCTGGCATGCACGGGCACACTGGCCGCCAGTAGCGCGAGGGCCGTCAGCAGGGAGGGGAAAAAGCGAGTCATGAATGCGAAATCCGACCTGATTAGGGGTAGCAGGCGCGCTGAGCGCGCCTGCCGGTTCATTACGGGAGATTGATCAGGTACTGAACACGGGAGTTGGCGGCACCCGGGGTGACCGTTGCGGCAGTGGCGTAGTACTGGCTGGTGTAGCGCAGGGTTGCCGCGCCGTCTTCAAGGTCAACCGGAATGGTGTTCTGCGAACCGGTTGGCCCGCCGATAATGATCTGTCCGCCTTGTTGGTTGAGCAGTTGGTACTGCACGTTGGTTGCGCTGGCAGGGCCGGCATCCATGTTCAGGCGGCCGTTTTGCACCAGGGCGCCCCCCAGGAACTCGATGTCTACCTGTCCGCCGCTACCGGCGGCACAGTTGGTCAGGGAGATCTCGAAGGTGCGAGGCTGGGCAATGCTGCCGGCCCCTGAGAACTCGCTGGTGTGCGCCGGGCTCATGGGGACGGTGAAGTTCTGGCCGCCAGGGCCGCCGTTGATGGTGCAGGTGGTGCCCGAGATACTGCCGGTGAATTCGATCTGTCCATCAGTTGCCTGGGCATGGAGGCTGATACCGGCCAGCAGCGGTAAAGACAGTGCAAAGCCCAAAGTACGTTTGTTCATTTGTTTTCCAGCTAGATTGATAAAGGTTGTGCGTTAATAAGTAAGTGAGTTGTTATGGAGGCATATTTACTTGTTTTTTAACGCCGGGAAATTATGCGGTTTATTTGATTGGCTGGATGTAGGAAAGAGGGTGGTGGCAACGGGAGGATTTAGCCGGATGCTGTACGATTGGGAGTCTTTAGATGGGGTGTGCTTCTGCAGGTGTTTGAAGGTGTGCCAATTGCTGTATGTTATGTAGGTAATGTTCCTGCTTAAGAAATAGAAATATTATCTTCTTACGATGCTAATCTAAATGTCTGTAAGATTTGACGTTGGCCAGTCTGGCAGGTATAAACCGCCTTCACTTGCATCAAGGCCTTTTCCCATGAGTTTCAGCCCGCTTATCCGACAGCTGATCGACGCATTGCGCATCTTGCCTGGTGTCGGCCAGAAAACCGCCCAGCGCATGGCCTTGCAGCTACTTGAGCGTGATCGCAGTGGGGGGACTCGTTTGGCCCAGGCCTTGAACCAGGCCATGGAGGGCGTCGGGCACTGCCGCCAATGCCGGACCCTGACCGAGCAGGAACTGTGCCCGCAATGCTCCGACCTGCGGCGTGACGACACCCTGTTGTGCGTGGTGGAAGGTCCGATGGACGTCTATGCCGTTGAGCAAACCGGTTATCGCGGCCGCTACTTCGTGCTCAAGGGGCATCTGTCGCCGCTGGATGGCCTGGGCCCGGAAGCCATTGGCATTCCGCAACTGATGGCGCGAATCGAAGAGCAGGGCAGCTTTACCGAAGTGATCCTGGCTACCAACCCGACGGTGGAAGGTGAAGCGACCGCCCATTACATCGCCCAGTTGCTGGCCGACAAGGGCCTGGTCGCTTCACGTATCGCCCACGGCGTGCCCTTGGGCGGTGAGCTGGAGCTGGTCGATGGCGGGACCCTGGCGCATTCGTTCGCTGGGCGCAAACCGATCTCGCTGTAATCCAGGCTCTTTATTCGCGGGGCAAGCCCGCTCCCACAGAACCTCAGCCTGTGGGGGCGGGCTTGCCCCGCGATGCTGTCAATACTCGCTCAGCGAGAACTCGGTCAGGCAAAAGGTCGGTACACCCGCCTCATTCAGGCGCTGCGAGCCGCCCAGCTCCGGCAGATCGATGATCGCCGCTGCCTCGAACACCTGCGCACCCATGCGCCGCACCAGCTTGGTGGCGGCCAGCAAGGTGCCGCCGGTGGCGATCAGGTCATCGAAAATCAGCACAGAGTCGCCTTCGCAGAGGCTGTCGGCGTGCACTTCGAGGAAGGCTTCGCCGTATTCGGTCTGGTAGCCTTCGGCGAGTACATCGGCCGGCAGCTTGCCTTGCTTGCGAAACAGGATCAGCGGCTTGTTCAACTGGTGGGCGATGATCGAGCCGATCAGAAAGCCGCGCGCATCCATGGCGCCGATATGGCTGAATTCGGTTTCGACGTAGCGTTCGATAAAGGCATCGGCGACATGGCGCAAGCCCCGCGGCGACTGGAACAGCGGGGTGATGTCGCGAAAGATCACGCCAGGCTTGGGGAAGTCCGGTACCGGGCGGATGAGGGCTTTAAGGTCGAAAGTGGCGCTGGGCATGAGGCGGGTATCCTGAAAAACGAATGCCCGCCAGTATACCTGTTATCCGAGGGGTCAGCTTTCCAGCGAACCACCGGCCAGGGCGCACAGCTGGATCGGGTCAAGGATATGGATTTCCTTGCCTTCGGCCTGGATCAGGCCGTTCTGCTGGAAGCGCGTGAACACCCGCGAGACAGTTTCCACTGCCAGGCCCAGGTAGTTGCCGATCTCGTTGCGCGACATGCTCAGGCGGAACTGGTTGGCCGAGTAGCCACGGGCACGGAAGCGCGCCGAGAGGTTGACCAGGAAGGTGGCGATACGCTCGTCCGCGGTTTTTTTCGACAGCAGCAGCATCATTTGCTGGTCGTCCCGAATCTCGCGGCTCATCACTCGCATCAATTGCCGGCGCAGTTGAGGCAACTGGACCGACAGCTCGTCGAGGCGTTCGAACGGGATCTCGCAGACCGAGGTGGTTTCCTGGGCCTGGGCCGAGACCGGGTAAGCTTCGGTGTCCATGCCGGACAGGCCGACCAGCTCGCTGGGCAGGTGGAAGCCGGTGATCTGTTCTTCGCCGCCGTCGCTCAAGCTGAAGGTTTTCAGGGCGCCGGAGCGCACCGCGTAAACTGAGCCGAAGTTGTCACCCTGGCGGAACAGAAATTCGCCTTTCTTCAGCGGTCGCCCGCGTTTGACGATTTCATCCAGTGCATCCATGTCTTCCATGTTCAACGACAATGGCAGGCATAGAGGCGCCAGGCTGCAATCCTTGCAGTGGGCCTGGTTGTGAGGGCGCAGTTTAACTGGCTCGGACATTTCTTCATTCCTTGTGGGAAAGCACACATAAGCCGTAAGGGTAACTCAGGGCATGGGGTTTCGGCCAGTCTGTGCCGGGTAAGGCGTGCTGGCAGAGGTGCGGTTTATCGTCCGACCTCACTAAACATAGTGTGCTTTACAAGGAATTCTGTAAATCAGATGACCCGTGAGAATCGCTGTTGGCTGTGCATGCCCAGGTAGGCGTCGAACGCCATGCAAACCGAGCGTACCAGCAGCCGTCCGGCAGGCAGCACCTCGATGCCCTTGGCACTGAGGTTGATCAGGCCGTCTTTGTGCATGGCTTGCAGTGCGGGCCACTCGTCCTTGAAGTAACCGCGAAAGTCGATGGTGAAGGCCTGTTCGATGGTGTCGAAATCCAGCTCGAAATGGCAGATCAGTTGCTGGATCACAGCACGGCGCAAGCGGTCGTCTGCGGTGCAGACCAGGCCACGACTAGTGGCCAGCTGGGCGCTGAGCAGCGAGTTCTGGTACGTGTTCAGGTCGCTGCTGTTCTGGCAGTAGAGGTCGCCGATCTGGCTGATGGCTGAAACGCCAAGGCCGATCAGGTCGCAATGGCCGTGGGTGGTGTAGCCCTGAAAGTTGCGTTGCAGTGTCGACTCTTCCTGGGCAATGGCCAGTTCGTCATCAGGGAGGGCGAAGTGGTCCATGCCGATGTAGCGGTAGCCGGCGGCAGTCAGTTGCTCGATGGTCCGCTGCAGCATTTCCAGTTTGGCGGCCGGTGCGGGAAGGTCGTTGCTGTCGATGCGTCGTTGGGGCATAAAGCGTTCCGGCAGGTGCGCATAGTTGAACACCGACAGGCGATCCGGTTGCAACTTGATGACTTCCTCCACGGTGCGGGCGAACCCCTCGGGGGTTTGCTTGGGCAGGCCGTAGATCAGGTCGAGGTTGATCGAGCGAAACTGCAGGGTGCGCGCGGCTTCGATGATCGCCCGGGTCTGCTCCAGGCTCTGCAGGCGGTTGATCGCCCGTTGCACCAGCGGGTCGAGGTCCTGCACGCCGAGGCTGACGCGGTTGAAGCCCAGTTCACGGAGCAGGCCCATGGTCGACCAGTCGGCCTCGCGCGGGTCGATCTCGATGCCGTAGTCGCCGGAGTCGTCGTCCAGCAGGTTGAAGTGCTGGCGCAGGTGGGCCATCAGCTGGCGCAGTTCGACGTGGCTGAGAAAGGTCGGGGTGCCGCCGCCAAAGTGCAGTTGCTCGACGGTCTGCTTGGGGTCCAGGTGACAGGCGATCAGCTGGATTTCCTGCTCCAGGCGCTGCAGGTAGGGCGCGGCGCGGCCACGGTCCTTGGTGATGACCTTGTTGCAGGCGCAGTAGTAGCAGATGTTGGCGCAGAACGGCACGTGCACATAGAGCGACAGCGGCCGAACGGCACGGCGGCTGTCACGCAGGGCGTGCAGCAGGTCGAAGGAGCCGACTTCGCTGTGCAGTTGCACTGCGGTTGGATAGGAGGTGTAGCGTGGGCCGGACAGGTCGTAGCGACGGATCAGGTCGGAGTCCCAACGGAGTGCGTCGAGCATGTGGGCAATCCCCAGAATGAGCAGCAGTGCCCGAAGTCTAGGGGGGTGGCAAACAGCCCGTCTTGATTTGTATCAACGGCGCTTCAGTGGCCCATCAGCCAGTGCTGGTGCGGCCCCGGCAGGGTCCACAGACCAAACAGGATCACCAGTATGCCGCCAGCGACCCGTACCCCGCGTTTGCGTAGCAGGGCGCTGGTGCGTTCGGCGGCAAGCCCGGTGGCCAGCAGCACAGGCCAGGTGCCGAGACCGAAGGCCAGCATCAGCAGGGCGCTGTCAGCGGCGTTGCCCTGGCTCGCAGCCCACAACAGGGTGCTGTAGACCAGGCCGCATGGCAGCCAGCCCCACAGGGCGCCCAGCAGCAGGGCGCGGGGCAGGCTGGAAACCGGCAGCAGGCGGTTGGCCACGGGCTGTATGTGGCGCCACAGGCCGCGTCCGAGGCCTTCGATGCGAGTCAGGCCGCTCCACCAGCCGGCCAGGTACAGGCCCATGCTGATCAACAGCAACGCTGCGACCACGCGCATGCCCAAGGCCACCGGGCTGTTGGCCACGGCCCAGCCGGCCAGGCCCAGCAGCAGGCCGGCCAGGGCGTAGCTGAAGATGCGGCCCAGGTTGTAGGCCAGCAGCAGGCGAAAGCGCCGGCTGCGCTGTTCTTTGGGGATGGCCAGGGTCAGGGCACCCATCAGCCCGCCGCACATGCCTAGGCAATGGCCGCCGCCCAGCAAGCCGAGGATCAGCGCCGAGCTGAGCAGGGGTAGCAGCTCAAGCACGGGGTGGGGCGCCGTCGTCGGGTTTCTTGCCGTCGGCTTCGTCCATCGCGGCGGTGTGCTGTGGGTCCTGATCGTCGAACAGGATGCTGTGGGCCGGGCTGTCGAGGTCGTCGTACTGACCGCTGTCCACCGCCCAGAAGAAGATGTAGATGGCGATGGCGACGATCAGCAGCGCGGCCGGAATCATGATGTATAGCGCGGGCATGGAAGCTCCTGATCAGGCCGTGGCCGGGTGTGAGTCGCGGGTCGCTGTGGCGCCGTTGGCCGGACCGCTGATGCGGGTCAGGCGCAGGGCGTTGAGCACCACGATCAGCGAACTGACGGACATGCCAATGGCCGCCCACACCGGCGTGATCCAGCCCAGGGCGGCAAAGGGCAGCATCAGGCCATTATACAGCGCTGCCCAGAGCAGGTTCTCGATAATGATCCGGCGGGTGCGCCGGGCCAGGCTGAAGGCCTGCACCAGCGCGTCGAGGCGATTGGACAGCAGTACTGCGTCGGCGCTGGTCTTGGCCAGGTCGGTGGCCGAGCCCATGGCGATGCTGATGTCGGCGGCGGCCAGCACCGGTACGTCGTTGACCCCGTCGCCGAGCATCAGCACCTTGCGGCCCTGCAGCTGCAGGGCTTTGAGTTTTTCCAGTTTGTCATCCGGGCGCAAGCCGCCGATGGCCTGGTCAATCTGCAGCTCGGCGGCCACGCTCTGCACCATCGGTGAGCTGTCGCCGGACAGCAGCAAGGTCTGCCAGCCGCGGGCGCGACAGGCCGCGAGCAGGTCGGCGGCGTCATTGCGCAGGCGGTCGTCGAGCACCAGCCAGGCCAGGGCGCCCTGGGTGTCGCCGAGCAACAGCCATTGACCCGGCTCTGCGGGCATCTCGGGGGCAGCAGTGTTGCTCAAGGCGCACACGAAACCTGCTTCGCCGATGCGCAGGCGTTGCCCTTGCACCACGCCTTCAAGCCCGAGGCCAGGCTCGGCGTGTACCTCGTCGGCAGCAACGCTGGCGCGCCCGAAGGCACGGGCAATCGGGTGTTCGGAGCGGTTTTCCAGGGCGGCGGCAAGCATCAGGCACTGATCGGCGTCGGCGGCGGCCAGCGGGCGAATGGCGCGCAAGGTCAGGCGGCCTTCGGTGAGGGTGCCGGTCTTGTCGAAGATCACCGTGTCGATCTGGTTCAGGCCTTCCAGTACATGGCCGCGGGTCAGCAGCAGGCCGAGCTTGTGCAGGGTGCCGGTGGCGGCGGTCAGCGCGGTTGGGGTGGCCAGCGACAGGGCGCAGGGGCAGGTGGCAACCAGCATGGCCAGGACGATCCAGAACGCCCGCGCCGGGTCGATCTGCCACCAGAGCAGGCCGATGGCGGCGGAGGCGATCAGGGTGAACAGCAAGAACCATTGCGAGGCACGGTCGGCGATTTCCGCCAGGCGCGGCTTTTCCGACTGTGCCCGTTCCAGCAGGCGCACGATGGCCGAGAGGCGGGTGTCCTGGCCCAGGGCCTGGACCTCGACGGTCAGCGCGCTTTCGACGTTCAGGGTGCCAGCGGTGACTGCGTCGCCGGCACTGCGTGGTTGCGGCAGGTATTCGCCGGTCAGCAGCGATTCGTCGATGCTCGACTGGCCGCTGACAATACGCCCGTCGGCGGGGATCACATGACCGGGCTGGATCAGCACGCAGTCCTTCAGGCGCAGCTCGCTGAGCAGGATCCGCTCGCTCTGCCCGGCCGCGCCCAGGCGCAGGCACGAGGCCGGCAGCAGGTTGACCAGTTGCGCGGTGGCGGCGGCAGTGCGTTCGCGGGCGCGGCGTTCAAGATAGCGCCCGGCCAGCAGGAACAGGGCAAACATGCCCACCGCGTCGAAGTACAACTCGCCGCTGCCGGTGATCGCGGTCCAGATCCCGGCGCCGTAGGCCAGGCCGATGGCCAGTGACACCGAAACGTCCATGGTCAGGTGGCGGGTGCGCAGGTCGCGGGCGGCGCCGCGAAAGAACGGCGCGCAGCTGTAGAACACGATCGGCGTGGTGAGGAACATCGCCACCCAGCGCAGGATGGTGTGCAGCTCAGGGCTCAGGTCGATGTTGAATTCCGGCCAGGTGGCCATGGTTGCCATCATTGCCTGGAACCATAACAGCCCGGCGACGCCCAACTGGCGCAGGGCTGTGCGGTTTTCGCTGGCCAACTGTTCGGCGGCGCGATCGGCCTGGTAGGGGTGAGCGGCGTAGCCGATATGGCGCAGCTCGGCGAGCAGTTTCGAGAGCGGCAACTGGCTGTCGGCCCAGCTCACCTGCAGGCGGTGATTGGACAGGTTCAGCCGCGCCTCGGCCACGGCGGGAAGGTTGCGCAGGTGTTTCTCGATCAGCCAGCCGCAGGCGGCACAACTGATGCCTTCGATCAGCAGAGTGGTTTCGGCCAGCTCGCCGCTGTGACGGACAAAGGGTTTTTGCACGTCGGCGCGGTCGTACAGAGCCAGTTCGTCGACCAGTTGCTGAGGCAGGGCGTCAGGGTTGGCGCTGGCTTCACTGCGGTGCTGGTAATAGCTTTCCAGGTTGCCGGCGACGATGGCTTCGGCCACCGCCTGGCAGCCCGGGCAGCAGAACGCCCGTGGCTGGCCAAGCACCACGGCGGTGAAGTGGCTGCCGGCAGGCACGGGCAGGGCGCAGTGGTAGCAGGGCGTGGGGCTGGTCATGGTAGTCGTCGCAGATTTTTAGGGTGGCCGCATCGCTGGCAAGCCAGCTCCCACAGGGATAGTGCAACCTGTGGGAGCTGGCTTGCCAGCGATAGGGGCGACTCATTTTTCCAGGTGTTCAGCCCCTTGCAGCGCCTCGTCACCGAGAACCAGGGTCTTGTCGTGGGCGACTTCTTCTTCCTCGAACAGACGCCAGACATGCTCATCCTGGCTACCCAGCAGCTCGACGAAGCGCCGGCCTTCGACCTTGTCGCTGAGCTGGCCGAGGTAGCGACCGGCTTCGCTGTCGCTGCGGGTCAGGACGATCTTGCGGTCTTTCTCCGGCTGGGTCGGCGAGATCAGGTTCAGTTCCAGGGTCTGCGGCTGGCTGTTGCCGGTCAGGCGCAGGTCGACTTCGCCGGTCAGCTCGTCCAGGTGCACGCTGGCCTTGAGGTTGAGGGTCTGGGCCAGCAGTTCACGGTCCAGCGAGCGGTTGATGCCTTTGCCGGCCTCGTAGTAGTT
>RCUI01000146.1_pt1 | contig 26449 bp, 24 predicted proteins | sample 2166121 | NCBI WGS metagenome assembly RCUI01 (sample SAMN09932700, study PRJNA488358) | compost metagenome | feature: garden; material: soil; isolation source: compost soil in succinic acid-enriched culture | place: Germany: Experimental Botanical Garden Goettingen | collected 2016-01-27
GCGGATCTGCGCAACAACCGCAGCCCCGCACCAGATGGGCCTTCGCAAGGAACCCCCAGCCAATGCTGGTCATCGAACAACTGTACAAGTCCTTCAGCACCGCCCAAGGCCCGCTAGCGGTTTTGCAGGGCGTCGACTTGCAGTTGGCCCAGGGCGGCAGCCTGGCGTTGATGGGCGAGTCCGGCAGCGGCAAAAGCACCCTGCTGCACCTGGTCGCCGGCCTCGATCGCGCCGACCGCGGGCGCATCCTGATCGATGGCCAGGCCCTCGACGGTCATTCGGAGTCAGCCTTGTCACGCTGGCGCCGGCAAGGCATCGGCCTGGTGTTCCAGCAGTACAACCTGATCAGCAGCCTCGACGTGGCGGCCAATCTTGCCTTTCAGGCCAGGCTGGCGGCGCGGCTTGACCGCCAGTGGCTGGATTACCTGACAACCCGCCTGGGCCTCGCCAGCCTGTTGCCGCGTTACCCGGAGCAGTTGTCCGGCGGCCAGCAGCAGCGGGTCGCCATTGGCCGGGCGCTGGCCGCCCGCCCGGCGCTGGTGCTGGCCGACGAACCCACCGGCAGCCTCGACGAGGCCACCAGCGATGAAGTACTGGCGCTGATGCTGCAGCTGGTCGGCGAGGCCGGCAGCAGCCTGCTGATGGTGACCCACAGCCCGCGCCTGGCTGCGCGTCTTGAGCAGCGCTGCGTCCTGCGCGCCGGGCGTGTGCAGGTCGAGGCGCGCTGATGAGCCCGCTGCTGATTGCCTTGCAGGCGCTGCTCAGCCACTGGCGGCGCCATCGCTTGCAGTTTTTCAGCATCTTTACCGGCTTGTGGCTGGCCACCGCGCTATGGACCGGGGTACAGGCGCTCAACAGTCAGGCCCGGGCCGACTACGCCCGCGCCAGCGCGGTGTTGACCGGCCCCGCGCAAGCGCAGCTGGTGGCCCGCAGCGGTGAACGCTTCGAGCAATCGCTGTATCTGCAACTGCGCAAGCTCGGTTGGCAGGTATCGCCGGTGCTGGAAGGCCGCTTGCGCTTCGCCGGGGAGCAGCCGCTGACGGTACGCTTGATCGGTATCGAGCCGCTGAGCCTGCCACCGGCAATGACCGTCGCCGGCACCCCGTTGCAAGGGTTCGACTTGCAGGCATTCATTGGCACGCCCGGGCAAGCCTGGATTGGCCCCGATACCCTGCGGCAACTGGCTGTGGATGCTGCCGGGCAAGCGACCAGCAGTGACGGCCAGAGATTGCCGCCGTTGGTTGTGCAGCCACAGTTGGCACCGGGCGTGATTGTCGTGGATATCGGCCATGCACAAGCGTTGCTGCACGCTTCGGGGCAACTGTCGCGATTACTGTCGAGCGATGAGGCCAGGCCCTTGCCGGCAGAGATCGCCGAGCGCCTGACCCTGCAAGCGCCCAGCGACGACGGCGACCTGCAGCGCCTGACCGACAGCTTTCACCTCAACCTCACCGCCCTCGGCCTGCTGGCCTTCGTCGTCGGGCTATTCATTGCCCACGCCGCCATCGGCCTGGCCCTCGAACAGCGCCGTGGCCTGATTCGCAACCTGCGCGCCTGCGGCATCAGCCTGAAAACCCTGTTGCTCGGCCTGGCGCTGGAGCTAGGCGTTTTCGCCGTACTCGGCGGCCTGGCCGGGGTCGCCAGCGGGTATGGGCTCGCCGCCTTGTTGCTGCCCGATGTCGCCGCCAGCTTGCGTGGCCTGTACGGCGCGCAGGTTGCCGGGCAACTGAGCCTGCCGGCCTGGTGGTGGCTGGCAGGGATCGTGGTGAGCGTGCTTGGCGCCTTGCTGGCCGGCGCCAGCAGCGTGCTGCGCGCCGCCCGTTTGCCGCTGCTGGCCCTGGCCCAGCCGCAGGCCTGGCGCCTGGCTCAAGGGCCCTGGTTGCACCGTCAGGCACTGGTAGCGGCATTTTTGCTGGTGGTTGCGCTGGGTTGCTGGCAATGGGGCAACAGCCTGACCAGCGCCTTGATCCTGCTTGCGGCGCTGTTGTTGGCGGCAGCGTTGCTGCTGCCCGCCCTGCTCGACGGCACACTGGCCTGGCTGGCACGCGTGTGCCACGGCCCGCTGAAGGAATGGTTTATCGCCGACAGCCGCCAGCAGCTCCCCGCGCTGAGCCTGGCGCTGATGGCGCTGTTGTTGGCCTTGGCCGCCAGCGTCGGCGTGGGCAGCATGACCGAGGGCTTTCGCAAGACCTTCAGCGGTTGGCTCGACCAGCGCCTTTCAGCCGATCTTTACCTCACCCCGCAGGACACGACACAAGCCCTGCAAATCAGCGACTGGCTCGCCCGGCAACCGGCCGTCACTACACTGTTGCCCAGCTGGCGTGCAGAAATACGCTTGCAACAGTGGCCGGTGCAGGTCCAGGGCATCATCGATCACCCCGCCTACCCCGCGCGCTGGCCATTGCTGGAACAAAGCCCGCAGGCCTGGGCGCAACTGGCCAGCGGGCGGGCAGTCATGCTCAGTGAGCAACTGGCCCGGCGCCTGAACTTGCACCTGGGCGACAAGCTGCAGTTAGCCAATCAAGCCATGACCGTCGTAGGCCTCTATGCCGACTATGGCAACCCCAAGGGCCACCTGCTGGTCAATGCCGACTGGCTGCGCGGGCACCTGGCGCAGGCGAAGCTGAGCAATATCAGCCTGAACCTTGCGCCCGATCGCGTTGCGGCGCTGAAGGCCGACTTGCAACAACGCTTCGCCCTGGACGACAGCCGCGTGGTCGAGCAAGCCACCTTGAAGCGCTGGTCCAGCGAGATCTTCAGCCGCACCTTCGCCGCCACCACGGCGCTCAACAGCCTGACCCTGGGGGTGGCGGGCATCGCCTTGTTCATCAGCCTGCTGACCTTGAGCCAGAGCCGCCTGGGCCAGTTGGCACCGCTCTGGGCGTTGGGCGTGCGGCGAACGCAACTGGTGTGGTTGTCGCTGGGACAGACCCTGATGCTGAGCAGCCTGACCGTGCTGTTGGCAATCCCCCTGGGGCTGTTGCTGGCCTGGTGCCTGGTGGCGGTGGTGAATGTCCAGGCCTTCGGCTGGCGCCTGCCGCTGCATGTATTTGCCGCGCAACTGCTGCAGCTGGCGGTGCTCGGCCTGTTGACCAGCCTGCTGGCCAGCGCCTGGCCGCTGTGGCAACTGGCGCGACGCCAGCCCAGCGAGCTGTTGAGGCAATTTGCCGATGAAATTTAACGTCTGCGTGTTGATCGGCCTGTTGCTGCTGGGCGGATGTGACCCGCCTGCGCCAGTGCCCAAAAGTTTTGCCGGGTTGGGTCAGGACGCTGCGGCCTTCAAGCAGGTGACGCGCAATCATCCGCTGGTGTTCCCCCTCGACCACGCTGCCCACAATGGCTTTCGCATCGAGTGGTGGTACGTCACCGCCAACCTCAGGGATCGCCAGGGGCGTGACTGGGGCGCGCAGTGGACGCTGTTCCGCTCGGCCCTGCGAGCGGGCCCGGAAACTAGCGACTGGGACAGCCCGAACCTGTGGATGGGCCATGCGGCACTGACCGGCCCCGGCGGCCACCAGGTCAGCGAAAGCCTGGCTCGGGGCGGTATAGGCCAGGCGGGGGTCGAAGCCCAGCCATTCCGGGCCTGGATCAACGATTGGTCACTGCAAGGCAGCGACGACATCAGCCACTTGCAGATGACCGCAAGCGGCAAGGGCTTTGCCTACCGCCTGAACCTGGTCAGCCCCGGCCCGCTGGTGCTGCATGGCGCCCGGGGCTACAGCGAAAAATCCGGCAAGGGCCAGGCGTCGTACTATTACAGCCAGCCGTTCTACCAGGTCAGCGGCGAGGTGGAACGCGACGGCCAACGCCTGACGGTCACCGGCAACGCCTGGCTCGACCGCGAGTGGAGCAGCCAGCCCCTGGCGGCCGGGCAGTCGGGTTGGGACTGGTTTTCCCTGCACCTGGACAGCGGCGCCAAACTGATGCTGTTTCGCGTGCGCGAGACCCAAGGCACACCTTACCGCGCAGGTACCTGGATCAGTGCCGAGGGTAGCGCCCAGGCACTGCAGGGTGAGCAGATCCAGCTGCAGGAGCTGGCCTGGAGCAAGCAGGAAAACGGCCGCGAGGTGCCTACCCGCTGGCGCGTGCAGGTGCCGGCGCATGACGTGGATGTGCAGGTCGATGCACTGGAGCCGAACGCATGGATGTCTACGCGCTTTCCGTACTGGGAGGGGCCGGTGCGCTTTAATGGAAGTGTGAGCGGCAAGGGCTACCTGGAGATGACCGGCTACTGACTTTGCAGGAGCGGGCTTGCCCCGCAACAGCATTGTGTCAGCCACATCGCATCGCGGGGCAAGCCCGCTCCCACTGGGTTCTTGACCAGGCATTCTCGTACGCCTGCTTAAGCGACTCGGCTTTTACTGTGGGACGTTTCCGATTCCGCCCGGCGGTACGTTACACCGTGGGCGTCGGTGCTAGGTTCCGGCCCTCATTGCCCAAGGAACCTGCGCATGACAAGGATGCCACCTTCAACTACTTCCCCTGCTCCCTCGATAATTTCTACCTCCGAATCGCTGGAGCCCGGCTTCTACATCGTACCGCGCAGCATGACTGGCGGTCAGGTAGTGGCTTCGCTGACTACGGCACATGGACCGCAATTGATCGCCCGGCTACAGCGGCTCAACCCGACCTTTGCCAGCGGCTTCAAGGCAGGCGAAATCTTCGTCATTGGTGACCCGAACATCGAAAGTGCCTGTACTCGCGAAGAAGCCAAACTGATGAATTCAGCAACCCAGGTACGCGAAAGCCTGGCCACGCTCACTTCCCAGGAAGCAGACTTCATGATGCGCAACCTGCCCGAAATCGCCGGTATGCTGGGCACAGCAAGTCTGTCGATGGGCATCGGCAAAGATATGCTGGAGAAGGGCTTAAGACAGGTTGACGGTACTTTGCGCAGTATCGAACAGTTGCACCAGCGTGAATTCGGTCGTAGTGGCAGGCTGAACAGCTCGGCATTCTTCAATGCCCGACGCGCGCTCTTCCAGCAGCTTGATGCGCAATTGAAGAGCATTTTTCTCAACAAGCAACTCAATCTTGGAGACCACGAGCGCTTGCGCAAGAGCCTGGGAATTTCGACCCGAAGCCTGGTGCACCACTGGAGCCGCGCCGGTGGAGCTGGACAGATTCCTGGCTATGCTACGCATCTGGAACAGGTGGCAAAGACGGCGAAGTATCTCAAATATGGTGGTTACGTCGGAGTTGGGCTGGGTGGCACGGCATCCTGGTTAAACGTGCAGGCAGCATGTCGCGCTGGAGCGACAGAAGAATGCAGGAAAATCCGCTTTACCGAGACCGGCAGCTTCACCGGCGGGCTTGGAGGCGGGCTGGCTGGAGCATACGCAGGCGGCCGGGCCGCCGCTTCGGTGTGCGTAGGCATCGGACCGCACGGCGGCGCCGTTTGCGGCATAGTCCTGGTAGGCATGGGCACTTATGTGGGAAGCATGATTGGCAACACATCTGGTGATCTTGCTGGAGAACTATTCTACAACTGGACAGGCTTATGAGTATTGACCCTCGTTCCTGGCCTCTGGGATTACAGATGGTGCTGATCCTTGGCCCGTGGATCATCATGCTGACTGGGGTCTTGATAAGCGCGTGCATCGCAAATGGCCGAGATTTTGCGAGGTCGCTTTCAGCGCTGCAAAGCAGTACCTGGCTGGAGCAGCAGATTCGCGTTTGGGGGACATCAAGCCTAGTGGCGCGTTGGGTGCTTGTCGGAGTGATCAGTGGCTTACTGGCCTACCCACAAAAACATATACGCCAAGGCCAGCTCGACGCAGTGCAAGTGCGCAACTTCCCCCGGCGGCTCCGGCGTCGCTTGCTTGTTTCCGGCAGGCTGATCGCTATTGGGTTCGTGTTGATGATCATGAGTGTCGGGTTGTACAAGATCTGCGAACCATAGCCCGTGAGAGCCACGAACACACAACAGGAGACGCACCATGGACCACTTCACCGGCGGTTGCCTGTGCGGCAACGTGCGATTTGCAGCCTCGGGACGTCCCTATCGGGTCGGCCTTTGTCACTGCCTGGACTGCCGCAAACACCACGGCGCGCTGTTTCATGCTTCGGCGATCTTCCCCGAGGATGCGCTCAGCATCGAAGGCGAAACCCGTGACTACGCCGGGCGCTATTTTTGCCCCCGTTGCGGCTCGTCGGTGTTCGCCCGCTCAGGCGATGAAGTCGAAGTGAACCTCGGCTCGCTGGATGCCCCGGACCTGCTCACGCCCACCTACGAAAGCTGGACCCTGCGCCGCGAGTCCTGGCTGCCGCCCTTCCCGCTCAGCAGGCACTATGAACGGGATCGCGACCCTTCAGGGCGCTTCGAGGATTAAGCGCTCAGCTGTCGCTGCATCCCCTGCGACATCAGGCTGGAACCCTCGCGCAGTGGCTCCGGCGCGCCAACCGGCTGAAAGCCATGGGCCTGGTACAAGCGCATCGCCGGGCTATCGGCGAGGGTCACGCCCAGGCCAACCCGGCGCACCGCAACGCTGGTAGCCCAGTCCAATGCCGCCTTGAGCAAGGCACCGCCAGCGCCCAGGCCGCGCGCAGCCGGGTCGACCCACATCTGATAGATGTCAGCCAAACCCGGCTCGGCGGCGGACAATTTGCACCAGACCAGCCCGCATACCACGTCGCCATTAACCGCGAAAAACGCCCGGTCGTTGCCGCTGGCATGGGCCGCCGCAATCCGCGCCGCCCAGTTTTCATCGGTTCGTTGCGACTCTGCTGCGAAGGTGCTGCCAAACGCATCCGGCGAATCCTGCAATGCCTGCAGGCGCAGGTCGCGGTAGGTTGGCCATTCATGGGGTAAAACGGGACGGATGGAGATCACAAGGCTTCCTGCGCTGATTGCCCCTAAACAGCTGCCAGACTACCACCAAGGTGCGATCATGCCGCCCTTCATCGACACCGCAGGATCAACCCACGATGTTTTCAGCAAGATGGACCTGGCTGGCCCTTACCCTGTTACCCGCCCTGACCCAGGCCGCAACACCGGAACCGGTGCCACTGACCCGGGTGTTCCAGGACTGGCGCGTGGCCTGCGACAACACCCGCCGCTGCACCGCCGTATCGGGCAGCACCGACAATCCGGGGATGGGCCTGTACATCGTTCGCGAAGCCGGTGCCAAGGGCAGCACCCGGCTCAGCGCGATCAGCTACGACGACGTCGCCCTGCGTTACGAATTTCACCTCGATGGCCGCCCCACCGAACCCTGGAAATACGGCTCGAAGGGCCGTGAGTACTATTACCTGGAAAACGACGCCGCCGTTGAGAAGCTGCGCGAGCTGCGCAACAGCGACACCCTGAGTTCCAACAGCAACTTTGGCGAACGCCGGGTATCGCTGCAGGGCTTGAGTGCCGCCTTGTTGCTGATGGATTCGGTGCAAGGCCGCATCGGCCACCCCAGTGCCTTCGTGCGCCCCGGCTACCAGGCGGACAGCCGGGTGCCGCCGGCCCCGGCCATTCCCAAACTGCCACGCTTCACCCTGGCGCCGGCCTTGAGCGAGGCCGAGCAACAGGCGATCGGCGACTACATGATTGCCCTGAGCAAAGACGAGTTGAGCGCCGCGCCTCATCAAAACTGGCAGGCCCAGGCCGAGGTTTACTCTCTGGACCCGACCCACGCCCTGGTGCGCCTGCGTTACGGCTGCGCCGAGGACGGCTGCAACCACAGCCTCTACCGCGTCTCGCGCACGGCGCCTTACCAGGCGACGCCGCTTGAGCTCAAAGCGGCCCCCGAGGCTGATGTTGCCCCTGAACTGTACGGGCAGATCAGCTTCAACCCGGTCAGCGGCCAGTTGAAGATTTTCCGCGAGATGGGCAAGGACTGCGGCGATAGCTCGATCTGGCAATACGACGGTACGGCCATGCAGCTCAAGGACCGCCGGACCATGTGGCGCTGCGACAGCATCAACGAGGACTATTGGCCGGTGACCTGGCGCGCCAAGGGTTGACTCAAGCGCCCAGGTCATCCCAGTACGGCGGCGTGCCGATGGCGTCGAGAAAGTAGTCCCACACCCGCCGCACCTTCTGCGAGCGCAGGCGGTTTTCCGGTGACAGCAGGTGGATCTGGCTCGGCGTCGCCTCCACGGCGCCTTCCCAGTCGGGCAACAGTTGCACCAGGGCCTTGCTGGTAAAGCTGTGCTTGCTGAACAGCCAGGACGGAAAGAACACGATACCCCGCCCGGCCAGGGCCGCCTCGACCAGCACCTGGGCATTGTTGCTGCGCAGCGGCCCGTGCACGTCGACCACTTCAACGGTATCGCTGCCCGGGCGGCGCAAGTGCCAGCGCTGCGCCCCGCCGGTGCCTTTGTAGACCAGGCAGCAGTGCTGGCGCAGGTCCTGCGCGGACGTCGGCTGGCCATATCTGTGCAGGTAATCGGGACTTGCGCACAGCACATACCGCTGGGTGCAGATCTGCCGCCCGATCAGCCCCGAATCCTCCAGGTGGCCGACGCGGAAGGTGATGTCGGCGCCCTCCTGCACCGGGTCGATATAGGCATCGGTGGCCGTCAGTTCAACGGTCAGCTCCGGGTACTGCTCATGCAAGCCATTGAGCAGCCGGACGATGTGCAAATGGGCGAAGGCCACCGGCGCGTTGATCCGCACCAGGCCGCGAATGTCGCCGGTCTTGCCGCTGATCGATTCGTCGGCGGCATCCAGCAGCTCCAGCACTTCGCGAATCTGCAGGTAATAGCGCTCGCCGGCGTCAGTCAACTTGACCGCGCGGGTGTTGCGGTACAGCAACTGCTGCCCGACCTCGCGCTCAAGCGCGGCGATGAAGCGTGACACCGATGAGGCCGGCACCTGAAAGTGCCGGGCGGTGGCGGAGAAGCTGCCGGTTACCGCCACCATGGCGAAAAAGCGGTGGGCTTTGAGGTGCATGGGCGGCTCCTGCGACGGGAAATCCGCCCAGTATAGGGGCATAAATTGCTGTAGCAGCAATAGTGTTTTGCAATTTGCCTTGATTGTGGCTGTTTTCGCAAGATCCTAGGATGGCGCCATCCCACCGAGAGGCCCCACTCATGAATGACCTGTTTGCCCCTTATGACCTCGGCTCGCTGCAACTGAGCAACCGTTTCGTCATGGCGCCGATGACTCGCTCACGCGCCCCCGAAGACATCGCCACCGAACAGATCGCCCTGCATTACACCCAACGCGGCACCGCCGGTTTGATCGTCTCCGAAGGCACGCCAATTTCCCGCGAAGGCCAGGGTTACCTGTTCAACCCGGGCATTTTCACCGAGCAGCAAGTCCAGGGCTGGAAGCTGGTGACCGACTCGGTGCACAGCGTCGGCGGCAAGATCTTTGCCCAGCTGTGGCATGTCGGCCGGGTGTCGCACACCTCGATCCAGCGCGATGGCCAGGCCCCGGTCAGCGCCACCAGCAAGGTCGCCCAGGGCGCGATTGCCTTCGGCTACACCGACAGCGGCGAGCCCGGCTTTGTCTCGACTTCGACACCGCGCCCGCTGAACACTGAAGAGGTCGGCCGGGTAGTCGAAGACTTCGCCCAGGCCGCCGCCAACGCCATTGCCGCAGGCTTCGACGGCGTGGAAATCCACGGTGCCAACGGTTACTTGATCGAGCAGTTCCTCAACCCGCTGGTCAACGACCGCACAGACCGTTACGCCGCAGACACCCTGGAAAACCGCCTGCGCTTCGTTTTTGAAGTGGTCGATGCCGTCGTCAGGCGCATCGGCGCCGACAAGGTCGGCATCCGCATCTCGCCGTACGGCCAGCTGTTCGACATGCCGATCTACGCGCAAATCGACGAGACCTACTCGGCCCTCTGCGCCGGCATGGGTCAACGCGGCATCGCCTATGTGCATGTGATGGACCAGACCCACTTCTTCCTCGCCAGCGAAGGCGCGGTGGCCCAGGAGCAGGCACTGCGTGAGCTGCTGGCGCAGTGCAAGGCGCAACTGGGCCAGACCGCGCTGATCCTGGCCGGGGACATGACCCTGGAGCGTGCCCAGGACCTGGTGGACGCAGGCTTGATCGACCTGGCGGGCTTTGGCCAGCCGTTCATCGCCAACCCCGACCTGGTTGCCCGTCTGAAAAACGGCTGGCCGTTGACCGCGCCGGATCGCGACACCTACTACGGTGGCGGCGCCAAGGGTTACCTGGACTACGCCCCGTACGTCCCGGCCTGAACCGCGATCAGACCCGCCCTCGTCATGCGTGGCATTATTTGCGCAAACCTCTGTCCCCTTTTGTTCGCTCGCTTGTCATCAAGGGCATGTGAACCTAAAAGAGAGCGCAACAATGCCCGCACTGACACGCCACCGAACGCGCCTGGCGTCTTCGTTTTCGTCCCCTACCCTGTGCCTGATGCTCGGCCTGGCGTCGTTGGCCCCGCTAGCGGCGCTGGCCGACAGCGCCACCCGCAGCTACCAGGTACCGGCTGGCGAACTGGGCGCGGCGCTGACCCGTTTCGCCGCCCAGGCCGGGGTCAGCCTGTCGGTGGACCCGGGCCTGGTCAATGGCCGGCGCAGTGCCGGTCTGAATGGCAGTTTCAGTGTGGATGAAGGTTTTGCCCGGCTGCTGCAGGGCTCTGGCCTGCAACTGCAACCGGTGGCTGCGGGCGCCTACACCCTGGTGCCTGCCCCGCAAAGTGGCGACGCCGTGGAAATCGCCCCGACCAGCATCCTCGGGGCCCATAACGGTGCTGACGACGATGGCCAGCGCTATGCCGGTGGCCAGGTCGCCCGCCGTGGTTCGCAAGGCTTGCTGGGCTCGCGGGACTTCATGGAAACGCCCTTCAGCATGACCACCTATACCAGCGAGGCGATCAAGGGCCAGCAGGCGCGGACCCTCGGCGACCTGATCGCCAGCGACCCGTCGGTGCGCGCCACCAACCCCGCCGGTGGGCGCTTCGAGCAATTCACCATTCGCGGCTTCAGCCTGTTCAACAGCGATGTGGCCTACAACGGCCTGTATGGCATCCTGCCGACCTATTCCATCGACATGGAAATGGCCGACCGCGTCGACATCATCAAAGGCCCCAGCCAACTGATCAACGGCATCTCGCCGCGGGGCAGCGTCGGCGGCGGTATCAACGTGGTGCCCAAGCGCGCCAGCGACAAACCGATCACCGAGCTCACCGGCAGCTACGCCTCAGACAGCCAAGTCGGCGGCGCCGTGGACATCGGCCGGCGCTTTGGTGAGGACGGCAAGTTCGGCCTGCGCTTCAATGGCGTCAAGCAAGCTGGCGACACCGAGTGGGACCAGCAGAGCGTCGACCGCGAGATGGCCGTGCTCGGCCTGGACTTTCGTGGCGAGCGGCTGCGCCTGTCCACCGATATCGGCCATACCGAGCGCAACACCGATGCGCCCCAGGAGCGGGTGATCGTTGGCGCCAATGCCAAGGTGCCGGATGCCGAGGAGGTGCGGCGCAACTACGCCCAGGCCTGGAGCAAGGCGCGCACCAACGATACCTTCGGCACAGTGAACGCCGAATACGACATCAACGACTCGCTGATGGCCTACGGCGCGGTCGGCGCGCGCAAGAGCAACCACGACTTCCTCCGCCATAACGTGCCGGTCTCCAACGATGCCGGCGACTTCAGCGTCCAGCCGCGCGACTTCACCCGCGACGAAAACGTGCGCACCGCCACCGCCGGCCTGCGCAACTGGTTCGAAACCGGCCCGGTGAGCCACGAGGTCAACCTGGCGGCCAACTATTTCTACATGGACTTCGAGAACGGCGGTGGGCGTTATGCGGCCGGCCCGAGCAACCTCTACAACCCGCGCCCTACCCCCACCCCCGGCACCCTGCTGCGCTCGGACCCCAAGGTCTATACCGAGAACCGCTTCAGCGGCGTGGCGTTGTCCGACACCTTGGGCTTTTTCGACCAGCGCCTGTTGCTGACCCTGGGCGCGCGCTGGCAGCGGGTCCAGGTCGATGACTGGAGCGACGGCATCAAGGGCGACACTGCCTATGATGAAGAGAAGCTCTCGCCCTCGGGCGGCATCCTGTTCAAACTCACCGACCAGCTCTCGCTGTATGCCAACTACATGGAAGGCCTGAGCCAGGGCAAGATCGCCCCGTCGACTTCGATCAACGAAGACCAGATCTTTGCGCCGTTCATCAGCCGCCAGGTGGAAGTCGGCGCCAAGTATGACCTGGGCAGCTTCGCCCTGACCGCCAGCGCCTTTCGCATCAAGCAGCCGGCCTACGAGACCAACGCCACTACCCGGGTGTTCGGGCCCAACGGCAAGCGCGAGAACAAGGGCGTCGAGCTCAACGTGTTTGGCGAGCCGCTCAAGGGCTTTCGCTTGCTGGGTGGGGTGATGTACATCGACAGCGAACTGACCGACACCGTCGGCGGCAGCTTCGACGGCAACCGCGCCCCGGCAACACCGGAGTACAACGTCAGCCTGGGCGCCGAGTATGACGTGCCTGCCCTCGCCGGCCTGACCCTGACGGCTCGTGGCCTGCATTCCAGCTCGCAATACCTGGACCAGGCCAACAGCAAGCAGATCGACGGCTGGGAGCGCTACGACCTCGGTGCGCGCTATGCCTTCAAGGTCGATGACAAGGACATCACCCTGCGCGCCAGTGTCGAGAACGTGCTGGACGACCGCTACTGGGCTTCGGCGGGTGCCTCGGATGACAGTGAGGCGGGGCTGACCCTGTCGACGCCGCGGACCTACCTGGTGTCAGCGACCCTGGGTTTTTGAGGGCACAGCGGTTAGCTGCAACAGGATCCCTGTGGGAGCTGGCTTGCCAGCGATGAGGCCGGTCCAGTCAATACATCAAGTGCTGACCGGACTACGACCGCTGCGCGCTCGATCGCTGGCAAGCCAGCTCCCACAGTTCAACCCCTGACCGCCGCCTCAATCACCGCAATATCAATCTTGCGCATCCCCATCATCGCCTCGAAGGCGCGCTTGGCCGCGGCGCGGTCTGGGCTGGTCACCGCCTCGACCAGCACCCGTGGCGAGATCTGCCACGACAGCCCCCACTTGTCCTTGCACCAGCCGCAGGCGCTTTCCTGGCCGCCATTGCCGACAATGGCATTCCACAAGCGATCGGTTTCCGCCTGGTCTTCGGTCGCGACCTGGAACGAGAACGCCTCGTTATGCTGGAACATCGGGCCACCGTTGAGCCCCACGCAGGGGATGCCCAACACGGTAAACTCCACGGTCAGCACATCCCCCTCCTTGCCTGAGGGGAAGTCGCCCGGCGCCCGGTGCACCGCACCGACCTTGCTGTCGGGGAAGGTTTGCGCGTAAAAGGTCGCAGCCTCCAGTGCGGTGCCGTCGTACCAGAGGCAGAGGGTCGTTTTATGGCTCATCCTGGTTCTCCACGGTTGGTGAATGGCAGGTTGATTCTAGTCAGGAAGACAGCGGACATACGTGAGGATTTATACAGCATGACCAGAATCAGCATTGCCTGCGCCTCACCCAGCAGTGACCTGGAAATCGCCAAATTTCTGCATCAACGCTTGAAGATGTCGATCAGCGGCGCACGCCAACTGCTGGCCAGCGGCGCCCAGGGCTGTTTCTTCAGCGCCGAACTCTATGGCAATGATCATGTCCAGCGCGATCAGGACATTCGCGACATCCTCGCCTTCTTCCGGCAACAGCAACTGCCCCTGCTGCTGGTTGAAAGCGACGAGGGCCAGGCGCCGGAGGCGCTGCCTGCAGAGGATCTGGAGCAATACTCAATCGCCGAAGAGCACCTGCTCAATGCGCTGGATGCGGCCCAAGGGCGTTACTGCTAGCGCGGGGTTCACAACGCGCCATTCAACTGCCCCAGGTCCGCCGCCAGTTGCAACCTGGCGGTGTACCAGTTGACCAGCGACTCCACTCGCCGCTGCTCGGCGATGGCCAGTTCGTTCTGTGCCCTGAGCAGCTCGATGATGCTGCCCACCCCGGCCTTGTAACGCCCCAATGCCACCTGATGGGATTGCCCGGCACTGGCGACGAAGCTGCGGCTGAGCGCCAGGGCGCGGGTGCGCGCATCCAGGGCCTGGCGGCTTTTCCAGACGTTGAGAGCGACGCTGCGTTCGGTCTGCTCCAGCGCCTGCTCGCGGGCGCCGGCTTCGTAGTCGGCGGCGCGGGCACGACGACGGCTGAGGAAGCCGTCGAAGATCGGCACGGTGATCTGTACACCCACGCTCCAGGTCTCGATCTGCTGGCGCGTCGACACCTGGTCGATCGGCGTGTCCTCCTGCTGGTAGCTGCTGAACAGCGACACCTTCGGGCGCCCTTCGGCACGCGCTTCATCCGCCTTGGCGCGCGTGGCGAACCAATCCGCGCGGGCCTTTTCGATGGCCGGATGCTGGGCCTTGGCCTGCGCCATCAGGGCATCGACACTGGCCATGAACTCGCCCTCCTGCCCCGCCGGCTCGTTCATGGCGCTGAGCGTCAGCGGTGCCGAGGGTGACAGCCCGAGGGCACTGGCCAGGGCGCCCTGGGCCGCAGCGTACTCACCCTCGGCCAGCACCCGTTCAAGCTGCGCCTGGTCGTGGGTGGCCTGGGCCTGCAGGCGGTCGGTCTGCTCGCCGGCCCCGGCCTGGTATTTGGCCGTGGCCGCCTTGAGGCTGTTGGCCGCCAGGGATTCGGCGCTGCGCTTGGCCTCGAGCAACGCGGCGTTGGCCTGGACCTGGTAGAAGGCTTTGCTGGTGTCGAGCACCGTGGCCTGGATTTTCTCCACGCGACTGCTGCTGGCAGCGTTCAACAACTGGCGGGCGCCCTCGACTTTCGCCGCCCGCAGGCCAAAGTCATACAGCACCCAGCTCAGATTCAGGCCATAGCTGTTGGTGCGGGTGTTCAAGGTCGAGTCAGCTTCGGGAAAGTTGTCAAAGCGCGTCTTGCGGCTTGCTCGTCCGCTGCTGGCCTGGGCTTGCACGGTCGGCCAGTAGGCCGAGTACTCGGCATCGAGGCTGGCCTGGCTGCTCAGTTGCGACAGCCAGGCTTCACGCACTTCAGGATCGGCGCACAGGGCGATGGCCACGGCACTGGACAACGCCAGCGGCTCTGCCGGGCTTAACCTGCCCGGGCAGGCATCGAGGGGTTCGGCGGCCATGCCCGGCGCGACCCTCCAGACTGCCAGCAAGGCAGCCAGACACAACCTCAGCAGGTGGTGGTTCATGACGAAGACGCCGCACCACGGGCAACTTCACCTGGCTCGGCTGGCGCCTGCTCATCCGCCTCGATCAGCGGCCCGTCATAGACCACTCGGCCGTTGTCCAGCGCCAGCACCCGGCGTGCCGAGCGAATGGTATCGGGGCGATGGGCGACAATGATGCGGGTGATGTTCAGCGCTTGCAGGGCATGGTTGACCGCCGCCTCCCTGGCGATGTCGAGGTGGCTGGTGGCCTCGTCGAGAAACAGAAGCTTGGGCCGCCGGTACAGCGCCCGGGCCAGCAGGATGCGTTGCTTCTGCCCACCCGACAGCACCGTGCCCATGTCGCCCACCAGGGTGTTGTAGGCCATGGGCATCTGCGCGATGTCGTCATGCACCGCCGCCATGCGCGCGCACTGCTCGACCCAGCGCGGGTCGGCCTCGGCGCTGAAAAAACTGATGTTGTCGGCAATCGAGCCGGCAAACAGCACGTCATCCTGCAGCACCGTGGCGCTGACCCGTCGCAGCCGCTCCAGGTTATGGCTATCGATGGCAACACCGTCGAGCAGCACGCTGCCGCTGCTGGGGGCCAGAATGCCGAGCATGACGTTGAGCAAGGTGGTCTTGCCGCCACCCGAAGGGCCGACAATCGCCAGCGAGTCCCCGGCTTCGATACGCACCGACACGTCATCGAGCACATAGGGCTCGTGCTCGGAATAACGGAACTTGAGCTGGCGCACTTCCAGGCTCGGCACGCTGTCGACGGCGTCATTGTCGTCAACGGACGGGGACTGCCTGGGCTCGGGCACCTGCAGGAGGATATCGGCCAGGCGCTCGCCATGCAGGCGCAGCATCAGCACATCCACCAGCTTGTCGATCAGCCCGGCCACACGGCTGTTGAACTGCTCCTTGTAGGCGTTGAAGGCAATCAGCATGCCGGCGCTGAACTGGCCATCGAGCACCAGCCTGGCGCCGAGCCAGATCACCAGCACGGTCACCAGGCCGAACAGCAGGCCATTGAAGGCACGGTAGGCCAGCTCCAGCTTTTGCGGGCGCAAACCGGCGTTGATTTCCTCGACCAACAGGCTGCCCCAGGCGCTGGCGCGTTGCTCCTGATGGCCGAACAACTTGATGGTGCGCACCCCGCGCATGCTTTCCAGAAAGTAGCTCTGCTGCCGGGCGGCATGCACCAGTTGCTCTTCGCTGGCGCGCCGCAACGGGCCGAACCAGGCCCAGCGGGCCAGCGCATAGACAACCATGGCCAGCAGCGCGATCAGTGCCAACGGCGGGCTGTAGGCGAACATCAGGCCGAGGGTCACCAGGGTCATCAGGCCGTCGAGCAGGGCTTCGACAAACGAGGTGGTCAGGGTGTGCTGGATCGATTTCAACGAGCCAAAGCGCGAGACGATATCGCCCAGGTGGCGGCGCTCGAAGAAGGCCACGGGTAAGCGCACCAGGTGGCTGAAGACGTTGATCTGCCATTGCGCGCTGAGCATGGTGCCCAGGTACATCAATGCCCAGGAACGGCCCAGCGCCAGGGTTTGCTGCATTACCAGCAACAGGCCGAAGCCGATCGCCAGCACCGCCAGCAGGTCCAGGTCGGCGCTGACCAGCACCTTGTCGATCACCGTTTGCAAAAAAAACGGGCTGAGCACCATGCACAGCTCCAGCGCCGCCGCCAGCAACAGCACATGGCTCAGTACCCCGCCAAAGCCTTGCACCCGGCCCAGCAACTGACGCAACCGCAGCGGCGGGTTGGCCGGCCCCGGCTGGAAATCGCTCTGTGGCCACAACTCCAGGGCCACGCCGGTGAAGGCTGCCGAGACTTCATCGAACGACAGTTGGCAAACGCCGCGCCCCGGATCGTGCAGGGTCACCCCGCGCGGGCCGACCTCCTTGAGCACCACGAAGTGGTTGAAGTTCCAGTGCAGCACACAGGGCAAGCGCAATTGCCCCAGCGCTTGCAATTCCAGACGCAACGGCCGGCTGGCCAGGCCCAACTGGCTGGCCATGGCCATCAACTGCTTGAGGGTTGCGCCCTTCATCGACGGCGACAGTTTCTGGCGCAGCGAGAACAGGTCGTGGCGCTGGCCGTGGAAGCCGGCGATCATCGCCAGACAGGCCTGGCCGCACTCGGCGGCTTCGGCCTGGAGCACCATGGGCAGCTTGCGGCCGATGCCGAAAGCCAGCGGTTGGCGAATGTTCAAAGGCGTTTCCCTATGCCGCGCAGGGGTTCAAGCAGCCACTCGTAGAGGGGCATGTTTTCCTGCAGGATGTCTGCGTCCAGTTGCATGCCCGAACGCAAGCGCTCGTTCAGCCCGCGCCCGCGCATGTCTTGTTGTTCGAGGGTGACCCTGACCCGGTACATCGGGCCCAGCTCGCGCTGCTGCTCGGAGACGCCGCCCACGCTCATGATTTCATCGGCCGGCAGCGCGCTGCGTGACACCGACGCTACCGTGCCGCGGGCCAGGCCGAAGTGCTGGTAGGGATAGGCCTGATAGCGCAGCAGCACCGCATCGCCGGCACGTACGAAGCCCGCCGCACGGCTGGGCACATAGAGTTCGGCATACAGCTGGGCATCCGTGGGCACGATGCTCAGCAACGGCCGGTTGCTGTCGGCGCGGGTGCCATTGACCACGCCAACGGCCGTCACCTCACCACTGGCCGGCGCGGTAATCACCACCTGGCGTTTGACTTCGCTTTCCAGCAGGCTGCCCTGGCTCTCCGACAAGCGCCGCTCAAGCTCGGCCAGTTGCTTGCCCTGGTTGAACGGCAACTCGGCAAGTTCGGCGCGCAAGGTCGCGATATCGTTACGCAACGACAACAACGAACGGCTCAGTTCCTCGCTACGCAGGCGCACTTCCAGCACGGCATCCTGCTTTTCCTGCAACTGGTCGCGGGACACATAGTCCTGACGTTGCAGGTCGGCATAGCGCGCGGCAATACCCTGGGCCAGCCCCAGGCGCTGGCGGCTGATGTCCATTTGCGTGACGATTTTCTGCTGCTCGCTTTCCAGCACCGCCAGGCGTCGGCGCTTGCCCTCCAGCTCCTGCAGGTGCAGCGCGCGGGTGGTAGCGATTTCGTCTGTCAGGCTGTCGTTACGGCGCTTGATCAAGCGGCTGATGGCGACGTGCGCACCACCGGCCTCGGCGTACAGGTCACTGCCCAGCGCCATCAGCGTAGCGCCCGCGGCAACGGTCTGCCCCTCGGCTGCGGCAAGGTCTTGGACAACTCCCGGCTGTGGCGCAAATACCTTGATCAGGCCACCCTGGGGCACCAGCACGCCGGTCACGGTGGCGCGGCGGGTATAGGTGGCGCAGGCCAGAAACACAATCAACAACACGCTGAACAGCAGCGCAGCAAGTGCCGCCCAGCGCAGGGGCACGGGCGCCACCAGCAGCACACTGCCCAACTCCTTGTCACGCCGTGCATGCACGGCTTCGCTCCTGAATAACATGCCAATCCATGACCCGGCGGATAACGTTAATAACACTGAACAGACCATTCAGCTGAGTCCGTAGCAGCATAACGGCGGATTAATCCGCAGGCACTAGCACACTTGTACTATTGCACTTTGATCCGGGGCATCACTAACTTGTCCGGGGATCGAAACAGCGAACAACTGTAATTAAAACTGTGATCGGTCTCTCATTTTTAAAATGAGTAATACGTTGCGCCCAGGCCCTCTCCTGGGGGGGATCAACCTAGGACGAACCCACTGTATCAACGAGGTAACTATCTCATGACCCATGCCCAAAACATCGACATGACCACCGCCACGCCAGCCGCCCTGCGGGTGCTGGACGATCAGGAAGTAGACCAGGTAAGCGGCGGATTTTCCGTCAGCGCAGGCTCCTGGACACTGACCGGTGGTTCCTACAACTTCGGCGCTGGCGCCGGTTACCGCTTTGACTTGTACAAAGGCGGCGCCCATCAGGGCAGTTACACCATGTGCAAATAAACTCAGCGATTATATGAGTTTGAAGTAAGCGAAGGGCCATTGCGGCCCTTCGTTCTATATACAAGGATGATAGTTAATTGCCATCAGCTACCTTGCGTTCAATCTCGGCGATCTTGCGGCTGAGCTCTTCGGCGGCGTCTGCCTGGGTACGATGGGTGGTCGGGGTGATCGGCCGGTTGGCAGGGTCGTTGTCTTCAGCAGGCTTGTCCGTCTCGTTGGCGGGCTTGTCGCGGTCATGGCTGTTCATTGCAGTTACCTCCCGTGTCATACCCGTTGGATAGCACGCCAGCCTCGGAGTTCTCATCGGCAACGGCTTGAAGTTGGCCAGGCTTCTGCGATGATGCGCGGCCAAAACGCACGTTCGCTTACCCCGCAGGATTGAAACCCAATGGTTGACGCAAGATGGAACTGGCTGCCCTTGATGCTCCTGCCCGCCCTGACCCTGGCCGCGCCCGAACCGGAGCCGGTGCTCAAGCAGTTCAAGGAATGGGTCGTGGGCTGCGACAACACCCTGCGCTGTACCGCCGTTTCACGTAGCGTCGACCAGGGCGCGGGCCTTGAGCTTGTGCGCGAAGCCGGGGCCGAAGGTGCCACCGCCTTGACCCTGTTCACCGACGCCAGTGTCGACCTGGGCGCCAGGCTGCTGGTCGACGGCGGCCCGGCGCCAACGGGATTTCGCCCAGGCTCCCAAGGGCAAATGCGCTATCACGCAAAAGGCGACGTCGCGGTACGGTTGTTGCGCCAACTGCGCAACGGCCAGACCCTGACCTTGGACACTACCAACGGCCAGCACCCGGTATCACTGCAGGGCCTGAGTGCATCCTTGCTGTTTATCGATTCGCTGCAAGGACGTATCGGTCACCCCAGCGCCTTTGTAAACCCCGGCACGCGGCCAGACAGTCAACTGCCGCCAGCACCGCCGACGCCCATGCTTGCCCCCTTCACCCCTTCGCCAGGCTTGAGCGACGCCGAGCAACAAGCCATCGCTGACGCAGTCATTGCCATCACCCGGCTTGAGTGGAGCGAGCCCGAGCATGACAACTGGCAAGCCGAAGCCGAGGTCTCGCCGCTGGACGCGACCCATGTGCTGGTAGGCCTGCGTTACGGCTGTGGGACCCAGGGCTGCATGTACAGCTACTACCGCGCCTTGCGAACAGCGCCCTATCAACCCACCGCGCTGCACATCTCGGTCCCCAAACATGATGTACTGGGCGGCGAGATGTATGGCTTTTTCAAGTTCGACCCGGCCCGCGGCGAGCTGACCCAGTTGCAGCCGGGAGGGCGCTACTGCGGCGCCAATGCAACCTGGCGCTATGACGGCGCGGTGATGCAGCTCAAGGCATTCAGCCGGATGAGCTGGTGCGACAGTGTCGATACCGCCCATTGGCCACAGATCTGGCGTACCGAGGGATAGCGCCAGGCATACAGCTTGGCGCAGGCATTCGGTACACTCCGCGCTTTGACCCTAGAGCTCATGCGCATGGATGCCTTCGCCCGCTTCGTCCTCAAGCCGCTTGCTGCGGGCCTCGGTGTGTTCACGCTGGCCGCTTGCAGTCTCATCCCAGCAGGTGGCGAGACCGAGCCGACAGGCGACGGCCACCTGCCCATGCACCAGCGTCAGGCCCCCGACTGGCGAGCCCTGAACCTGGACGCGGATCAGGACTGGCTGCTGATCGACCTAAACAGCCTGCAGCATGAGGGCGGCATTACCTACGCCTGGACCGGCATCCAGCGCCACCGCTATCCGATGCAATACGGCCACGCGGTGATGGCCCTGCACAGCCGCGAGCACCTGGCGTTTTATTGCGAGCGCCAGCTCATCAGCCGGCAAAGCCAGTTCTTCCTCGACAACGACAACCGCGTAGACAGCACCCGGCTCAAGTCGCAGCCCTTCAGCGCGTTCTACCGGCAGGCCCCGCTGTACTATCAGCAGTTGTTCAACGCCGCCTGCCAACCGCCGGCCGAGCTTGCCAAGCTTGCGCCGCTCAAAGCCCGTACGCCGTTGCCGCCGCCGTTCCTGCCGCCCAGGGCCAGGCCTGAAGTGCTTGCGGCCATCGCCGCCCTGGAGCTGCCGGCGCCACGCCTGACCCTGCACAGGCTGGACTATCGCTACGAGGCGAAGCTGACCGACGGGAACGCTACCGTCGACAGGCCGCGCCAGGTGTTCCTCAGCAACGACAGCCGCTCCGGCCAGTTGTTGCTACAGGCCGTGGACCCGACGATAGCGCAACAGCTGCAACTGAGCTTTCGCGGCCTGTTCGATCTGGCCGCACGCGGTATCGACATCATGACCGGGCAGGAACAGGACGCCAGCGACAGCTTGACCGCGCTGTCATTCACCGGCGCCTGGCAAACCCTGCCCGCCCATGCGCAACTGAGCTACACCATCAGCTATGCCGGGCAAACCGCGAGCATTACCCGCACCACCCACTGCCAGGTCGGCAAGGCGCGACCGGCCAGCACCTTGCACCCGGCCCTGCAGGGCAGCGCCAAGCCGTTGACCTGCACCTGGCAGAGCCCACGCGGCAACCGTTGGGTCGAAGGCTACAGCTACCTGAGCGACTATGGCGTGTTCGTCCGTACCCGAGAAGACAACCCGCTGGGCACCTGGCGCTGGAAAATCGAGTCGCTGCAGTGAGTCAATGCAGGACGGTGGCGAAAGTCGCGTCCATGCGCTCGCGGTCGTAGTCCAGCAGCCACGGCTGGTGCTGGCGGTACAACAGCGAGAGCACGTCGTGGTTGGGGCCCACCACATCCATGCCCCGATCGTCATAGGGCAAGGCCATCAGCCGCTGGTTGAGGTTGAACAGGTAGACACCGCAGCAAGGGCTCGGGCGAATGGTCCCCGGATTATCGGCCAATGCGCACCAGAGCACCGGTTGCAGCAGCGACAGTGGCGCCTCGAAGGCGAGGTGCAGCCAGTACTCGGGCTGATGCTCTTCGAACCAGTCGTCCGGGTCCAGCCGCTGGCTCCACAGCGAGCGCTGGGCGGGGATGCGAATACCGGCGGCACGCAGGTCGCGCAACACGTCGCGATGGGCAAAACCGTTACCGTTGGAGTGCACGCGCAGGCACACCACCATCGATTGCTCGCCGGCAAACAGGTCGCGGCACACCGTGGTTGCCTTGCTGACCGCCAGCAGAAACCGTTCGATGTCGCTACCGCCTTCGGCCAGCTCGAAGCGCAGGCCTTGCGGGTAGGTATAGAAAAGCGGCCTGGCGAAGGCCAGGCCGCTGAAAATGTGCTGGATTTGCAGTTGTAGAGTCACGATACCTTCCTGGCTGTCGGCCCCACACTTCAGGGGCCAGAGTCCGTTCAGGCATACTACTGGAAATCAGCCGGCCACTGCCACGCTGTCAACGGGAAGGGGTTCACATGGACGTACGCTGCACATCGATTGAAGAAGTTCGCGAGCACATTGATCGCATCGACCGCGAACTGGTCGCCCTGCTCGCCCGGCGCGGCAACCTGGTCAACCAGGCGGCGGCGTTCAAGAAAACCCGCGACGACGTCCGCGCCCCGGCGCGGGTCGAGCAGGTGATCACCAAAGTGCGCGCCCTGGCCACGGAATCTGGCGCGCCCGGTGACGTGGTCGAGCAGGTTTATCGGGCGATGATCGCGGCCTTCATCGAGGAAGAGCTAAAGGCGCATGCGGCGTTGCCAGGGCAGCCAGCACCTTAGGACGATCGCGGGGCAAGCCCGCTCCCACAGGCCCCGCGATGCCTCACTCAGTGCGGTGCGCGCGGGATGGTCTTGAGCAGGTCTTCAGGGCTGATATGCCCGACCACCTGCTGCACGCTGCCCGGTTGCGGCAGGCCAAGAATGTGGCCTTTCATCTTGCCGATCACGTGCATCTCGCACGGCTTGCAGTCGAACTTCAGGGTCAGCACTTCATCGCCGTGAATCAGCTGCATCGGCGCCACCTTGGTGCGCACGCCGGTGACGCCCTTGGCCTGCTTGGGGCACAGGTTGAAGGAGAAACGCAGGCAGTGCTTGGTGATCATCACCGGCACTTCGCCCGCCTCTTCGTGGGCCTCGTAGGCGGCGTCGATCAGCTTGACCCCGTGACGGTGATAGAAGTCGCGGGCCTTCTGGTTGTAGACGTTGGCCAGGAACGACAGGTGCGACTCCGGGTACACCGGCGGCGGGTTGGTCTCGGCCTTGCGGCCGCCACGCGGGTGGGCCTGGATACGCGCTGCAGTCAGTGCTTCGATGACCTCGCGGCGCAGCGCCTTGAGCTGCGAATTGGGGATGAAGTACGCCTGCGGTGCATCGAGCTGAACGGCGGTGGCGTGATACTCGGTGGTCCCCAGCTGGCCGAGCAGGTCGCGCAGTTGCTCCAGCGCCTGCTCCGGCTTGTTGGCCAGGCCGAACGGGCCGTCCAGGGCGACGCTGGCACTGATGCCCTCCTCGCTGGTGGCGGTCAGGGCCAGACGCTGTTCGTCCAGCTTGGCGACCCAGGCCAGGCCGATACGGCGCTCGGCCGAAGTCTTCTGCAGGGCCTGCTGCCAGTTGTGGTCGAGGTTGCGGCTCAGCGGATGGTTGGGCCGCAGCTGGTGCATGCCCTTGGGCATCTCGTTGGGTTCGACGCGGTAGCGGTAGCGCTTCTCGCCGTCTTCATCGAACTCGCCTTTGGCCTCGGCGATGTTGGCACGGAACCCCACCACTTCGCGCTTGACCAGCACATTGAGGCCGTCGCCGTTGGACAGCGGCTCATGGGTGACCACCTGCAGGTCGCGCTTGCCGACTTTCTCGACCACGCCCACCGGCAGGCCGGTGAAGGTCGGCGAGTCGAAGGCGCCGATGTCGATCTTGCGCTCGCTGACAAAGTAGTCGGTGCTGCCGCGGTGGAAGGTCTTGTCCGGGTCGGGCAGGAAGAAGTGCGCGGTGCGGCCGCTGGAGGCGCGGGCCAGGTCCGGGCGGTCTTCGAGGATTTCGTCCAGGCGCTGGCGGTAGTAGGCGGTGATGTTCTTCACATAGCCCATGTCCTTGTAGCGGCCTTCGATCTTGAACGAACGCACACCGGCCTCGACCAGGGCGCGGATGTTGGCGCTCTGGTTGTTGTCCTTCATCGACAGCAGGTGCTTTTCATAGGCGATCACGCCGCCTTTTTCGTCCTTGAGGGTGTACGGCAGGCGGCAGGCCTGGGAGCAATCGCCACGGTTGGCACTGCGGCCGGTCTGGGCGTGGGAAATGTTGCACTGGCCGGAGAAGGCCACGCACAGCGCGCCGTGGATGAAGAACTCGATCGCCGCTTCGGTTTCGTCGGCGATGGCACGGATTTCCTGCAGGTTCAGCTCACGGGCCAGCACCAGCTGGGAAAAGCCGGCCTGGTCGAGGAACTTGGCCCGGGCCAGGGTACGGATGTCGGTCTGGGTGCTGGCGTGCAGCTCGATCGGCGGGATGTCCAGTTCCATCACCCCCAGGTCCTGGACGATCAGCGCGTCGACGCCGGCATCGTACAGTTCGTGGATCAGCTTGCGCGCCGGCTCCAGCTCGTTGTCGTGGAGGATGGTGTTGATGGTGGTGAACACCCGGGCGTGGTAGCGACGGGCGAATTCCACCAGTTGGGCGATATCGCTGACTTCGTTGCAGGCGTTATGGCGGGCGCCAAAGCTCGGGCCGCCGAGGTACACGGCGTCGGCGCCATGCAGGATGGCCTCGCGGGCGATGGCGACATCGCGGGCGGGGCTGAGCAATTCCAGGTGATGCTTGGGCAGGGACATGTTTTTTTAGTCAGGCTGTCACGGTCGAGGCGCGCATTGTAGCGGCGAAACGCCCGATCGGCACCCGTAGCCTGCCCGGTGGCCTGTGTAGGCCAATCGCTGGCAAGCCAGCTCCCACAGGTTCGGCGGGCGCAAGACCTGTAGGAGCGGGCTTGACCCGCGAAGAGGCCAGCCCAGCCGCCGCAAAAACTCAGGCCTTGGCCGCCATCGCCGTCACCTCCACACGCATCCCTTCAACCGCCAGCGAAGCCACGCCAACCGCGGCGCGTACCGGCCAGGGCTTGGCGAAGAAGCGCTGGTACACCTCGTTGAAGGCGGCCCGCTCGGCCATGTCGGTGAGGTAGATGGTCAGGTGCAATACCCGGTCCATGGAGCTGCCGGCGCGCTCCAGGGCGACTTTCAGCGCCTGCAGGGTGCACTCGCTCTGGGCAGTGATGTCACCCAGTTCCAGGCTGCCGTCGGCACGGGTGGGGATCTGGGTCGAGACCAGGATGCCACCGAAACCGGCAACGTCGGAGGAGATCGAGTCGGCGTCCGGGTCGGGGATGAAGCTGATGTCTTGGTTAGCCATGGGTATCTCGTGTCTGGGGAAATAAAAAGGGCGGTCGCCCGCCCCTTTTTGTTACTTGCCGCTGGCCAGCGCTGGCGTACGCGGAGGCACCAGGCGCTTGGACCCGGTCGACTCGAATGCAGCCGCCAGGCGCAGCAACGACGAATCGTCGTAGGCGCGACCGGCAAAGGTCAAGCCCACCGGCATGCCGATATCGGCCATCACGCCCATCGGCACGGTCACCGTCGGCACGCCCAGGTGACGGATCGCCAGGTTGCCGTTGGCCACCCACACGCCGTTGCTCCAGGCAATGTCGGCGGACGCCGGGTCGACATCGGCGTTGGCCGGGCCAACGTCGGCGACGGTCGGGAAGATCACCACGTCGAGCTTGAGCGCATCCATCCAGTCTTCAAGGTCAATGCGGCGGGTCTGTTCCAGGCCGCGCAGGCCATCCGGCACGGTGCTGATCTGGTCCCACGGGGTGATGCCGCGCTCGGCCATGCGCACGTACTCGTCCATACCAGCGGCCAGGTCGCCTTCGCGGTTGGGCAGCGTGCCCGGATCATGCGGGAAAATCTTCGGCCCGTCGACGTCGACCAGGCGGTTGAGTTTGGGGTCGCCGTTGGCCTGGAGGAAATCATCGAAGGCCCAGGCGGTCAGGTCCCATAGTTCATGGTGGAGGAATTCCTTGGACACCAGGCCGCGGTTGAATACGGTCGGCGCGCCCGGGCGGTCGCCCTCGCAGTTGGACACCAGCGGGAAGTCGACTTCGATCACTTCGGCGCCGGCCGCTTCCAGCGCCTTGCGCGCCTGCTCCCACAGGGCGATCACCGATGGCCGGGTGTTGATCCGCTGCCCGGTCGGGCCACCGATGCCGGGGGCTTCGCTGGTGCCGGCTTCAGGGTCGGCGTTGATGTACATGCGCGGCACGCCGAAACGCTTGCCCTTGAGCGCTTCGGCATCGGCCGCCAGCTCGTGATAGGACGCCGGGCGCACCGAGTCGACGCTGGGGATTGGCACCCAGGGCTGCAGGCGCCACAGGTCGCCGCGTTTGTCCGGGTCTTCGGCGACGACGATGTCGAGCACTTCCAGCAGATCGGCCATGGTCCGCGCAAAGGGCACCACCACGTCCAT
>RCUI01000147.1_pt1 | contig 26378 bp, 23 predicted proteins | sample 2166121 | NCBI WGS metagenome assembly RCUI01 (sample SAMN09932700, study PRJNA488358) | compost metagenome | feature: garden; material: soil; isolation source: compost soil in succinic acid-enriched culture | place: Germany: Experimental Botanical Garden Goettingen | collected 2016-01-27
TCTGCTCCAGCAGTTGCTTGAAGCGGAACATCACCTGGGCGCGCTTGGCCGGTGGCGTGTTGCGCCAGGCCGGGAAAGCGGCCTTGGCCGAGTCGATGGCCTGCTGCACGGTTTGCTTGCTGGCCAGGGCGACCTTGTGGATAGCCTGGCCAGTGGACGGATTGAAGACATCGGCGGTGCGTACGTCGGCAGCCACCAGCTCGCCGTTGATCAGGTGTTGAACAGTGCTCATGCAGAACTCCAGAAAGAGGGTATGCCTGGGCGCGAGATCACTCGCGCCCGCTTCTTATATATAGAGGGACGATCAGTCGACCTGGTTGATGGCTTCGCCGACCGCATCGAACAGACGATCCAGTTCCTGCGGCTGGCTGTTGAAGGTCGGGCCGAACTGCAGGGTGTCGCCGCCGAAGCGCACATAGAAGCCGGCTTTCCACAGCTTCATGGCAATCTCGTACGGACGCACGATGGCATCGCCGTCACGGGCGGCAATCTGGATCGCACCGGCCAGGCCGTAGTTACGGATGTCGATGATGTTCTTCGCCCCCTTGACCCCGTGCAGCACCTTCTCGAAGTGCGGCGACAGTTCGGCGGCCGATTGCACCAGGTTTTCCTTCTCCAGCAGGTCCAGCGCGGCAATACCGGCGGCGCAGGCGACCGGGTGTGCCGAGTAGGTGTAGCCGTGGGGGAATTCCACCGCGTATTCCGGGGTCGGCTGGTTCATGAAGGTCTGGTAGATCTCGCTGCTGGCGATCACCGCGCCCATCGGGATGGCGCCGTTGGTGACCTGCTTGGCGATGCACATCAGGTCCGGGGTAACGCCGAAGGCATCGGCACCGAACATCGAGCCCATGCGGCCGAAGCCGGTAATGACTTCGTCGAAGATCAGCAGGATGTTGTGCTGGTCGCAGATTTCCCGCAGGCGTTTCAGGTAGCCCTTAGGTGGCGGCAGGACACCGGCGGAACCCGCCAGTGGCTCGACGATCAGTGCAGCAATGTTCGAAGCATCATGCAGTTCGATCAGTTTGAGCATTTCATCGGCCAGGGCGATACCGCCCTCTTCCGGCATGCCCTTGGTGAAGGCATTGCCAGGCAGCAGGGTGTGCGGGATGTGATCGACGTCGAGCAACTGGCCGAACAGCTTGCGGTTGCCGTTGACGCCACCCAGGCTGGTACCGGCGATGTTCACTCCGTGATAGCCACGGGCACGGCCGATCAGCTTGGTCTTGGTGGCCTGGCCTTTCAGGCGCCAGTAGGCACGGACCATCTTGACCGCAGTGTCAGCGCACTCGGAACCGGAGTTGGTATAGAAGACGTGATTGAGGTTGCCCGGGGTCAGCTCGGTGATCTTCTCGGCCAGCTGGAACGACAGCGGGTGACCGAACTGGAAGGCTGGCGAGTAATCGAGCACGCCGAGCTGACGCGACACCGCTTCCTGGATCTGCTTGCGGGTGTGGCCCGCGCCGCAGGTCCACAGGCCAGACAGTGCGTCATAAATCTTGCGACCTTTGTCATCGGTCAGGTAGCTGCCTTCGGCGGCGACGATCAGCCGTGGATCGCGCTGAAAATTGCGGTTGGCGGTGTAGGGCATCCAGTGGGCGTCCAGCTTGAGCTGGCTGGCCAGACCGACAGGAGCGTTTTCAGGCAGATTCATCGGACAAGTCCTCGCAAGGCAATTGGGCAGCGACAAGTGTTGTTGCGACTAAATTGGCATGGCCGTAAGGTCTGGAAAATCCTGCTTTTCCGATCTTTGGTTTGCCTTTCGCTAAACATTTACCGCCTGGCGTCATGTTGAATGCCGGTCGACTGAGCGACTCCGAAAATTCCCTCACCAATCAATTAGTTGCGAAAAACCGCCGTGCGGCGATGTGCATTTACTTACAGCCACGATAGAGGAGTCTCACTCTATCTGTCGCAGAACCTCTCTTGTTCGAAGCCATCGCGCCTCCCAGTATTTCCTAAGACCTACAGCGCTCACGTACAGGCAACTTCTGATAGTTCCACTACAGGAGCGTATGAACGCGCCCTTCGGCCGGTCGCTGCAACAACACGCGCACCATGGACTGCCTTGCGCATGTGCTACGCCATGAACAATCACGATAAGGAAATCCTTTGAACCCTGTAATCCTGTTCTCGCCCGCGAAAATCCTCCTGCAGCACTCGGAACAAGAATGGTTGAACGTGCTGGGCAACAATTCGCTGATTTACAGCGACTTGTCAGCCAAAGCAGCGCTGGACCAGCAGTTCCCCACCCTGAGCGAGTCTTTCAGGCTTTACCCCAACTTCAATGAATCAGCGCTAGTCGAACTCGATGCCCTGGCGGCGGCGAGAGCGCTAGGCACTCACACGGTAGTTGCGCTGGCAGAAGTCGACTTGCTGCGTGTGGCGCGCATCAAGGACCGTCTCAATGGTTCGCGTACACGCTATGAGGCCATGACTCTGCTGTACCGTGACAAATTCCTCATGAAGCAGAGGCTCGCAGAGCATGGCATTCGCATCAATCCCATGGCGATGGTCGGCTCGGCGTGCGAAATCAACGATTTCATCGAGCAGTACGGCTACCCGGTGGTGGTCAAGCCTCGTGATGGACGAGGTTCGGGGGGCGTACGGGTGCTACGCGACGTCGACGGCTTGCGCGACTACCTGCAACAGCAGGACGGCACAACGCTGCACAATCTGATGGTCGAAAAGTACCTCGATGCACCGTTGCTGAACGTTAATGGGCTCTACATCAACGGCAACCCGGTGATTATTTCCCCGGTACGCTCGACGATTACCTGCCTGGACTTTCTTGACGGACAAAGCCTCGGTTTCCAGATGCTGGCCGAAAGCAATCCGCTGCATGCGCAGTGCGTGAAGCTGACCCGAAGCATCATCGAGCAGGCATTGCCAAACCTGGGCACCCTGCTGTTCCACCTTGAAGTGTTTCTCGACGGCGACGACCTCATCGTCTGCGAAATCGCCTGTCGCCTGGGAGGCTGCTGCATCAATCAGGAATTGACCGAAGCCTACGGGTTGAATCCGCGTCTGACCCTGATCGATGCCGAGCGTGGCGGCAAGTCGGCGTCGTTGAAGTCGCTGCTGCCACCGCGCCACTTGCTCGGCCAACTGAACGTACCGCCGCGCACAGGCAAGCTGATCGACTTCCCGGCATCTATCGACTTGCCCTTCATTCGCTATTACACGGTCACTGCAAAAAAGGGCACGGATTATTCCGGAATGCAAATGACCAATGGCGAAATCGTCTCGGCGATTGTCGAGGGCAACAGTGAGAAAGAAGTCAGCGACCATCTCGCCCAGTTCGACAGCTGGGTCAGGGATACCTTCGTCTGGGCGTAAGCCGGTATCCCTTTGAACAACGACATCAGGCAGCGCCCACCGGCGCTTGCCTGTAATCGGACACCGACTGACGGATACCCCGCCAGCCGGTCTTTGTCACCTGTCATGACCTGGCAGGTCGATACCAGGCAACGGGCGTTATCGCGCCCGCAGCAAAACCACATCTAAAGGATTGGATATGGGCAAGGTAGCAGTCGTTGGGCTGGGCTATAGCGGTGCGATCATTCTGGAACGGTTGAAGCACCTGACGCCAGCACTCAGCATTGATGTGTTCGATACTGCCGGTAGTAGCGGATCGGGCCAGGCTTATCAGCAAGATATTTTGAGCAACCTGGTCAACCGCCCCGCCAATTTGATGTATCTGCGCGAGCAGGGCGACTTCAAGCAGTGGTTGCAGACCCGTGGCATGGCCCAGTCCAATGGTTATCAACCGCGCCCGGTGTTCGGCAAGTTCATCGAAGAATCAGTGCAGTCTTCGCTGCGCGAGCACTCATCGATTCAGTACTACCGTGAACATATCACCGGAATGACTTCGTCCCGGGGGCGCTATGATCTCAGCACCGCATCGGGTGAACGCCCGGGATACAAGGCCGTCGTGCTGGCAACCGGCAATGCCGAGCCGACCGACTTTTATCGGCTAAAGGGGGCCCCGGGATACATCAACAACCCCTACCCGACGACTCGCCTTGCCGAGATTCGCTCCGACAGTATCGGCGTGCTCGGCAATCAACTGTCAGCCATCGACGTCGCACTGACCCTGCTCGATGCCGACCCTGGCAATCATGTGACCATGTTGACCCGCAGCAGCAAGATTCCCAACTACAGCGAAAGCTATCAGCCGCGAGCACTCAAGGTACTGACTGAACACGCCATCAGGCATCGCCTGCGCTTTGGTGGCTCGGCATTGAAGACGGTGCGGGCGATGTTCGACGAAGAGCTGGAGGCGCAGGGCATCGACGCCACCCTCGATGACCTCATGCGCGATCACACCCAGGCCTCGGTGGCCCGCGAGGATATCTACTCGGTGTTCTCTTCGACCAACCTGATCGTGCCGATGATCTGGAACCTGCTCTCCGAGCGCGAAAGGAAGGTATTCGTCGGACGCTTCCGGGGTGCCTGGAGGCAATTGCGGGTTCCCATCCCCAAGGAAAACTGGATCAAGATTCACCAGCATATGCATTCGGGACGCTTGGCTTGTCGAACCGGATTATCCGATGTCAGCGTGACACAAGGCGGCTTTATGGCACGCGGGCGTGATTTCAATTGCAGGTTCTCCAACGTGGTCAATGCCACGGGCGCTGGCGATGCGATGCAAGGTGCGCTCTACAAGAATCTGGCTGCATCCGGTATCTGTATCCAGCATCAATACGGTGGGATCGACGTGCGTTATGACGATTGTCGCGTCATCAACCACCAGGGGCCGTCTAATATCTTTGCCATTGGCGCTCCGACCACGGGTGTGTTCTATGCCGTCAGCAATATCGACGTCTTGCAGATGCAGGCTGAAACCATCTACCGCAACCTTCGTGCATTGAGCACTTGAGCCTATGAAAACCTTCGTGTGTTTGCTGATCGCTGCTTTGACTGGTACCGCCCTGCAGTACGCTGGCGTGCCCCATGGCCTGCTACTGGGCTCGATAGTGGCGACGGCAATTGTCGTCAGCAGGTTCAATGTGGCTCCCCGGCTGCGCTTCGGCCTCGGCTATGTGCAGATCGTCCTGGGCATTGCCACCGGCCTGATGTTCGAGGCCTGGGACAACCAGACAGTGGCAACCATGCTGCCGAGCCTCGGCTTGTTACTTCTGTGCCTGACAACGCAGATTGCCGTGGCTGCACTGTGGTTGCTGAAAGTCTCGGCATGGAACCTCAAGGATTCACTCCTTGCCGTCTACCCGGGCGCCTTGGCGGCGGTGTTCGATCTGCTTGAGTCTGAACGCGCATCCAGCAAGGTGATCGTTGTGCACCTGGTACGACTGCTGTCGATCACGCTGCTGGTGAGCCTGTGCATACCGGCAAGTGCCGGAGCGCACGTAAGCGCGAGCAGTCCATTGACGTTCATTACCGCGTTGACCCTGCTGTCGCTGATCGCTCTGTGCATTGTGCTTGGCCGCCTGCTGTTGAAAGTCGGTGTTCCCGCACCTTTCATGCTGACCGCGATCATCGCCTCGGGGATCTATGTGAAGCTTGGGCTGTTGCATGCTTTCCACATGCCGCAATGGAGCGTCGATGGCGCCGCGCTGATCCTCGGCGTGATGATTGGCGCCAGGTTCAGGGAGATCAGCCTGGCAGAACTTGTTCGTCACGGTCGGGCCGGACTGATGTCCGTGGGCCTGATGCTGCTGGTCGCCGCTGCCTTTGCCGGGGTCGCCGCCCGGGTGCTGGACAACGACCCTTTTGCCTTATGGCTGGCGTACATGCCCGGCGCCATCGAGACCATCGCCATCGTCGCCTTCAGCGGCGGGCTGAATGTGGTATTCATCCTGACGCATCACCTGCTGCGGATGGTCGTGCTGCACTTCGCTCCGGCCCTGCTCGTTCAGGCCCGTCGCTGGCGCGAGAATGTCTGATGAGGGTATGTTGTGAGCCTTCACTCCCCTCCAGTGCAAAGGCATCGCGTGAAACGTCCACAACCCCTGGCCCAGGTCAGCGATTTCGATATCCGCCTGTTGAAAATCTACCGCAGCGTGGTGGAGTGCGGCGGCTTTTCGGCCGCCGAGAACGTGCTGGGTATCGGCCGTTCGGCCATCAGCCAGCAGATGAGCGACCTCGAGCAGCGCCTGGGCCTGCGCCTGTGCCAGCGCGGGCGCGCCGGTTTTTCGCTGACCGAGGAAGGCCGCGAGGTGTATCAGTCGGCGTTGCAATTGCTTAGCGCTCTGGAAAGCTTTCGCACCGAGGTCAACGGCCTGCACCAGCATTTGCGCGGCGAACTGAACATCGGCCTGACCGACAACCTGGTGACCCTGCCGCACATGCGCATTACCCATGCCCTGGCGCAGCTCAAGGACCGCGGCCCGGACGTGCGCATCCAGATCCGCATGATTGCCCCCAGCCAGGTCGAACAGGGCGTGCTCGATGGCAGCCTGCATGTTGGCGTGGTTCCGCAAACCAGCCCGCTATCGGGCCTTGAGTACCAGCCGCTGTACAGCGAACGTTCGCTGCTCTACTGCGCGGTCGGCCACCCGCTGTTCTACGCCGACGACCGGCAATTGGACGACGAGCGTCTCAACAGCCAGGACGCCATTGCCCCGACTTTCCGCCTACCCGCGGACATCCAGGCCCATTACCAGGCGCTGAACTGCACCGCCAGCGCCTCGGACCGCGAAGGCATGGCCTTCCTGATTCTGACCGGGCGCTACATTGGCTACCTGCCGGACCACTATGCATCCTTCTGGGTACAACAAGGCCGGCTGCGTGCACTCAAGCCCACCGAGCGCTTCTATGACCTGAGCCTGTGCTGGGTGACGCGCAAAGGCCGGCGCCCGCACCTGGTGCTGGAAAGCTTCCTCGAAAGCCTGGCGGCTACTCGCTGAGGACTAATGCTGGTAGGTTAGCCAGTCATAAGAGATACCCATTGCCTTGTCTGGAATCGTTCATGACCTTTGAAGTCCCTGCGCATCGCCCCCAAGCCTCGGGCAAGCCCGCCGGCCGCATTCGCCAGAAGAACGAGCAGGCCATCATCCAGGCCGCCGAGGACGAGTTCGCCCGCCACGGTTTCAAGGGCACCAGCATGAACACCATCGCCCTCAAGGCCGGGTTGCCCAAGGCCAACCTGCACTATTACTTCACCAACAAGCTCGGCCTGTATGTGGCAGTGTTGAGCAACATCATCGAGCTGTGGGACAGCACTTTCAACGCCCTGACTGTCGACGATGACCCAGCCCAGGCCTTGAGCAGCTACATCCGCACCAAGATGGAGTTTTCCCGGCGCAACCCGCAGGCATCGCGGATCTTCGCCATGGAGATCATCAGCGGCGGCCAGTGCCTGAGCGACTATTTCAGCGAAGACTACCGCGCCTGGTTCAAGGGCCGTGCCGCGGTGTTCCAGGCCTGGATCGACGCCGGCAAGATGGACCCGGTCGACCCGGTACACCTGATCTTCCTACTGTGGGGCAGTACCCAGCACTATGCCGACTTCGCCACCCAGATCTGCCAGGTCACCGGCCGCAGCCGCCTGACCAAGCAGGACATGGAAGATGCCAGCAACAATCTTATCCACATCATTCTCAAAGGCTGTGGCCTGAAACTTCCCGACTGAACCTGCGTTTATGCCTTTTACCCTGCTCGACACCTGCGAGTTTCGCGAAGAGATTCGCAAGAGCCGCTTCATCACCCTGGCTGCGCCAATCAGCAGCCCGGCCGAAGCCATGAACTTCATCGAAAGCCATAGCGACCTCGCCGCCACCCACAACTGCTGGGCCTGGAAGCTTGGCGGGCAATACCGCAGCAGCGACGACGGCGAACCCGGCGGCACCGCTGGGCGGCCGATCCTCGCGGCCATCGAGGCCCAGGATTGTGACCAGGTGGTGGTGCTGGTGATCCGCTGGTACGGTGGCATCCAGTTGGGCACCGGGGGCCTGGCCCGCGCTTACGGCGGTGGCGCCAACAAGTGCCTGCAGCAGGCCGAAAAACGCTTGCTGGTCAGCCGCAGCGAACTCACCTGCAGCTGCAGCTTCAGCGAACTGGCGCTGCTGAAACTGCGCGTGGCTGAAGCCGACGGCCTGGTGCTGGACGAACAATTCACCGCCAACGGCGTCGATCTGCGCCTGGCCCTGGGCGAGGAGCAGATCGAACCCCTGCAACGCCAGTTGGCCGACCTCAGCCGTGGCCGCATCCTGCTGGAACGCCCCTGAACAATTGCCCACATTCACTGTGGGCCCGGCTGTGGATAAGCTCTTAGCATTCGCCTGCGCGCCTTGATTTACCTAGCCTGCAGGCGAACGATCATATTTTGATCAAGTTTTGATGACAGTGCATCAACTGACGAAAAATCAGCAAGTTATCCCCAGTTATTGGCTTCGGACCGGGCTCTGACGGGCTTATATCCACCTTGAATGCTTGCACACAATTACTGTGGAGCAAGCTGTGGATAAGCCGTGCACCCCTGCGCCAACAGCTTGTAGGGCCACGGTTTGACTAGACTGGTTATTCTTTGATCAAAGATCGATACCCCCTTGAAAGGAGTCCCCCATGTCCATCAACAAAACCGCCCTGATCATTGGTGCCTCACGCGGCCTGGGCCTTGGCCTGGTGCAACGCCTGGTAGAAGACGGCTGGAATGTGATCGCCACCGTGCGCGACCCGGCCAGGGCTGACACCCTCAGCGCCCTGCCGCGGGTGCAGGTAGAAACCTTGGAGATGAACAGCGCCCGCCAGCTCGACGCACTACAGGAACGCCTCGGCGCGCAGACTTTCGACCTGCTGTTCGTCAACGCCGGGGTCAAGGGCCCGGAAGAACAGAACCCGGAGCAGGCCAAGCTGGCCGATGTCGGCGAGCTGTTCATGACCAACAGCGTGGCGCCGATTCGCGTGGCCCAGCGTTTCGCCCCGCAACTGCGCAAGAACACCGGGGTGATTGCCTTCATGAGCTCGGTACTGGGCAGTGTGAGTATTCCCGACGCGCCGGAACTGTGCCTGTACAAGGCCAGCAAAGCGGCGCTGAACTCGATGATCAACAGCTTCGTGGCGCAACTGGGCGAGCCGCAGCCGACCGTGCTGGCCATGCATCCGGGCTGGGTCAAGACCGACATGGGCGGTGAAGGCGCCGATATCGATGTGGCCACCAGCACCCGCGGCATGCTCGATCAGGTTCACGCCAACAGCGGCAAAGGCGGTCTGCAATTCATCAATTACAAAGGCGAAAGCCTGATCTGGTGAAACCGCGCGCGGTGGGTGTAGACTCGACACCTCGCCCACCGCGGCGGACCTGGATCAGCAGACAGGGCAACACTGAGCTGGCTAACCTGAACCCACTTTCAGAGGAGCCGGCACCATGCCTGCGACCCGTATCTGGTTGAAAAACCCGCTTGCCATCTTCACCGCCAACAGCCTCGATGCCCGTGGCGGCCTGGTCCTTGAAGACGGCCGTATCACTGAAGTCCTGGCCCTCGGCGAAACCCCGTCCAGCCCCTGTGGACAAGTCTTCGACGCCCGCGAGCACGTGGTCCTGCCAGGACTTATCAACACCCACCACCACTTCTACCAGACCCTGACCCGCGCCTGGGCGCCGGTGGTCAACCAACCGCTGTTTCCCTGGCTCAAGACCCTCTACCCGGTCTGGGCCCGCCTGACCCCAGCCAAGCTGGAACTGGCCACCCGCGTAGCCCTGGCTGAATTGCTGCTGTCCGGCTGCACCACGGCGGCCGATCACCATTACCTGTTCCCGGATGGCCTGGAAAACGCCATCGACGTACAGGTCGAGGCCGTGCGCAAGCTCGGTATGCGCGCCATGCTCACCCGCGGCTCGATGAGCCTGGGCGAAGCCGACGGCGGTCTGCCGCCGCAGCAGACGGTGCAACAGGGTGAAGTGATCCTGGCCGACAGCCAGCGGCTTATCCACAGCTACCACGAACGTGGCGAGGGCGCGCAAATCCAGATTGCCCTGGCGCCCTGCTCGCCGTTCTCGGTCACTCCAGAAATCATGCGCGCCAGTGCCAGCCTTGCCGAAGAGCTGGATGTGCGCCTGCACACCCACCTGGCCGAAACCCTCGATGAAGAAGACTTCTGCCTGCAACGCTTCGGGCTGCGCACCGTGGATTACCTGGACAGTGTCGGCTGGCTTGGCCCACGTACCTGGCTGGCCCACGGGATTCACTTCAACCCGGACGAAATTGCCCGCCTGGGCGCTGCCGGTACCGGCATCTGCCATTGCCCGAGTTCGAACATGCGCCTGGCCTCGGGCATCTGCCCGACCGTTGACCTGACCAACGCCGGTGCTCCGGTTGGCCTGGGTGTCGACGGGTCCGCCTCCAACGATGCCTCCAACATGATCCTCGAAGCGCGCCAGGCCCTGTACCTGCAGCGCCTGCGCTACGGCGCCGAAGCGATCACGCCGGAACTGGTTTTGGGCTGGGCCACCCGCGGCTCGGCGCAACTGCTGGGGCGCAGCGATATTGGCGAGCTGGCGGTGGGCAAACAGGCAGACCTGGCGCTGTTCAAGCTTGATGAGCTGCGCTTCTCCGGCAGCCACGATCCGCTTTCGGCCCTGCTGCTGTGCGGCGCCGACCGCGCTGACCGGGTCATGGTCGGTGGCCAGTGGCGCGTCGTTGATGGCCAGATCGAAGGCCTGGATGTGCAGGCGCTGATCGCCGATCACCGTCAGGCCGCCGCACAACTGATCGCGGGCTGATAGCTCAAAGGCGAGCAATGCCAACATGATGACGGTGGCGAACCGCACGAAGAGGGTCATGCCCTCGATCCCGTTGGTTTCGCCATCGTTGAAGGTTTCCCGGGGTAACCGCCTGGTCAGCTTTCTCCGCGTAGACAGCGCAACCTCTGTAGAATGGCGGCAACCGCACCTGATGAGACGCCACCACTATGTACGACTGGCTTAACGCTCTGCCCAAGGCAGAATTGCACCTGCACCTGGAAGGATCGCTGGAGCCCGAGTTGCTGTTCGCCCTGGCCGAGCGCAACAAGATCGCCCTGCCCTGGAACGACGTCGAGGCCCTGCGCAGCGCCTACGCGTTCAACAACCTGCAGGAGTTTCTCGACCTCTACTACCAGGGCGCCGATGTCCTGCGCACCGAGCAGGATTTCTACGACCTGACCTGGGCGTACCTGCAGCGTTGCAAGGCGCAGAACGTGATTCACACCGAGCCGTTCTTCGACCCGCAGACCCACACCGATCGCGGCATCCCTTTCGAGGTTGTGGTCAATGGCATCAGAGCGGCACTCAAGGATGGCCAGCAGCAACTGGGCATCAGCAGCGGCCTGATTCTCAGCTTCCTGCGCCACCTCAGTGAAGAGGAAGCACACAAGACCCTCGACCAGGCCATGCCGTTTCGTGATGCCTTCATCGCCGTCGGCCTCGACAGCTCGGAAATGGGCCATCCACCGAGCAAGTTCCAACGGGTGTTCGACCGCGCCCGCAGCGAAGGTTTCCTGACCGTCGCCCATGCTGGCGAAGAAGGCCCGCCCGAATACATCTGGGAAGCCATCGACCTGCTGAAGATCCAGCGTATCGACCACGGCGTGCGCGCTATCGAAGACGAGCGCCTGATGCAGCGGATCATCGACGAGCAGATCCCACTGACCGTCTGCCCGCTGTCCAACACCAAGCTGTGCGTGTTCGATCACATGAGCCAGCACAACATCCTCGACATGCTCGAGCGTGGCGTGAAGGTCACGGTCAACTCCGATGACCCGGCGTACTTCGGTGGTTATGTCACCGAAAACTTCCAGGCCCTGCATGAGCACCTGGGCATGACCCAGGACCAGGCGCGGCGCCTGGCGCAGAACAGCCTGGATGCACGGCTGGTCAAACCCTGACAGTGCTGGACCTGTAGGAGCGGGCTTGCCCCGCGATCGGGGTGCTGGCTGCACTGGCCTCATCGCGGGGCAAGCCCGCTCCTACAGGTTAATCCTCAATCTCGCTCAACTCCTCCAGAGTCTTGCCCCGCGTCTCGATGCCGAACACCGCAGGGCAATGATCGGCAAGCGCTCCAGACGCCGGGAGTTGTGCCAACTCCGAGTGTCACGGCATCTGCCTTCGGGCGAATTGTCAGCAACGACCTTGCCAGACACCGCAACGACGCCCGCTACGCAGGCGCCTCCGGTTCAGCCTGCCGTCTTCAACACCTGAAGCTGGGCCATGCGGTTGATATGTGACAAGCCGCTTGCACTGATTTGCAGCATGCGCGAGGTTTCACTCTCGCGAATCCAGCCAGACTGCAGGAACAACTTGAGCAAGCTGCTGCCCAGCGCTCCGCCCAGATGCGGGCGATGGTCGCTCCATTCGCTGCAGCAACGGCAACTGCTGAAACTTCGACGTTGATGCTGGGCCAAGGCCTCGATGAAAATCCCGTAAGCGGCAAACTGGGTACGGCCGTGCTGGGTTACTTCGATGTCCCGCTCGCTGCCTTCCAGCCAGCCGGCATCGAAAAAGCGCTGGTACAAATCCGCCGCCAGTTCGCCGCCCAGGTGATCGCCACACACTCTTGCCCGGCGCATGGACAGCGGGATACCCCCCACCTCCCGCTCGCCGCTGTCTTCAGGGGTTTTCACCTGGACACTGGCCAGCGCTTCGACAGCCGCCCCGACCTCTGGCGCGGCCAGCCTGAAATAACGCTTGCGCCCACGCGGCTCCAGCTTCAGCAAGCCGCTGGCCGACAACCTGGCCAGGTGAGCACAGGCCGAAGAAGGCGTCAGCCCAGCCAAACTGGCGAGCTCATCGGAAGGTCGCGCCATGCCATCGATCAAGGCCCATAACATTGCACTGCGTTTCGGGTCGGCCAACAAGCTGGCGATCTGGCTGATACTCGTTACTGGTTTCATATCTCAACTCCCTGCGAGATCACGTCTGATATCGATTGATTAACCATGTCGGCAGCATTTACTGCGAGGTTCCGATGCCAGAAAGGCAGGAAGCGGAAGTTATCTAGTCATCGTGTTCCTCCTGAAACACGAACATACAAAAGTTATTCAGGCTACTTGCGGTCAAGCACCTCACCGGCAGTCAGCCCGGGCCAGGGCCAGGCAATGTCTGAGTAAGAGGCAATACTTGCCGGCCTGGACATGGAAGTATCTCTCGCTGGAAATGACTGCTGGATCCATTATAAGCCGCGTAGCGCCAAGGAAATCCGGTCAATTCCCAAGGTATTGGCAACCTCAGCAACGGCGGCCTGGCGCAAGATTGAAGATACGTTTGGACATGTATACCCAAGCCCCCATGTTACATATGTTGCTAGCAATTGACGGATTATTATCAAGTTCAAACCACCCGATAAAACCTACAACAAATTTTACTGCAACCCACAAGAACTACATGCATACCATGTAGGAGTAACACGTAATAGCAATGTCTTGGGCAGTTCAACCCAGCAATTTCTCGAGCATTGCCTGACAACGCACTCGAAGCATATTTCGCAACAACTGCACGGGCTTGCCCAACTGCGCCCGATGGGTGCACATCAGGTTCAGCGGGGCCGCTTCACCGCGCAGTTGCGGCATTAGCAACTTGAGGCGTCCGGCCTGCACATCGTTGGCCACATCCAGCCAGGACTTGTAAGCGATACCGGCACCCGCCAATGCCCAGCGCCGGACCACATCGGCATCGTCACAGAAGCGATCGCCGCTCACGCTCACACCCACCTCACTGGCGCCCTCGCCAAAGCGCCAGTGGTCATGCACGCGGCTGCCAAGCTGATACAGCAGGCAATTGTGCTGGGCCAGTTGTGCCACTTCGGCCGGCGCACCGTGGCGGGCCAGATAGGCGGGTGAGGCACACAGCACCCGGCGGTTCTCCGGGCACAGCGGCAAGGCCACCAGGCTCGAGTCTTCCGGCGCGCCGTAGCGCAGGGCGATGTCGGCCGCCTGGCGAAACAGGTCGGCGTTGCGGTCGCCCAGCAGCAGGCGCACATTCAGTTGCGGGTGTTCGTACTGCAGTTCATCGAGCCAGGGCAGCAGCACATTACGGCCGAAATCGGACGGTGCCGACAACAGCAAGGTACCGCTGACCTGATCCTGACCATGGGCCAGGATCCGCCGCCCCTCCTCGAGGCTCGCCAGGGCGGAACGGGCGTGCTGCAAGAAACCCTCGCCCTCGGCAGTCAGGCGCAGGTTGCGGGTCGAGCGCGCCAGCAGGCGCACACCCAGTTGCTGCTCCAGACGTTTGAGCGATGCGCTGGCTACCGCCGGCGATAGATCAAGCAGGCGGGCGGCGGCAGACAGGCTGCCCAGCTCAGCGGCCCGTACGAACAGTTGCAGGTCGTCGATACGCACCTGATTCACCCGCCATTATCAAAATTTTATTGAAAGATTCTGTAGTTTTAACGGCTTTTAACTGCAAGTGAAAGCACCAATCATGGCCCTCATTGACGACCCTCCGAGGACTCTCCATGAAAGCCGTTGCCTATTATCACTCCCTGCCCATCACCGACGCGGCAGCCCTGCACGACATCGAACTGCCAGCCCCCGAGCCAGGCCCACGCGACCTGCTGGTGGAGGTACGGGCAATCTCGGTGAACCCGGTCGACACCAAGGTTCGCCAGAACGTGCAGCCTGAAGGTGGCGCCGCCAAGGTGCTGGGCTGGGATGTGGCCGGTGTGGTCAAGGCGGTGGGCGGCGAGGTCAGCCTGTTCCAGCCGGGCGACCAGGTTTACTACGCAGGCTCCATCGCCCGCGCTGGCGGCAACAGTGAACTGCACGTAGTAGATGAGCGGATCGTCGGGCACATGCCGAAAACCCTGGGCTTTGCCGAAGCGGCGGCACTGCCGTTGACCGCCATCACCGCCTGGGAGCTGCTGTTCGAGCGTTTGCAGATCGCCGAAGGCGAGCAAGACCTCGGCCAGAGCCTGCTGATCGTTGGCGCGGCCGGTGGAGTCGGCTCGATCCTCACTCAACTGGCGAGCAAGCTGACCGGCCTCACGGTGATTGGCAGCGCCTCGCGCCCACAAACCCAGGACTGGGTACGTGAACTGGGTGCCGATCAGGTGGTCGATCACCGCCAGCCGTTGGCCGCCGCACTCAAGGCCCAGGGCATCGACCAGGTGACTCACGTGGCCAGCCTGACCCAGACCGACCAGCACCTCGATCAACTGGTCGAAGCCCTGGCGCCGCAAGGCAAACTGGCGCTGATCGATGACCCCAAGCAGCTGGACGTCACCAAGCTCAAGCGCAAGAGCCTGTCGCTGCACTGGGAGTTCATGTACACACGCTCGCTGTTCGAAACCGCCGACATCATCGAGCAGCACAAACTGCTGAACCGGGTTGCCGAACTGATCGACAACGGCACGCTCAAGACCACCGTGGGCGAGCACTTCGGCACCATCAACGCCGCCAACCTGCGCCGCGCCCATGCCCTGCTGGAAAGCGGCGCGGCCAAGGGCAAGATCGTCCTGGAAGGCTTCTGAAATGACGCGCCCACCTCGCTTGCGGGGTGGGCGTGACCGTCAGTCCGACAACTGACCCAGGTCATTCCGCTGCCCGTGGCCGGCGCTACAATGCATCAGCCAACGCCAACCTCAGGTATGCAGATATGAATATCCAGGTCAGTGCATCAGTAAAAAAGCCCGGCTGCCCATGGCAGGTTCAGCTCGACCAGCATGTGGTGAGCTTTCGCAGCGAGGCTGAGGCCCGTGCCTTCGTCAACACCCTGCAAGCCCGGCTACAGGCGCCGCACCCGCTCAAACGCAACGGCTGAGGCTCAGCCGCCGGGTCAGCATCGCCACGCTCACCACCGCCAGGCCGCACAGGCTGATGACCATGGACATCGGCACCGCCGTGCCGTCATGCAGCACTCCCACCAGCGCTGCGGCACCGGCAGCCACACTGAACTGCAGGCAACCCAGCAGCGCTGAAGCGCTGCCGGCCCGGGCACCCTGCCCGCTCATGGCGCAGGCCGAGGCATTGGGGATGATGCAACCGAGGCTGGCGATACAGATGAACAGCGGAATCAGCAATGGCCACAGCGCCGCCGGGTGCAAGGCGCTGATCCCGAGCAGGGTCAGTCCTGCCGCCAGGTAAACCCACACTGCACGCGCCAGCAAAAAGGCCGGGCCACGCTTGGCCAGCAGCCGCGCATTGACCTGCGCCACCAGAATGAACCCCGCCGCGTTACTGCCGAACAGCCAGCCATAGTGCTCGGCTGGCACCCCATAGAGCTTGATGAACACGAACGGTGAACCGGCGATGTAGGCGAACATCCCGGCAATGGCGATGCCGCCGGTCAAGGCGTGGCCGAGAAAGATCCGGTCCTTGAACAGCCGACCGTATTGGCGCAGGGAGCCTGACAAGGGCGGGCGCGGCTGATTGGCCGGCAGGCTTTCAGGCAGGCCCAGGGCCACGGCCAGGGTGCACAGGGCACTGAACAGGGTCAGGGCAATGAAGATCGACTGCCAGCCATACAGATTGACCATCACACCACCGAGCATCGGTGCGAGGATCGGCGCCAGGCCCATGACCAGCATCAGTTGCGAGAAAACCTTGGCCGAACCCACGGCATCGCACTTGTCGCTGACGATCGCCCGCGACAGCACCATCCCGGCACAGCCACCGAGGGCCTGGACGAAGCGCGCCAGAATCAGCGCATCGAGGGTCGGGGCGAAAGCGCAGGCCAGTGACGCCACAGTGAACAGCGTCACCCCGACCAACAGCGGTATGCGCCGGCCAAAGCGGTCGGCCACCGGCCCATAGGCCAGCTGGCCAAGCGACAGGCCGAGAAAGTACGCCGCGAGGGTGGTCTGGATGTGCTTCTCGTCGGTGCCGAAGGCCAGTGCCATGGCCGGGAAACCGGGCAGGTAGAAGTCGATCGCCAGGGGCCCGAACGCACTCAAGGCGCCGAGAATCAGGATGGTTCGCAGGTTCATCGGAAATCCGTAGCAGGCTAAGCAAGTCCGCTAGTCTAACCGTCCTGCCGGGGTTTCGCTGACAGACTTACGCCTGCGCGATGAATCTTTTATCCACCGCGCAAGCGTCAGCGGTCAGACGGCTTCGGCCGCGTAACCCTCGTCGCGAATCGCCGTGAGAATATCTTCTGCCGACAATTCACTCTGCACTTTTACCTGCTTGTGAGCCAGATCGACCTCGACCACAGCCTCCTCATCCTGGGCCCGAACCGCGCGAGTGACAGCCTTGACGCAATGGCCGCAGGTCATTCCTTGAACAGTGAATACTTGCATTGCAACAGCCTCCTGTGGGGTTTGAACGCAGTTTCAAGCTTGCCATCGGGGCAAGGTCAAGTTCGTTGATTGCCTGCCGGGCTGGAAATCAGCGCGCCGCTCCGCCAAGCTGCATGCCTGACGATTGGTTTGCAGGAGTTTGAATTCATGCGCAGGGCAGCTTTGGGCCTATTCGGCCTGCTGGGAGTATTGAGCCTGGTCCCCCAGGCCAGCGCCGAGGGCAATGCCGATTACAGCATATTGACCATTTCTCGCGAGCGCCTGGAAGTGGCGACCTCGTGCGAGATCGGCGTGTACCTGGATGACCAGCTTTCGGCGCGACTGTTTCAGGAGCAGTCGACCTCGTTCAACCTGCCGCCGGGCCAGGTCGCGGTGCGTCTGCGCCTGTTGCCGGCACAGATGCCGGGCTGCCAGAACGGCCTGGAGAACCAGCGCAGCCAGCAACTGACATTGAGGGCCGGCGAGATCAATAAATACCGCATTGCCGTGGATCAGAATGGCCTCAAGCTGATCAGGGCCGGCCTGGGCTATTGACCTTCCCCGCATGGCAAGGTTGATGCTTGAGGCCTGTCCAAGGAGGAGTGCCCCATGTCCGCATCTACCACGTTCGACCTGCCGATTGCCGGCATGACCTGCGCCAGCTGTGCTGGCCGGGTCGAGCGCGCCCTGCGCAAGGTCGTTGGTGCCGAACAGGTCAGTGTCAACCTGGCCACCGAACAGGCCCGGGTCCAGGCCCCGGCCGACAGCCTGCCAGCGCTGGTCGAAGCCGTTGAGCAAGCCGGCTACAGCGTGCCATCCCAGACCCTCGAGCTGCAGATCGGCGGCATGACCTGCGCCTCCTGCGCCGGGCGCGTCGAACGCGCCCTGGCCAAGGTTCCGGGCGTGCAGCAGGTAACCGTCAACCTGGCCAACGAACGCGCGCACTTGCAGCTGTTTGGCCAGGTCGACAGCAGCGTGCTGATCGATGCCGTCAGTCATGCCGGCTACTCGGCAAGCCTGCCGCAAAGTGCCAAAGTCAACCAGGCCGATGCCGAACGCCGCCTGCGCAAGGAGCGCTGGTCGGTGGCCCTGGCGGTGCTGCTGGCCTTGCCGCTGGTGCTGCCGATGCTGCTGCAGCCCTTTGGCATCCACTGGATGCTGCCGGCCTGGGCGCAGTTTGTCCTGGCCACCCCGGTGCAGTTCATTCTCGGTGCGCGTTTTTATGTCGCTGCGTGGAAAGCCGTACGCGCCGGCGCCGGCAACATGGACCTGCTGGTGGCCATCGGCACCAGCGCCGGCTACGGCCTGAGTCTCTACGAATGGGCCACGGCCACGGACGGCATCATGCCGCACCTGTACTTCGAAGCCTCGGCCGTGGTGATTGCCCTGATCCTGCTCGGCAAATACCTGGAAAGCCGTGCCAAACGCCAGACCGCCAGTGCCATCCGGGCGCTGGAGGCCTTGCGCCCGGAACGCGCGCTGTTGCTGGTCGACGGCCAGGAGCGCGATGTCGCCATCAGCGAACTGCGCCTGCATGACCTGGTGCTGGTCAAGCCTGGCGAGCGCTTCCCGGTTGACGGTGAAGTGATCGAAGGCCAGAGCCACGCCGACGAAGCCTTGATCAGCGGCGAAAGCCTGCCGGTGCCGAAACAGCCTGGCGACAAGGTCACCGGCGGCGCGATCAACGGTGAAGGCCGTCTGTTGGTACGCACCCTGGCGCTGGGCACGGAAACCGTGCTGGCACGGATCATCCGCCTGGTCGAAGACGCCCAGGCCGCCAAGGCGCCGATCCAGAAACTGGTTGACCGGGTCAGTCAGGTGTTCGTCCCGGCCGTACTGGTGCTGGCGCTGCTGACCCTGGTCGGCTGGCTGCTCACCGGCGCGCCAATGGAATACGCGCTGATCAACGCCGTAGCCGTGCTGGTGATCGCCTGCCCGTGCGCCCTGGGCCTGGCCACACCGACAGCGATCATGGCCGGCACCGGCGTCGCCGCCCGCCACGGCATCCTGATCAAGGACGCCGAAGCCCTGGAGCGCGCCCATGCGGTCAACCGCGTGGTGTTCGACAAGACCGGTACCCTGACCTCCGGCAGCCCGCGCATTGTCCACAGCCGTGCGGTAGTGGGTGACCAGGCGCAGTTGCTGCAACTGGCCGGCGCCCTGCAGCGCGGCAGCGAGCACCCGCTGGCCAAGGCGGTGCTGGATGCCTGTGAAGAACAGGGCCTGGCGGTGGCCGACATCAACAACAGCCAGTCGCTGACCGGCCGTGGTATCGCCGGCAGCCTCGATGGCCGCGAACTGGCCCTGGGCAACCGTCGCCTGCTGGATGAAAGCGGCCTGCAAGCGGGCGAGCTGGCCAGCAGCGCCCAGGCCTGGGAAGCCGAAGGCCGTACCCTGTCGTGGTTGATCGAGCGCAGCCCGCAGGCGCGGGTGCTGGGCCTGTTCGCCTTCGGTGACAGCCTCAAGACCGGTGCCGGGCAAGCAGTGCGGCAACTGGCCGGGCAAGGCATCAGCAGCCACCTGCTGACCGGCGACAACCGCGGCAGCGCCAAGGTGGTGGCCGAAGCTCTGGGCATCACTGACGTGCACGCCGAAGTGCTGCCTGCCGACAAGGCCGCAACCGTCGCCGTGCTCAAGCAGTCCGGCGTGGTGGCCATGGTCGGTGACGGCATCAACGATGCCCCGGCGCTGGCCGCTGCGGACATCGGCATCGCCATGGGCGGCGGCACCGACGTGGCCATGCAGGCGGCGGGGATCACCCTGATGCGCGGCGATCCGCGCCTGGTGCCGGCAGCCCTGGAGATCAGCCGCAAGACCTACGCCAAGATCCGCCAGAACCTGTTCTGGGCGTTTATCTACAACCTGATCGGTATTCCCCTGGCCGCCTTCGGCATGCTCAACCCGGTGCTGGCCGGCGCAGCCATGGCCCTGTCGAGCGTCAGTGTGGTCAGCAACGCGTTGTTGCTGAAAACCTGGAAACCCGCCACCCCGCCTGAGGACGATGCCCAATGAATATCGGCCAAGCCGCCCGCCGCTCAGGCTTGAGCGCAAAGATGATCCGCTACTACGAGTCGATCGGCCTGCTCAAGCCGGCCCTGCGCAGCGACAGCGGCTATCGCCTGTACCAGCAGGAAGACCTGCACCAGCTGGCCTTCATCAAGCGCTCGCGGGACCTGGGGTTTTCCCTGGAAGAAGTCGCCCGCCTGCTGACCCTGTGGCAGGACCGTCAGCGCGCCAGTGCCGACGTCAAGGCCCTGGCCAGCCAGCACATTGACGACCTCAACCGGCGCATCGAAGAGTTGGTGAGCTTGCGTGACACCTTGAGCGAGCTGGTTGCCCACTGCCAGGGCGACGACCGTCCGGACTGCCCGATCCTCAAGGACCTGGCAGCCGGCGGCAGTTGCTGTCAGTAACGGCGCTTACTGAAGCCAGGGCGGCGCCGGTTCTTCGTCCTTGACCGCCCCCCGTTCGGCGTCGGCCCTGGCCGCGCGCCGGCGGGCGTCATCGATGCGCGCCGCGTCGATTTCGCGCATCACCCCATCAACATCGGCGCTGTGCTCGTCGTCGGCGAACACACCGGTCAGCGGGCTTTCCGGGAGCAAATCGCCGGCCTGGTACAAGGCCCACATCTCGCGGGCGTAGCGGGTCTGCTTGAGCTCCGGGGCAAAGCGCCCGAAGTACGCGGCCATGTTGCCGACATCGCGTTCGAGCATGCTGAACGCGTGGTTGTTGCCGGCGGCGTCCACCGCTTGCGGCAGGTCGATGATCACCGGCCCGTCAGGCCCGAGCAGCACGTTGAACTCCGAGAGGTCGCCATGGACCAGGCCGGTGCAGAGCATCAGCACGATCTGGCGAATCACGAAGGCGTGGTAGTCCCGGGCCTGCTCAGGCTCCAGGTGCACGTCGTTCAGACGCGGCGCAGCATCACCGTGCTCGTCGGCCACCAGCTCCATGAGCAGCACGCCATCGAGAAAATCATAAGGCTTGGGCACCCGCACACCGGCATTGGCCAGGCGAAACAGCGCCGCCACTTCGGCGTTCTGCCAGGCGTCTTCGGCCTCCTTGCGGCCGAACTTTGAGCCCTTGGCCATGGCCCGGGCCTGGCGGCTGTTGCGCACCTTGCGGCCTTCCTGGTACTCGGCGGCCTGGCGGAAACTGCGCTTGTTGGCTTCTTTATAGACCTTGGCGCACCGTAGCTCCCGACCGCAGCGGACCACATACACCGCAGCCTCCTTGCCACTCATCAGCGGTCGCAGTACTTCGTCGACCAGTCCATCTTCAACCAGCGGTTCAATGCGTTTTGGAGTCTTCATCGGTTTCTGTCGGGGGTCCTGTCTGGCCAAACACGTGATTGTTATAGGTCACAGGTCTTGGAACCTGCTTGTCGCTGAATCAAGACCGCACTGCGTTGTAACGGCAATCTGCCTGACTTGCCATTCTTTTTCTGCCCGAGCGCGACCAATCGGTCACAAAAATCGCCAAACACCAATAAATACGGGGTTAATTACGCAAGTAACACTTTATTTCCAGCGCCCATGGCCGATGTAGTCTGCAGCAGCCTCGTACGTTTACAAGAAAAATACTGGAGCGCGGATGAACATAAAACAAAAACTGACCTGGGCCTTCGCCGTGATCGCCGGTTTGCCGGTGATCCTGGTCGCCACCCTGGTGGTCCTCAACCTGCGCAGTGAAGCCCGCGAAGGCTTCGTCGACGGCAGCAGCCGCGAGATCCGCCAGGTGGCCAACGCCATGCAACTGTTCTTCGAAGGCATCAGCCAGAACGTCGACTACCTGGCCGCCCAGCCGCTGGTCAGCGCTACCGGCAACGACGTGAAAAAGTACCTGGGCGCAGATGCTCCACAAATTGCCCTGGGCGAACAGGACAAGAAACTCTACGACTTCTTCGCCAGCCTCGCCGCCAGCCATCCCGCTTACTCCTACGTGTCCTACGGCCTGAGCGACGGCGGTTACGCCTTCTGGCCGGGCGACGCGAAAATGGCCAACTACGACCCGCGCCAACGCCCCTGGTACCAGGCGGCCATGGCCAACCCGGGCAAGACCCTGCGCACCGACGCCTATTACTGGGCGGGCGATGACGCGGTGCTGGTCAGCACCGTGCGCGCCGTGCCCAACCAGCTCGGCAACCCCGGTGGCGTGGTCAACATCGACGTGTCGCTCAAGCAGCTGACCGAGATCGTCAAGCAGATCAAGCTCGGCGAAAGCGGCTACCTGATGCTGCTTGAAGACAACGGCAGCGTGCTGGTCGACCCGCGCGATCCGGCGCACAACTTCAAGCAGCTGGGCAGCCTCGGCGAGGGCTATGCGCAACTGGCCAAGGCCGGCAAGGGCCTGGTCGAGGTCGAGCTGGATGGCGAACGCTACATGGCCAACGTCTGGCCCTCGGAGCAACTGGGCTGGAACTTCATCGGCCTGATCCGTCATGACGAAGTGATGCACACTGCCACCCAGCTGACCTGGCTGGTCGCCGCCCTCGCCATCGTGCTGGCGGCGGTATTTGCCCTGGTCGGTGCCACCTTTGCCAAGCTCATCGTGCGCCCGATCCACAGCGTTACCAGCGGCCTGGAAGGCATCGCTCAGGGTGAAGGCGACCTGACCCGCAGCCTGGAAGTACGCGGACGTGACGAAACCGCGCAACTGGCCAGCTGGTTCAACCAGTTCCTCGCGGCGATCCGCAACCTGATCCAGAGCATCGGCCAGGCGGCGAACAAGATCCTCGCCACCTCCAGCAGCTCGACCCAGGTCTCCAATGACATGGCCGAAGCCGCCGGGCGCCAGCGTGAAGCGGTGGACATGGTGTCGACCGCCTTTCACGAAATGGTCGCCACCGCCAACGAAGTCGCGCGCTCCTGCAGCCAGGCCGCCGACTCGGCCGACAGTGGCCAGCAACAGGCCCGCGAAGGCCAGCAGCAGATCGATGCGGCAGTGCAGAGCGTCGATCGCCTGAGCCAGGAGATCGAACAGTCGGCGCAGTCGATGCAGCAACTCGAACGCGATAGCAATGCGATCCAGTCGATCCTCGGCACCATCCGCTCGATTGCCGAGCAGACCAACCTGCTGGCCCTCAATGCGGCCATCGAAGCCGCCCGCGCCGGTGAGCAGGGCCGTGGCTTTGCCGTGGTCGCCGACGAGGTGCGGGCCCTGGCCAAGCGCACCGCCGACTCAACGGCCGAGATCGACAACCTGCTCGGCAACCTGGCCAACCGCACCAGTGAAGTGGCCCAGCAGATGCACGCGAGCCTGGAAGTGTCGCAACAGTCGGTCAGCCGCATCGGCCTGGCGCGCAGCAGTTTCGGGCAAATTCGCGAGTCGGTGGACATCATCCGCGACATGAACACCCAGATCGCCACCGCCGCCGAAGAACAGCACCAGGTGGCCGAAGACATCAACCGCCATATCAGCCAGATCCACGGCGATGCGCAGCTGGTGGCCGAGCTGGCCAACTCGGCGCGGCAGGACTCGCAGAGCCTGGCCGGTTTGTCCAATGAACTGGATGCGCTGGTACGGCGCTTCCGTACCTGACGGCTACAGGCGCAGCTCGCCCGGGGTGAAGCCGAACAGGTCCTTGAAGGCAGCGATGTAGGCCGAAGAGGCGTCGTAAGCGCAGCCATCGACCACCCGTTCCAACTGATCGTCTGCTCGATCATGGCCGAGCACTACGCCAACCGCCCGGCCCCGGTGGCCAGCCAGTCGGTACGGGTCAACGCTCGATGATCGCCGTCACGCCCTGACCGCCAGCGGCGCAAATCGAGATCAGGCCACGGCCCTTGCCGGCGGTGGCCAGCAACTTGGCCATGTTGGCCAGAATGCGCCCCCCGGTGGCCGCGAAGGGATGCCCGGCGGCCAGTGAGCTGCCCTTGACGTTGAGCTTGCCGCGGTCGATTGCACCCAGTGGCGCGGCCAGGCCCAGGCGGGTTTTGCAGTACTCGGGGTCTTCCCAGGCCTTGAGGGTGCACAGCACTTGCGCGGCGAAGGCCTCGTGGATTTCGTAGTAATCGAAGTCCTGCAGGGTCAGGCCATTGCGCGCCAACAAGCGCGGCACGGCGTAGGCCGGGGCCATCAACAACCCTTCGTGACCTTTGACGAAATCCACCGCGGCGGTCTCGCCATCGACCAGATAGGCCAGCACCGGCAAGCCACGCTCACGGGCCCAGTCTTCGCTGCCCAGCAGCACCACCGAGGCGCCATCGGTCAACGGCGTGGAATTACCTGCGGTCAGCGTGCCCTGCCCGCTGCGGTCGAACACCGGCTTGAGGCTGGCGAGTTTCTCCAGGGTCAGGTCCGGGCGCAGGTTGTTGTCGCGGGTCAGCCCCAAGAAGGGAGTAAGCAGATCGTCATGCCAGCCGTCGGTAAAGGCGGCGGCCATGTTCTGGTGGCTGCGCAGGGCCAGCTCATCCTGCTCCTGGCGTGGGATCTGCCAGGTCTTGGCCATCTGCTCGCAATGCTCGCCCATGGACAGGCCGGTGCGCGGCTCGCCGTTGCGCGGCAACTCGGGTTTGAGGTGACCGGGGCGCAGTTTGAGGAAGGCCTTGAGCTTGTCGACGGTAGTCTTGCCACGGTTGGCCTGGAGCAGGATCCGGCGCAAGCCTTCGCTCACCGCGATCGGCGCATCGGAGGTGGTATCAACGCCACCGGCAATGCCGCAGTCGATCTGCCCCAAGGCGATTTTGTTGGCTACCAGCAATGCCGTTTCCAACCCGGTGCCACAGGCCTGCTGCAAATCGTAGGCCGGCGTTTGCGCTGACAGCCGCGAGCCGAGCACGCTTTCGCGGGTCAGGTTCATGTCGCGAGAATGCTTGAGCACCGCTCCCGCCGCCACTTCGCCCAGGCGCAGGCCATGCAGGCTGTAGCGTTCGATCAGGCCCTCAAGCGCGGCAGTGAACATTGCCTGGTTGCTGGCGGTGGCGTAAGGGCCGTTGGAACGGGCGAAGGGAATGCGATTGCCGCCAATGATGGCGACCCGGCGCAGTGAGCGCATGCGTGATGTCCTCTTTTTCCCTAATGGTCCGCTACAGCGTAGGTGTTTTTTCTGCGGTCGAACGACCAATGGCCAATCATGGTCCACACTTTGAAGCTATTTCAGGGAGAACCGCACATGAGCGACCGCTATATCGACTTCGCCAACTCCGACCTTGGACGCCGCCTGGTGGGTGCCGTCGGCCTGCCCAGCCCGGCCCGCCTGGAGCGCTGGGAAGCCGGCCGTCTGCGGCCGATCGAAGGCGCGCTGCTGCTGGGTGGCGGGCCGCTGGCGAAGACCATCGAAGCCTTCGCCAAGCGCCTGACCGACGAGCTGTACAGCTTTGCCAGCCCTGAACTTGAGGCCAACGAGTGGGTGGCCGGGCTCGGGCCCAAGCTCAAGGCGGTGGTGTTCGATGCCAGTGAACTGGACGATATCGACCAGCTCAAGCAACTGCGCGAGTTCTTTCAGCCGCTGCTGCGCAGCCTGGCGCCCAGCGCTCATATCGTCATCCTCGGCCGCGCCCCGGAACAGCTCGACGACCCGCTGGCGCGCGTTGCCCAGCGTGCCCTCGAAGGCTTCAGCCGCTCCCTGGCCAAGGAGCTGCGCGCCGGCGGCACCCTGCAACTGCTGTATGTGAACGAAGCGGCCGAGGACCAGCTCGAAGGCGCCCTGCGTTTCTTTCTTTCACCGAAAAGCGCGTTCATCTCCGGCCAGGTACTGCGCCTGGAGGCCTGCGGCACAGCGGTGCAGGACTGGAGCCGGCCGCTGGCGGGGCGCAAGGCACTGGTCACTGGCGCGGCCCGGGGCATCGGTGCGGCGATTGCCGAAACCCTGGCCCGCGATGGCGCCGAGGTGATCCTGCTCGATGTGCCACCGGCCAAGGCTGACCTCGAGGCCCTGGCCGCGCGTTTGGGCGGGCGCAGCCTGGCCCTGGACATCTGCGCGGCGGACGCCCCGGCGCAGTTGCTCGAAGGTCTGCCCGACGGCATCGACATCGTCGTGCACAACGCCGGCATCACCCGCGACAAGACCCTGGCCAACATGACCCCGGAGTTCTGGGACTCGGTGCTGGCGGTCAACCTCAAGGCCCCGCAATTACTGACCCAGGCACTGTTCGACAGCGGCGCCCTGCACGACAACGCGCGCATCGTGCTGCTGGCCTCGATCAGCGGCATCGCCGGCAACCGTGGCCAGGCCAACTACGCCGCCAGCAAGGCCGGGCTGATCGGCCTGGCCCAGGCCTGGGCGCC
>RCUI01000148.1_pt1 | contig 26377 bp, 28 predicted proteins | sample 2166121 | NCBI WGS metagenome assembly RCUI01 (sample SAMN09932700, study PRJNA488358) | compost metagenome | feature: garden; material: soil; isolation source: compost soil in succinic acid-enriched culture | place: Germany: Experimental Botanical Garden Goettingen | collected 2016-01-27
GCCTGATCAGCGTTCTGTGGGTGGTTTACGGCTATAGCCTGGCGTTCGATACCACGGGTATGGAGCAAGGTGTAGTCAACTTCAATTCCTTCGTCGGTGGCCTGTCCAAAGCCTTCCTGGCTGGCCTGACGCCGTCGAGCCTGACGTCTCCAGCGGCGCTGTTCCCTGAAGCCGTGTTCATTACCTTCCAGATGACCTTTGCGATCATCACGCCAGCGTTGATCGTCGGTGCCTTTGCCGAGCGCATGAAGTTCTCGGCAATGCTGATCTTCATGGCCATCTGGTTCACTCTGGTCTACGCACCGATTGCCCACATGGTATGGAGCGGCAATGGCGCCCTGATGTGGGACTGGGGCGTGCTGGACTTCGCCGGTGGCACCGTGGTGCATATCAACGCCGGTATCGCAGGCCTGGTAGCGTGCCTGGTCCTGGGCAAGCGCAAGGGCTTCCCGACCACGCCGATGGCCCCGCACAACCTGGGCTACACCCTGATGGGCGCGGCAATGCTGTGGATCGGCTGGTTCGGCTTCAACGCCGGCTCTGCGGCCGCCGCCAACGGCACAGCCGGCATGGCCATGCTGGTCACCCAGATTGCTACCGCCGCTGCGGCACTGGGCTGGATGTTCGCCGAATGGATCAGCCACGGTAAGCCAAGCGCCCTGGGCATCGCTTCCGGCGTGGTGGCCGGCCTGGTCGCCATCACTCCGGCGGCCGGTACGGTCGGCCCGATGGGCGCCCTGGTGATCGGTCTGGTGTCGGGTGTGGTCTGCTACTTCTGCGCTACGAGCCTCAAGCGCAAGCTCGGCTACGACGACTCGCTGGATGCCTTCGGCGTTCACGGTATCGGCGGTATCGTCGGGGCGATCCTCACCGGTGTGTTTGCAGCCCCGGCACTGGGTGGTTTCGGCACCGTCGAGGACATCGGTGCGCAAGTGTGGATTCAAGCCAAGGGTGTCGGCTTCACCGTGATCTACACCGCGATTGTCACCTACGTGATTCTCAAGGTGCTGGATCTGGTCATGGGCCTGCGGGTCAATGAAGAAGAAGAGTCGGTCGGTCTCGACCTGGCGCAACACAATGAGCGCGGCTACAACTTGTAACGCCCTCGAAAAAACTTGCCCGGCTCGCCGGGCATTTTTTTGTCTGCAGTTTGTCGATTTCCTACAGCGCAAACGGTTTCTTTCGACGCTTTTGCCGCTGCTTTTCGGGCTGTCTTGGCGAAGGTCGAAAACTTACAGGCCGGAGAGATATTTAGGCACTTTGCTTTTTCTCTGGGCACGCTAGAATGCGCGCCGAAGGGTGCAGACAAGCTGTCCGCAAACTTCGCTACCCTTTGCTAGGCTTGCCAATGAGCAGGCTGATCACGCCAGGGTAGGTCGACAGAGGTACTGTCGACAGCTCTTTTATTTTGTCAGGTCCTGCCAAGAGCGGGGCCTGCACGGCGTTCGCCATATGCCATGGCGCATGCCTGAGGTGGCGGCAAACCCGCGGCCCTTGAATTTTTTCCGGTAGCTGTCGATTCCCGGCGCTGCTGGTCTATAACTAATCTGCTTTTCGCAAGTCATGAGGTAGAACATGAGCGACGACGATCTGGAAACTGACGACCTCGAAGTAGGCGACGAAGACGAAGGTGATGAAGGCCTCGAAGCGGCAGCCGATGATGTGGCTGACGACAGCGGTGACGACAGCCCGGTACCTGTTGCCAAGGGCAAGTCCAAGTCGGCAGCTGTCTCGGTAGACGAGATGCCGAGCATGGAAGCCAAGCAGAAGGAGCGTGATGCCCTGGCCAAAGCTATGGAAGAGTTCCTCTCCCGTGGTGGCAAGGTGCAGGAAGTGGAGGCCAACGTGGTCGCCGATCCGCCCAAGAAGCCAGACAACAAGTATGGCAGCCGCCCTATCTGAGCGGTTGCGTCAACACGAAAGCCCGCCGTCGCTGCGGGCTTTTTTGTGCGCGGTCGGAGTACGTTCAGCGCCAGCTGTTGAGCAGCTCGGGCAATTGCGACAGGCGCTGGATTTCGGCGTCAGGGCGGCTGTCGGCTTCCCAGGCCTTGCCTTGTGGGTTGAACCAGATCGCCCGCAGGCCGGCCCGCTGTGCCCCGGCAATATCATCGCCGGGATGGTCGCCGATATGCACGGCGGCGTGCGCTTCGACCTGGCCGTGGCGCAAGGCTTCGAGGAAGGGTTGCGGGTCGGGCTTGCCTACTCCCAGGTCCTCGGCGCAGAGGGCGAACTTGAAGTAGTCGGCCAGGCCCAGGCGGCGTACATCGGCATTGCCGTTGGTGACCACGCCGAGGGTGTAGTGGTGGCGCAGAATCTCCAGCACCGGCTGTACCTCGGGGAAGATGTCGATCTGGTGACGGGCATGCAGGAACACCTCGAACCCTTCGTTGGCAAGTTCCCGCGCCTTGTTCTCGCTGTAGCCGACATCTTCAAGGGCGTGGAACAGCACGCGCCGGCGCAAGGCGCTGATGCGGTGCTTGAGGCCGGGCTCGGCCAGTACCAGGCGCTCACGGATGGCGTACAGGTGCTCCACGGGGACGGCGCCAAGGTCCGGGGCGTTGGCGGCCAGCCAGTCGCGCAGGACGGCTTCGGCGCTGACGATCACCGGCGCGGTGTCCCACAAGGTATCGTCCAGGTCGAATGTGATCAGCTTGATACTCATGAATCGCTGCCCTTACTGCGTTTGGCCCGAGGGTGGGCGCTGTCATAGACAGCGGCCAGGTGCTGGAAATCAAGGTGAGTGTAGATCTGTGTGGTGGCGATGTCGGCATGGCCGAGCATCTCCTGTACCGCACGCAAATCCTGAGACGACTCAAGCAGGTGGCTGGCAAAGGAGTGCCGCAGCATGTGCGGGTGCAGGTTCTGGCCCAGCTCCCTGACACCGGCGGCCTGTACACGCATCTGGATGGCGCGTGGGCCGAGGCGTCGCCCTTGCTGGCTGACGAACACGGCACCGTCCTGCGGGCCGCTGCCGGCGCGCAGGGGCAGCCATTGCTCCAGGGCTTCGCGGGCCTTGCGACCGACCGGCAGTACCCGGGTCTTGCTGCCTTTGCCGTGTACCTGGACCAGGCCTGCCGGCAGGTCCAACTGGTCGATGTTCAGGCTGGTCAGCTCCGACAGGCGCAGGCCCGATGAGTAGAACAGTTCGAGCATGGCCTGGTCGCGACGGGCGAGAAAATCGTCCTCTACCCCGCCTTCGAGCAGCTGCAGGGCGCGGTCGGTGTCGAGGGTCTTGGGCAGGCGCCGCTCCCCCTTGGGTGCCGACAGGCCGTTGGCCGGGTCGTGGCTGCACAGGCCCTCGCGGTTCAGGTAGCGGTAGAAGCCGCGTACTGCTGAAAGCAGTCGTGCCAGGCTCCGCGAGGATTGCCCCTGGTGATGCTGGCGGGCGATGAACTGGCGAAGCTGCTGGATCTGCAGCGCGTTCCAGCTATCGATGCCGCTTTTGGTACAGAACGCCAGGACGTTTTCCAGGTCGCGGCGGTAGGCCAGCTGGGTGTGTTCGGACACCTGGCGTTCATTGCGCAGGTGCGCACTGAACGCCTGCAGCTGGCGCTCCATCAGCGCACCGGGCGCAGGGTCTGGGTGAAGCGCGGTACTACGCGGCCCAGCACTTCAGCAATGTAGCCGAGGAACAGGGTGCCGACCGTGCTCTTGTAGTGCTGCGGGTCACGGCTGCCAATCGCCAGCACGCCGTGCAGGCCCTGGTGGTTGAGGGTGGCGACGGCAGTGGAGCCGACTTCCTTGCGCTGTTCTGCGCCAAACAGGAAGTCCAGCTCATGCTCGCGCAGGTTGCCGCTGACGGTCTTGCCGCTGCACAGCAGCCCGCCAATGGCTTGCTGGGCGTCGGCACTGTTGACCCAGCGGCCGACCGGGGCGGCACTTTCGCCGAACAGGATGAGGCTGACGAAGGGCACCTTGAATTCCTGGCGCAGGCTGTCTTCGACAGCCATGACCACGCTTTCCAGGCTGTCGGCATCAAGCAGGTCGAGGATCAGGCGGCGGGTCTTGTCGAACAGGCGGTCGTTGTCGCGGGCCACATCCATCAGTTGCGACAGGCGATGACGCATCTCGATGTTGCGGTCGCGCAGCAGCTTGAGCTGGCGCTCCACCAGCGAGACGGTGTCGCCGCGCTGGTGGGGGATGTGCAGTTCGCTGAGCAGTTCATCATGCTCGGCGAAGAACGTCGGGTTGTCGCGCAGGTAGGCAACCACGGCTTCAGCCCCGAGGGTGGGCGTCGAGCCCTCGGCGCTAAGGTCGGTGGGCTGTTCGGCGGGAGCCTGGGGCTGATCGGTCATGGTCGATACTCACTCATAGACGAACCTGTCCTTCAAATACGCGTACGGCGGGGCCGGTCATCAGCACCGGCTTGCCGGGGCCGCCCCATTCGATGGACAGGCGTCCACCGGGCAGGTCGATCAACAGAGGCGAATCCATCCAGCCCTGGCTGATCGCCGCGACGGCGGCAGCACAGGCGCCAGTGCCGCAGGCCTGGGTTTCCCCTGCGCCGCGTTCCCAAACGCGCAATTGGGCGCGGTGGCGGTCGATGACCTGGATGAAGCCGACATTGACCCGCTGCGGGAAGCGCGGGTGGTGTTCGATCTTTGGCCCCAGTTCGTGAACCGGAGCGTTGTTGATGTCGTTGACGCGCAGTACGGCATGGGGGTTGCCCATCGATACTGCTGCCAGCTCGACCTGCTGCCCCCCCACGTCCAGCGGATAGCTCAGGGCCTGGGCCGGTGCATCGAACGGGATCTCGGCCGGTATCAGCCGCGGCGGGCCCATGTCGACGGAGATTTGCCCGTCGTTGCGCACGTCCAGTTCGATGATGCCGCCCTTGGTTTCGACGCGAATGCGCTTTTTCGCGGTCAGGCGCTTGTCCAGCACGAAGCGGGCAAAGCAGCGCGCACCGTTGCCGCACTGCTCGACCTCGGAGCCGTCGGCATTGAAGATCCGATAGCGGAAATCCACTTCCGGATTGCTTGGCGCCTCGACAATCAATAGCTGGTCGAAGCCGATGCCGGTATGCCGGTCGCCCCATTGTTTGGCGTGCTTGGGCAGGATGTGCGCATGCTGGCTGACCAGGTCCAGGACCATGAAGTCATTGCCCAGCCCATGCATCTTGGTAAAACGCAGCAGCATGGGATTACTCCGGCAACAGGCTTTCGCCGGCGAACAACTCGGCCACGGTTTCCCGGCGGCGTACTTCAAATGCCTGGTCGCCATCGACCAGGATTTCGGCGCAGCGGCCACGGGTGTTGTAGTTCGAGCTCATGACAAAACCATAGGCGCCCGCGGAATGAACAGCCAGCAGGTCGCTTTCGGCCAGGTTCAGCGTGCGTTCCTTGGCCAGGAAGTCACCGGTTTCACAGATCGGCCCGACCACATCGTAGGAGCGACCTTCGCCGGCGCGCGGCTGTACGGCGGTGACGTCCATCCAGGCCTGGTACAGGGCCGGGCGGATCAGGTCGTTCATGGCCGCATCGACGATGGCGAAGTCTTTGTGTTCGGTGTGCTTGAGGTACTCGACGCGGGTCAGCAGTACGCCGGCGTTGGCCACGATGTAGCGGCCCGGCTCGAAGACCAGGGCCAGGTCGCGACCGTCAACGCGCTCGCGAATGGCCTTGATGTATTCACCGGCCAGCGGCGGTTCTTCATCGCGGTAGCGCACGCCGACACCGCCGCCCAGGTCCAGGTGACGCAGGTGGATACCGCAGTCGCCGAGGCGGTCGATCAGCGCCAGCAGGCGGTCGAGGGCGTCGAGGAAAGGGTCCAGGGTGGTCAGTTGCGAGCCGATGTGGCAGTCGACACCGACTACCTCCAGGTTCGGCAGTTGGGCCGCGCGAATGTAGACCTCTTCGGCATCGGCGATGGCAATGCCGAACTTGTTCTCTTTAAGGCCGGTGGAGATGTACGGGTGGGTACCGGCATCGACGTCCGGGTTGACCCGCAGCGAAATTGGCGCACGCACTCCCATTTCGGCAGCGACCACCTGGAGGCGTTCCAACTCGTCGGTGGATTCGACGTTGAAGCAGTGCACACCGACTTCCAGCGCGCGGCGCATGTCTTCGCGGGTCTTGCCGACACCGGAGAAAACCACGCGATCGGCACGTCCACCGGCGGCCAGAACACGCTCCAGCTCGCCGCCGGAAACGATGTCGAAACCTGCACCCAGGCGGGCCAGCAGGTTCAGCACGCCAAGGTTGGAGTTGGCCTTGACGGCGAAGCAGACCAGGTGCGAAACGCCCTGCAGGGCGTCGGTGTAGCTACGGTACTGGGCCTCGATGTGGGCGCGCGAGTAGACGTAGGTAGGTGTGCCGAAACGATCGGCGATGGCCGACAAGGCCACACCTTCCGCGAACAGTTCACCGTCGCGGTAGTTGAAAGCGTCCATGGTTTACCCTTACTGATGCTGGTGCGATTGCGATTTCTTGCCGTCTTTGCTGTCGTCTGGCAGGTACAGCGGGCCCTTCTGGCCACAGGCGGAAACGAGGCAGGCAACCGCGACGAGCGCCGCGAGGGTGGAGATCAGGCGCTTCATGGCGTAATCCTTTGAAATAAGCAGTATTGCGCCCGAGTATACCGAGCGCCTGCCGCCTTGCCTATGCAGGCGGCCCGCCGTCGGGCGGGGGGTAGCTGCCGGGGTTGGCGCGGGGCGTTATCCTTTGCATTCGGCGCGCGGCGCTCGTATCTTGCCCGGCTTGCGTGTGTGCAGACATTTTTGAGGTTCTTGCAATGAGTTTGACCGAAGCGCGTTTTCACGACCTGGTCGATGCGACCCAACAGGCACTGGAAGATCTGTTCGATGACACTGACCTGGATCTGGATATGGAGAACTCCGCTGGGGTCCTGACCATCAAGTTCGACAACGGCAGCCAATTGATCTTCAGCCGCCAGGAGCCGCTGCGCCAGCTGTGGCTGGCCGACAAGTCCGGTGGTTTCCACTTCGACTACGACGAACAGAACGGCAAGTGGACCTGCGAGAAGACCGAAGAGCTGCTGGGCGAGATGCTCGAGCGCATCGTCTGGGAGCGGGTGGGTGAGAAGCTCGATTTCGAAGAGATCTGAGATGAGTACCCCGCCGAAGCCGGCCAAGCCGCTCTACAGCAATGCCAGCCCGGCCGTGCCGTCGCCTTGCATCAGCACCTGCCGGCTGGATGAGCACAAGGTCTGTATCGGCTGTTATCGCCATGTCGAAGACATTCGCCAGTGGCGCTCTGCCGATGACCAGCGCCGCCGGCAGATCTGCCAGGAGGCCCAGGCCCGTCGAGAACTGGCCGAATTGGCGTAGACCCTTCAGCTATTGTGTATTTAATTGGCTGTGGTAGTGTCGATCTTGCTTCGGCAGTGCCGAATTCCTGCAAACCCCGCCCTTGGGCGGGGTTTTGCTTTATATCGCTCAAAAAAAGGAGTCTGACTGGATCATGAGCACCAAGCCTTCCATTATCGTCACCCGATTGGACGTTCAGCGTCTCGAGCGTCTGATCGACAGCCTCGACGAGAAGACGCAGGATTCTCCGGGTGTGCTCGCCTTGCAGGACGAGCTGGACCGCGCCGAGCAGGTCGGTCACGAGGAAGTTCCGGCCGGTGTCGTGACCATGAACTCCCGGGTTCATTGCCGCGAAGAAGCCAGCGGCAAGGACTATCACCTGACGTTGGTGTACCCGAAAGACGCCAATGCCGACGAAGGCAAGATCTCGATCCTTGCACCGATCGGCAGCGCGCTGCTGGGCTTGTCGGTGGGCGAGCAGATCGACTGGCCTGCGCCGGGCGGCAAGACCCTCAAGCTCAAATTGCTGGAAGTCGAATACCAGCCAGAAGCTGCCGGCAACTTCGACCTCTGAGCTTCAGACCTGCGCCAGGGCTTCGTTGAGCGAACGCTCCAGTTCGCCCTTGTAGCGCAGGTAGAGCAAGCTCGATCCTTGCCCATCGGCGAGCAGGCCGGATAGGTCAAGGTCGGTGATATAGCAACGATAGCGCTCGGTTTCCCGGCGCTGCTCGATGATCTCCCGGGCGACCATGACATACAGCTGGTCGCCATGCTCGAGCGCTGAAAACTCCCGCTGGTTGCAGTACAGCGTAACCTGGACAGCGTCGCCGATGCCGGGTTGCACGATGGCCTGCACGTCATAGAACCGCGTCTCGACGCCCAAGCTCGGCACTGGCCGGGAGGTGGCAGTTCGAGCTTTGCCCGGGCCTGCAGGCGTCAGCTGATAGTAGAGAACCTCCAGCGAGCCCTGGCTGTGCAGGTTGGCCAGCGGCAGGCGAGCGTCACGGCGAAAGATGATCGACTGCAAGAAGCGCTGCAAGGGCAGCAGCAAGCTGCTCTCGTGATGAAACGGCAGGCGCTGTTGCCACAGGGCGTTGTGTTCATCCAGCACATAGAGATCTGCCCAGGCATCCTGAACCCGATAGAACACTTGAATGCAGTGGGGTAAACCCAGGGGCAGAACCTGCGCCAGTTCCAGCTCCTGAAGGGCGTTGGCATCCAGGTGCAACGGGCTGTAGTCGACACGCTCTTCGCACAGGTAGCCCAGCAGGGCCCTGTGGTCGTCCAGGGTTACCAGCTCGACTGCACCGGCTTGCAGTTCCAGCACGTGGGTGTGGTGCTGGACCTGCAACAGGTATCGGTGGTTCTGGCCCTGGCCGAGCAGCGCCTGGGCAGTGGTGAATACCTCTTCGACCCGCTGGGCGATGGCCTGGGCCCGGTTATGACAGAAGCAGCGCACCCGCAACAGAGGCCGATGTGCTGTGTTGTCCAGGCTGTTGAGGTAGTCGCGCAGGCAGCGCATCAGCGCATGTTCGCCGTCGTAGCGCTGGACCTGTACTTCGTTCCAGCTGTTGAGCGTGACCTGATCGAGCGTCAGCACCAGGTTTTCGCGCACCCCGGCATAACTGAGCGAATCGGTGCGTTCGGTGGTCATCAGGATATTCAGGTCGCGGTGCTGCTGCAGTGGGTCGACCCCGACGTTGACCAGCAGCAGCATCTCATCGGCTACGCTCGGTTGCAGCAGGCGCTGATCGCTGACCGCGGGCAATGGCAGGGCCAGGCTCTGTTGCAGGCTGCCGAGCAGGTTGAACAGCTCGTATTCACTCAGGTCGCTGGCACCTGGGTGCAGGGCCAGGCGAGTGCTGCTGTCAATGACGCCGTTGCGGTGGGCCCAGGTCAGTAGCTCGAGTAATTGATGGCAGCGTTTGATCGGTGTGAAGTGCTCCCACTCATGGATGCCCAGGTTGCCATTGTACAAACCCCAGTGCTGCTGCCCGGGCTCTTTGCGATTGGGCGCCTGCACCAGGGTCAGGGTGTCTTCGGCCAGGTCCGGGGCTACACCGGGATTGATGAATTCGATTTTGCCGGCACGGCGCTCGAAGGCTGCATACAAACGCCGGCCCAGCACGCTGAGGTCGCGCTGGTCGATACGGTTGATGGCGTTGCGGGTGCGGGCGAACTGGCAGAGAAAGCGGTAGCTGTAGTTCAGCTCGGCGACCAGTGCCCGCCGTTCAACGGCGACTTGGCGCACTTTCCACTGGCTGCGGCTGTCGAGCAGGGCCAACTGGCGTTCATCCCATCCCCATTCCTGGCTCAGACGCTGCAGCAGCGTGCGCTGCCAGCTGTTGGTGCGAACTGGCGCCAGGCTGCTGAGCTTTTTGTTGACCTTCAGGTACAGGCTGCGTCGTACCAGCTCCAATCGCTCATTTTCACCGCGCCCAAGCAGGTACTGCTCGATACGTCGATACACCATCATGTAAGGGTCGAGTTCATCAAGGTCCAGGCGGTTGGCAAATACCGCCTGTTTGAAGTGCAGGCTCAGGCACTGCCCTTGGGGATACTCGCTGGCATAGACCTCGATCAGCAGCAGCTTGAGCACAGACTTGTAGGGGGATTCGATGCCCTTGAACAGTTGCCACAGCCCGGCGCCGACGAACTCGCCAGGCGGAATGTGTGCCAGGTGGCCCAGGTCCAGGTTGTCTTCGGCGCGCACGAAGCGCTTTGAAAGCAGGGTCTGGATGTAATCCCGGTAGCGTGTCTCTTCATACACAGGGACCAGCCACCACAGTGGGGTGCGCCCGGCCAGCCAGATGGCGGTGCGGTAGAACTCATCGAGCAGCAGGTAATGCTGGGTAGTGCCGCAGTCGTCGGAACTGAGCTGGCTGTCGCGCTCACCTTGCACGAAGCTCTGTGGCTCGATCAGAAACAGGTGCGCTTCAGCGCCCTGGTTGGCGGCCCAGGCCTCCAGCAGCTGGCATTTTTTGCGCAGTTCGGCCAAGCCGTTTTCGTCGAGTGCGGCGTCATGGCAGACCCACACGTCCATATCGCTCTGCTCGGCCTGGGCGAGGGTGCCCAGGCTGCCCATCAGGAACAGGCCGAGGATCGGCTGTGGTGGCTTGCCGCGCCGCGCCTTGTAAGAGAACGAGCGAGTCAGGCGCTGGGCTTCGGCAAGCACCTGTGCGTCCGGCTCAAAACCCGAGACGCCCGCAGGCGTAGCACTGGAAACATAGCCGGGCAGCAGCGGGTGATTGACGTGAAGGAACAGCGGTAGCAGCGTCAGGACCAGTTGCTGGCGGCTGGACAAGCCCTCCCTGGCACGCTCCAGGCGCCCTTGATTGAGCGTGAGGAAGCGCGTGCGCAGTTGGCTGAGCACTTTGCGGTCGATGCCCTCGTCGAGGTCGGGGCGGATTTCATGGGGGTGGTTCATGCGCGCTGGAACTGGCCGTCAGGGAAGCACCGGCGAGTTTAGCTGTTGTGGCAGGGTTTTTGACGCCATTTTACTAGCGCCGGACGCATCGCGGGGCAAGCCCGCTCCTATCGATAGGAGCGGGCTTGCCCCGCGATCTACGAATATCAGGCCGGCTGGGCGACTTTCAGGATGGTCAGCAATTGTTGTGCGTGCTCTGCCGCATCATGCCCCAGGCTGGTCAGGTAGCCGCCATCGGGCTGGTCGGTCAGTTGTTTGTCGTACAGGCGCTTGGCTGCAGCAATGAGCTCTTTGGAGGCAGTGTTATGGACCTTGATTCCTTCCTGGCTGCTATCCAGGTTGAACAGGGCAAGGACTTCAAGCTCGGCAATCAGATCGGGGGTAAACGACATAGAGACTCCGACTTCCAGACAAGGAGGGCAGCACCGTCGCCGGTGCCTGGCTTTGCAGTGTAGTCAGGGAAATCCGCTTTTGCTTCAGTCCTTTTCCGGCGGCAGCTCGGGCAGGGCGCGCAGGGCGGTTTCGTACCATTCGGTATTGAACGCTCGGTCCTCATCGAGCATGGCGTCGATCTCGATCGCCAGCACGTGGGCCATCAGGTTGAGAATGTCGTCACGTTCGTAACCCACCAGGGTCAGCTTGTTGAAGGTGGCCTTGGCCGCAGGCGGGTTGTCGCTTTCGATCTGGTTTTCGATGGCCTGGATCAGGGTCGACTCGGCGAATTCTTCTTCATCGTTGTCGATTTCGTTGTGCTCGCTCATGGGCGGACTCCTCGGGATGGATGCTCAGTTTGCCACGGCGTTATCGGCAATGCCTGGCTATCGACAATCGCCATGATGCTGGTCAGTACCTCTGGCTGGGGCTATAACTGCCCCGCCAACCCCCTTTACGGCCTGGAGGCTGTTTTCATGCTCAAGCTTCATGGATTCGCAGTCAGCAACTACTACAACATGGTCAAACTGGCGCTGCTGGAAAAGGGCATCCCGTTCGAAGAGGTGCTGTTTTTTGGCGGCCAGAGCCCGGAAGCCTTGAAGGTAAGCCCGCGAGGCAAGGTGCCGGTGCTGGAAACCGAGCACGGCTTTCTCAGCGAAACCAACCTGATCCTTGAGTACATCGAGCAGACCCAGGTGGGCAAGGCCCTGCTGCCGGCGAACCATTTCGAACAGTTCAAGGTGCGTGAGCTGGCAAAGGAGATCGAGTTGTACATCGAGCTGCCTGCCCGGGCTTGCTTCCCCGAGGCGTTTTTTGGCGCCAAGGTCGATCCGGCGATAAAGGAAAAAGCGAAGGCCGAGTTGTTGGCCGGTGTGGCAACGCTCAAGCGCAACGGCAAGTTCGCGCCGTATGTGGCGGGCAGCGAAATGACCATCGCCGACATGCTGTTCTGCTTCAGCGTCGATCTGGCCAGTGCAGTGGGCAAGGATGTCTTCGATCTGGATCTGCTGGCGGACTTCCCGGAGGCCAAGGCCCTGCTCAAGCACTTCAGGCAGAATCCCAACGTGCAGAAAATCATCGCAGACAAGGACGCGCAGATGCCCGCATTCCTTGAGATGGTGCGCAGCGGCAAGCGCTGACGGCTGATGCAACAGGCTCGCGGCAGGATGCCGACGAGCCTGGGCATGGGGCTTAGCGGCTGGCCAGCAGTGCCTGGCCGCGCGCCACGGCAGCGCGCACCTGGGCCGGTGCGGTACCGCCGATATGGTCACGTGCGTTGACCGAGCCTTCGAGGGTCAGCACGGCAAAGACGTCCTGCTCGATCTGGTCGCTGAACTGGCGCAGTTCGTCCAGGCTCATTTCGGCCAGGTCCTTGCCGGTATCGACACCATACTTGACCGCGTGACCGACGATTTCGTGGCAATCACGGAACGGCAGGCCGCGGCGCACCAGGTAGTCGGCAAGGTCGGTGGCGGTGGAGAAACCACGCAGCGCTGCTTCGCGCATGATGGCATGACGCGGCTTGATTGCCGGGATCATGTCGGCAAAGGCCCGCAGCGAGTCGCGCAGGGTGTCGGCGGCGTCGAACAGCGGCTCTTTGTCTTCCTGGTTGTCCTTGTTGTAGGCCAGCGGCTGGCCTTTCATCAGGGTCAGCAGGCCGGTCAGGGCGCCGAACACACGGCCGGTCTTGCCACGTACCAGCTCCGGGACGTCCGGGTTCTTTTTCTGCGGCATGATCGAGCTGCCGGTGCAGAAGCGATCAGGCAGGTCGATGAACTGGAACTGGGCGCTGGTCCACAGCACCAGCTCTTCGGAGAAGCGCGACAGGTGCATCATCGCGACGCTGGCAGCAGCGCAGAATTCGATGGCGAAATCGCGGTCGGAAACGCCGTCCAGCGAGTTGCCGCCCACCGCTTCAAAGCCCAGCAGCTGGCAGGTCAGTTCACGGTCGATCGGGTAAGTGGTGCCCGCCAGTGCGGCGCTGCCCAGGGGCATGCGGTTGGTGCGCTTGCGGCAGTCGACCAGGCGCTCGTAGTCGCGGCTGAGCATCTCGAACCAGGCCAGCAGGTGGTGACCGAAGGTGACCGGCTGAGCGGTCTGCAAGTGGGTGAAGCCGGGCATGATGGTCTCGGCTTCACGCTCGGCCTGCTCCAGCAGGCCCTGCTGCAGGCGCGTGATTTCGGCCAGGATCTGGTCGATCTCGTCACGCAGCCACAGGCGGATATCGGTGGCGACCTGGTCGTTGCGGCTGCGGCCGGTGTGCAGCTTTTTACCGGTGATGCCGATGCGGTCGGTCAGGCGTGCTTCGATGTTCATGTGCACGTCTTCAAGGTCGACGCGCCAGTCGAAGTTGCCGGCCTCGATTTCGCCCTGGATGGTCTTCAGGCCATCGATGATGGTGTCGCGCTCGGCGTCGGTGAGCACGCCGACCTTCGCCAGCATGGTGGCGTGGGCGATCGAACCCATGATGTCGTGGCGGTACAGGCGCTGGTCGAAATTGACGGAGGCGGTGAAACGGGCGACGAAGGCGTCGACGGGCTCACTGAAGCGGCCGCCCCAGGACTGATTGGTCTTGTCGGTGCTCATGGATTCACTCGTTGAAGGCGTGAACGGAAAAGTGGTGCCGATAATAGCAGGGTTGGCACCCGCACCGCAGGACTGCGGTCGGGGCAAATACGGGTTAATGCGGGTTTGTGTCGCAGGGGGTGGCGGGTAACAGGATATTTAACGATTGAACGGCAGCGTTCCGGCAACCGTCTACAGTTGGACAGAGGCGTGGCATGTTTCCTGCCGCGCCAGTGAATCTTTAGCCATCGTGCGAGTCTGAGCGTGGATCGCCGTGACGGTCGTCACCTCACCTGTCTACGCTATCCTTGTGCGAGACTCACGCAGGAATCCAGCGCAATATGAATGTCCTGATCGTTGATGACGAACCCCAAGCCCGGGAACGCTTGAGCCGACTGCTCGGTGAACTGGAGGGCTATACCGTGCTGGAGCCCAGCGCCACCAATGGCGAAGAGGCCCTGGCCCTGATTGACAGCCTCAAGCCCGAGGTGGTCTTGCTGGACATCCGCATGCCGGGCCTTGATGGCCTTCAGGTCGCCGCTCGCCTGTGTGAGCGCGAAGCCCCGCCTGCCGTGGTGTTCTGCACCAGTGACGATGAATTCACCGTGCATTCGTTCAAGGACAGCACCTTGGGCTATGTGTTGAAGCCGGTGCAGCCGGACAACCTGCGCGAAGCCTTGAAAAAGGCCGAGCGCCCGAGTCGGGTACAGCTGGCGGCGCTGACACGCCCTGCCGCCGAAAGCGGCAGCGGTCCGCGCAGCCATATCAGCGCCCGGACCCGCAAGGGCATTGAGTTGATTCCACTGGACCAGGTGATCTATTTCATCGCCGACCACAAGTACGTGACCCTGCGTCACGAAGGTGGCGAAGTCCTGCTGGATGAACCGCTCAAGGCCCTTGAAGACGAGTTTGGCGAGCGATTCGTGCGTATTCACCGCAATGCACTGGTTGCCCGCAGTCGCATCGAGCGCCTGCAGCGCACGCCCCTTGGGCATTTTCAGTTGTTTCTCAAGGGCCTCAATGGCGACGCCCTGATTGTCAGCCGCCGCCATGTTGCGGGCGTGCGCAAGATGATGCAGCAGCTTTGAGGTTGCCGCGTGCGGCCAGGGACGGCCGGCTGCTCTCGTGATTTAGATCTGCAAGCGGGTTGGGTTGAACTGTTATCATCGGGCGAATCTATCTCGTACGGATCGTTCCATGTCCACTCGCGAAATCCGCATTGCCACCCGCAAAAGTGCCTTGGCCCTGTGGCAGGCCGAATATGTCAAATCCCGTCTGGTGCAGGCGCATCCTGGTCTGATCGTGACCTTGGTACCGATGGTCAGCCGTGGCGACAAGCTGCTGGACTCGCCCCTGTCGAAAATCGGCGGCAAAGGCTTGTTCGTCAAGGAGCTTGAAACCGCGCTGCTGGACAACCAGGCCGACATTGCCGTGCACTCGATGAAAGACGTGCCGATGGACTTCCCGCAGGGCCTGGGCCTGTACTGCATCTGCGAGCGTGAAGACCCGCGTGACGCCTTCGTTTCCAATACCTTCAAGAGCCTAGACGACCTGCCCGCCGGCAGCGTGGTAGGCACCTCCAGCCTGCGCCGCCAGGCCCAGCTGCTGACTCGCCGCCCGGATCTCGAGATCCGCTTTCTGCGCGGCAACGTCAACACCCGCCTGGCCAAGCTCGACGCGGGTGAATATGACGCGATCATCCTCGCGGCCGCAGGCCTCATTCGTCTTGGCTTTGAAGATCGCATCACCTCCGGCATCAGCGTTGACGACAGCCTGCCCGCTGGTGGCCAGGGTGCCGTGGGTATCGAATGCCGTAGCGCCGATACCGAGATCCACGCGCTGCTGGCGCCGCTGCACCACCAGGACACCGCAGACCGCGTGGTAGCAGAGCGCGCGCTGAACAAGCACCTCAATGGCGGCTGCCAGGTGCCGATTGCCTGTTACGCCGTGCTCGAAGGCGATCAATTGTGGCTGCGTGGCCTGGTGGGCGAACCTAGCGGCGGCAAGCTGCTGACAGCCCAGGCGCGCGCATCGCGCGCCGATGCAGAAGCCTTGGGTGTTCAGGTCGCTGAAGACCTGCTCAAGCAAGGTGCCGAAGATATTCTGAAGGCGGTGTACGGCGAGGCCGGCCACCCGTGAGGACCTGGCGCCTGCTCCTGACCCGGCCGGCTGAAGAATGTACTGCGCTGGCCCAGATACTCGCTGAACAGGGAGTGGCCAGCAGCAGCCTGCCGTTGCTCGATATCGAGCCGCTGCCGCTGGATCAACCCGAGCTCGACACGCTACGCCATCTTGATCGGTATGCCGCGATCATCGTGGTCAGCAAGCCAGCGGCCCGCCTCGGGCTGGCCGCGCTTTCGCCGTTCTGGCCGCAACTGCCGGCCCAGGCCTGGTTCACGGTGGGAGCTGCGTCTGCACAAATTCTGCAGGACCATGGCTGTCAGGTCAGTTATCCCCAGGCTGGTGACGATAGCGAGGCACTGCTAGCGCTACCGGCGCTGCACCAGGCCATTGCCTGCACAGCACCGCGGGTGCTGATCATGCGGGGCGAAGGGGGGCGTGAATTGCTCGCCGAGCGTCTCGCTGAACTAGGTGCTAGTGTCGAATATCTGCAACTCTATCGCCGATTCCTGCCGGTTTACCCGAGCAATGCGCTGTCTGCGCGCGTTAGCGGGGAACGCCTGAATGGCCTGGTGGTCAGCAGTGGGCAGGGTCTTGAACACTTGCAGCAACTGGCTGCCGGTGATTGGCCGCAATTGGCGCAGTTGCCGCTGTTCGTGCCCAGCCCTCGTGTTGCGGCGCAGGCCCGCGATGCCGGGGCCCGGAATGTAGTGGATTGTCGCGGTGCCAGCGCCGCGGCTTTGTTGGCAGCGCTGCAGCAAACACCTGCACCTGCCCCCTGAGGCGCTAAGCTGATTGGCGACGAGCCCAATGCAAAGGATGGATACGTGAGCGAAACTGTCTTGCCCAACGATGACCTGCAATCGACGCCCGAGGCGTCTGAACCCACCGCCGCCACGCCGGGCAAACGCTCGGGCAACGGCTTGGCGATCCTGGCCTTGCTGCTCGGTGCAGCGGGTGTTGCTGTAGGAGGGTGGGGTGTTTGGCAGGTGCGCCAGCTTCAGGGCACCGAACAGGGTCAGGGTCAGTACCTGCAAGGTCTGAGTGAGAAGACTCAGGCACTGCAGTTGCGCGAGCAGCAAATCTCTGCGCAGCTTGCCAGCCTGCCTGCTGCCACCGAACTGGAAGATCGCCGCCGCCTGGTGGCGCAACTGCAGGGCGACCAGCAGCGGTTGAGCCAGCGCCTGGAGACTATCCTGGGTGCCAGCCGCAAGGACTGGCGCCTGGCTGAAGCCGAACACCTGTTGCGTCTGGCCAGCCTGCGTTTGTCGGCCTTGCAGGACATCGTCAGCGCCCGTGCGCTGGTCCAGGGCGCCGATGATATTCTGCGTGAGCAGAGCGACCCGGGAGCATTTGCCGCCCGTGAGCAGCTGGCCAAGAGCCTGGCGACCCTCAACAGCGTCCAGCAGCCGGATCGCACCGGGTTGTTCCTCAAGCTCGCCGCCCAACGTGAGCAAGTGCAGCAACTCAGTGCCCTGTCCCCGGAATTTGAAAGCAATGCCGATGCCCTGGGTGCATTGACTGCCGACGGTGACGGTGCCAGTCGCTGGTCGCAATGGTGGGCGGAGCTGTCGAAGTACTTCCAGATCGACTTCAATGCCGACGATAACATCCGCCCACTGCTTGCCGGGCAGTCGCTCAACCAACTGCGCCTGGCCCTGAGCCTGACCCTCGAGCAGGCCCAGTGGGCGGCGCTCAACGGAGAGGCCAAGGTCTACACCCAGGCACTGGATGATGCACGCAGCGTGCTGCTGGCCAACTTCAATCCGGACAACCCGCAAAGCAAGGCAATGCTCGACAGCCTCAACGCCTTGGCCAACGAGCCGGTCTCGGTGGTGGTGCCTGACCTGGCCGACAGCCTCAGTGCGGTCCAGGCCTACCTGGAGCGTCGGCACCTGCCGGTCGAGGAGGCCAAGCCATGAAGCGCGTGTACCTGCTGATGGTGGTGGCCATTGCAGCCGCTGCCGCACTCGGGGTCGCGATCGCCAAACATAGCGGTTACGTACTGATTTCCTATGGCAACTTTCGCTATCAATCGGGCCTGTGGGCCGCGCTGGCGGCGCTGGCGGCAATCCTGTTGCTGGTATTGCTGGTGCGCTACCTGGTTGGCCTGGTGCTGACCTCCAGCGGTGTGGTCAATCCCTGGTCACGGCGCAACCGCAGCCGTCGCACCCGGTTGGCCATAGAGCAGGGGCAGCTGGACCTTGCCGAAGGGCGCTGGTCCAGTGCCCAGCGTCACCTCCATCGTGCTGCCGAGGCCGAGCGCCAACCGCTGTTGTACTACCTTGGGGCGGCGCGGGCAGCCAATGAACTGGGGCGTATCGAAGACCGCGACAAGCTGCTTGAGCGCGCACTGGAGCGCCAGCCAGAAGCAGAACTGGCCATCGCGCTGAGCCATGCGCAAATGCAGATGGACAACGGTGAAAGCGAGGCAGCGCTGGAAACCTTGCAAGCGATGCAGGAGCGTCACCCGCATAACGCCCAGGTACTGCGGCTGCTGCAGCGCTTGTACCGCGAACGGGGTGACTGGTCGGCGCTCATCCGTTTGTTGCCGGAGCTGCGCAAGGGGAAAGTGCTTCCGACTGCCGAGCTGGAAGAGCTGGAGCGGCGTTCCTGGGGGGAAAACCTCTCCCTTGCCGCCAGCCGTGAAGGGGAGGAGCACAGTGCGCGGCAGTCCCTGGAGCGCGCCTGGCAGCAATTGACGGCTGCCCAGCGCCAGGAGCCGCAACTGGTGCTGGCCTATGCCGAGCAACTGCGCCAGCTGGGCGCCGAGAGTGAGGCAGAAGAGGCGCTGCGCACGGCGCTCAAGCGTCAGTATGAAAGCCACCTTGCCAGGCTCTACGGCCTGGTGCGCGGCGCCGATCTGGCGCGCCAGCTGCAGACGGCCGAGGGATGGCTCAAGCAACATGGTGATGATCCCAGCTTGTTGCTCACGCTAGGTCGGTTGAGCCTGCAGAACCGTCTGTGGGGCAAGGCCCGTGATTATCTGGAAAGCAGTTTGCGATTGCAGCGTAATCCCGAGGCGTGTGCCGAACTGGCCCGTTTGTTGGCCGGGCTAGGTGATACGGACCGGAGTAACCAACTGTTCCAGGAAGGCCTTGGCCTGCTCGATGATCGCCTGTTGGCATTGCCGTTGCCAGACACGGTACGCGCTTGAGTAACCCTTGGGCTCGCGCCAAGCCGCGAGCCCAAGCTGTTATCGAAATATCCTACATGCACGTGAGTTTTTTCTTTAGGCGCTCAAAGAAAACTCATATCTAACATGGGATTATTCCCTTACTAATCAGTGATTTGTCTCAGTTGTAGTAGCTTGAAACAAGGCACGGACATCCTCTACCGTTGACGCCTGTCTTTCTACCCCTCCGGACTACTCATGCCGTCGGTCTCCCTGCGCTCAATGTTCCTTCTGGCCTTCGTGGTCTCGGTGCTGATGCTGGCGGCTGCGTTCTACCTTGAGTGGGAAGTGGGGTTGGAGCCTTGCCTGTTGTGCTACAGCCAGCGGTTGTTCCTGGGAGCTTTCGCGTTGGTGAGCGTGTGTGCGGTGCTCCATGGCCCTGGGTGCCTGGGGGCGCGAATCTATGCGGCGCTGGCGCTGCTGTGCGCTACCTGCGGTGCCCTCCTCGCCGGCAGGCATGTGTGGCTTCAGGGCATGCATTGGCCCGTTGCCAGCGATTGCCCGCCTGCCGTCGACAGCATGCCGCTGGCCCATCAGTTCAAGCTGATGCTGATCGGTAGCCCTGACTGCGTGCGCTTGAACTGGAGCTTTCTTGATCTGACGATTCCCGAGTGGAGCCTGTTGGCATTTGTCTTCTTGGCAGTGTTGGCTTTAGTGCGCCTGTTCGGGGGGAGGGCTGCAGTGTTCAATCGTCCGGCGAAAAACTGAGGCGGTCACTTCTGTCTGCAAACGACCGGCGGCAGGTCAGGCAGGGATTAAACACTTGTATGAACTTTGTCGCCTGCGTACCTTGAAGCCTAGGGCGCACGGGAATAATCTCCCTGCACGCATACCGAAAACACAGCTGCTCGATGCCGTCTGCTGATTTCACCATTGCTGCGCACACTTGCGAGCGGGGGCAGGCGCATTACCCAGAAGGGAAGAGATCGCCATGCTAGATAGTTGTCAGAATGCTCAGGAACGCTGGGGTGGGGTTCATAAGCTCATTGACCGCTGGTTGGATGAGCGTGCAGAGCTGGTGACAGCCTTTCGTGAGTTACGCGATGCCAAGCCGGCCTTTGCCGACAAGGACAAGAGTCGCGACTTTTGTGCCGTGCTGATCGACTATGTATCGGCCTGGCATTTTGAAGTCAGCGAGCAGCTGGTCAGCGAAGCCAAGGCCTTTGGTGATACGCGAGGCCTGGAACTGGCTACACAGATCAGCCCGCGGATCGATGCGATCACCGAGATAGCCTCTGCCTTCAATGATCATTGCGACAAAGGCGACTGCAACGACCCGGAGCGCTTCGCAAAGAAGCTCAACGAACTGGGCAGCTTGTTGCATGAGCGCTTCGAGCTTGAAGACTGCCTGATCGAAGTGCTGCACAACGCACATAGCGAAGAAGCTGCCGTTCAGGCTTGATGGGTGTGCCGACGGTTTATTCGGCGACACCCAGCAATTCGATCTCGAACACCAATGGCGTATAGGGCGCAATCAGGTCGCCCGCGCCTTCGGCACCATAGGCCAGGGCTGAAGGAATCACCAGGCGCCATTTCGACCCTGTCGTCATCTCTGGCAATGTCAGTTGCCATCCCTCGATCACACTGCCCAGATTGAACCACTGCGCTTGCTGGTTCTGATCGAAAACGGTTCCGTCAGGCAACTTGCCGACATACCGGACCTGGACTTTTCCCTGCGCTGAAGGTTTGGCGCCAGTACCGTTGACCTGTTCGGCCACCAGAATACCTGCGGCTAATTCGCGCACGCCTGCACGTGCCCGCTCTGTGGCCATGAAGCGTTTTTCCGCAGTCTGCAACTGTTCGCTGTGTGCCTGTAACGCAGCTTGGTTGGCCTGGATTTCATGTTCGCCGAGTATTGCCGTCATACGTTCTTTGCTCAGGGCCAGGGGCTTGTTCTGGTAGGCCTGTCGCAACCCTTCCAGCAAGGCATCCAACTGCAGGTTTGGAACTTCCGTGCGCAGCCGCTCACCCAGGCTGGCGCCCAGGCTGTAGGCCAGGTCGTGATTGCTTTCAGGGGTGTTCGCAGGCGCTGCCATGAGCGACACCGGCAATAGAAAAAGAGCTAATACTAGATAACGCGACACTGGCTCACTCCTGCTTCAGCGGAAATAAAGTATGCCAGCCTTCACTCGCTACTTCGTGTAAATATCAGCAACACTTTGTGCAGCATCTACACTTGTTTCCAGCTGCAGCGATAACAACTTTGCCCAGGCATGCAACGCGGCGCCTTTAATACTGTCAACATGCCCTAGCGGCGGTAGCAGCAGAAGCATAGTATGAGCCGCACTCTCGTCAGCCAGGAGGTAAACCATGTCGGCCAATAAGAAGCCAGTAAGTACGCCGTTGCACCTGCTCCAGCAACTCTCGGGCAGCCTGCTCGACCATTTGGAAAATGCCTGCTCGCAAGCGCTGGCTGATGCTGAAAAACTGCTCGCCAAGTTGGAAAAACAACGTGGCAAGGCTCAAGAGAAACTGCACAAGTCCCGCCTCAAACTGCAGGACGCTGCCAAGTCCGGCAAAGCCAAGGCGCAAGGCAAGGCCAAGTCGGCAGTTGGTGAACTCGAAACGCTGCTCGACTCGCTCAAGGAGCGTCAGTCGCAGACACGCACCTACATTCTGCAACTCAAGCGTGATGCCCAGGAAAGCCTGAAACTGGCCCAGGGTGTTGGCAAGGTCAGGGAAGCGGCTGCCAAGGCGCTGACCCAGCGTGCAGCAAAACCTGCACCTGTCGCTACTGCCAAGCCAGCTGCCAAGGCTGCCAGCAAACCTGCCGCCAAGCCTGCTGTTAAAGCGGCTGCGGCAAAACCCGCTGCCAAGCCGGCTGCTAAAACCGCAGCTGCAAAACCTGCGGCCAAGCCAGCGACCAGAACGGCTGCTGCAAAACCTGCGGCCAAACCTGCAGCGGCAAAATCGCCTGCCAAGCCAGCGGCTAAAACCGCCGCCGCCAAACCAGCTGCCAGAACGGTAGCCGCCAAACCTGCAGCCAAACCTGCAGTTGCCAAGGCCCCGGCAAAACCTGCCGCCAGGCCTGCTGCAGCAAAAGCACCTGCCAGGCCTGCAGCCAAACCTGCCGCCGCCAAGGCTCCGGCCAAACCTGCCGCCAAGCCTGCTGCAGCAAAAGCACCTGCCAGGCCAGCAGCCAAACCTGCTGCCGCCAAGGCCCCGGCAAAACCTGCGGCCAAGCCTGTTGCGGCAAAGGCGCCTGTCAAGCCAGCAGCCAAACCCGCTGCCGCCAAAGCACCGGCCAAGCCAGCCGCAAAACCGGCTGCCAAACCTGCGGCGCAGCCCGTAGCGGCCAAGCCTGCAACCCCTGCGGCGCCCGTCGCCCCAGCCACAACGCCAGCCGCGACTACGCCACCGGCAACTACGCCGTCGACGGCCACCGCATCGTCGGTAACGACTTCTCAGACGCCGTCTTCGGCATCCTGAGTGGTCAGCATCACGGCGCGCAGCTTTTGCAGCGCGTCGTGATGCAAGCGGGCGCCTGAGGGCAGCGCCCATTGCAGCCAGTCTGCATGAGATGGGCTCTCTGCTTCCCCGCCTTCGCTGACTGCCTCCAGGCGTTCCAGCAACACGCGCTCTGCCGCCAGCTCCAACCCCTTCACTTGATCACGCAAGCTCGCCAGTTGCGCATCGTCTGCCGATGCCATTCGCCATTGCTGGCGCAAACTGCGCAGCGGCTTTACCACCTCTGCCTGCCAGCTTCGAGCCTGTGCATGCAATGCGCGGGCACGCTGCTCGTTCGGAATTCTGCCGCGCTCGCGAAGCCAGGCTGCACACAGCAGCAAGCAGACATCACCGCCCTGGTCCTGCCATTGCAGGCAGGCCGCTTCGACGCCTGGGCGGGCGTACAGTTTCAAGGCAAAATTCCACAGGTCGGTGTGCATGGTCCTACTCGCGCCAGTTGCCGACGAAGCTGGTAGACTCCGCGGCCATTATGATCAGACTATCGAACCTCACTTTACAGCGTGGTCCCCAGCGCCTGCTAGAAGGCGCCGAGATGACCCTGCACGCCGGTCAGAAGGCCGGCTTGATCGGTGCCAACGGCGCCGGTAAATCCAGCCTGTTCGCCTTGCTGCGCGGTGAGCTGACGCCCGATTCGGGCGACTGCCAGCTGCCCGCCGACTGGCGTATCGCGCACATGCGCCAGGAGGTCGATACCCTCGATCGCCTGGCGGTCGACTATGTGCTCGATGGCGACGCGCGCCTGCGCAAGGTTCAAACCGACCTGGCGGCGGCCGAGGCAGCCCACGACGGCACGGCCCTGGCGCGCCTGCATATCGAGCTCGACAGCGCCGATGGCTACACCGCCGATGCGCGTGCGCGCAAATTGTTGGCCGGCCTGGGCTTCACCAACGAACAGATGGATCGCCGCGTAGGGGACTTCTCCGGTGGCTGGCGGATGCGCCTTAACCTGGCCCAGGCACTGATGTGCCCCTCCGACCTGTTGTTGCTCGACGAACCCACCAACCACCTGGACCTCGATGCCATCCTCTGGCTGGAAGACTGGCTCAAGGGTTATCCGGGCACGCTGTTGCTGATCTCCCACGATCGCGATTTTCTCGATGCGGTGGTCGACCATGTGGCGCATGTCGAGCAGTGCAAGCTGACGCTGTACCGTGGCGGTTACTCCGCCTTCGAGCGCACCCGTGCCGAACGCCTGGCCCAGCAGCAACAGGCCTACGAGAAGCAGCAGGCCCAGCGCGCGCACATGGAAAAGTACATCGCCCGCTTCAAGGCGCAGGCTACCAAGGCACGTCAGGCCCAGAGCCGGATCAAGGCACTGGAGCGCATGGAGGAGCTGTCGGCGGCGCATGTCGATTCGCCATTCGACTTCACGTTCCGTGAGTCGGAGAAAATCTCCAGCCCCTTGCTCGACCTGTCCGAAGGCCGCCTGGGCTATGGCGACAAGACCATCCTGGAGAAGGTCAAGTTGCAGCTCACCCCGGGTGCGCGTATTGGCTTGCTGGGCCCGAACGGCGCTGGCAAGTCGACCCTGATCAAGAACCTCGCGGGTGAGCTGGAGCCGCTAGGCGGGCGTCTGGTACGTGGAGAAAACCTGTCGGTGGGTTACTTCGCCCAGCACCAGCTCGACTCGCTGGACAACAAGGCCAGCCCGTTGCTGCACCTGCAGCGTCTGGCACCGACCGAGCGCGAGCAAACCCTGCGCGACTTCCTCGGCGGCTTCGACTTCCGTGGCGCTCGTATCGATGAACCGGTGCTGAATTTCTCCGGCGGTGAAAAGGCTCGCCTGGCACTGGCACTGATCGCCTGGGAGCGGCCGAACCTGCTGCTGCTCGATGAGCCGACCAACCACCTGGACCTGGAAATGCGCCTGGCGCTGACCATGGCCCTGCAAGAGTTCAGCGGTGCTGTGTTGGTCGTCTCTCACGACCGTCACTTGCTCAAGAGCACTACCGACGATTTCCTGTTGGTCGCCGATGGCAAAGTCGAGACGTTTGACGGCGACCTGGATGACTACACCCGCTGGCTGGTCGAGTACCGTCAGCGCAACGCGCCTGTCAGCACTGCGCCGGTCAATGCCGACAAGACCGACAAGAAAGCCCAGCGCCAGGCAGCGGCAGCCCTGCGTCAGCAGTTGGCCCCGCACAAGCGTGAAGCCGACAAGCTTGAGCGCGAACTGGGCACCGTGCATGAGCAGTTGGCCAAGATCGACGCCAGCCTGGGCGATAGTGCCCTCTATGAAGTCGCGCGCAAGGACGAGCTGCGTGACCTACTGGCCAAGCAGGCCAAGCTGAAAGTGCGCGAAGCGGAACTGGAAGAAGCCTGGATGGCAGCCCTTGAGCAGCTAGAGACTATGCAGGCGGAGCTGGAGGCGTTGTCTTGATGGCGTCGTTGCAACTGCCAGTACCACCGGAGTGGATTGCACCGTTCTGGCTGGGTTTGCAGATTTTGTTGATTCTCTGCGCGGCCTTTGTACTGCAGCGCCTGGTAGGGCGATGTCTCAAGCGCCTCGGTGAGCGCTATCCATTGCCGCCGGAGCTGATGATGCCGGTGCGCGGCGGTTTGCGCTGGTTGATCATGGGCAGTGCACTGGTGTTCGTGCTGGAGCGCCTCGGGGTTTCCGCCACGGTGCTATGGACGGCGCTGTCCGGCTTCGTTGCGGTAGCGGCTGTCGCGTTCTTTGCCATGTGGAGCGTGTTGTCCAACCTGTTGTGTGCGGTACTGATCTTCACCGTCGGGCCGTTTCGTATCGGTGACGTGGTGGAGCTGGTCGAGACTATCGACAAGCCAGGCGTGAAGGGGCGGGTGGTCGCAATCAACTTGTTGTTCACCACCTTGATCGAGATGCCGGAGGCCGGTGGCGCGCTGGTTCAAGTACCCAATAGCCAGTTTTTCCAGAAGTCGGTCCGACGCTGGCGCGGCGCCGAGGTCGTGCCGCTGGTGGGCGACGACAAGGTCATCGGCAAGTGATCGACGGTTGAAAATAATCGTGGTTATTTTTTCGCCAGCGCACTAGCTTAAGGTTTTGTAAAAATCCCGGGCCGAGGTGCGCGATGTCATTGGAAACATGGTTGGCATTTTTTGCCGCTTGCTGGGTCATCAGTCTGTCGCCGGGCGCCGGGGCCATTGCCTCGATGTCGTGCGGCCTGCAGTACGGTTTCTGGCGCGGTTACTGGAACGCCCTTGGCCTGCAGCTGGGCCTGGTGTTGCAGATTGCGATCATTGCGGCGGGCGTCGGTGCCATCCTCGCGGCATCAGCCACCGCGTTCCAGGTGATCAAGTGGTTCGGTGTTGCGTACCTGGTGTACCTGGCGGTCAAGCAGTGGCGTGCGTTGCCTGCCGATCTCAGCGACGAATCCGCGGTTCGTCCCATCGGCAAGCCCCTTGCCCTGGTGTTTCGTGGTTTTCTGGTCAACGTCAGCAACCCCAAGGCGCTGATCTTCATGCTTGCGGTGCTGCCGCAGTTCATCAACCCGCATGCGCCGTTGTTGCCACAGTACCTGATCATTTCGGCGACCATGGTGATCGTGGACCTGCTGGTCATGGCGGGGTACACCGGGCTGGCCGCGCGGGTTCTGCGTCTGCTGCGTACACCCAGACAGCAGCGGCGAATGAACCGGACCTTTGCCGGCCTGTTCCTGGGCGCAGCAACGTTGTTGGCGACGATTCGACGCGCGCCGGTTTGAGACCCGCACCGACAAAAAAAGAAGGCGACCTCAGGGTCGTCTTTTTTTGTCGGTGATTAAATTGTCACTAAATTTTGCCGGATTCCTTGAGCGATCGTCATTGGAAGTGAACAATGCAATACCTCGTATTGCTATTTGAGATTACCTGATGATTTCCCGTTCCCGCTTGTTTGCCTGGCTGCTGTGGCCGGTGCTGGCGCTGAGCAGCTCGATGGTGTGGGCCGACACCGTCGATGACG
>RCUI01000149.1_pt1 | contig 25982 bp, 26 predicted proteins | sample 2166121 | NCBI WGS metagenome assembly RCUI01 (sample SAMN09932700, study PRJNA488358) | compost metagenome | feature: garden; material: soil; isolation source: compost soil in succinic acid-enriched culture | place: Germany: Experimental Botanical Garden Goettingen | collected 2016-01-27
CATGGTGGCGACTGTACCACCTAAAATGGTGTCCGGGATGATTAGACCACTACACTTGTTTAATCTGGCCTCGACTATGGGAGGCGGCTATCCCATGCCCATATCATCTGGTTCACCTGCAAAATCCAAGAGTGCAACGAGCTCATATTCAAGTTCGTCGGCCAGGGCTAGCCAATCCTCACGCTCTTGCTGATCCAGTATGCGCTTGATGAGCATGGGTAGCAGTTGCTGCTGTTGTGCCGGCCAGCTCAGGTTCTCTGATGCTGTTTGCTCAAGCAAGGCAGGAAGCGTCTGGACGGCCTCTAGAGAGAGTCCGAGGCGAAAGCGTTGTGCCAATGTTGTGAGTTGGGTTGTCAGATCGCTATTCATTGGGTTATCTCCGGGTGGTAGTGGCAGCCCTGGATATGCGCGCCCTCTTTGCAGGTATTCCAGAAACAAACCTCGGGGTGGCGCTCAATGTAGCGTTCCAGCTCACACAGGTAGCCAGCAAAATTGAGCGTTGTTGCCACACGGTTGCCATGGCCATTGTGTACCCAATGACGCGCCGTCTGAACACTCGGAGCAAGTGCGCCATCGTGCCAGCCGGTATGGGTTTGATTGCCCGGGAATGCGAAGTCAGCCCCCATCAAAATGACATTGCGTGCCCCCATCTTGACGGCCAGATCCATGGCAGGATGGATGACACTCCCCCCAGAATGCAGTACTCCTCTGGGCAAACAGTTACGCAGAGCATCATAGGTCTGACTCATCGAGTAGGCGCCATAGCGGGGCCCTTGCCAAGCGCTCAGTGTCTGGTTCGGCAGCATGGGGAGGTAGACTAGCTTGCTCTCTTTGGACCTGTTGCTTGGCAGCTTGTCCGGCCCAATCAGGTGATCGATCGTGACGACCAGGTCCGGCTTGATGTGGTGTGCCAGCAGTGTCTTGTAGGCCGTATCGACGCATATCAATAGTGGTCGTGCAGGCAACTGTGCCAGCCCGTTCAGATAGGGAAGATGGCGTGCCAGAGTCGGGCCGGTGGCGATGATCAGCGCCGTGCAACCCGGTTGGGTGCCAAACAGTTCGGTCACATCTGCATCGTGCGCCAGTAGTTCGCGATTGCTTTCTAGCCGAGCCAGGCGTTCGGGGTCGTCGGCTCTGAAGCGTCGATTGACGAATGGCAGGTTGATCTCGCTGATCAGCCTATCCCGTATACGTGCGGTAGCATCCTCTGCCAACTGCAGCTCGGCCGGCAAGGCAAAGAAGGGCAGGCGGATCTCTTTGTCATCCCCCGCCATTGTGAGCACAACCCTGGGATCGCCAAGCCAGTCATCTTGTTTCAACAGGCGCAGCACCAGGGCAAACAGGGCGCCATTCATGATCTTCATTTCCAGACGGTGCAAGCTGCTGCGCTGCAACAGTGCGCAGGGCAGCTCGCCAAGCCCGGTACCATAGATATACAGTACGGGTTCATCGGGCAGGCTGGCGGCCTGCAGCTCGGCCTCCTTTACTCTGTCGTGACGGCTGGTGAGCTGGATCCCGTCGACACTAAGAGTGGAGCCCAGACCTTCGGTTAGTTCAACCTGAAGAGGCGCTACATCTTGCGCCAACAGGCGGGGCCAGAGGGTGGGCCAGCGCTCGCTGATAAGCTGACCATGACAAGCAAACAGTTCCTCATTCATCCTGTATTACCCACTCCCAGCTCAGCGGTTGATTAGCGCTCTGGTTGCGGCTGACCCGCTTGCCGATGAGCCGATCGTAATCGGCGGGGGGCAGGCCGAGGGCAGGGCGCACGGATTTTATATGCTCTGCGGTGAGCGCCTCTCCTGCTGCTATATCCCTGACCAGATAGAGAGAGCGGCGAAATGCGCGGTTGCCCTGTTCGCTTTCGGTAAGCTGGTAGTCGGCTACCCCGAGCGCTGCATGGGCGGTATTGACCGAGGTAATCAGCTCGGATAGTTCGGCGGGCTCCATGGAGAAGGCGCAATCCGGCCCCCCATCGGCGCGAGCCAAGGTGAAGTGCTTCTCGATGAGGGTTGCACTGAGCGCGGTAGCCGCAATGGCGGTGGCTGAGCCGAGGGTGTGATCGGAGAGCCCGACTTCAACGCCAAAACGTTGGCGCAGCATGGGGATGGTACGCAGGTTGTATTCGGCGGCGGGGGCTGGGTAGCCGCTGACACAGTGCAGCAACGCCAGCTGGCCGTTGCCATGCTTGAGCGCCATCTCGACTGCGGCGGTGATCTCGGCCTCGTTGGCCATGCCGGTGGACATGACCAGCGGCTTGCCAGTCTGTGCGGCGTAGCGAATGAGGGGAAGATCCACCAACTCGAAGGAGGCGATCTTGTAGGCCGGGCAGTCGAGGGATTCCAGCAAGTCCACTGCACTGAAATCGAACGGGCTGCTAAATACCGTCAGCCCCAGCTCGCGCCCCTTGGCAAACAGCGCCTGGTGCCACTCCCACGGAGTGTGTGCCCACTCATAAAGGTCATAGAGGCTGTGGCCATCCCACAAACCGCCGTGGATCTGAAATTCCGGTCGATCACTTTTGAGGGTGATGGTATCAGGGCGGTAGGTTTGCAGCTTGATGGCGCCGGCGCCCGCTGCTTTGGCGGCGGTCATGATAGCCAGGGCGCGGTCCAGATTGCCATTGTGGTTGGCCGACAGTTCGGCAATCACATAGGGGGCCTGTTCCTGGTTGATAGGGCGATGAGCGATCTGCATCTTTCGTCAGGTTCCTGTGCCAAGTTGCCAGCCTTGCGGCGCCTGTTGCCAGGGGGCCGGGGGCGCTATTTGCGGCGGCGCGGCAAGATAGAGGGGAAATTGGGAGAATACGTTAAGCAAACGATGTGCCAGCTCTTGCCAAGCCTCGGGGGCAACGCATTGCCGGGCTTGCCATATCAATTGTTGACCGCTGAGGGTCAAGGTGAGCAGTGGCTTGTTCTCATGGAGTAACTGCCACTGCTGGCCATCTGGTATCAGTTGATAATCGGATTGTGGCAGCAGCCAGGCAGTGAGGCGATCCAGTCCCAGTCCATCCACCAGCCCTTGACCACGTCGGCGATAGTCATCAGCCTGCCATTCAAGGCGTTGCAGGGCCTGCATCAGCCGCTCAGGTTCAGCCAGCTCGCTCAGCGTGAGTCGTTCTGCTAACTGGAAGCGGGCGATCACGTCGTCGTTGAACTGCTGATTGTCGACGATGGGGACAGCCAGTGTCGGCAGGCCAAGGCAGGCTCGCTCCCAGGTCATGCCGCCCGCCGCACCGATGGCAAAGTCGTGTTGTTGCATCAGCTGTGCCATCTGGTCGCTCTGGCGCAGCAGCGTGAGCTGCAGCTCGGGCAGTTCGGCAACCCGTTGTTGGAGCTCGGGCCAGAAGGGATTTGCACCTCCGGCGACCAGCGTCCAGCGAATGGTATGAGCCCAGGGTAGTCGGGCCAGCGTGTTGAGGGTCGTGAGGCAGGCCCCCGCCGGATCGGCGCCGCCAAAGCAGATGAGGCCACGTTGCCACCGACTGACCTTTTGGCGTGCAAGCTGGCGATAGGCGGGGCGAAGCAGGGCATAGCCGGTGCCCAACAGCAGCCGACAGTCGCTAGGGGTGAGCGACTGGTAATCGGCGGCGCTGCGCAGCGGCCCCTGATCCAGCAGCAACTGACCGTGATGAGGACGATCGGCCAGATCGTCGATCACCAGCAGCTGACCACAGTGCATCGCCAGTTTCTGTTCGATCTGCCGATCAATCTGGTAGTGATCACACACCAGCCACTCCGGGTGCAAGATGGGCAAGGGGCCTGCATCGTCCAGAGCACAAAGAGCGTGATGCTGGTGGGAGTGCAGCAGTGGCAGCAGGTGAGCCGGCAGTTGATGGCAGAAAAAGTGGCACTCGGCGCCAGCCGTTTTCAGCCGATCGGCGATGGCCAGACAGCGCATCAGATGACCCAGGCCGATCGCGGCCCCGGCATCGAGCCGGAAGGCAACCTTAAACGCCATCTTGGGCCAGCACCTGATAGAGTAGTTCGGCCAGATGCCAATCTTCCGGCGTATCGATATCGACCACTCTGTGCCTTGGCAGAATATGGCCGATCCCCTCTCCACCGACGGGGCTGATCCCGCCCAACCAGGCAGCCCTCGTCCCCCAATAGAACTGGCCAGCATCCTGATAGGCAGTCTCTAGATCCTGAGAGCGTTTCGCCATCTGTTCCGGCCAGAAGGGGGCGACCCGCCCCTGCTCGTCCATGCGCACGGCGCGCTGGATAGGGAAGCCAAATTCGGCCACCGTATAGACAAATGGAGCCTGGCTTGCGATCAGTCGCTGATAGGCGCCCTTCAGGTCATCTGCCTGGATAAGCGGGACAGTGGCATAGATGCAGCAGTAGTGCTCTGCCTGGATGTCTAGCTGGTCGAGCCGCTGGATAGTGTCGATCACCACAGGGGTGGTACCTGTGTGATCATCGGCGAGGTTGGCTGGCCGCAGAAATGGTACTTCCGCACCCAGTTGACGAGCGACCCCGGCAATCTCCTCATCATCGGTGGAGACCACCACCTTGCTGAAACAGCCTGATTGTTGCGCCGCCTGGATGGCATAGGCCAGCATGGGCTGGCCACAGAAGGGGCGGATATTCTTGCGTGGAATGCGTTTGCTGCCACCCCGGGCCGGAATGATGGCGATGGCCATGCAGTTTCTCCATCAAAAGCCGATAAGGCATTCATGGCTGTATTCTAACCCTTTCAGCTCGTGTTTTGACAGTAACTGGGAGCCTTATATTCGATTGAACTCATTGATGACAAAAGAGATAATCAAAATACAGTGAGGTGGACGGTAATATGACGAATTTGAAAGAGTTTGCTCGCTATGGCGTCAAGATGGTGACTCTGGCCCAGGATGATATCGAAATGGTGCGTCAGTGGCGTAATGATCCCAAGATTGCCAATCTGATGCTCGACAAGACTCATATCACAAGCGAGATGCAGCAGTGCTGGTTTGACCGGCTGGAGCACGCCACTGATCAATTTTACTATCTGGTGTGGTTTAAAGATCAGCCGATTGGGGTCGCCTCTCTTACCAAGGTCAATCGTGATGCGGGATGCTGTGAACCCGGCATGTATATCTATATCGATGAGTATCGCAACAACATAGTGCCTTTTTGCGTTGCGTTTGCGCTCAATGACCTGGCTTTTGACGTGTTGGGGTTGTCACAGCTACTTGGCAAGATTTTTACCAGCAATCAGTCATCCGTTCGTTTTCATGAAGCGTGTGGCTACTGGCGCTATGAAATACAAGAAGATGGCTTGGGTTTGTACATGCTTGAGCGGGAGCCTTATCTGGCCGCTCGAGCCAAGATCGCTTGTTTTATAAGGTATTAATGATGCAACTTGAACAGATTTTTTCCGATGCTTTGGGTATTGGGCTTGGACAGGTTTCCGATGCGCTGAGCTATCAGGGCATCCCTCAGTGGGATTCCGTCGCCCATATGGGATTGATTGCTCAGTTGGAAGATCATTATGGTGTCTTGCTAGACACAGATGACATCATCGATATGAGCTCCGTCGCCAAGGCGCGCGAGATCCTGAAAAAATACGGTGTTGAACTCTGATGAGTGGCTTGCTGCAAGGCAAACGTGTGCTGATCACTGGTGCAAGCCGTGGTATCGGTTTGGCCATTGCCCGCCAGTTTGCCGCTCAGGGCGCGGACTTGTGGCTCAATGGCCGTGACCAAGTCGTAATGACTGAGGTGGCCGCCAAGCTTGAGTCCGAATTTGCTGTCTCTTGCCAGCCACTTTGTTTCGATGTGTCGGAACTACAGGATGTCAAAGAGGCTTTCCGGCAGTTATTTAGCCAAACTAAACGACTGGATGTGCTCATTAATAACGCAGGGGTTCTTGATGACGCCTTGATCGGCATGGTCCAGCAACAACAGATAGAGCGAACGTTTTCGACCAATAGTTACAGTGCTCTCTACTGTAGCCAGTACGCAGCTCGCCTGATCTCTCGCTCCGGTGGGGGCAGTATAATAAACATGGCCTCGATAATTGGTAAGGTCGGTAATGCAGGGCAGGCCGTGTATGCCGGCAGCAAGGCTGCGGTGATTGGCATTACCCAGTCTCTGGCCAAGGAGCTAGCCGTCAGTCAAATTCGGGTGAATGCCATCGCACCTGGTTTTATTGATACCGATATGGCACGTTCTTTACCTCAGGCCAAATTTGATGAGCGGGTTGCCAGTATAGCTATGGGGCGTATCGGCACTCCTGATGAGGTGGCCAGCGTAGCCCTGTTTCTGGCATCAGATCTCTCCCGTTATGTCACCGGCCAAGTAATTGGTGTTGATGGGGGAATGCTGATTTGAACCAGCCTGATTTGCTGACGCATCTGGTTGAAGGCAATGCCGAGCCGGCCTGGCGAGACCCGCAAGAGGGGTGGCTCAGTTATGATGAACTGGCACGGCGTGTGGCGCAGTTGGCCACTACCTATCCTGCCGGTCGTCATTTGGTCTACCTGCCATTTGTGACGTCCACCCGACATCTGTTGCACTACTTGCTGGCCCTGCGTGATGGCCATGCCATCATGCTGGCCGATCCTGCACAGGATGTGCAGTTGCATCGTGAACAGTGCCTGCGCTTTGGTGTCAGTTTGCGGGTATTGGAAGATGGGGCAGTGGAGCATCTTGGCGATGTGCCTTCACTTCACCCTGAGCTGGCCATGCTGCTGCCGACATCGGGCAGTACGGGGTCCTGCAAATGGGTGCGATTGTCGCGAGCCAATCTTGATGCCAATGCCGCGGCCATCGCCGAATATTTGGCGCTGAACGGGGGTGAGCGAGCCATCACCTCGTTGCCACTTTTTTACTCCTTCGGTATGTCGGTGCTTAACAGCCATCTTTTGGCTGGAGCTTCTCTGGTTTCATGCACAGCTAGTCCCCTTGAGCGCCAATTTTGGGATGAGGTAAATCGCCATCAGGTCACCAGCGTGGCGGGGGTGCCGTTTACCTTTCAGATGCTAAACCGCTTGCGTTTTGACTGGGCGCGTTATCCAAGCCTGGTGACACTGACCCAGGCAGGAGGACGGCTTGAGCCGGCACTGGCAAAACAGTTTGCCGAGCAGGCATCTGCGCTGGGGCGCCGTTTTTTCGTGATGTATGGTCAGACAGAAGCCGCACCGCGCATCGCCTGGTTGGCACACGATGAAGTGATGATTGTCCCGGATGCCATCGGCCGTGCCGTACCGGGCGGGCGCCTCTCTCTGCGTCATGAGCCCGGCTTTCCCGATGGGGTGGGGGAGTTGGTCTACGAAGGGCCAAATGTGATGTTTGGCTATGCCGAGCGCCCTGAAGATCTGACTCGGGGGCGTGATATGGATGTGCTCTTTACCGGCGATCTGGCTCGTTGTGATGAGGCGGGTCGATTCTATCTGACCGGGCGGCTCAACCGTTTCCTGAAGCTGTTTGGCAAACGGGTGAGCTTGGCTGAAGTGGAAGCCTGGTTGCAGGCTAGGGGCTATTCCTGCGCCGCGACCGGCCGCGATGATCGCCTGTTGGTGGCAATCGAGGCAGACGCGTGTCCCAGTGACACACTACAGCTGGAGCTGGCCCGCTGGCTGATGGTGCCGCCATCAAGCGTACGCATCTATCGGCATCATTTACCACGATGCAGCAATATGAAAATTGATTATCCGGCCTTGTTAACACAACTGGAGCAGGTATGAACACACTGTTTGATGCGCCGGTTTTTGGGCTGCCCCAACAGGAAAAAAGTGGGCTGCTCCTTGCTCGCCTAAATGAATTGACGCAGCGCCATGCGCAGGGGTGCCCAGCCTTTGCCAATATTCTGTCTGCATTTGGCTGGGGTCAGGCCTCGACGTACCAAGAGCTCCCCTATCTGGCCGCCCGCTTGTTCAAATTGGCCCAGTGGCAGAGCGTACCGCAAGAAGAAGTATTCAAGGTGCTCACCTCCTCTGGCACCACGGGGACGCCGTCACGCATCGTGCTCGATCGGGATACTTCCGCCTTGCAGAGCAAGGTGTTGGTGAAGATCCTGCAAGAGTTCGTCGGCAAGCAACGGCTGCCCATGCTGCTGGTGGAGCAACCCGCTCTTATTCAAAACCGCAGCGGTTTTTCAGCCCGCGGCGCCGGTGCGCTGGGGCTCTCCTTCCTTGGCCGTGACCATACCTATGCCCTTGATGAGCAGATGCGGCCCAACTGGCCGGTCATTGAGGCGTTTTGTGACAAATATGCAGGCCAGCCGGTCCTGCTGTTCGGCTTCACCTTCATGGTCTGGCAATGTCTGCTGGAACCGCTGCGTGAGCGCGGTCTGCAACTGCCGTTGACGCAGGGCACGCTTTTTCACAGCGGTGGTTGGAAGAAGCTGCAACACCTCGCGGTGGATAATCCGGCCTTCAAGCTGCGCTGCCATGAACAGTTGGGGCTGAGTCGGGTTCACAACTTCTATGGCATGGTGGAGCAGGTGGGGTCGGTGTTTGTCGAGTGCGAGCAGGGCCATCTTCATGCCCCCCTCTTTGCCGATCTGCTGGTGCGGGATCCGCTGACCCATCGACAGCTCGGGGTCGGCCAGCCCGGTTTGTTGCAAGTGATGTCGGCCATTCCCCAAAGTTATCCCGGCCACAGTTTGCTCAGCGAGGATCTCGGTATGCTGCTGGGTGAGGATGATTGCCCCTGCGGCCGTCGTGGCCGTTATTTTCATGTATCAGGACGTCAGCAAGGCGCCGAGGTGAGGGGATGCAGCGACACTTTCCAGTGATCCGGTCAGATACAGAAGATGCGATATGGCAAGCGGGGCCAGAGGTCGCTTTCGCGGCTCCCGTCAGCTGCTGGCAAGGTTTTGTCACTCGCCCGCTGCCAAGCTTTGAGCCTGTCATAAGTGACTTTGTGGCTGCGTTCTCTGCACGTCTGCAGCAGGAGGGGCGAGAGAATCCGGATTTGGCCGCTTTTGGTTTTTGGTTGCGGCCGCGCCAGATTGAGGTACAGCGCAAACGCATGGCAGGGCGAGCACCGTTGGGGATGGTTTTTCATCTGGTACCCTCCAACGTGCCAACCGTCGCATTCTACTCCTGGATCATGGCGCTGCTGATGGGTAATGGTTCCGTTGTGCGTCTCTCATCGCGTATCGACCCGGTGCAAGAGGCCATACTGACCATCCTGAACGAGCTTTTATCTCTACCTGAGTGGCAAGAGATTGCCTCGCGTACCCGTTTTATCCGGTATGGCCATGACGAGCGGGTTACCGCCTGGCTGTCGGCACGGTGCTGCCTGCGCATTATCTGGGGAGGTGATGAAACCATCGGCCGGGTACGGGCAATTCCGCTCTCACCCAGCGCTCAGGAAATCGTGTTTCCGGATCGCCGCTCCATGGCGGTGTTGGATAGCCAATGGCTCGCCAGCCTGGATGCTGCCGCGTGGCGGCAAGTGGTCGCGGCTTTGCAACAAGACTTTACCCGTTTCAATCAACAAGCCTGCGCGTCGCCCACCACCATTTGCTGGTTGGGCACTCCCGATAGTGTGTTGCGTCGTAATTTGCTCGAAGCAGTTTTTGCCCCCTTTGCAGATAGCCCTGCCCTGATGATGGAACGTCTCATCAATAGTCAACAAAATGCCGCCCATGATGGCCAGATGCAGCTGGAGACCTTTGCTGGCGTCACCTTATTGACTCCTGCCGTCTCTTTGCGGCTTGCACACATCGGAGGAGGTACAGTTGCCGAATTTGTTGCCGATACCCTTGATGAGTTGCTGTTACAACCATGGGATATGCAGACCTGTGTCTGGGTTGGGCCAGATAAAACGCGGCTTGAGCGTGCGCTCCTGGTATCGCCAGGTTGCCATATCGATCGGGTGGCAAGTCCAGGACTGGCGCTGGCATTCGAATGGCTCTGGGACGGTATCGATATGCTGGCTGCTTGCAGCCGTCAGCTTTCTCGCATTGAATAGTGGATTCCAGGTTACATAAATCAGTCATATCAATAAACTAGCTTGGTTAGGCATGGCTCTTGCAACGTATATTGCCATGAAGGGCAGGAAGGGTTGACAGAGACCGTGCGGTAGCCTGATCTATTTTCTCCGATTCGCTTCTTTTTTACTCTACTTCTGGATCCTCTATGAAAGTCAGCGTACTGGTGCCGGTGTATAACCTTGGGCGCTTTATCGAGCCCTGTCTGCTAAGTCTGCTGGAACAGCGAACCGATTTCGATTTTGAGGTCATCGCCATTGATGATGGCTCGAACGATGACTCTTGGGCCATTATGCAGCGGTTGGTATCAGAGTGGCCCCGGCTACGGGCACTGCAGAATTCACAGAATATGGGGTTGGCCAAGACCCAGAAACGCTTGCTGAGAGAGGCTTCCGGTGAATATATCGCCTATGTCGATGGGGATGATCTGGCTCTGCCGGGCAAGCTGCAGAGCCAGGCCGATTATCTTGCTGCGCACTCGGGCTGCACCCTTTGCTACCACGAGGCGGAGATGTTTGATGATGAAACCGGCGCACGGATCAAACTCTTCACCCGCGATTACTACAATGCTCGCTATCTCAAACCTGTGATGACGCGAGAGGCATTGATCCGCTTTGGCGTTTTCGTCAATGCCAGTTCCATTATGTTTCGTCGTTATGAAGGGATGGAGAACGCCATCGATGAGGGGTGCAAGATCATCCTCGATTACCCCTGGCACATCCTGAACCTCTCTCGCAATCCGGGGACGCTGGATTTTATCCCCGAGCTGCTGGGGCGTTATCGCTTCCATAGCCAGAGCTTTGGTGGACAGACCCGAAAATCGGCAGAGCGCCGTGAACAGTCGCTGCGCGATCTGCTGCGTGCCTGTGACAATGCGGCTACATTCGGTGCTGATCCCGTGATCATTGCTCAGGGGCGTGCCCATAACTACTACTCCGCCGCGCTCTACTTTTTACGGCAGGATGATGTCGCTCGCTTCACGCAGCTCATCGAGCAGTCGGTGGTTGAGGTTGCAGAGTTGGCGCCTGGCTGGTTTTTCGACGAGCGGCATCAACTGGCGTGGGCACAGCGGGCCCATCCCGCCCGGGTCATGCAACAACTTTTTGGAGAAGCGGCGTGAGTTATCAGGCGATCGTCATTGGCGCCGGGCTTTCGGGCGCCGTCATGGCTGAACGAATGGCCAGCCAGCTTGGCTGGAAGGTGCTGGTGCTGGAACAGCGCGACCATATCGGTGGCAACTGCTTCGACGAGTATGAAAAGCATGGTGTGTTGGTCCATCGCTATGGGCCACACCTCTTCCATACCGACAACAAGGAAGTGTGGGATTACCTGTCACAGTTCACCGAGTGGCTGCCTTACGAACATCGGGTGCTGTCATGCATCGATGGGCAACTGGTACCCATTCCGTTCAACCTGACCAGTATTGAGCGTTGTTTCCCTGCAGACAAAGCCGCTGCCATGATCGATGCCCTGCGCACCCGGTTCGGGGATGGTGCCAGAGTGCCGATTCTCGAACTGCGCAAGGAGCAGGATCCCCTGCTAGGTGAACTGGCGGATTTCATCTATCAGAAGGCTTTCGTCAACTACACCAGCAAACAGTGGGGAGTTGCACCTGACCAGATCTCCTCCGAGGTGACGGCGCGGGTACCCGTGGTGGTCAGTCGGGATGATCGCTACTTCACCGACCCCTGGCAGGCGGTGCCGACCGAAGGTTATACCGCCATGTTTGAGCGCATGCTCGCACACCCGCTGATTGATGTGCGGCTGTCGACCCACATGGCGCAGCATGTCAGATTTGATTGGCAGCAGAAGCAGGTGATGTTGGATGGTGTGCCTTTCGACGGCCCACTGATCTATACCGGTATGCTGGATCAGCTGATGTCGACAGAGGGGAACTACCTGCCATATCGCTCACTGCGTTTTGAGCATCGTCATCTGGAGCAGGAACAATTTCAACCGGTCACTACCGTCAATTATCCGAATGAAGAAGCCTTCACGCGGATCACCGAGTTCAAGCATTTCAGCGGGCAGGTGCATCCCGGTACCAGCATCGTGTATGAATATCCCTGTGACTATCAGCCAGAGCAGGGGCTCGAGCCTTACTACCCGTTATTTACCGAGGCGGCGCAGGCGCGCTATGCCGCCTGTCGCTCCCGACTGGCCTGCTTCCCCCGGCTCTTGATGCTGGGCCGTCTGGCGGAGTACCGCTATTTCGATATGGACGATGCGGTGGAGAATGCTCTGCTGCGATTTAATAGTCTGCGATGATTTTTCATGAGGATCTTGTCATGAACACAGGATGTCACCTGCGTACGGCTCAGGAAGCAGTTTTCCATGAGGGTGAACTGCTAGACAAACTGGAGCAGTTATTGGCTTTACCGTCCACAGACTATCTGTCACTGGATCTGTTTGATACCTTTTTTCGGCGCAGCTGCCGTGAACCGGCCTGGGTATTCGAAGAAGCCGCGCGTCGGGTCATCGCGCAAGGGCTGCCGCTCGTAATGGAGGCACTGGATTATCGTCAGTGCCGTATCGAAGCAGAGAAAAAGGCGAGGAAATGGACAACCGCAGAGGATGTGACTCTGGAGTCTATATTCCATTTCATGCCTGTGCCCCCCGAGCTCAAGCAGGCGCTACGACAGGCAGAGATCCAGGTCGAGAGGGAAGTGTTGTCAGTTGATCCCCTGGCGCGGATCCTGATCGAAAAGGCACAGACGCATAACAAAAAGATTATTTTTATCTCGGATATCTATTTACCGCACGAAATTGTCGCGGGTTTGATTCGGGATAAATATCCATCGTTGATATTCACACGGCTATTTGTGTCATCGGAGATTGGACTGACGAAGCTGTCCGGCAGCTTGTTTCGACATGTCGTAGCCCAATTAGGTGTTGAACCAGAGCATATTGTACATATCGGCGATAATTATCATGCAGATTTCATATCGGCCAAGCAGAATGGATTAAATGCCATTCATTTTGATGGACCAAAATATACAACTGACATCCTGGAAAAGGAAAAACGCTATCAGGTGCAGCTTCCGTCGGGTGTCATGCATGCCCGTAAACTGGCGCTGCTCTCCATGCCGAAAGGGTTATCAGCCGAGGGCCAGTTTTTCTATAATTATGGCGCTTTTATTCTTGGTCCTGTATTAGTTGCTTTTGCCAAATGGGTCATTCAACGCGCTGAAACGCTCGATGTTGGGTGTATCTTAGCGTTGATGCGAGAAGGCGGAATTATTTCAACGTGCATCAACCGGGAGCTGAATAACCAGGCACGGAATGATATCAAATGTGTCCCTTGCTATGCCTCCCGCAAGGCTACTTTTCTTCCAGCGCTGGATCCTGATCATATTACCGATGGTCTCGGTATGATACTGACGCGCAAAAATTATACGGTAAAGGACATATTTGCTGAATTTGAGATAGACGATGCACGTTTGGCACCATATTTAAATACGCAGCTTGGCATGCTAACGAATGTTGTCATTGATGGGGTTGATGCTCTGACCTTTATTCGACACATCATGGATGAAAACCAAAGCCACCTGCAGAAACTCATCAGTGGTAAAAAAAGCTTGCTGCAGCGCTATATCCGTGACCTCACTCAAGGTCGGCGGTTTGCCACAATCGATTTTGGTGGTGGTGCTACCATTCAACACCAACTCGCCAAAGGATTAGATGATGAAGCCATTATTAATTTCCTGGTTTATACCACGGCCAGGGGCTATGGCAAATCAGCGGAAGTCCGATTGAATTCATTTATCCCATATGAGGCGCTGACGAAAAAAGGCATCAATCTTCTCACTCGCTCACCGGAAATATTTGAGATCATGCTCGTGGGGCGTGAACAAACCACAATCACCTACCGGGAAACAGCGGATAGTCATGTCGTTCCGGTTCTCGGAACTGGGGAATATTCGACACAACATCTGCAAAACATTGACGCCTTCGAGCAGGGCGTTGCAGCATTTCAGCTGTGGACGCAAAAACTCGGACTTTCAGCGCCCGATTTGGAAGAGCGAATTTCCTATCTGCGATTATTAGAGCGTTTAATTGAATGCCCGGAAGAGATGGAAGTGGATTGTTTAGGAGAGCTCATCCACGAGGATAATTTTGGTTCAAACAGGAATTATAAAATAGTTCAACCAGAAGGGCTTTCCCGCTTACAGCAGGAGGGTATTTCCGATGTGTACCGTAATTTTTCACGCAATGCTTCCTACGCCTTATCATGGCTTGCTTGGCCACAGGGCAGTATGACTCGGCTTGACCCTGCGTTTATGAAGGATATTTTACAGTTACAAAGCATGAGTGATAAACACGCGGATGCGGTGGATACCCTGGGAGTATTGTTGGAACATAATAATGTGCATGCCGTGAATGTGTATGGCGCCGGTGAGTTCTTCGAGTGCCTACTCCCAGTTCTGAATAAATTAAAAGTTAGCATTTCGCATTTAATTGATAAAAAAGCGCGGTTTGGTAGTTACAAAGTCGCGGGACATGAGGTTGTTAATTTATCGGATTGTCAGTTTAACGATGGTGACGTCGTACTTATTGCATCGGCTGCCTATATAGATGAGATCCGCCGCGATATATTTATATCCACAACGAGCAATAATATTAAAGTATTGTCTCTTTAAAGAGTGGCGTTGGAGCCTGGCTCGGCCATAGAGAAATTTTTATTGAAATTGAATGCCAGGAATCGCGAATATGGCTTCCCAGGTGGCGGGCAGTAATCTGGACTGCAGAATATTATAATGTGCTCGTAATGGATAATGTTTTTCACATAGGGTGACATCATGGTGCGAGAAACTCGGATAGTTGACATGGGGGACTCACCGTATTTGATTGCGGGGATGGGATCTTATGTTAGTAAATTACTGGCTTCACTACGTCTGCTGAAGAGGCCAGAGCCCTGCGCTATTATTGATACGACAGGCAACCAGTCGGGCACTGAGTTTTATCATACCGTGGTGACACTCGATGATGTGGCCGACTATTCATCATGTGACGTTATAATTGGTTCTGATGAATTCAAATATGAAATAATAGATAAATTGAAGGCTCATCACTGGCCAGAGGATAAATATTGCACTCTGAATATGAGTGACATTTTGGTGTGTGAATTTTCCGATGGTCTGCTGGATTTAGGTAAATATGAAAAATACATAATATATTATTCATTATCCAGCTATCATGAGGACTATATTGGCAGTCTATTTAACTACTTGCGAAGCAAAGGCGTTGGCGTGCTTAAACAGCATGTGTTGTCGGCTAGTTGGAGCTCGGACATCCCGTGGGACAAAGTAAACTGCGGAATTCTATGGAACGGGATCTTACCTGAATATTCGGAAGCAAAGGTAAATTTGCAGCAGCATGGAAAACCTTTTTTATTTGCGGAGTTTGGTTTCTTTCCACAGCGAAAAAATATATACCTTGATGGCCATGGGATTAATCTGGCTCGTGTGATGTCATTGCCTGAAACAGCGAGGCCTCTGGCAGAGCTTGAGTTGGGTGAGCTGAGAAAAGAGATGCTAGGTGATCGGACATGGATGCCGAGTGATTATATTTTGGTGCCATTGCAAATACAGTCTGACTCCAATGTTCATCTCTATTCATCCTATGGCAATAATATGCAGCAGTTTATTGATGATGTGATTTCAGATTTTCCAGGGGAGCGACTTGTTTTCAAGGCGCATCCGTTGGATAAAAATGCAAAAACATACAACTACCATGGTTTTGAAACCAGCAGTGAAGATTTCATCAGCCTAGCTTTGCAGGCCAAGCTGGTGTGCGGAATCAATTCGACAACCCTGTTTGAGGCGAGACTGGCTGATATACCGGTTCGTTTTTATGGGGATAGCCTCTTGACGCAAGGGGAGGACCAGCATGAGGTTTTACTGCAAATCATCTACAACCAAATGCGCGTGGATGGCTCAAATTTTGAAATAAAGTTGGCCGCGTTCCGGAAACTACTGGGTTTTTAATGTCAAAAACTGGCCAAGCAGGCTAAGTGCAATGGCAGATTATGAAGAGTCGATCAGATGAAGCAAGCAAACATTTTTTATGCCGGTTGTGGTGATGTTCGTCTGGAACTAATGGATGGCAAGTCTATCATTTGTCCAATAGTCGATGCCGGTCAGCACCTGCAGGGCTACGAATATATTGTCTGTCCTGAACAGTTGCAATATTTTACGACGATGGAGGCCGATACTCTTTTTATTCGGTTATTCGATGAATTACCGGTCAATGCGCTGCTTGAGGTCAGTGTTCTGGACCTGGATTATATATTCTATATTTGGAAATCCGCCGAATGGAATGAATCCACCTTACGTAATCCTGATTCTGATGCTCGGCGTGCATTTACTAGCATTTTTGGCGCTCAATCCGATGGCAATCCAACAGCGATGAACTATTCTCGCAGTTATATTGATTGCCATAAATCAGGATATAACAGTAAGCGACTCGACTTTTTAATGACCCGCGCTGGTTTTGTGGATATCAGTATTGATACGGATGAACGGCATATTCTGCATGCGCGGGCCAGAAAATCCATGAGTCGCTGCGAACGGCAAATAGCACCCGACATCCAGAATATTCGGCGCGATCATTTGAATCGCTATCAATTTGCCGTCAAGACTCTGCTACCTGAAGCTCCAAAATTTATACTGGACTTGGCGTGTGGCATTGGCTACGGCAGTCGTTTACTTGCCGAGTCTTTGCAGGGGAATGTGACGGCTGTTGATATTGATGCTGAAGCTGTCGCGTATGCAAAACAATATTATGCCCATCCCAATGTTGACTATGTTTGTGCTGATGCACGTGAGTTACAACTAGCACCAGAAAGTTTGGATGCGGTTGTTTCTTTCGAAACGGTTGAACATATCGATTTCGATACAATATTGTTTACCAAATTTTATAATTTATTGCGACCTGGTGGGCTTCTTATTTTTTCTACGCCGAACCAGGACGTGATGCCATTCGATAAAAGTAGATTCCCATTCCACTTGAAGCACTATCATGTCAGTGAGTTGCAGGGCCTGATGCAACAGATAGGGTTTACTATTCATAGCCTATATAACCAACAGGACATTAACTTGCCTGATATTCAAGCTGGTGCAGATGGTGCATTTATCATTGTCGTAGCTGAAAAGTCATGAGATGTTCTGATGAGTGACTTTTCATATCGTTTTAGTGTGATTATTCCCGTATTTAATCGCGTTCTAGAATTACAACGGGCGCTCGAGTCGCTGCGCCAGCAGATTTTCCAGCGATTTGAGGTTATCGTGGTGGATGATGGCTCGTCCCCTGAATATGGTGAGCGCATCCAGGCGCTGATTACTGGACTGGATGATCCGCGATTCTCAGTGATTCGCTACCAGCCGAACCGGAACGGGGCCTATGCCCGTAACTGCGGTATAGCCACGGCACGTGGAGAGTATATTTGTCTGCTGGATTCGGACGATGAGTGGTTACCGGAAAAACTGGACCGTATCGATCAGGCATTACAGGCAGAGCCGCATTGGTTGGTGGTGCATCATCCTTATCAGAATGTCGTTCGGGGTGAGCGTAGTGCGCCATTTCCAGTCGTGGCCCGTCGTGCCGATGAGAGTGTGGCGGAATATTCGTTTTGTACCAATCGTATCGGCGGTATCCAATCAAGTTGCCTGATCGTTGAGCGGGAGTTAGCGCAACGAGTACGTTTCAATGATATCTTGCGGGGGCATCAGGACTGGGATTTTGCGTTACGGCTCGGTGCACAAAGCGACTGTTTCCTGTTTCTCGATCAGGTATTGACGTTACGGCATGTGGCGGATACTACGTCTGGCATGGTATCCCGCTCCCTCGATTACTCCTACTCGTTAGCCTTTCTGCGTGATTATCAGGGCTATTTTTCACCGCGGGCGCAGGCGGGATATGCGGCGCATGTTCTACTACCTAAAAAGCTTAACGCGAGCGAGCGGTTATGGAACCGGTATGAAATGCTCGCTGCTTTGTATTATCCACGTCAGGTCGCAAGCTGGCTATACCGGTTAGGTGTATTGCATGGACGTTGTTTGCGCTTACTCATCAATTGCAAGCGTCATAATTGGAGCCGGATTGGCTTGATTGGATTTAATGATTACACCACATTTTTTATGAATCATTATGCGCGTTGGATGAGCGAGATTTTATTAATAGATCGCAACAAAAGTGGCATTTTGGCCTATCAGCGACAGATCGTTTCCATTGTCAATATCAGCCAAGAACAATGGGAAAATATGGATTGTGTCGCCACTATGACCGACCTGCATCGTCAGAGCATGTGTGAGGAAGTGCGACATTATAACCCAGATATGCCAATAGCTAATTTTTAAATACCATTTATAAAGTACGACTAAAACAAATATGCAGCGTATTGATAATAATCTGTATGGTTGCAGTTGCAGTTGCAGTTGCAGTTGCAGTTGCAGTTGCAGTTGCAGTTGCAGTTGAATGCTAATTCAATAAAAAATGGAGAGTGCGGTGTTCGAAGATCAATTTACATGTCCATTATGTGGTTTTCATGGGGCGTTTATGGTGGTTCGAGGGCGACCTCATGCGCAGTGTCCGCAATGTCTAAGCCTGGAACGCCACCGATTGCAATTTGTCATGTTAAAGAGAGTTTTTGCAGATCATTATACTAAAAAAATGACAGCATTGCATTTTTGCTCCAGAACAATGTTTGCAACCTCATATGTCGGCTATGTTTGAAAATTATCAAACAGCGGATCTGTATAAGAAAAACGTTGATCATCAAGTGGATCTGCAAAATTTGCCATTTGCCGATGAAACTTTTGACTTTGTGTTTGCTTCACATGTGCTCGAACATATTCCAGATGATCGCAAGGCGTTGTCTGAAATTCGTAGGGCTTTAAAGCCACAAGGCATGGCAATTTTGCCTGTGCCGATTGTTGTTGCTAGCACTATCGAGTACCTAGCTCCCGATCCATTGCAAGATAATCATGTTAGAGCTCCGGGGTTGGACTATTACGAACGGTATGCTGACTGTTTTTCATCGTGTCAATTTTATTCTTCAGAAGATGTGGATGCTGAATATCAGCCCTTTGTATTCATCGAAGAAAATTATCCACATCCGTTGCGAGTTGATGAACATAAAATGAAAGATATTATACCTGTTTGCTATCGATAGGAGCGGGGCAATATGGACAAATTCTTGCATGTTTTTGGTGATACACATCATCATAATGTTTCAATTATTGAGTACTTTGAAAAATTAGATGTGTCTGGTATGCAGCATGAATTTCTAGTATTCGACCGCGGGAAAAAAATTGAACTGTATGCAGGAGTATCGGCAGACATTATTTTCTTTAGCCAGAATATGGAAGTTTTTCCATGGTTGAGAACGCATCATCATGAATTTGATGAAATATTGTTTCATGGGTTATTTAATCACGTCATTTGGGAACTTTTCCTTGAAGATGAAGCCTTTTGCAAAAAATCAAACTGGCTGATGTTTGGTGGTGATTTGCTTATGAATCTTTATTTCAAAGAGAATGATTCGCTCTACATTAAAACGACTGAAATCCGGAAGAAATGCGTGAAAAAAATGCATTCTATATTCTCAAATATCAGTTCTGATACAGATGAGAGCATATGCATTAGTCACTATGGCAGACCAAATGTCTGTCTTAAATATGCTTATTATGACAACTACGATGTTGAGCGGCAGCCATTGCCGGAAGAACTCTCTATATTTTTACAGACAGGGCATGTGGTTGTTATCGGGAATTCTGCAGATGTGACAAACCGGCATAAGGAATTGATCACTGCAGTACATGAAAAATGGCCTGAGAGTAAAGTACTCTGCCCGCTGACATACTCAGGAAATCAGCAATATATCGACGAGGTTGTCACACATGCCCGCACCTTGTTAGGTGACAAGTTTTATCCTTTGCTGGAGATGTTGCCAAAGGAGGCCTATTTTTATGCGTTGAGTCTATGCCAGGTACTTTTATTGGGGCATCAAAGACAACAGGCGGGTCATCACTGGCTGTTCTGGCTAAAAAGTGGCAAACCATTATTCGGAGTCTGCTCTGCCCCTATCCCAGCAAATCTCATCACCTTGGGGGCGAAGATCATTGATATCACGGAAATCCCAGATGAAATTACATTAGCAAATCTCGAAACTGAGTTCGCGAAAAATTATTATGTATTTGAGCGTAACTTTAGCAAGCAGCATATAGATTTATTGTGGCAACGTAATTTTGCAACATTGCATGCGACGCGATAGAGTAAAAACGGCGCAGCGCAATAATCGAGCAAGGATGTTAAAAAATGAGCAAAAACATACCGGTCACTCAGCCCTTTTTACCGCCACTAAGCGAATTTATTCCGGCGCTGGAACAAATTTGGGAAAATAAATGGTTAACGAATAATGGACCATTTCATCAAGAGTTTGAGCAAGCCCTTTGCGATTACTTGGGCGTGGAGCATATTTCACTGTTTGCAAATGGAACATTAGCCTTAGTCACGGCATTGCAGGCTTTGCGGGTAACTGGTGAAGTCATTACTACACCTTATTCGTTTGTCGCTACCAGCCATGCATTAATTTGGAATGATTTGACACCGGTATTTGTAGATATTCAACCGGGCTCTTTCAATATGGATCCAGGAAAAATTGAGGCAGCCATTACTCCGCGTACGACCGCTATCATGCCTGTGCATTGTTACTCAGAACCATGTGCTATGTATGAAATTCAACGCATAGCTGATAATTATGGTCTCAGCGTGATCTATGATGCAGCACATGCGTTCGGTATAAAGTATCAGGGGCAAAGTATATTGCAGCATGGTGATATGTCGGTTTTAAGCTTTCACGCGACAAAAGTGTTTAATACTTTTGAGGGGGGAGCAATTGTGTCGCGTTCGAAAAAAATAAAGCAACGGGTCGATTATCTTAAAAATTTTGGTTTTGCCGATGAGGTCACCATCGTTGCGCCAGGTATTAACGGTAAAATGAGTGAGTTCAATGCCGCATTAGGTTTGTTACAACTCAAGTATATTGATAAAGCCATCGCTCTACGTGCAAAAATCGATGACATCTATCGCACTGAATTGGCCACAGTTTCTGGTGTTTCTATTCCTGCGCTGTCAACTGAGACGCACCATAATTACTCTTACTTTCCTGTCTTAATTGAAGCGGAGTATCCACTCTCTCGTGATCAGTTATATCAAAAATTACGGGAACATGGCATTTTGGCCAGACGCTATTTTTATCCACTGATAAGTAATATGCCAATGTATCGGGGTTTTTCATCTGCGCTGCCGGATAATTTGCCACAGGCTAATTTTGTTGCTGACAGAATTATGTGTTTGCCAATTCATCCCGATCTTGAAAAATCCGATCAAGAACGGATCATTGATATTATTCGGGGGAAGATATGAAGCGTATTCACGCAGTCTACGGTGCAGGGGGCTATGGCCGCGAAGTAATGCCTTTACTGCGATCCCGAGTTGACGAGCATACTTCTGTAATGTTTGTCGTTGATGATGTAGCATCAAGTGTAATCCTCAACGGCCACTCCGTTATTTCTTATACCGATTTTTGTCAGTTGGATGCCGATGAAAAATATTTCACAGTAGCGATAGCCGACAGTGCTGTTCGGCAGCGAATTTATAACCGATGTATTGAGGACGGTATGCTCCCCTATTCATTGTTAGCCAACAATGTGGTCATGATGGATGATGTCTCTATAGGCGCAGGTGCGATACTAAGTCCATTTTGTTGTTTGACATCTAATATCCATATCGGTGTTTGTTTTCATGCAAATATATATTCCTATATTGGGCATGATTGTCGAATAGGTGATTTTGTGACGTTGGCTCCTGGCGTTAAATGTAATGGTAATGTCGTGATTGAAGACCATGCTTATATTGGTGCCGGAGCCATTATAAAACCGGGCTCGCCTGAACATCCGACAGTTATTGGTCGTGGTGCAAAAATAGGGATGGGAGCGGTAGTTATTCAATCCGTGGCCGAAGGGACTGAAGTGTTCGGCAACCCAGCCAGGGTCTTCGCTATTAATAAGCAATAGTATGTGATTCCCGGAGGCGGTATGTCGGCTTGTGAAATATGTGGCGGTAAAGTTGTTTTTTACTTTAAAAAAAACTATGGTTCATCTCCATATTCAATACTGATGCGCGACTGGGGTGATATAGAATACTTTCGCTGTGAAAATTGCGGTTTTGTTCTTTCACTTAGTCATAAACAGGCATCTCATTCTGCGTGGGAAAAGCTGAATCATGATTATCATCATTTTATCGAAAAGTGTGATGGGTCATTTAGCATTCCGAATCAGCCTCCTTATGCCATGCAAGCAATGATGTTGCAACTGCTCGCTGTGAATGAAGTTATCAGTCTTGATAATAGTCTTGATTATGCCGGAGGATATGGACGTCTTAGCCATCTGTTAAACAAGTACTATCATGTTCGACTACCGGTCTATGATCCATTTGTTACATCGGATGATGACCGAATTTTTTATTTCAATGACATTCAGGGGATGACATTTGATACTGTTTTTAACTCTGCGATGTTTGAACACATACGCAGTCGTGAAGAGCTGGAACAAATCAATGCATTGATTAATCCTGATGGTGCTTTACTCATACATACAGTCGTCGCTGAGACTGTACCAAAAAATCCTGACTGGTTTTATCTTGAACCCCCGGTGCATTCTGCATTTCATACCAATAAGAGCATGGGTATTTTAATGGAAGATTGGGGCTTTAATGCATCCATTTACGCGCCATTAAGCAAGACCTGGTGTCTGCTACGGCATCATGATGAAACAATTGCACAGCGGATAAATTTGATTAATCATGAGTTGCAATCGGATTTCTTGATCTATAAGGGTGGCTTCGTCGACTACTGGAAATAAAGTATTCGACACTATTTATATAAAAAGGTGCTAGTTGTTTTTTTCGATCGCGAAAATCAAGCTTTCAGATATATCCATGGTCAAATATCGAATCCGATAGTTATCTGTGACACAGAATTCATGCACCGCTTCAATAACCCCATAACGGAATTGTGAGGTCCAATTTCCCTGCATATAGTCATGACCGGCAATGATGCCGTTGGGTTTTATTTTATCGGCATACCCGCGTAATTCATCTCGTGTCAGTTCATAGCTATGGGTGGTGTCGATATAGATCCAGTCAAAGTAATCATCAGGAAATTGTTGGAGTGTATCGAGTGACGTCTGGCGGTGAATTGAGACGATTGGTCGTGCTGGGCCTTGATTGGCAGAAAACTGTGCTTTGACTTTTGAATAAAGCATTTCGCCGTAACGCTCCGAGCCCCAGACATCAACCAAGTGCAGCTCAGCGGGTTGGCAAATATTAAATATCTGCTGACTAAAATCCCCGGCTCGATGCCATAACTGGCCAGCGTCTGGTTGATCTCGCTGACAAAAGAGCTGGCGATCAGGATTTTTTCGAATTGAATTCCCGCAAGCTGACTGGGGTGATAGACCGGCTTGTTCATCCAGTGCGAGTCCTGTTTGGCCGGGTCACTGTCAACAAAGCCCAGCAGCGTATAGTTCAATGCCAAGGCCGGTAAGAAATGCAGCGCTTGAGGTTCCGTAGATCAGAATGTGCATAAGGCGCTCCGGGGGGAGAGATCAGATCGTCGACAACAAATGGGTGTGAATGAGGTCTTGCTGGGCAGAGCTCAAGCCCGGAAATAGCGGCAGCGTGATAGCGCCGGCGTAGAACTGTTCGGCCTGTGGCAGGGAGGTTTGCTGCTCGCGTTGATACCAGGGCTGCTGGTAGATCGGCATGTAGTGCACGTTGGCACCTATGCCTTGGGCACGCAGTTGCTGAAATAGGGCCTGGCGTTGCTCCGGGGCCACATGGTGCACATACAGGTGAAAGGCACTGCGGCGTTCTGGGCTGAAATAGCGTGGGATTAGCCTCGGGGCTAGAGCCTCGAAGTAGCGTCGGGCCAGTTCACCGCGTGTGAGGATCCAGCTTTCCAGATGGGTCATCTGGCTCAACCCCAGGGCGGCCTGGATATCGGTCATACGGTAGTTGAAGCCGAGCAGCTGCTGCTCGTAGTACCAGGGGCCGTGCGGCTCGTTAATAAAATCCTCTACTTCGCGGGTGATGCCGTGGCTGCGTAGTAGACGCATGGTTTTGGCCAGCGAGGGGTCATTGGTCATCGCCATTCCGCCTTCACCGGTGGTGATGATCTTCACCGGATGGAAACTGCAGACGGTGATGTCGCTGTAGCGGCTGTTGCCGGTTGGCTCATCCTGATAGCGGGCGCCGAGGGCGTGACAGGCATCTTCGATGATGCGGAAGTCATACTCTTGCCCCAGGCGATGGAGCTCTTTCATATCGCAGGGAAGGCCGGCAAAGTGCACCGGGATTACTACCTTGGGTAGTTTTCCTTCCGCCTTGGCGGCAATCAGCTTCCTCTCCAGCTCCATGGTACACATGTTGCCGGTATCCGGCTCAATATCGACAAAATCGACTTGTGCGCCGCAATAGAGAGCACAGTTGGCGGATGCAACAAAGCTGATAGGAGAAGTCCAGACCCAGTCGCCGGGGCCGACTCCCAGTGCCAGGCTGGCGATATGCAGTGCCGCTGTACCTGAATTGACCGCCACTCCAAATTGCGCATCACAATAATCAGCAACCGCTTGTTCAAAATGAGGGACGACCGGTCCCTGCGTCAGAAAATCAGATTTGAGTACTTCCACAACAGCATCGATATCTGCCTGACTGATGGATTGACGGCCATAAGGGATCATTCTACAGCCCCTTTTTGATTCATTTTCTGAAGCTGCTCGATGGTGAAAAAGTCAGGGTTGCTCCGGGAGTTGTATTCAAACCCTTGCCCTACCATTTTTCCTTTTTCGCCCGCAGCCGTCTTGGAAAAGTCGTTATTGCGATTATTGAAGTTGATGGTTGGGCCAATCACGAAGAAGTCATCAAATTCAAAGGTGTGATAAGAGTCATCGGCAGGGCACATTACTTCGTGCAACTTTTCCCCGGGACGAATGCCGATGATCTTGTGCGGCAACTGAGGCGCCATGGCGCTGGCTAGATCTGTGATACGCACCGATGGTAATTTGGGAACGAAAATCTCCCCCCCTTTCATCCTGCCGAAATTGTCCAGCACGAAATCGACCCCTTGCTGCAAGGTGATCCAGAAGCGAGTCATCTCTTCATGGGTGATGGGCAAAGCATCTGCACCTTGGTCAATCAGCTTTTGGAAGAAGGGAACGACCGAGCCGCGCGATCCCACCACGTTGCCGTAGCGCACCACCGCAAAACGGGTCGGATCTTGGCCTGCGATGTTGTTGGCGGCGACGAACAGCTTGTCGGAAGCCAGCTTGGTGGCGCCGTACAGGTTGATGGGGTTGGCGGCCTTGTCGGTAGAGAGGGCGATCACCTTCTTGACCTGATTGAGCAGGGCGGCTTGGATGACGTTCTCGGCCCCATGAATGTTGGTCTTGATGCACTCCATGGGGTTGTATTCGGCGGCGGGCACCTGCTTGAGAGCGGCCGCATGCACGACGTAATCGACGCCGCGCATTGCCATGGTCAGCCGGTTCGCATCCCGAACATCGCCGATGAAGTAGCGCATGCAGGGAGCGTTGAACTCCTGCTGCATTTCGAATTGCTTGAGCTCGTCGCGCGAGTAAACGATCAGGCGACGGGGCTCATAACGCTCCAGTATGGTCTTGATAAAGAGCTTGCCGAAAGAGCCTGTGCCACCGGTGATCAGGATCGTTTTCTCATTGAACATAGTGAGCATCTCATTAAAAACATTGATGAATCATATACTAACAAATCAGATTCTAGAGTCTTGCAAGAAGAATGTGATCGGCCGAGAAAATGCTGGTTTTACAGATATCGACTCTTGCGGCGAGAAACTTGAACCCTATCTGCCGTCTTGAACGTGATTGGTCTGCCTATCAGCTCGTTTTCCCGTATGTGCAACCTCGATGGCCTCACACAGCTGCTCCACCGCATTGAGGGCCCGCGGGGTGAAGCGGTGCAGCT
>RCUI01000150.1_pt1 | contig 25959 bp, 18 predicted proteins | sample 2166121 | NCBI WGS metagenome assembly RCUI01 (sample SAMN09932700, study PRJNA488358) | compost metagenome | feature: garden; material: soil; isolation source: compost soil in succinic acid-enriched culture | place: Germany: Experimental Botanical Garden Goettingen | collected 2016-01-27
AAAAAGCCCTGCAACAGGAAGGCATGACCACCCAGAGCTTCGACAGCGCCGACGGCGTCATGAGCCGCCTGGCACGCCAGCAGCCGGACGTGATCATCTCCGACATCCGCATGCCCGGGGCCAGTGGCCTGGACCTGTTGGCGCAGATCCGCGAGCAGCACCCGCGCCTGCCGGTGATCATCATGACCGCACATTCGGACCTCGACAGCGCAGTGGCCTCCTACCAGGGTGGAGCGTTCGAGTACCTGCCAAAACCGTTCGACGTCGATGAAGCGGTATCGCTGGTCAAGCGCGCCAACCAGCACGCCCAGGAACAGCAAGGCCTGGACGTTGCCCCCACCTTGACCCGCACCCCGGAAATCATCGGCGAAGCGCCGGCGATGCAGGAGGTGTTCCGCGCAATCGGTCGCCTGAGCCACTCCAACATCACCGTGTTGATCAATGGCGAATCGGGCACCGGCAAAGAGCTCGTCGCCCACGCCCTGCACCGCCATAGCCCACGCGCAGCCTCCCCGTTCATTGCCCTGAACATGGCCGCCATTCCCAAGGACCTGATGGAGTCCGAGCTGTTCGGTCACGAAAAAGGGGCCTTCACCGGCGCAGCCAACCTGCGTCGCGGCCGCTTCGAGCAGGCCGATGGCGGCACGCTGTTCCTCGACGAGATCGGCGACATGCCGGCCGACACCCAGACACGCCTGCTGCGGGTACTGGCCGACGGCGAGTTCTATCGGGTCGGTGGTCATGTACCCGTGAAAGTCGATGTACGCATCATCGCCGCCACCCACCAGAACCTGGAAACCCTGGTACAGGCCGGAAAGTTTCGTGAAGACCTGTTCCACCGTCTGAACGTGATCCGCATCCATATTCCACGCCTGGCCGACCGTCGCGAAGACATCCCGACCCTGGCTCGTCACTTCCTTGGCCGGGCGGCCCAGGAGCTGGCGGTAGAGCCCAAGCTGCTCAAGGCCGAGACCGAAGAGTACATGCGCAACCTGCCCTGGCCCGGCAACGTACGCCAGCTGGAGAACACCTGCCGCTGGATCACCGTAATGGCCTCGGGCCGGGAAGTGCATGTCGGCGACCTGCCGCCGGAGCTGCTCAACCTGCCTCAAGACGCCGCCCCGGTCACCAACTGGGAGCAAGCCCTGCGCCAGTGGGCTGACCAGGCGCTGTCACGCGGCCAGTCGAGCCTGCTCGACAGCGCGGTGCCGAGCTTCGAGCGAATCATGATCGAGACCGCCCTCAAGCACACCGCCGGGCGTCGTCGCGATGCGGCCGTGCTATTGGGCTGGGGACGCAACACCCTGACGCGCAAGATCAAGGAGTTGGGGATGAAGGTCGATGGCAGTGACGAGGACGGCGACGACGAGGGTTAAAAGCGATCGCGGGACAAGCCCGCTCCTGCCGCAGGAGCAGGCTTGCCCCGCGAAAACTGCACCGAACCTGTGCCCCACGCACCGCGCTAAGGCACAGAATCCCTTTCAGATAACGCGAAACCCCGCCAAACCCACCATTTTGCGCACTGCAACAAAACTGGCACACACCCTGCATTAGTATGAGTACTCCAGTTTTGGGGACCTTGGTACAGGCAGGCCGGGGATTCCCCTCTTTTATTCGCGCAGTCGCACCTGCACCCGCCAGCGCCCATCGTCCTCTGCACCGGCCCAATCGCCGTGCAGGGGACGGGCCGCCACCAGGGTCACCAGCAACCCGCCATCACTCTTCTGAACCCGCCAGCTGACAGGCTTGCCCTGCAGCAGCAACTGGCCACGCGCCGCCTTGCCCTGGGCATCGAACAGCAGCGCCAGGGTGCCTTCGACTTCTTCGCCGTGCAGCTTGGGTTCCTCGTTGAACCACAGGTCCAGCCCACCTTCGACCACCTGCACCTGCTCCAGCAGCCGAGGTTCAGGTGTGGTCAGGCGACCGATCATCAAGCCCACCAGCATGCCCAGAATGGCCAGGGAAAACAGCACCCGTGGCCAGAGCTGCGAACGCGGGTCCGGTTCAGGAGTAGAATGCTCGCCATCTTTATATTCGGAGCCGTGCATGTTTCACGTCATCCTCTTTCAACCAGAGATTCCGCCGAATACCGGCAACATTATCAGGCTGTGCGCCAACAGCGGCTGCCACCTGCACCTGATCGAGCCCATCGGTTTCGAGCTGGACGACAAGCGCCTGCGTCGCGCCGGGCTGGATTACCACGAGTATGCTCCGCTCAAGCGCCACCCCGACCTTGCCAGTTGCCTGGAAAGCCTTGGCCAGCCACGCCTGTTCGCCTTCACCACGAAGGCTTCGCACCCTTACCACGAAGTGGCGTTCCATCCGGGTGATGCTTTCTTGTTCGGACCGGAAAGCCGTGGCCTGCCTGCCGAAGTGCTGGACAGCCTGCCTGCCGAACAGCGCCTGCGCCTGCCGATGCGCGAGGGCTGCCGTAGCTTGAACCTGTCCAATACGGTGGCGGTGACGGTGTATGAAGCGTGGCGACAGCAAGGCTTTGCCTGAGTCGCCCCGCGATAAAAAAAGCGCCCATCAGGGCGCTTTTTCAATACGTCGCAAGGCTTACTGCAGCGAAGGCGCTTCGCCTGCTTCCTGCATGCGTTGCATTTCCTGGGCGTACAGGGCGTCGAAGTTGACCGGCGACAGCATCAGCGCCGGGAACGAGCCACGGGTCACCAGGCTGTCCAGTGCTTCACGCGCGTACGGGAACAGGATGTTCGGGCAGAACGCACCCAGGGTGTGGCTCATCGAAGCCGCGTCCAGGTTCTTGATCAGGAAGATACCGGCTTGCTGCACTTCAGCAATGAACGCCACTTCGTCGCCGTTCTTCACGGTCACCGACAAGGTCAGCACGACCTCGTGGAAGTCGCCTTCCAGGCCTTTCTGCTTGGTGTTCAGGTCCAGTGCGACGCTCGGCTCCCACTGCTGACGGAAGATGGCCGGGCTTTTCGGCGCCTCGAACGACAGGTCACGCACGTAGATGCGCTGCATGGAGAACTGTGGAGAGTTGTCTTCAGCTGCGGCGGCGGCATCGTTGTTCTGTTGATCAGTCATGACAGATCCTTCTTTCCAGGTTCTTTATAGGGGTTCTGCTTCAAGCCTTGAGCAGGGCGTCGAGCTTGCCGGCGCGCTCAAGGGCATACAGGTCGTCGCAACCGCCGACGTGGGTACTGCCGATCCAGATCTGCGGCACCGAAGTGCGGCCGGCCTTCTGGCTCATCTCGGCGCGCACCTGCGGCTTGCCATCGACCTTGATCTCTTTGAAATCCACACCTTTGCTCTCGAGCAGGTACTTGGCCCGCGAGCAGTAGGGGCAGTAATCGCTGGAGTAGACGATGACGTCGCTCATATCACTTCACCAACGGCAGGTTGTCGGCCTTCCAGCTCGACACGCCGCCCGACAGCTTGGCGGCGGTGAAGCCAGCCTTGAGCAGTTCGCGGGCAGTGGTGCCGGCGTGCTGGCCCATGGCATCGACCACGATCAGGGTCTTGGCCTTGTGCTTTTCCAGCTCGCCCATGCGGGCAGCGAACTTGTCCTGTGGAATGTTCAGGGCGCCAACGATGTGGCCCGCCGAATAGTCCTTGGTCGAACGGATGTCGATCACCAGGCCTTTGTCGGCGTTGACCAGTGCAGTCAGTTCGCCGGTGCTCAGGCTGCGGCCGCCCTTGCGTGCTTCGTGGATGATCAGCAGCACCAACAGAACGATGAAAATACCGACCAGCAAATAGTGTTTTGTTGCGAATTCAATCAGGTGAGCAACCATCGGAAGGTGATCCAGGCCATTAAAAATGTTGGCCAGTATACACAGCACCCAAGGTCGGCCAAAGCCCGCCCGACCGGCTCGTTGGCAGTAAATCCCGCCAAGCGGCTACAGTCCGTCGGCCAATGCCCGGCGCCAAACAAGGTTAATTCGTCATTCATGACCAATTTGCCCTAAAATGCGTGTCTTTATCATCTGAACAACCGTGAGTGGGATTGATGACGAGCACGCCAAAACCCTTGGTCCTGATCATCCTGGATGGTTTCGGTCACAGCGAAAGCCCTGACTACAACGCCATCTATTCGGCCAACACGCCAGTCTACGATCGCCTGCGCGCCACCCAGCCGCACGGCTTGATCTCCGGCTCCGGCATGGACGTCGGCCTGCCTGACGGGCAAATGGGCAACTCCGAGGTCGGCCACATGAACCTCGGCGCCGGCCGCGTGGTGTACCAGGACTTCACCCGGGTGACCAAGGCCATCAAGGACGGCGAGTTCTTCGAGAACGCCGTGCTCTGCGGCGCGGTCGACAAGGCGGTGGGCGCCGGCAAGGCCGTGCACATCCTCGGCCTGCTCTCCGATGGCGGCGTGCACAGCCACCAGGATCATCTGATCGCCATGGCCGAACTGGCCGCACAGCGTGGCGCCGAGAAAATCTACCTGCACGCCTTCCTCGACGGCCGCGACACCCCGCCAAAAAGCGCGCAATCCTCGATCGAGCTGCTCGACGCCACCTTCGCCAAGCTGGGCAAGGGCCGCATCGCCAGCCTCATCGGCCGCTACTACGCCATGGACCGCGACAACCGCTGGGACCGCGTATCCACCGCCTACAACCTGATCGTCGACAGCACCGCTGAATACACCGCCGACACCGCCGTAGCTGGCCTCGAAGCGGCCTATGCCCGCAGCGAAAGCGACGAATTCGTCAAAGCCACACGCATCGGGGACGCGGTAAAAGTCGAAGACGGCGACGCGGTGATCTTCATGAACTTCCGCGCCGACCGTGCCCGCGAGCTGTCGCGCGTGTTCGTCGAAGCCGACTTCAATGAGTTCCCGCGCACACGCCTGCCCAAGCTTGCCGCCTACATCGGCCTGACCCAGTACTCGGCCAAGATTCCGGCCCCGGCCGCGTTCGCCCCGGGTAGCCTGAACAACGTACTCGGCGAATACCTGGCCAAGAACGGCAAGACCCAGCTGCGCATCGCCGAAACCGAGAAGTACGCCCACGTGACGTTCTTCTTCTCCGGTGGCCGCGAAGAGCCGTTCGAAGGCGAAGAGCGCATCCTGATCCCATCGCCGAAGGTCGCTACCTACGACCTGCAGCCCGAAATGAGCGCGCCGGAAGTCACTGACCGCATCGTCGAGGCCATCGAACAGCAGCGCTACGACGTGATCGTGGTCAACTACGCCAACGGCGACATGGTCGGCCACAGCGGCGTGTTCGAAGCCGCGGTCAAGGCTGTCGAAGCCCTGGACCTGTGCGTTGGGCGCATCGTCGAGGCCCTCGACCAAGTGGGCGGCGAAGCGCTGATCACCGCCGACCACGGCAACGTCGAGCAGATGGAAGACGAATGCACCGGCCAGGCGCACACCGCGCACACCACTGAGCCAGTACCGTTCATCTATGTCGGCAAGCGTGACCTGAAGGTGCGCGAAGGCGGCGTACTGGCCGACGTGGCACCGACCATGCTCAAACTGCTGGGCCTGGAAAAACCTGCAGAAATGACAGGCACGTCGATTTTGATCGACGGCTGAAGCGGTAAGCAGCACGCTTCGAGCGGCAAGAAACAGCGGGCGAGCGCTCGCTTTTCTTGCCGCTTCTGGTTTGCCGCTTGGCGCTAAAGCCGTTTTTTTTGCAGCCTGTGGCGGGCATACTAGGCCCGTCTCCATCCCTGGTGCCGCCCACTCCATGTTTCGCGCCCTGATCGTACTAGCCCTGTCTTGCCTGCTCAGCCCGGCGTTTGCCGACGAGCGCGCGCAAACCCAGCAGCAACTGGACGCCACGCGCCAGGACATTGCCGAGCTGAAAAAAATGCTCGGCAAGTTGCAGCAGGAAAAATCCGGTGTGCAGAAAGACCTGCGCAGCACAGAAACCGACATCGGCAAGCTGGAAAAGCAGGTGGAGGCCCTGCAACAGGAACTAAAAAAGACCGAGGGCGAGCTGGAGCGCCTTGATCACGAGAAAAAAAAACTCCAGAGCGCCCGCGTTGAACAACAACGCCTGATTGCCATCCAGGCCCGTTCGGCCTACCAGAACGGTCGCGAGGAATACCTCAAGCTGCTGCTCAACCAGCAGAATCCGGAAAAATTCGCCCGCACCCTGACCTATTACGACTACCTGAGCCAGGCACGCCTGGAGCAGTTGCGCAACTTCAACGAAACCCTGCGCCAGCTCGCCAATGTCGAACAGGACATCAGCCTGCAACAGGCCCAGTTGCTGGCCCAGCAAGGCAACCTCGATGCCCAGCGCCAGGAGCTGGAAAAGGTTCGCGCCGAACGCCAGCAGGTGCTGGCCAAGCTCAATAACGATGTAAAAGCGCGCGACCAGAAGCTGCAGGCCCGCGAGCAGGACCAGGCCGATCTGACCAAGGTCCTCAAGACCATCGAAGAAACCCTCGCCCGCCAGGCTCGCGAAGCGGAAGAAGCTCGCCAGAAGGCGCTGCTGGCTGCGCAGGAAGCGGAAAAACAACGCCAGCGCGAAGCCCTGGCAGCCAACAGCGATGCCCCGAAAAAGCCCAAGCCGCTGCCTGGCCCGCTGGTTTCCAGCAACGGCGAGACCTTCGGCGGCGCTTTTTCTTCGGCGCGGGGAAAACTTCCATGGCCGGTCAATGGTCGATTGCTCGCGCGCTTTGGTGAAACCCGCGGCGACGATTCGCGAGCCAAGTGGGACGGCGTGATGATCAGTGCCTCCCCCGGCAGCCAGGTGCGTGCCGTGCATGGTGGCCGGGTGGTGTTTGCCGACTGGTTGCGCGGCGCTGGACTTCTGGTCATTCTCGACCATGGTAATGGTTACCTGAGCCTGTACGGCCATAACCAGAGCCTGCTCAAGAGCGCCGGCGATGTGGTCAAGGCCGGTGAGGCCATCTCCACCGTCGGCAACAGCGGCGGCCAGGACAGCTCGGGGCTGTACTTCGCCATCCGCCAGCAGGGCCGCCCCAGCGACCCCGCACAATGGTGCCGTGCCCAGGGATAGGTACCACCAACCCCCTATTTAGCGGCGTAGCGCACTATCGGGCTACGCCGAAGCTCCCTACGGAGCGCTACCAGGATCAGGAGTTCGTTCGACATGCTGTATTCGCCTCGCCTCACCTCGCTGGCCCTGACCATCGCCATGGCCCTTGGCGCGTCCCTGGCCCAGGCGGCCGAGCCCGCCAAGCCTGCCTCGGTACCGGCTACGGCGGCTACGGCCAAGGCGCCGCTGCCGCTGGACGAACTGCGCACCTTTGCCGAGGTCATGGACCGGATCAAGGCAGCCTATGTCGAACCTGTGGATGACAAGACCCTGCTGGAAAACGCCATCAAGGGCATGCTCAGCAACCTCGACCCGCACTCGGCCTACCTGGGCCCGGAAGACTTCCAGGAGCTGCAGGAAAGCACCAGCGGCGAGTTCGGCGGCCTGGGCATCGAAGTCGGCATGGAAGATGGCTTCGTCAAGGTGGTCTCCCCCATCGACGACACCCCGGCATCCCGTGCCGGTATCGAGGCCGGCGACCTGATCGTCAAGATCAATGGCCACCCGACCCGCGGCCAGACCATGACCGAGGCTGTCGACCAGATGCGCGGCAAGGTTGGCGAGAAAATCACCCTGACCCTGGTTCGCGACGGCGGTAATCCGTTCGACGTGACCCTTGCCCGTGCAGTCATCCAGGTCAAGAGCGTCAAGAGCCAGCTGCTCGAAGACGGCTACGGCTACATCCGCATCACCCAGTTCCAGGTCAAGACCGGCGAAGAAGTCGGCAAGGCCCTGGCCAAGCTGCGCAAGGACAACGGCAAGAAGCTGCGCGGCCTGGTACTGGACCTGCGCAACAACCCCGGTGGCGTCCTGCAGTCGGCGGTGGAAGTGGCCGACCACTTCCTGACCAAGGGCCTGATCGTCTACACCAAGGGCCGCATCGCCAACTCCGAGCTGCGCTTCTCGGCCGACCCGGCCGACGCCAGCGAGGCGGTGCCATTGGTGGTATTGATCAACGGCGGCAGCGCTTCGGCCTCGGAAATTGTCGCCGGCGCCCTGCAGGATCAGAAACGCGGCGTAGTGATGGGTACCGACAGCTTCGGCAAAGGGTCGGTGCAAACCGTACTGCCGCTGAACAACGACCGCGCCTTGAAGATCACCACCGCGCTCTACTACACCCCCAACGGTCGCTCGATCCAGGCCCAGGGCATTGTTCCGGACATCGAGGTGCGTCGCGCCAAGATCACCGCCGAGCAAGACACCGAAAACTTCAAGGAAGCCGACCTGCAGGGCCACCTGGGCAACGGCAACGGCGGCGCCGACCGTCCGTCCGGCAAGGCGGCCAGCAGCAAGGCTCGCCCACAGGATGATGACTTCCAGCTCAGCCAGGCCTTGAGCCTGCTCAAGGGCTTGAGCATCACCCAGGGTAAATAAGGCCAGTCGATGCGTTGCCTGCTGTTCACCCTGCTGTACCTGTTGAGCGGTGCCGCCCTGGCGGCATCGGCTCAACCGGCCAAAGCCTACCTCAGCCTGATCATCGACGACCTCGGTCAGAACCCGGCCCGTGATTCCCGCACCCTGGCGCTACCCGGGCCAGTAACCCTGGCGATCATGCCCGACACCCCCCACGCCAGCGATTTTGCCCGCGAGGCCCATCGCGCCGGCAAGACGGTGATCCTGCACATGCCCATGGACCCTGCCACCGGCCCCTACGCCTGGCATCCCGGCACACCGCTGCCGGAGCTTGAGCGCCGACTCGATGCCGCCCTGGCCAAGGTGCCCTACGCCGCAGGCATCAATAACCACATGGGCAGCCGTATGACCGCCGAGGCCGGCCCTATGGCCTGGCTGATGAGCGAGCTGCAACGGCGTGACCTGTTTTTTGTCGACAGCCGCACCAGCGCTGCCACGGTCGCGGCCCGATCGGCGCAGAACGCCAGCCTGGCCAGCGTCTCTAGGGATGTGTTCCTCGATGATGTGCGCACCACAGAGGCCATCGCCGGGCAGCTGCAACAGGGCATTGCCCTGGCGCGCAAACAAGGTTCGGCGGTGCTGATCGGCCACCCATACCCACAAACGCTGGAAGTACTGGAACGCGAGCTGCCCAGGCTCAAGGCCCAAGGCATCGAATGGATCGAGATTCGCCAGATGATCGCCGAGCGCAGCAACCGGGCCATGACAGGCCACGGCCGCAACGGCATCTACAAGTAGTGGGCGAACACCGTCTCGACAAAGCCGTCGCTGCGCATCTGCTCAAGGGCTTGCTGGAGCTTGCGCACCACCTCATCGGGCACCTGCTTGTTCAGCGCCAGGTACAGCTCGGCGCCGTTGAAACGCAGCACGGTCTTCAGCTTGCTGACACCCACCTGCCGTGCCAAGTAGCGTCCGGCCGGATCACCACTGGCCCACAGGTCAATCTCGCCCTTGATCAGCTTTTGCGCATTGTCGCGGTCTCGCAGCGCCAACACCGGCTTTAGCCCTTTATTGGTGAGGAAGTTGCCGATGGCATCGCCCTTATAGGCACCAATGCGATAGCGCCGGGCGTCCTCCAGGCTGTCGAGCCTGATGTCGCTGTCTTCTGGCGCCAGCAGGATCCAGTCATCCGGGCCGATCGGCCCCACCCACTTGAACAGCGCCTCACGTTCGGGCTGGCGGGCCATGACGAAAATCCCATGGCCGGGCGTGGTCAGCACCTGCTGGTAGATACGCTGCCAGGGGAAGCGCAGTGTCAGGGTGTAAGGCACCCCGGCGCGCTTGAACATCTCGCGCACGATGTCGGTGGCGATACCGTTGATGCCCTCGTCGCGGGCAAAGCTCTTGCCGTTGATTGACATGTTGTAGGGCGGGAAGTTTTCGGTCAGCAGCACCATGGGGTCGTCCGCGCGGGCAACGTGGGCGAACGACAGGCAACTGCACAGCAACAGAACAAGACGCTTGAACATGATGGCACCGGGCTCCTTGGCAACGCCAAGAGTGCCGGTCCCCTGTGTGACTGTCCAGCCTGGTACCGCGCACAAACCAAAAGGGCCCTGTTCCTTGGAACAGGGCCCTCTGCCGTCAATCAGCCTTTATCAGCTGTAGACACGCCCCAGCAACTGGCGGTGGCTTTCGAACTGATCCAGCACATCACGGGTGATCTGCTCGGGTGTGAAGCCCATCAGGTCGTATTCCTGGCTGCCGTTGTGCAGGTACACCTCGGCGCGATAGAAGCGCTGGCGTACCTCGCTCTCGCCTTCGACCGGCGCCTCGCTTGGCGCGGCCAGGTAGCCGTCGAGGCTGACTTCATAGACGAAAGGGTTGCCCTCATCCATTTCGATGCGCAGGCCCATGGCCGAACGCGACTGGCCGACCCGGGTCTGGACCTGGAAGCCCAGCACTTGCAACTGTGCTGCAGCTTCCTTCAAGGCCGGGCTGACGCGCTTGTCCATGAAGCGCTGCACCACCGCCTGGGTCGGTTGCAGATCCAGCTGGCTCAGGCGCTCGCTGAAGCCACGGCGACCACGGGCGGCCAGTTCAGCCTGCTCCTGCTCGACCTGGCTGTCCTGTTTCATGGCCTTGTACAGGCCGAACATGAACAGCACCAGCACCACCGAGAACGGTAGGCCGGCCAGCACCACCATGGTCTGCATGGCCTCGAAGTTACCGGCAAACAGCAGGCCGATGGTCACCAGCGTGATGATGGCCGACCAGAGGATACGCAGCCAGTGCGGTGCGTCTTCGTCGACGTTACCGCCTTTGCACGACAGGTTGGCCATCATCACCGCGCCGGAGTCGGCCGGGGTCAGGAACAGCACGAAGCCGACGAACACCGCTACACCCACGACGATCTTGGCTGCCGGGAAGTGCTCGAGCAGCTGGTAGATCGACATCGACGGTTGTTCCAGCGCTGATCGTCCCAGCTCCACCGCCCCCTGGTTGATTACCAGGTCCAGCGCGGTGTTGCCGAAGATCGACAGCCAGGCCAGGGTGAAGCCCAGCGGAATCAGCAGCACGCCGGCCACCAGCTCGCGCACGGTACGGCCACGGGAGATACGGGCAATGAACATGCCGACGAACGGGCCCCAGGAGATCCACCAGGCCCAGTAGAACAGGGTCCACAGGCCCAGCCAGCGCTCGGACTTGGCGCCATCGCCTTCATACACGTACAGGTCGAAGGTCTTGAGCACCACACCGTTGAGGTAATCACCGATGTTCTGCACGAAGCTGTTGAGCAGGTGCAGGGTCGGGCCGTTGAGCAGCACGAACAGCAACAGGCCGCTGAACAGGATGATGTTCAGGTTGGACAGGCGGCGGATGCCGTTCTCCACACCCGAGACCGCAGCGATGGTCGCCACGGTGCTCATGACCAGGATCACGATCAGCAGGTTAGTGTTGCTGTGCTCCATGCCGAACAGGTATTCCAGGCCCGAGGACACCTGCATCGAGCCGATGCCCAGGTTGGTCACCAGGCCCAGCAGGGTCACGAACATACCGAAGATGTCGACGGTATGGCCGGCAGCACCTTTGACCCAACGCTCACCCACCAGCGGATACAGCGCCGAGCGCAGGGCCAGCGGCTGGTTGTGACGGTAGGCGAAGTAAGCCACGGCCAGGCCGACCAGAGCATAGATGGCCCAGCCGTGCAGGCCCCAGTGCAGGAAGGTCAGCTGCAACCCTTCACGGGCCGCCTGCAGGCTCTGCGGCGAGCCCTGCGGCGGATTGAAGTAGTGGTCCAGCGGCTCGGAGGCACCGAAATACAGCAGCGAGATACCAATACCGGAAGAGAACAGCATCCCGGCCCACGCGCCGTAGCTGAAATCCGGCGTGTCGTCCTTGCCGCCAAGCTTGAGCTTGCCGAAGTTGGAGAACGCCAGAACGATGACGAATACCAGGTAGCCGCCAATCACCAGCATGTAGTACCAGCCAAAACTGCGCGACAGCCAGGCCTGCGCCTGACCCAGCAGTTGGCCAGCGGTTTCGGGTACAGCGATAAGCAAGGCAGTCAGAAGCAGGATCAGCAGCGTCGAGGTGTAGAACACCACGCTATTGACCCGGACCCTCTCGGCAGGGGTCTTGATTAGGGAGGCAGAACTCATTGCACATAGGCTCCGGGCAGTGCGAGAGAAACGAAACAACCGTTGCCTGCGCAAATGGTGCAATAGCCCCACTGCGTCAGGTGTTATAAAAGCACCTTGAAAAACCGTGATCCCGAATCGAATACGTTGAAAAAAAACAGGCCTGACACCCCGCTCCAAGGGTTGGCCGGGCAGTGCAGTACCGCTCGGCAGATCTGTTCAACGCGCCGCTTACACCCGTCAACACCTTGTATTCCGGGGGTTACACGTCTTTTTGGGGTGCCAATTTGTGCTCGCAGACTGTAGGAAAAGTCTGTCAATGGCACAGATTGTCGCAGAGCTTATTCTTTGTTGATTGAACGTTCAATCAAAACAAAATAGACTGGCCTTCGCCGAGGCAGCCGCTCGTCGACTGCTCGCAGGCCTGAGGAGATTTGCAAGATGCCCAAGGTCGGTATGCAACCCATTCGCCGCCAGCAGTTGATCGAAGCCACATTGCTGGCCATCGACCAGGTCGGCATGGGTGACGCCAGCATTGCGCTGATCGCCCGTTTGGCCGGTGTGTCGAATGGCATCATCAGTCACTACTTTCAGGACAAGAACGGCCTGATCGCAGCGACCATGCAGTACTTGATGAGCGTGCTGAGCGAGAACGTCGTCGCCAACCGGCAGGCGCTCAAGGACAACAGCCCGCGTGCCCACCTGCAGGTGATCATCGAAGGCAACTTCGACGCCAGTCAGGTCAACGGCCCGGCAATGAAAACCTGGTTGGCCTTCTGGGCCTCCAGCATGCACCAGCCGTCTTTGCACAGGTTGCAGCGGATCAACGATCACCGCTTGTATTCCAACCTGTGCTGCCAGTTCCGCCGCGCCCTGCCGTTGCCTGAAGCACGCAGCGCGGCCCGCGGGCTGGCAGCGTTGATCGACGGTCTGTGGCTGCGCGGTGCGTTGTCCGGAGACGCCTTCGACACCGACCAGGCGAAACAAATCGCTTACGAATACATGGATCTACAACTGGCGAAGCAGACGAGCCCGAACACACAAGCACGGGCCTCTGAACCACTACGCGCCGCAAATGCCAAAAAAGCAGGAGCGACGCTCGGATAGCCACTTACACAATGCACTTGCGAGGACACTATGGCCCGTTTCGAACTGCAAAAACTCTACATTGATGGTGGTTATGTCGACGCTTCCAGCGACGCTACCTTCGACGCCATCAACCCGGCCAACGGCGAAGTCCTCGCCCAGGTGCAACGTGCCACCCAAGAAGACGTCGAGCGCGCAGTAGAAAGCGCCGAGCGCGGCCAGAAAGTCTGGGCCGCCATGACCGCCATGCAGCGTTCGCGCATCCTGCGCCGCGCCGTCGACATCCTGCGCGAGCGCAACGATGAACTGGCCGCCCTGGAAACCCTGGACACCGGCAAGTCCTACTCGGAAACCCGTTACGTCGACATCGTCACCGGTGCTGACGTACTGGAATACTACGCAGGCCTGGTGCCAGCCATCGAAGGCGAGCAGATCCCGCTGCGCGACAGCTCGTTCGTCTACACCCGCCGCGAGCCGCTGGGCGTGACCGTCGGTATCGGCGCCTGGAACTACCCGATCCAGATCGCCCTGTGGAAATCCGCACCCGCCCTGGCGGCCGGTAACGCGATGATCTTCAAGCCGTCGGAAGTCACCTCGCTGACCACCCTGAAACTGGCCGAGATCTACACCGAAGCTGGCCTGCCAGACGGCGTGTTCAACGTTCTGACCGGCAGCGGCCGTGAAGTCGGCACCTGGCTGACCGAGCACCCGCGCATCGAAAAAATCTCCTTCACCGGCGGCACCACCACCGGCAAGAAAGTCATGGCCAGCGCCTCGAGCTCCTCGCTCAAGGAAGTCACCATGGAACTGGGCGGCAAGTCGCCACTGATCATCTGCGAAGACGCCGACCTCGATCGCGCCGCCGACATCGCCATGATGGCCAACTTCTACAGCTCGGGTCAGGTCTGCACCAACGGTACCCGCGTATTCGTTCCTGCCTCGATGAAAGCGGCCTTCGAAGCCAAGATCGCCGAGCGCGTTGCCCGTATCCGCGTTGGCAACCCTGAAGACGAAAACACCAACTTCGGCCCGCTGGTCAGCTTCGCCCACATGGAAAGCGTGCTGGGCTACATCGCCAAGGGCAAGGAAGAAGGCGCACGCGTTCTGTGTGGCGGCGAGCGTCTGACCGACGGTGAATTCGCCAAGGGCGCGTTCGTGGCACCAACCGTGTTCACCGACTGCCGTGACGACATGACCATCGTCAAGGAAGAAATCTTCGGCCCAGTGATGAGCATCCTCTCCTACGAGAGCGAAGAAGAAGTCATCCGCCGTGCCAACGATACCGAATACGGCCTGGCCGCCGGTGTCTGCACCAACGACATCAGCCGCGCCCACCGCATCATCCACCAGCTGGAAGCCGGTATCTGCTGGATCAACGCCTGGGGCGAGTCGCCAGCCGAAATGCCGGTTGGTGGCTACAAGCAATCCGGTGTCGGCCGTGAGAACGGCGTGAGCTCGCTGGCTCAGTACACGCGCATCAAATCGGTACAGGTAGAACTGGGCAACTACAACTCGGTGTTCTAAGCACCCCTGTAGCCGCGCCCGGGCCGCACAGGCCCGGGCGCTTCCCGTTTTTCCTGCCTACTGCCAAAGAGGGAACAGAACATGTCCCATGAATTCGACTACATCATCGTCGGTGCCGGCTCGGCCGGTAACACCCTGGCGACCCGCCTGACCGAAGACGAAGGCGTCACTGTCCTGCTGCTGGAGGCCGGTGGCCCCGACTACCGCATGGACTTCCGCACCCAGATGCCGGCCGCCCTGGCTTTCCCGCTGCAGGGTCGTCGCTACAACTGGGCCTACGAGACCGACCCAGAGCCGCACATGGACAACCGCCGGATGGAATGCGGCCGTGGCAAGGGCCTGGGTGGCTCGTCGCTGATCAACGGCATGTGCTACATCCGCGGCAACGCCCTGGACTTCGACGGCTGGGCACAACTGCCAGGCCTTGAAGACTGGACCTACCTGGACTGCCTGCCGTACTTCCGCAAGGCCGAAACCCGTGACATCGGCCCGAACGACTGGCACGGCGGCGAAGGCCCGGTCAGCGTGACCACGCCAAAAGCCGGCAACAACCCACTGTTCCATGCCATGGTCGAAGCCGGCGTGCAGGCCGGTTACCCACGTACCGAAGACTTGAACGGCTACCAGCAGGAAGGTTTCGGTCCGATGGACCGTACCGTCACACCAAAAGGCCGTCGCGCCAGCACCGCCCGTGGCTACCTGGACACCGCCAAGAAGCGTTCGACCCTGACCATCGTCACCCACGCCCTGACGGACCGTGTGCTGTTCGACGGCAAGCGTGCCATCGGCGTGACCTACTTGGTCGGCGCCAGCGAAGAGCGCGTCGAAGCCCGTGCCCGCAAGGAAGTCATCGTCTGCTCCGGTGCCATCGCTTCGCCGCAACTGCTGCAGCGTTCCGGTGTCGGCCCGGCCGAACTGCTGAAGAACCTCGACATCCCGGTGGTCCACGACCTGCCAGGCGTTGGCGAGAACCTGCAGGACCACCTCGAGCTCTACCTGCAATACGCCTGCACCCAGCCGGTTTCCCTGTACCCGTCGCTGCTCTGGTACAACCAGCCGGCCATCGGTGCCGAGTGGCTGTTCAACGGTACCGGCATCGGCGCCAGCAACCAGTTCGAGGCCGGTGGTTTCATCCGTACCCGTCCAGAATTCAAATGGCCGAACATCCAGTACCACTTCCTGCCGGTTGCGATTAACTACAACGGCAGCAACGGCGTACAGGAACACGGCTTCCAGGCCCACATGGGTTCGATGCGTTCGCCTAGCCGCGGCCGTATCCAGGCCAAGTCGAAAGACCCGCGCCAGCACCCGAGCATCCTGTTCAACTACATGGCTACCGAGCAGGACTGGCAGGAATTTCGCGATGGCATCCGCCTGACCCGCGAAATCATGGCCCAGCCAGCACTGGACCCGTACCGTGGCCGCGAGATCAGCCCGGGCGCCGACGTGCAGACGGACGAAGAGCTGGACACGTTCATCCGCGAACACGCCGAAACCGCGTTCCACCCGTCGTGCTCGTGCAAGATGGGCGACGACGAGATGGCCGTGGTCGATGGCCAGGGTCGCGTGCATGGCATGCAAGGCCTGCGCGTGGTCGACGCCTCGATCATGCCGATCATCATCACCGGTAACCTGAACGCCACCACGATCATGATCGCCGAGAAAATCTCCGACAAGATCCGTGGCCGCCAGCCGCTGCCGCGCAGCAATGCCAAGTACTACGTGGCCAACGGCGCGCCGGTCAAAGGCAAGCCGATGCGTGAAGTGAAGCAGGCGTAATACCCTCGCCGGGCAAGCGCACTCCTACACCGTAGGAGCGTGCTTGCCCGGCGATACTCAATACCGCAGAAAAAATCGTTCCACCACTGAACCTCCATCCTCCCCCAGACGCTGCGCAAACCGCTCCCGATCAAACGGCTGCCCGGTACGCAGTTCGTACGCGTCCCCGCCCCCCGCCTCCAGCGCCCGCAACCGTACCTGCATAAACCGGTAATGCTCGCCGCTGACTTCAGTAATGCCCTCCACCTGCAAATAGCTTCCAGGCAGCACTACCGATTCGGCCTCATGCTGCAAGTCGGAAAACGCCGCCACCGGCACCGCACACCGTGCTCCACCTGGCTCCAGCACATACACAACGGCACCTTCCTCGAAGGCGGTACCCGCTTTTACTGTCGGCTGGTTGAAAAACTCCCAGGCCATGTACGGGTTCTCCGTGAACGAAGTGAAATCCGTGGTCAGCAAACGGTCCCCGACCTTGACCCGTCCCACACGCCAGTACGCCCCGGATGTCTCCCTGCCGCCAATGCCGACCCGGTACAGGCGCACCTGGTTGTCGCCCCCGAGCAGCTCCAGCTCCTCGGCCAGATCATGAACCCTGGCTACGTTGGCAGCCGGCGCGTCCTCCATTGCCAGGCCCCGCAGCAGATTGTTGTAGCGCTGCGGCGAGTGGGTGTACTGCCTGATGTTGCGCGCATGGAACCCCAGCTCATCGCAGTACACCCGAAACGGTTGGCCGAAGGCATCCAGGTCGGCGCGTGGCACCTGCACCAGCAACGCACGCTGGCGGGCCAGGGCCAGATCGGAAACCGCCAGCAGTTCATCCGCCGAGGCGCGCATGTGCAAGTCCCAGAACGGGCCATCCAACCCCGGCACAGCCTGCCCCCCACCTTCCAACGTGCGCAGCGAGCCGGGCACATAACCTTGCTCAGGCAACAGGGCCGGTGCATCGATCAACCCGGGCGACTCCACTACTTCTCCAGCCCGGAGCATCTGCGAATCGATCAGAATAAACAGCACATCAATGAACGCCGCCACCCATCCCGCCCGCCGCTGCGCCTGCAGCGGCGCGTGCAATGCCTGATCCACATGCAGGACCAGGTTGCCGACACCGGCGCCCAGGGCCAGGCCTGCCAACGGCCACCAGAGCAGGGCCGCAGGCGTGGCAAAGCGTGGAACGAGCTTCAGGTACTCCAGCCACTGGGCCTTGTCCAGCGCGCTGTTTGACGTGGTGCGTGCCCGGGCATCACGTACCAGCTGGTCAACAGCCGACCGGTACACGCTGTCGAAGACATCCCCGCGAATCGCCTGACGGGCCCGAACCAGAGAAACCGTTGCGCTCTGCAATTGATCACACAGTCGTTGCAGGGCATCACCGTGATCGGCCAGCGCCGCCGCGTCACCAAGGAAATGAGCGATGAAGCGCTCACGGCTCGGTGTGTCATGCACTTGCCGGCGAACCCAGGTGTTCAAGTCCGCCGTGCTGGCGAACACCTGCAACTCGCTGCCACCCTGCCCGCAGAGGTACAGCACCTGGCGCCCGCCCGGCAGCGTCAGCCAGAACAGGTCGCGGGCCCGGTAGCCACCCAGCAGGCAATGGCGAAACGGCGAGTCGCGCGCCAGCGCAGGCTTACTGCGCAGTTGCTGCAGGCCCACAGGAAGCACCGCGCCCGGCACGACCGCCGCACACAACGCCTCGGCGTCCTCTCGCGCCAACCTGGCGCGCGCAACCGCGGCAAGAAAACCCGCCCGTGCCAGCAAACAGAAGTCTTCACCTGCATCGCTCCAGAACTTCGTTACCGCTGCCAGGTAGACGGGCTGGAAATCCAGCGCCCAGAAGGCCTGCTGCACTGTTGCCGGCAGCAGCCTCACTTCGCAGGTTTGGTCATATCGGCCGAAGGCGCCATCGACCCGGTAGAAGCCACCGTAGAGACTGAGCAGATCGCTGTTGGATTGTTCATCGACCAGAAAACGCCGCAGGGTCAGCTCGCTCAAGGTCATCGAACGCAGTGGCCTGCCCTCATGCCGCCAACCGGTATAGGTCAGGTGACTGCTGATCGCAGCATTGAAGCGATGCCAGTAGATGCGGTCGGGGTCCATCCAGTACCCCAGCTGGTCGCGCACGATGTGCCCGGCAGCCTGGCGCGCCAGGCTATGCAGGGTGGGAAAGTTGGCCGTATAGCGCTCAGCGATGCCTTGCAGCGTGGCATTGGCCTGCGGCTGAACGGGAGTAAGGGCATAGTCGGGCATGGCGTGGGACCTTGGCGCAATGGAAGGGCCCTCACTTCAACCCAGTGCCCCTGCGACGAGGTGTCATCTATCCACCACCGCACCAGGCATTTGAAATCAACGCCACGGAACGCTTTACAGCTCGCCAAGCCCTCAGGTTAGAATCAGTTGGCATGCGACCTGCTTGTTCAAGCCGGTCCCCTTTCTGCTTTTCCCCGGAGTACCGCCTTTGGATGCGTCCACCATCAATAGCCTGTTCTTGATCGGCGCATTGCTGGTAGGTGCAAGTATTCTGGTCAGCTCACTGTCTTCCCGACTGGGCATCCCGATCCTGGTCATCATCCTGGCCGTCGGCATGCTGGCCGGCGTGGATGGTGGCGGCATCATCTTCAACAATTATCCAACCGCTTACCTGGTGGGCAACCTGGCCCTGGCCGTGATCCTGCTCGACGGCGGCTTGCGCACACGGGTGGCGAGTTTTCGCGTGGCCCTGTGGCCAGCCCTGTCGCTGGCCACCGTAGGCGTGCTCATCACCACGGGCCTGACCGGCATGGTCGCTGCCTGGCTGTTTGATCTCAGCCTGATCCAGGGCTTGCTGATCGGCGCCATCGTCGGCTCTACCGACGCTGCGGCGGTATTCTCGCTGCTGGGTGGCAAGGGCCTGAACGAGCGGGTCACCGCTACACTTGAGATCGAGTCGGGCAGCAACGACCCGATGGCCGTATTCCTTACCGTCACCCTGATCGAGATGATCGCCAGCGGCCAGACCGGCCTGCACTGGAGCCTGCTCGGCCACCTGCTGCGCGAGTTCGGTATCGGCGGCCTGATGGGCCTGGGCGGTGGCTGGCTGATGCTGCAGTTGGTCAACCGGATCAATCTGGCCGGCGGTCTCTACCCGATCCTGGTGATCGCCGGCGGCCTGGTGGTGTTCTCGCTCACCAACGCCCTGCACGGCAGCGGCTTCCTCGCGGTGTACCTGTGCGGCCTGGTGCTGGGCAACCGCCCGATCCGCAGCCGCCACGGCATCCTGCATATGCTCGACGGCATGGCCTGGCTGGCGCAGATCGGCATGTTCCTGGTGCTCGGCCTGCTGGTCACCCCCCACGACCTGCTGCCCATCGCCCTGCCGGCCCTGGGCCTGGCGCTGTGGATGATCATCTTCGCCCGGCCACTGTCGGTGATCGCCAGCCTGCTGCCGTTCAAGGCTTTCCATGGCCGGGAAAAGGCGTTCATCTCCTGGGTCGGCCTGCGCGGCGCGGTTCCCATCATTCTGGCTGTGTTCCCACTGATGGCCGGGCTGCCCGACGCCCAGCTGTTCTTCAACCTGGCCTTCTTTATCGTGCTGGTCTCGCTGCTGGTGCAAGGCACCAGCCTGCCGTGGATGGCCAAGTTGCTCAAGGTCACCGTACCACCGGACCCTGCGCCCATCTCCCGTTCGGCCCTGGAAGTCCATATCACCAGTGAGTGGGAGCTGTTCGTCTATCGCCTGGGCGCGGAAAAGTGGTGCATCGGCGCCGCCCTGCGCGAGCTGAAAATGCCCGAGGGCACCCGTATCGCTGCCCTGTTTCGCGGCCAGCAACTGCTCCACCCGTCGGGAAGTACCACCCTGGAAGTCGATGACTTGCTCTGCGTGATCGGTCACGAACACAACCTTCCGGCCCTCGGCAAGTTGTTCAGCCAGGCGCCGCAGCGCGGTCTGGACCTGCGCTTCTTTGGTGACTTCGTGCTCGAAGGTGACGCAGAACTGGGGGCTGTAGCGGCGTTGTACGGTTTGCAGCTCGACGGCCAGGACCCGCATATGCCGCTCAGCCGCTTCATCGCCCAGAAGGTTGGCGGTGCGCCGGTGGTCGGTGACCAGATCGAATGGAACAACACGCTATGGACGGTGGCGGTGATGGAAGGGAACAAGATCCTCAAAGTGGGCGTCAAATTCCCCGAAGGAACTCGACCCGGCCCCGGATTGTTCCTTTAAACTCCGAACTTCGCCTCTGGTTGCATGAATTTTCTGCCTATGTCCCTGCGCATTTATGTTTGCGCAGCCCTGCTCGGGCTGTGCCTGTCCCTCTCCTTCGCCTGGGCGGCAGAACCGCCGACCAGTGCGTCCATCCAGTCCAGCCTCGACAAGATCGCCGAGCGCAAGCTGCCCGAGGCTGAACAGAAAGCCCTGCAGCAAGTGCTGGAGCAGACCCTGACCTTCCTTGGCAGCAAGGAAGACAGCGAGAAAAAGCTCGCCGCCCTCAAGCAACAGCTCAGTGACGCACCCAACCAGACCCGCGAAAACCAACGCGAACTGGCCAAGCTCAACGACAGCAAAGTGATTCCCGTGGCCCAGCGCTACGCAGCCCTGAGCGTGCCGCAGCTGGAGCAGATGCTGGCCGAGCGCACCACCCAGCAGGGTGAGCTGCAAAAGGCGCTGTCGGAAGCCAACAGTCTGACCATCACCTCGCAAACCCGCCCAGAGCGGGCCCAGGCCGAAATCAGCGCCAACCAGACCCGCACCCAGCAAATCAACAACACGCTCAAGGCGGGCAAGGACGCCGGCAAGCCGTTGACTGCCGACCAGCGCAACCAGCTCAATGCCGAGCTGGCCGCCCTCAATGCCATGACCCTGCTGCGCCGCCAGGAGCTGGCCGGCAACAGCCTGCTGCAGGACCTGGGCAACAGCCAGCACGACTTGCTGATCGAACGCGTCACCCGCATGGAGCAAGAGATCCAGGACCTGCAGACGCTGATCAACCAGAAGCGCCTCGCCCAATCCCAGCAAACCGTTACCGAGCAATCCCTTGAAGCCCAGAAAGCCGGTGGCAGCACCCTGCTGGCCACCGAGAGCGCGGCCAACCTCAAGCTTTCCGACTACCTGCTGCGCAGTACCGACCGGCTCAATGAACTGACCCAACAGAACCTCAAGACCAAGCAGCAGCTCGACAGCCTGACGCAGGCCGACCAGGCCCTGGACGAACAGATCAGCGTCCTCAAGGGCAGCCTGCTGCTGTCCAAGATCCTCTACAAGCAAAAGCAGGCACTGCCGCACTTGAAAGTCGACCGCGACCTGGCCGACCAGATTGCCGACATCCGCCTGTACCAGTTCGAGGTCAACCAGCAGCGCGAGCAAATCAGCAGCCCCAGCAGCTATGTCGACAAGTTGCTGGCCAACCAGCCGCAGGAAGACGTCACCCCGCAGCTGCGCAAAGCCTTGCTGGAAGTGGCGATCACCCGCAGTGACCTGCTGGAACGCCTGAACCGCGAACTGAGCGCCCTGCTCAACGAATCCATCACCCTGCAACTGAACCAGAAGCAACTGCTGAGCACCTCGCAGAGCCTGCGCACCACCCTGGATGAGCAGATGTTCTGGATTCCCAGCAACAAGCCGCTGGATTTCGAGTGGTTGCGCACAGTCCCCGAGCGCCTGCAAAAGCAAGTGGTCAGCCTGCCCTGGGGCTCCGGCCTGAAGGAATTGGCCGATGGCCTGAGCCAGCGTCCGCTGCTGTTCCTGCCGTTGCTGCTGCTGATCGGCGCCCTGCTGTGGCGACGCAAGTACCTGTATGCGCGCCTGAACAAGGTTCACCAGGACGTTGGCCACTTCAAGCGCGACAGCCAGTGGCACACACCCCAGGCGATTCTGGTCAACATTCTCCTGGCCATGCCACTGAGCCTGGGCCTGGCCTTGTGCGGCCTGGCCCTGCAGATCGATGCCCGTGGCCAGAACGCCAACCTCGGCGCGGCCCTGCTGCAGATCGCCCAGGCCTGGCTGGTGTTCTACACCGCCTACCGGATCCTGGCGCCTGGCGGCGTGGCCGAACTGCATTTCCGCTGGGAAAAGCCCCAGGTCGAGTTCCTGCGTGGCTGGATTCGTCGCCTCGGTACCGTGGTGCTGGCCCTGGTCGGCGTGGTGGCGGTGGCTGAACACCAACCTTCGGCACTGGCGGACGACGTACTGGGCATCGGTGTGGTGCTGACCTGCTATGCCCTGATGGCCTGGCTGCTCAGCCGCCTGTTGCTGAGCAGCCCGACCCACCAGAACACCTCGCTGTTTCGCAAGTTCGTCGGCGTGGCTTTCACCGTGCTGCCAGTGGCCCTGTTCATCGCCGTATGCTTTGGCTACTACTACACCGCGCTCAAGCTCACCGACCGTTTGATCGATACCCTCTACCTCCTGATGTTCTGGCTGGTGATCGAGGCCGCCTTCGTTCGCGGCCTGGCGGTAGCCGCACGGCGCCTGGCCTACCAGCGGGCACTGAGCAAGCGCCAGCAGACCACCAAGGAAGGGCTCGATGGCGAAGTCATCGTCGAAGAACCGACCCTGGACATCGAGCAGGTCAACCAGCAGTCCCTGCGCCTGATCCGCCTGGCCTTGCTGGGCGGCTTCATCGCGGCGCTGTACTGGGTCTGGTCCGACCTGATCAGCGTGGTGGCCTACCTCGACAACATCACCCTGTACGAGTACACCAGCGGCACCGGCGCGGCCATGAGCATGGTGCCGATCAGCCTGCGCGACCTGCTCGGCGCACTGGTGATCATCGGCATCACCATTGCCCTGGCCGGCAACTTGCCCGGCCTGCTTGAAGTGCTGGTGCTGTCGCGCCTGAACCTGGCCCAGGGCAGCGCCTACGCCACCACCACCCTGCTGTCCTACGTGATTGCCGGCGTCGGGTTCGTCTCGACGCTGTCGGCCCTGGGTGTGAGTTGGGACAAGCTGCAGTGGCTGGTCGCAGCCCTCTCGGTCGGCCTTGGTTTCGGTATGCAGGAAATCTTCGCCAACTTCATCTCCGGCATCATGATCCTGTTCGAGCGCCCGGTGCGGATCGGCGACACCATCACCATCGGCAACCTCTCCGGCACGGTGAGCAAGATCCGCATCCGCGCCACCACCATCACCGACTTCGACCGCAAGGACATCATTGTCCCGAACAAGACCTTCATCACCGGACAACTGATCAACTGGTCGCTGACCGACACCATCACACGGGTGACCCTCAAACTCGGCGTCGACTACGGCTCGGACCTGGACCTGGTGCGCACCCTGCTGCTCAAGGCAGCCAACGACAACCCACGGGTGCTCAAGGAGCCTGAGCCGATTGTCTACTTCCTGAACTTCGGCGAGAGCACCCTGGACCACGAACTGCGCATGCACGTAAGGGACCTGGGCGACCGCAACCCGGTGCTGGATGAGATCAACCGCTTCATCAACAAAGAGTTCAAGAAGCAGAAGATCAACATCTCGTTCCGGCAGATGGAGATCTACCTGAAGAACATGCAGGGTCAGGAGTACAAGATGGTCCCGGTCGAAAGCCTGGACAAGACCGTACTGCCTACCGGCCCCGACGACAGCAAGCCCGACGGCGACGCACCCGCCAAGCCGGCCTGACTGGACGCCAACGGCCATACCCTTGCAGAATGATCGGATATTCTGCAGGAGATGGCCGTTGAAAGCCCTCGACGAACTGACCTTCGACAACCGCTTCGCCCGCCTGGGCGATGCGTTCTCAACTTCCGTGCTGCCCGAGCCGATCGCCGAACCACGCCTGGTGGTGGCCAGCGACTCGGCCATGGCACTGCTCGACCTTGACCCCACCGAAGCACACTCCCCGGTGTTCGCCGAGCTGTTTGGCGGGCACAAACTGTGGAGCGAGGCCGAACCCCGGGCCATGGTGTATTCCGGGCATCAGTTCGGTTCGTACAACCCGCGCCTGGGTGACGGCCGCGGCCTACTGCTGGGCGAGGTGTACAACGATGCCGGCGAGCATTGGGACCTGCACCTCAAGGGTGCAGGCCAGACGCCTTACTCGCGCATGGGCGATGGCCGCGCCGTACTGCGCTCCTCGATTCGCGAGTTCCTGGCCTCCGAAGCCCTGCATGCCCTGGGCATTCCCAGCAGTCGCGCCCTGTGCGTGATCGGCTCAAGCACCCCGGTATGGCGCGAAACCCAGGAGCGCGCCGCCATGTTGTTGCGCCTGGCACCGAGCCATGTGCGCTTCGGCCACTTCGAATACTTCTACTACACCCGCCAGCCCGAGCAACAAAGGCAGCTTGCCGAGCATGTGCTGAGCCTGCACTTTCCCGAATGCCAAACCGAACCCGAGCCCTACCTGGCGATGTTTCGCAGCATTGTCGAGCGCAATGCCGAGCTGATCGCGCTGTGGCAGGCCTATGGCTTCTGCCATGGGGTGATGAACACCGACAACATGTCGATCCTGGGCATCACCTTCGATTTCGGCCCGTTCGCCTTCCTCGACGATTTCGACGCCAACTTCATCTGCAACCATTCCGACGACCAGGGCCGCTACAGCTACAGCAACCAGGTGCCGATCGCCCACTGGAACCTCAGCGCCCTGGCCCAGGCCCTGACGCCGTTCATCAGCGTCGAGGCGCTCAAGGACACCCTGGCCTTGTTCCTGCCCCTGTACGAAGCCCACTACCTGCACCTGATGCGCCGTCGCCTGGGCCTGACCGAGGCAGAAGATGACGACAAGCAACTGATAGAACGGCTGTTGCAACTGATGCAACCGGGCGCGGTGGACTACACCCTGTTCTTCCGCAAACTGGGAGACCAGGATGCCGAGCAGGCACTGCGGGTGGTACGCGACGACTTCATCGACCTTGCAGGCTTCGATCGCTGGTCAGAGGACTACCTGGCCCGTGTCGCCCGCGAACCCGGCAATGCCGAGGGCCGGCGCGAGCGCATGCACGCGGTCAACCCGCTGTATATCCTGCGCAACTACCTGGCCCAGCGTGCTATTGAAGCAGCTGAACGCGGTGACTACGAAGAAGTGCGGCGCCTGCACCAGGTACTGTGCAAGCCGTTTGAAGAACAGGCGGGAATGGCGGCCTATGCCGAGCGTCCGCCCGAGTGGGGCAAGCACCTGGCAATCAGTTGCTCATCCTGACAATCGCGAGGCAAGTCGAAGCGTCGCACCGCCGCTGCTACGGAGTTTTTTTGATGACTGAACCCCTGCTGATCCCCTGCCCGCACTGCAACGGGCTGAACCGTATCCCGGGCGAGCGCCTGGGCGATTCGCCAAAATGCGGTCGCTGCAAAAGCCCGGTACTGCTGAACACGCCTTTCGAGCTCAAACAGGGCGACTACGCCAGCCAGATCAAGGGCGACCTGCCGCTGTTGATCGACGTCTGGGCCGATTGGTGCGGGCCGTGCAAATCCTTTGCCCCGATCTTTGAACAAGCGGCCAAGCAGCTGAGCGGCCGGTGCCGCCTGGCCAAGCTGGACAGCGAGGCCAATCAACAGTTGGCGGGGCAATTGGGGATTCGGTCGATTCCCAGCCTGATCCTGTTCAGGAATGGCCGGGAAGTAGCGCGCCAGAGCGGTGCGTTTCCACTTCAGCAGTTGCTGGAGTGGCTGCGTAGCC
>RCUI01000151.1_pt1 | contig 25954 bp, 21 predicted proteins | sample 2166121 | NCBI WGS metagenome assembly RCUI01 (sample SAMN09932700, study PRJNA488358) | compost metagenome | feature: garden; material: soil; isolation source: compost soil in succinic acid-enriched culture | place: Germany: Experimental Botanical Garden Goettingen | collected 2016-01-27
TGCTCTCATCCAAGGATGTCGAGCTGGCCATCAAGACTATGCTTGAACAGATGTCTCAGTGCCTGGCGACTGGAGATCGCATCGAGATCCGTGGCTTTGGCAGCTTTTCCTTGCACTACCGTGCGCCGCGGGTAGGACGCAATCCGAAGACCGGCCAGTCGGTCAGTCTCGATGGCAAGTTCGTGCCGCATTTCAAGCCGGGTAAAGAGCTGCGCGACCGCGTCAATGAAGATGAGCAGCATGAACATGCCGGCTAATCATCGCCGGGGAGCGAGTTATGCGTAATCTCAAGCGCGCCTTGGTGGTGCTGTTCATTCTGGCATTGGCGACGCTGGTGCTGTTTTTTGTGCTGGAAAACCAACAGGTCGTTGCCTTGGTCATGTTCGGCTGGTCCGCGCCGGCATTGCCGTTGTCTGTTGTTGTGTTGGCCGCGCTGTTGCTAGGTTTGCTGGTTGGGCCATTGATGGGTGTTTATGTCGGGCTCCGTGCCAAGGGGAGGGCGCGTCGCATCAGCGGCTAAGCTTTATTGTTTGGGCAGATCGTCTGCGGTGATATGTAGAAATCACCTACAATCGCTGACCTCATGTGCCAGGTGGCAGTGTCGCGGTTTTGTGGGGTAATGGCGCTCCATAAAACAACCATGGAGCGGGCTCGCATGACATACCCTGTCATCACCCATCATGGCGCCATCGTCGGCGTTACTGGCTCTTGTCACCAGCTGCACCTTAATGCCGTCAGTAGCCTGCTCATCGACTGTGGGCTTTTCCAGGGGGTGGGCACAGGGCGATCTCCGGGGCCAGCCATCGACTTCCCGATAAGCGGGATTGAAGCGCTACTGGTTACCCACATTCATCTGGACCATGTCGGTCGCATTCCCGGGTTGTTGGCAGCCGGATTCAAGGGGCCGATCATCTGCAGTCAGCCTTCTGCCAGGCTGCTGCCGTTGGTACTCGAAGATGCCCTGCGGCTGGGCGTCGCGCAAGAAAAGGCCACGATTGAGCGCTATGTAAAACTCGTCGAACGGCAGGTCGTTGCGGTGCCGTACGACCAGTGGTACGAAGTGGTCGGCACCGACGAGCTGACCTGCCGCATTCGCCTGCAGCGAGCGGGTCATGTGCTGGGGTCGGCTTACGTCGAATGCGATATCCATTACCTCCCCGAGAGCACCCACAAGCGAGTGGTTTTCTCTGGCGATCTTGGTGCAAGCCATACCCCGTTGTTGCGTCCGCCAGTGTCGCCCGAGCGAGCAGACATCCTTGTCCTGGAAAGCACCTATGGTGATCGCCTGCACGATGAGCGCAGCAACCGACAACAGCGGCTTGAGCGGATGATCGATCAGGCATTGGCCGACCACGGCACAGTGCTGATACCTGCGTTCAGTGCAGGGCGCACCCAGGAATTGCTGTATGAGATCGAGGGCATCCTTCACCGCAAGGCGCTAGACACAAGCGCGCCGTGCATGGGAGGGGGGCTGCCGGTTGATTGGCCGCAGTTGCCGGTCATACTCGACTCGCCGTTGGCCAGCCGTTTCACCCAGGCCTACCGCGAGCTGAATGACTTCTGGAATGACGAGGCGCGCCAGCGCCTGGAGGAGGGGCGGCGTCCACTGCGCTTTCGCCAGTTGATCACGATTGACAGCCACGACCAGCACGTCAAAACCGTCAACTACCTGGCCAGTACCGGCAGGCCGGCGATTGTCATATCGGGCAGTGGCATGTGTACCGGTGGGCGTATCGTCAACTACCTCAAGGCCATGCTCGGCGACCCGCGCCACCAGGTGCTGTTTGTCGGCTATCAAGCCAAGGGCACGCCGGGCGCAGTGATCCAGGCCAGTGAAGGCGCGCAAGGATTTGTGATGCTGGACCTGGACGGTGAGATGTATGAGATCAAGGCCAGGGTGGCAACCTTGGGTGGGTATTCGGCGCATGCGGATCAGAGCGGGCTGGTAGAGTTTGTGACCGGGATACGGGAGTGGCCTGAAAAGGTGGTGCTTGTACATGGCGAGAGGCGGGCAAAGGTGGCATTGGCGGAAGCGCTGAGGAGTCGCTATGACGAAGAGGGGCGGGCGCTTTTGGTAGAAATACCCGGATGAAGGTTCGATGTTAATAAGCGGCGATCGGGGTGTTCTGGTCGATTGTCCGATCACGCATGACTCGTTGCTGGAAGCCAGTCACTTCGTGCATGCCATTGAGCAGTGCCAGGGATTGCAAGGATTGCAAGTGGCTTGCCTGGAAGAGATTGCTTACAATAACAGGTGAATTACCGCCGAGCAGTTGGGCGCTCAAGCTGATGCTCTGAAGAAGACCGGTTACGGCCAGTACCTGCAGAAGCTGCTGGACTTGAGCTTCCGCTGAGTTGAGTATTTCATCCTTTCGAACAGTAGCGTTCAGTTGGTGCAAGCAGGAAAGACATGCCAGTAAAACATCCCAAGATTGCGGTTTTGCTGGCTGCCTATAATGGCATGCAGTGGATCGAGGAACAGTTGACTTCCATCCTCGGTCAGTCAGCAGTCGATGTAACCGTCTATATCAGTATCGACCCCTCCACTGACGGAACCGAAGCCTGGTGTGTGGCCTACGCCGCTGAACATCCCGGCGTTGTTGTGCTGCCGGCCGCTGGCTGCTTTGGCGGTGCCTCGCGTAATTTCTTCAGGCTGATCCGCGATGTTGACTTCGACGGGTATGACTTCATCGCCTTTGCCGATCAGGATGATGTCTGGCACTCGGACAAGCTGCAGCGTGCAGCCCGAGCGCTTCAGACACATCACGTGGATGCCTACTCCAGTAACGTAACGGCCTTCTGGCCAGACGGAAGAACTCTTCTGCTGGATAAGGCCCAACCCCAGGTTGCCTGGGATTTCCTGTTCGAAGCGGCCGGCCCCGGCTGTACTTACGTGTTGAGCAAAAAACTGGCGGACCCGTTGAAAGCGTCGATGCTCGCCAACTGGCAGACACTGCAAGACGTCAGCCTGCATGACTGGTACTGTTACGCCTTTGCCCGTAGCCACGGTTACCGCTGGTTTATCGATCTCGTGCCGTCCATGGATTATCGCCAGCATGAGCGTAATCAGGTTGGTGCCAACACCGGGTTGAGTCCATTGATTGCTCGCTACAAAACCATTCATGACGGTTGGTGGTTCAATCAAGTGCAGCTGATAGCTCGTCTGGTGGGGCAGGGCGTTGACCCGTTCGTGAAAACCTGGTTGCAGTTGCGACGCTGGCAACTGCTTCGGCTGTCCTTCAGCGCCTGGCAGTGCCGGCGTCGGGTACGCGACAAAGTATTTTTCTTTTTTATCTGCTGGGCCACTGCGTTGACAGGGAATAAAGCTGAATGAAAGCCCCGAAGGTACTGGTGACTGGGGCGAGCGGGTTTGTCGGCGAGGCGTTGCTCCTCAGGCTGTTATTGGACAAGAAGCTCATCCCTATCGCGGCTGCTCGCGGCACAACACGGTTGCATGGTTTGTGCTCCGTGGTGCCTTTTGATCTGACAGACCCCAAGGCTTTGCCCTCGCTGGATGATGTGCAGGTCGTCGTTCACGCGGCCGCCCGGGTACATGTGATGAATGAGACTGCCGTGGACGCCTTGGCCGAGTTTCGCAACGTCAACGTGGACGGCACCCTCAGGCTGGCGCAGCGCGCCGCTGAATCGGGAGTTAAGCGCTTCATCTTCATCAGCTCGATCAAGGTCAACGGTGAAAGCACACTCCCGGGCAAACCGTTCAAAGCCGATGATCGTCCGGCCCCGGTTGATCCTTATAGTGTGTCCAAGAACGAAGCTGAAGAAGCCGTGAAGCAACTCGGTCGCGAGACTGGCATGGAGGTGGTGATCATCCGGCCACCGTTAGTCTATGGACCGGGGGTTAAAGCCAACTTCCTGAGCATGTTGAGTTGGCTCAATAAAGGTATTCCTTTGCCATTGGGTGCGATTCATAACCAGCGGAGCCTGGTGGCTATCGGAAACCTGGTAGACCTGATAGTTACCTGCATCGACCACCCTGCTGCGGCGAACGAAACTTTCCTGGTCAGCGATGGTGAAGACCTATCCACAACCCAGTTGCTGCGATGTCTGGCCCGAGCCTTGGGTAAAAGTGCCCGATTACTACCGCTACCCGAAGGTTTGTTGAAGCTGGCAGCTTCAATGCTGGGCAAGCAAGCCGTCATCCAGCGCATCTGTGGGTCGTTGCAGGTCGATATCAGCAAGAACCGCGAGTTATTGGGGTGGACTCCCCCCATCAATATGAACGAAGCCATGCGCCAGACTGCTGGCCATTACCTGGATAAGCAAACGAAATGACTTTTTGGTGGGTGCTACTCGCGGTGTTCATCGCTTCTTGGACGTTGACGTTGTTGTTGCGACGTTATGCCTTGGCCAAGAGCTTGATAGACATACCCAATGCCCGCAGTTCTCATTCTGTCCCGACGCCACGCGGTGGAGGAGTAGCGATCGTTGTAAGTTTCGTGTGCGCGCTGCCAATCCTTAGAGGTCTGGATTTGATGAGTCCGACGGAGTTGTACGCATTGGTCGGCTCCGGGTTGCTGGTGGCAGTAATTGGGTTTGTGGACGACCATGGGCACATCGCTGCCCGATGGCGTCTTTTGGGGCACTTCATTGCAGCCGCATGGGCGCTCTTTTGGCTAAACGGCCTTGCGCCACTCACTTTTTTTGGCATCACGATAACCTTTGGTTGGGTTGGCAATATAGTTGCGCTCGTATATCTGGTATGGATGCTCAACCTCTACAACTTCATGGATGGCATCGACGGGTTAGCGGGCGCTGAAGCAATCTGTGCGTGCATTGGTGTCGGATTGATCAGTTGGGTTATCGGGTGCTCTTCGGTTGTCTGGGCACCTATGATGCTGGCGGCAGCGGTAGCAGGATTTTTTTGTTGGAACTTCCCGCCGGCGAAGATTTTCATGGGCGATGCGGGCAGCGGTTTTCTGGGATTAATACTTGCTGTGTTGTCTCTTAGCACTGCCTGGGCGGCGCCAGCGCTGCTTTGGGTTTGGTTGATCATGCTGGGCGTATTTATCGTCGACGCCACTTGGACCTTACTCAGGCGTCTTTTTCGTGGCGATGCTGTATCCCAGGCACATCGCAGTCATGCTTATCAGTACGCTTCGCGTCTATTCAAAAGCCATAAGAAAGTTACCATTTCGATTGTTGCCATTAACTTCCTCTGGTTGTGGCCCATTGCGCTACTGGTCGGGCTGCAATGGTTGGAGCCCGTATTCGGAGTACTCCTAGCGTATCTGCCACTAATCTGTGCAGCCTGCTACTTTAGGGCTGGTAGTCTGGAGCCGACGGCAGCCAATTAAGAACGGGCGATTGTCCGAGGTTTTTAGCTTGGCCTCTTCCTATCACCCAGGCGGACCTACTCGCATGGGAGGATTTTCACCAATCTTCGACGTAGAGCAGGGGGTAGGGGGCTTATCTGAAGGTCAGGCGTAATGCAGTTAACAGATAATATTGTCGGGCGCTATCATCATTTGCAATTGTTTCAGCAGTGCTTTTTTTGATAATGTACAATCTGCGCTGATGGCTTTCCTATCCCTGTTTTAGTCATTTACCCTATTTTGTATCGTAAATTTTCAGTTTCGATAGCCGAGATGGTTGGTTAGGTTTCAGCGACGAAGGGGGCGCGTCCAAGCACGGAATAGAAGCTTCTTAAAGCTGATTTGACTGGTCTGACTCAATGAGCCGCAAAGGAATGAAAGGATTGTCCGTGTTATCTTTAGTAAAAGCTGGAGTCATGTCAGCAATTTTTTCGCTTCTTTTCGTCATTATGCTGCCGATTTCTTTTCTATCGGATGCAGCGACGGATTTGACGATTGTGGCGACTGGCGAGCGTAATCCAGAGGCAAAGTCGGCAGAGGTCTGGATACGCGCGGCAGACTCTGAAAGGCTAGAGGAAAATATTTCTCGCAAGGATCCCGGTTGGGAGAAAAAGTACGACGCTTTGGTGTCGTACCGAAATCAACCTGCCGTCATGCAATCAGCATTAATGCTTAAATCGGATAAAGTTCTGAGATTTGCGACGCATGAATACTCCGGAATAGTCGAAGTCAAGTATGGGCAGGTCGGGCGTCGAATTGATCTGTACTCCCCTGTGCAAGGCATAATCGAAGTCGATCTTAGCGAATTTGCGCCAATCCAGATAAATTTGTGGGCAAGCGCTATTTCTGCCGCTAAGTCGTTCGGGATTGCATTCGCCGCTTTTTTCACAATCTTGCTGATTCTCGGGCGCCGAACAGTATCACAAACCAGTATCGCTTCATCGGGCAGTGCCTGGATGCATGCTTGGATTGTACTATCTAGCCTGACTGTATATGGCTTGGTTTTAGGAGCATATTGGCCTGGCCAAATGTCTCCGGACTCGATAAGTCAATGGCATCAGATTGTTTCGGGTCAGTACAACGATGCGCACCCCATTCTTTCAACGCTGTTGTATAAGTTGGCGTACTACGTGTACCCGCAGCCGCAATCCGCGGCAATTCTTCAAATATTGATATTCACCGTTGCGACATGGGTTTTCTTGAGAGAGTGCTTGGCATGGGGAGCTTCTCCACGAGTCATTGCGCTCGCAGCATTGCTGTTTCCGCTGTTTCCCGCAAACTATCTTATCGTAACCACCTTGTGGAAAGATGTTCCATTTACCGCGGGTGTGATACTTCTTAGTGCCTTTGCGGCGCAGGAAGTACGTCGTGGGCTGACGCTGAGAACTGATTCTCTGCTTATGATGAGTATGGCTAGTGTGCTTCTCATCGCCATGCGCCATAACGGCATATTGATCAGTGTTATATTCTTTGCAGCTTTGTTTTTTTTCGCGAAGACAGGTCGAGCGCGTCTGCGGGTGGGGGGCGCGCTGATTGCTCAGATCGCGATCTTCTTGATGATCAAGACCCTACTACTGTCTATTTTAAATGTATCGCCTATTTCGCCCCAGTATCGCGCTATCGTTGCAATACATGTCTTGGGGGCCATGGAGGCTGCAGAGGTGGAGTGGGACCTCGACGACAGAGCACTTCTTGAAAAATATCTTCCAGTGCAAGAGTGGCGTGAAAATTATAAGTGCGAGACAGTTGTGCCTCTATTCTGGAGTCCGGAACTTCGTAAAAAATGGGACTTTTTAGGAGAAAACACTTCCGCGCTGAATTCACTGGCTTTAAAAGCAATATTAAGTAACCCATTGGTCTTTTTAAAGCATCAGACGTGCGTGACAGGGCTCATCTGGCGAATTGGTGGGCGCGAAGGCGAATGGCTAGCCATTTCGCCTGCGGAGATAACTAATATACCGGAGCGACAGGATCTTGGATTACAAGCGCATTCGCTTCTGCCTGCTCTGAAACACCGGATAGATGAACTGAACCAGGATTTTGTTCAGCGAAGTTCAGTGTATACCCGGCCTGCTTTATACACGCTAATCGGTTTACTTTCGATGTGTATCATTGTCGTCAGATCACAACCTGCGGCGTGGCTAGTGTTTGCTCCTTTGTTATGTAATGTGATGAGTTTGATTTTGTTAATGGGAGCGCAGGACTATCGATATCTTTGGCCTTCGGTTGTGATGTCGCTTCTCCTGTTTTTTATGGCCTTGGGGCTTGCCTTTGGTCGGAACGGTGCCGCTGAAAAGAACGAGTTATCAAATGCGTATGTGTCATAAAATCGCAGTAGTTATTCCAAGTTATAAAGTGCGGGCGCACGTGCTTGAAGTGATCAATTGCATTGGCGATGAAGTGTGCCGTATATATGTAGTTGATGACTGCTGCCCTGAGAAATCTGGCTCTTTCGTTGAAGAATTCTGCACTGACTCTCGCGTCAGAGTTTTACGGCACGAGATCAATCAAGGCGTAGGTGGTGCCGTGATGACCGGTTATGAGGCGGCGGTCGCCGATGGCATGGACATCATTGTCAAACTCGATGGTGATGGGCAAATGGACCCTAGCCTGATCGTAGATTTCGTCGGGCCGATACTGAGCGGCGAGGCTGACTACACCAAGGGAAACCGCTTTTTTGATCTAGAGAAAGTTCGGGTGATGCCGAAAATGCGGTTATTCGGAAATGCTGTATTGTCGTTCATGGCAAAGCTGTCATCTGGATACTGGAACCTCTTTGATCCCACGAATGGCTATACCGCTATCCATCGCGATGTAGTTCGCTACCTGCCAATGAAAAAAATCAGCAGAAGGTACTTCTTCGAGACGGATATGCTGTTCAGGTTAAACACCCTGCGTGCCGTGGTGGTCGACGTGCCGATGGAAGCAAAATATGGCGACGAGGTCAGCAATTTAAAAATTTCTGCGGTCGTGGGGGAGTTCCTGGCAAAGCATGTCAGAAATTTCTTCAAGCGGATTTTTTACAATTATTACCTACGGGACATGTCTTTGGCATCTATCGAGTTGCCTGTTGGCTGCGCGATGCTGCTATTTTCGATCATGTTCGGAGTTCATAGTTGGGTGCGGTCCGTCGATACCGGTCTTCAGTCTTCGCCTGGAACGGTAATGTTGTCAGCATTGCCGTTTATTGTGGGTTTGCAATTAGTTCTTGCATTTCTCGGGCAAGATATCCGATCAGTTCCAGATAGGCCTTTTCATCGTAGTAAGAAGACTGCGGGGACTAAAAATTTGGAGAATAAAATTGCAGAATGAAGATAAAGAGTGGCTCGACTACCGAGCTCGGTTTGCTGATGTCTATGACGACAGTAACTACGGCAGTCCACTGCAGTCATTTGTGATGCGTGCCAGTCATAAACTGACTGAAAGCCCGTTTGGAGAGAATATTAAGTTCAGTCGGGTACTGGAAATTGGTGCGGGGACGGGCGAGCATCTTGCTTTCGTGCAGCATGATTTCGATGAGTATGTGCTAACGGATATGGACGCCAAGACCTTGGAGGTCGCGTCTGCAAAGACTATGGATAAGCACAAGGGGCGTGTAACGTTTTCAGTTCAGCAGGGAAGCAGGATTGATGCTGAAGATAACAGCTACGACCGTGTTATCGCTACACATGTTCTTGAGCATATATATTATCCCCATCTTGCGCTCAAGGAATGGCGTAGGGTCTTGAAGCCGGGGGGGACGTTGTCGATATTGATTCCGTCAGATCCGGGTGTGGCATGGCGACTTGGCAGGATGCTTGGGCCGCGCAGGAGCGCGCTTGCACAAGGTATTGCCTACGATTATGTGATGGCTAGAGAGCACGTCAATCCGTGTAATAACCTAGTCGCGCTACTGCGTCACTACTTTCCGAACGCTCGTGAATCATGGTGGCCGTGCAAATTGGCTTCAATGGATTTGAATCTTTTCGTTGCCTTTCATGCCGTTGTTGAGAAACCGGAAATGCCTCGGGCCTGACATGGTATATATATCGGCGGTACTTTGTGTTGTGGGGCTGGCAATTGGTCAGATTCTTTTTAAAGTCAGTTCGGCTGGATTGGCTGCTAACGGAACGTTGTTCACATTCCGTTCATTGGCGGCACTGTTCGGTGCAATGTTGTTATATGCATTCACCTCTGTAGCTTGGGTCTGGATCTTGCAAAAAATTGAGCTGGGTCGTATTTACCCGGTGATGGCGTTGGCATTTATTTTGGTGCCCATTGGCAGTCATATTGTATTCGGCGAGCGATTTAGTACTCAGTACTTCGTTGGCATTTCTCTGATCATGCTGGGGATTGTCATCGCGAGCCGTGCATAACGCTGGGGGGCGTTGTCGGAAAAACGCCTGGGTCACTGACATGAAACTTGAGCTGACCTTAGGGCACCTCTAGCAGGTCGAAGGCAGCGGATCGGGTAGGAGCAGGAGCTGCGGTTGGTGCGTGCCGCCAACTGCCTCAGTCGTCCTATTCTACTTGATCGGCTTAGCTGAAAACTCGTTGTGCGCCTCGATAAACTGGCGGATAGCCTTCTTCAGATCGGCAACACAGGTGAAGGCTCCCCAGTACAGTGCACGCCTTTCCAGTTATGCAAACCAGCCTTCCACGGCGTTCAGCCAGGACGCACTGGTCGCTGTGAGGTGCCGCTTGAAGTGCGGACGCTTTTCTAGGCAATGCTTGATTGCAGTCTTGTAAGTCGAACTGTTATCGAGGATTACTTGCAGATCCAGTCCAGTGGGTGTACTTGACTCAATCTGTTGCCCAAAAGCCAGAAATTTCTTGGTCCGATGACGTAGGGTAACGCCGGCAAGCAGCCGGCGTTTTTGCGTCGTAAACGCTCCATACGGTTTTTGCCGAATGTGGCAGTCGGCTGTACTAGCTAATAAACCAGCTATCGCTTACGCGACTTCATCCGATAACGTTTAACCGCATTGGCCGCGGTGAATAGAGCGATAAGGACAGTCTTGTGCACCGGACCAATCCCATTAAGGTGCTTAACTCCGGAAGTCCATTGAACCCGACGGATGTAGTCCATCACCTGTCGACGCGCAGTGCTAGTAAATGGGGAAAGAAAGATCGTAGATAGCGCTGGAGCCTGATTCTTCTGGAAAATATCACCGAATCCAAAAACGTCGTGTTGGGGTGTATGGATGAAAATCTTTGCCAGGTTAGCATCAGGATTGACACTGAGTTTTTTCCATACATGCACCGCCGACGCACACAATTCTGCAGAGCCCACCACATAGCGCTCCAAATACGGTCCCCATATTTTGGCGGCCAGTGCGACACCTTCCTGGAAGTGAACGGAAAATTCACTGTAAGAGCTATTTTCCTCGGCTGAGACGTTACGATACGCAGTAACTTTGCCTTGCGATCTTATGTATTTCTCCGTGCTGCCCATGTTTGATGTGCATAGCATTTCAAGTACAGCAAACGCTTCAAACAGCTTGCCGGTATCAGGATCAATCCGCTCATCAGCTCCGTAGGCGCATTTTGAAACATTCGGCGCCTGAGGGTTTAGCATCTTTCGCAGGCCGAGATAAATTCCGTGAAAGTATGTAGCAGGCTTTACCCGTGCAAGATTGTCCTGAATCGTTCCACGCCAGCCAATATCAACCAAGCCGACTTTGTCATTCTGGGAAATACCTTTATCTGTAAGGTATTCGTTCAAAAGTTCACGCTGCTGCAGTATTCTCTCGTTGACCGCGGCAGTGAATGCAGGCGACCGGATCAGCTTGCTTAATGGCTCGCTTTCATCGGGACGCTCAATCACATCTGAGGGGGCTAACCCCACCTCAGATAAAATATCAGCAAAGTCGGCGTGTTCCAGGCCAAGTGTGGAAAATAGACCGGAAACCTTTTGTGAGCGGTTCAGGCGCCAAATGCGATTGAACTCATCATTCGAAACTTCTTGCATTGAAGCGACGAACGTAGAAAGCCGACTGACCTCAAGCTCCGCATGTGCTGGCAACTGATGGCCAAAAAGCTCTTGGTCTGGAAAAATGATTTCATATATACGGCGAAAAAACTCGCCTTCTCGGGTAAGAAAGAAGACTCGATCCAGGCGCTGAGCAACCGCCTGCTCGGCAATCCACAGGGCAAAGCCCAAGAACAATGGTGCTGCTTCTACCCCGAAACCAAACGCGGCTGCTTCGGTTTTTTGCAGTGTACGCGTTGACGTCGCTACTGCCTGAGTGCTGAGCTGCCGAAGATGCTGAAACAGCGTCTCACGCGAAGCAAACAGGCTCTCGCGCTCTTTCCTGGCCGCGTGAGATTTTTCTGGTACGAATGAAATGCCGGTAACGCCCAGTTGGGTCGGGGACTCTACATCCGACCACGGGTGATCGCCAACATGCACATGTTCGTGAGGAGCGATTCCGTAGACCTCGTGCACATGCTTGAACAGTGTTCCTGAACGTTTGTTCAAGCCCACGTCGCACGAGCTCACGCCATCTTCAAAGAGATGGCTGAGTCCCTTCTGCCCGAGCAAGCGCTTGAGCATGTCAGAGGTCATGTAGAAGTCGGAGAGGAAAATCGTCCTTTCGGAAGCGTGCTGTTTGAGAAATCCTTCGATATCTGGATCCTGAAAAGTACGGCGTACTTCTACCGAAAGTTCGTACTCGGCAAAACGCTGGGGTAGGCTGTCATCGAAGGGAGAGACCAAAATTGTCTCCAGCCATTCTTTGAGCACATGGACTATTTCGTACTCTTCGTCCTTGTTTGCTTCTCGAGCCGCCCGGGCAAGACGGGCTTCCGTATCCACCCGAGCCTGATAGATATCCCAGTAGCCGGGGTAGAGCGGTTTGAAGTGACCAACCAGCTCGAAGAACACATGAGCAGCAGTCGCTAGCTTGATGCATTCTGGGTGGCAATCTCGTCTGAGCAAGGTGTCCCAGACATCAACGGTCTTGATTTTGTAGATCATCGGACTTCTCGCCCACCAAAAATCACTTCCCCGGCCGCTTCCAGTTGCTTGATCCGAAGCTTGAGCGAAGCAGGGAGTTTGGCGGCAAGCGCACTGAGTTTATGACGGCGAACGACCCAGCGATTTGTGTTGATACGCTGCTTCTCTTGATCCGAGTACTCGTTGAACGCCTTTACGGTCAAGCTCGTAAGAACAGATTTTTCCATGGCTGGACCTTCCAGGCTCTTCTCCACCCATTCGCAGAAGAGAGTCGATGAGTCATGCCAGGAGGGCCAATTGTCGGCAGTCTGGCGCGCCCCTTCCTGAAGCCGTGAAAGCTCTGTGCGGTCGTTTATGAGTTTTTTTAGCGCACTGACGACGCCGTCAGTGTCGCCAGTGGAGACCACGACCGCATTTTTGCCATTAACGATGTATTCGTCATGTCCAGAAACATCAAAGACTACGGCTGTGCCGCCACAGTGAAACAGCTCAAGCGGTGGACCAAACATCCCTTCAACTGTACTGAGCTTGATCAAAATATCGCAAGAGCGATAAATTTCGGCGGTCTTGACCATCGGCACCCGAGAAAACACCCGCGAGACCCCGGGAAGCCATTTGATGGGAGAGCCCGTCAGTACCCAGATGTCTTTTGCGCCGGCCTCTTTAGCTAATCGAACACCCAAGGCCGTATTTTTGAACGAGACACCAAAATGCCCTTCTACCAGGATTCGGGGTTGCGCATCAGTCGGGCGAGGCGCGCTGGCAACACCCGTTTTTGAGTACACATCCTTGCGAATGCCGTTGCGTACCAGAGTGGTATCCCGATTGTAATCGTCTTTCAGATACTTCTGGATCCACGTAGCTTCAGTCACGTATTCGACTGGGAAGCGATAGGTAGCGTCAACCAACGCCCGCAATGGCTTTTCCGATTCAGGATAGAACCTGGACTCGATCGACTGCACAAAATACGCATACCTTCTGGCGTCGAAATTGCCGAGCTCAAAGGCAGTTTTCCACCATGTGGCGATGACCAGCTCGAAAGATTCTTGCTTGGCCTCTTCGATAGGTAGGCAACGGAGCTTTGGCGCTTCGTCATGCCAGGAAAGCGTTGCCGCCGTAAAAGGTTCCTGAACCGCCAGCGTTACGTCATATCCATGATTGCGCAGGTAGCTGGCATGTTGAATGATGACGTAAGTGCCACCACTGATAGCCATCGAGCCTACGAGAAAGCAAATTCTTCTATTGTTCAATTTATGACTACTTCTGAAAATAGCGGATTAATCCATATAAGTTGGCTATTGGGCGGCCAACCCGCTCATCGAGCTTCTTCCATGGCCAGAACTCAAGCAATCCTCGTCCGTTACGCCTCAAGACGGTGAGCATGAACTTCAACCTATCAGAAAAGTTCGGGACCGTGTGCACTCCGGCGAAGAAAGAACGCTCAAATACACCGTAGTTTTCAACATGGAAAACTGAAGAAAACCAGTCGATCTCGGACTGAGAAGGCTGGAAAACCAGGCGCGCGTGGCTGCGAGCGATCCGCTTAAGAGGTTGCGACTGCGTACCTGCTTGCGGTGTCATGGCGTCCAGCAACTGGTTGTAACGAGAGAAGATGTAGCGCTGAACAGGGAACACCAGAGCCTCCAGCATCTCTTGCTCATGAAACGTGTCATGAACGGCATGGGGGCTGCCATCGGCATCTATCTGGTAGCTCGCCGCTGAACCATGGTCTGCAGCCAGAAGAATTTCGAACAAGGCGCGATTTTCATTAAAAACATGAAAGCGCGGTGTACGGCCTGCAATAGAGGAAAAAAGCAGGCCGTGCTTGCGGTTCAACGAACTTGCTGCTCCCGGCGCTACGAGCCCGATGTAGTACCCTGTAACTGATTTGACTGGGGATGCTGGCCCGTTGGACAACAGCGCGTAAAGATTGTCCTGAATCGTGCCCTTCCAGCCAACGTCCACGACAACCAGATTTTCAGGAACGTCACCTTCCGAGAGTACAGAAAGATACTGCCAGAAAGCTTTTCGACGACTCAGCCGTTGCTCGTCATATATTGCAATGAATCGCGGCAACGCCTTCAGGTGGGAGAAGAGGTCGCTTTCAGGGAACTCCTCATGCCTTTGGCTAGATTCGTCGGCCGTCAGGCCCAGCAAGGCTGACAACTCTGTGCAGAACTCATCCAGCCCAAGGCTCGAAAGAAACTCCAGCAGCGACATGCACCGATACTGCCTGAAAAGCGTTTCGAACCGTTCTTCGCTTAACGCATCCAGGGAAGGTAGCAGCGTTGATCTGCGAGAAACTTCCAGATATCGGCTCTGAACCGGGGCACCCACACGAGCGCAATAGCTGTCGAACATGCGCTTGAGCGGTTGTCCTTCTCTGGAGAGAAAGAACACCTGCTTGACACCGTTGTCGATGAGTTTGCGATGCAGTTCGCTGACCCAATACAGGAGCGTGTCTGCTAGTTCTCCGAAAAGTTCGAACGAATCAGATGTTCCTTCAAGGCTGACTTCTCTGATGTCACTCGCCGCCGCTGGAGATTTTTTCACTGCATGTATTCCGTGTGTTTGAACCGATGTCTATTAGCGCTTGAGAGGTGCTGAGGGCAGGTAGCGTAGGTATATCCGGTAGAATACGCTACCGGATTGTTGACGCCAACCGTACGCTTGAGCCGTTTTGCATACCACCGATTGGTCTGAGCCTACGGTATATCCTACTCTCGGATACTGCTGTCGATCGCTGTAAGACTTTCAAAGTACTGGCCAAACTTTGCAGCTTGTATAGACCAGTCCCACTCTTTGATTCTTTCAACGTTTTCTGTTGAAAGTTGGATCAGTAACGCAGGCTCTTCAACAAGCTTGCGGATACTATCCTTGAGTGCCTCGACCGTTCTCACCGGCAAGATAAACCCCTCCTGCAACTCACCGAAAGCCTGTGGCACGATGCCGACATCAGTACTGATAACCGGTACCCCGCAGGCCATCGCTTCCAGAACAGGGTTAGGCGTGCCTTCGATCTTCGAGGTACACACATAGACGTCTATCTTTGCGTAGTAATTTGGCATCTGGTCATGAGGAATGAATTGATCCTGACGGTCAGCGAACAGGCTTTTTACCGCAAAGCCTTCCTGCTGAAGTTGCTCAATTGCTGGCTTGAGGATCGTATTCACGCCTTTGAAGTCTTCGAGTTCTGCTGCCCATTTACTGTTTCCAACCCAACCGATGACTAGCTCACGCTGGCCGACTTCCTGAAGGCGTTCAATTCTCATGGGCATGAACTTTGTCAGGTCGACCCCATCCTCAATCACTCGGGTGGGCTCTGGGTAGCCGTTCACTTCGGAATAAATACGGTTTAATTTCTCCGAGCCCACAGTGTAGCCAGCAACTATCTCGGTGAATAGATGGGCGCGATCACTGAGTTCCTTTTCTTCAAGAAGCAAGTGGTCGTAAACACTAGTGCTGAGCTTTTTAGTGGCAATAAAACGCTCATGAAAAAGTGTATATGGGATGCCAAGATTTTCAACATAACTTCTGTAGTAAGGTGTGCCGATGAGCGTTAAATGCTCTCGCCAGAAGAAATGTACGATGTCGCAGTCTTCTGTCATCATGAATATTCTATCGATGTTATCGATGATATCCATCGGTATCACAACGAAATCAAACTGCTCATTCAAATAGCGTTCCAGTTGCCGAGCAATATTTCCAAACGCCCAGTTATCTGTATCGATGATTAGCGCGATTTTTGTCTTTTTATGCTCTACCGCTACGGCCTTCCGTGGAGCGGAAGTGTGATCCACTTCAATATTGAGCCCCAGTTCATCGTGCCGTGACTGAAGCCAATGGTCTACCGCATTACCCCAGATTTTGAAGCCGTGCTTTGCTTCAAGGTGCTTCGCAGATTTGTGAAGGACATCGCGAGAAAAACGTTCTTTTTCATAGTCGCGGTCGGCGTTTGAATCAGGCATCGGGTGGTCATGCACTAACGCACATACCGATGCGCAACCCACCTTGTAACCCAGCTGGAACAGGCGTACCGAAAAGTCGATATCCTCAAAACCAACAAACATGCCCTCGTCATAACCACCGACACGATCGAATGTGTTCTTGTTAACGATGCAAGCACCGCCAAACAGAAAGGTCCCGAGGAACGGCTGGCCGATAACGTCTTGTATTTTTGTTTGTAGGGAGGCGCTGCCGGCGCCGATATGTAGCTCGCCCTCTTCATAGGACACATAAACGTGACCGCCCCTGGCGAAAATAGTTTGACCATCTGGGTCCAGCAGGGGGAGGCTCATGAAATGGCAGCCAAGGACCGCTAGATCATGCTGAATCTGCTTTAGCGGATTCATCGTAAAGTAGATATCGTTGTCCAGGCACATTAGCCATTCCGTCTTGACGTGTGGAATGGTTCTATTGCGGCCGCCTGAAACACCGAAATTTTGTCCAAGTTCAACAATGCGTGTGCGGAAAGTAAGCGCTCCACATGACGCACGCAACTGCTCGATTTCTTCTGCCGAAGAGCCGTTATCGATAATCAGCACTTCACCGGCGAAGTGCGGCAAGAGTTTTTCAATGGATTTGAGTAGTTTTATCGATAGCGATGAGCGGTTCATCGAGAGGAAAGAGATCGTTAAGTTCTCGCCGCTACTGCCGATATTCGGTCCCGCCTCCCGCCAGGCATCAGCTGCCAGGAGAGCGTGTGCATTATCATAAACGTAGAGCCCATGAGAAAGCCCTGGGACGATGTCCAGACCTGAAGCTTTCATTAGTTAAGACTCCCGCGAACAATTCCGTAGAACCTTTTCAATAACGCTCGAACAGGTCGAGGGAGCAGCCCTCCCAGACGGAGATAACGGTTATAGCCAGCTTGCATTCTTGCCATTTCGGCTTGCATTGTCACTGTTTCGGTCTGAAGTGTATGCAGCCTTTCTTTTATCAGCTCATTTTCCGTCAGCGTTGCTTGATAGTTCAGTCGTACCTTTCTCAGGTCCGACTTATACGTATCAGCTTCCATTTGAAGTGCATCTAGCTTCAATCGTTCATCCACAAGCAATGTGCCGTCAATTGCCTGAACCATGCGCGCATAAGCGTCCATGCTGACCGGGAAGACAGCGGCACCATTAGTAATCTCAGGGGCGTTCCAGATGCCGAAATAATAGCTGCAATTCTCAGCATTAAACTCCGGTTTTTCGCCACCATTTACAAGGTATGCGCCTTGGGCTGGGTTAAATTTCATCCAGCTATCGGGGACGGTTTCATAGTCCCGCTCGATATCTAGTGACGTTGATCCGAATCCAAAGACCGCGGTTCCGATACTCCAGTTGACGTTGTCCCCCAGCACGCCGACGGCGAGCTGTTGAAACTCTTCGAGCCGGTATTTGCGTAAATGGTACGGGTTTCGCTGATGTTCCTCCGGGAAGTACCAATAGTCATTTGGGCAACTAATGATAATAATTGCGTCTTTTTTTGCGACGCGCTTCAGCGATTGTAAATAGGTTGCTGGATCTTCAATGTGCTCAATGGTTTCACACGAAACGATGACGTCAAAGTACTCGGCTGGAAACCTGTCTTCGATGGTTGTAGCGTCCGCCGCAATAAACTCGATTCCAGGGCCGCCAAAGGAACGGGCAGCGCGATTCACTGCATCGGCGAACACATCTACGCCGACAACCTCTCCGGCCCCAGCTTGCTTTAGCAGGTAGCTTCCGTAGCCCTCGCCACAGGCGATATCCAGGACTCGCTTGTCTTTAACAAAGGGCGTGGCAACCGAATATCTTGCGAAATGGATTGACGCTTCTATGTTTGCTCTCTCTGGAGCAGAGTTGATATCTAACCGTTCCATTTGTGGCCTGTTCAAATACTGTTGAGATTGTTTGGTTGGAAATTCCACTGCCGCGGAAGACTTAACATGCCAACCGCTTTGAAGTTATCTTCAATGCGGAACGAGCACGCATTTTTTGCTTCTGCATACGTTATGAATCCAACATTATCGTTAATTGCTACCCGCCACTTGTACTGGCCGCTCAGCAGAGGAAGGTCGGTAAAGTGAATTGATACGGTCCCTGCACTTGAGGAACGGTAGGCCGGGATTTTGTCCATCAATGTGGTAGCGCCACATAGATACAGCTCATCATGTCTATACAAATTGAAGACGAAACTGATCTCTTCCGGTGGCGCATCAACCAGAGCGACAAAGTCGAAAGACACACTCACGGATTGACCCGTTGTCACGGTATCCAGAACCGTGCCTTCGGCGTCAGTCAAACGGACATCCGTAATTTTAAACAACTGGTCCGCAGACTCACTGTTATTCAGGGATTCTTTGGATGCAGCGCTTTTTGGCTTGCTGGGATCCGAGTCGGAGGATTCTGACGAGTCGTGACTTTCAGCGGCCGACGCTGCCAGTGTTGCGGCGAGCTCTGCGGTGGTGCTTTGAGCAACTTGAGCTTCCATTTCGATCATGTATTGATCGATGACTCTAGGCGCGGGACCGAACATCACCTGTCGGCCTTCTTTGAGGTACAGCGCTCGTTCACACACCGACTTAACTTGATACTGATCGTGGGATACAAAAAGGATGGTACAACCGCGATCACGTATTTCGTAAAATTTCGAAAGGCAGCGTCGCTGGAACGCCGCATCGCCGACAGCAAGAATTTCATCGACGATCAGTATTTCGGGTTCAACGTGAACAGACACAGAGAATGCAAGCCTGGCAAACATACCGCTGGAGTAGTGTTTTACAGGGCTGTCGATAAACTGGCCAATGTCAGCAAAACCGGCAATTTTATCAAAACGGTTATCAATTTCCTCTTTTGACAATCCAAGAATCGAGGCGCTCAGGTAAACGTTCTCACGCCCTGTAAACTCTGGATTGAAGCCAGAGCCGAGCTCAAGCAAAGCAGACAAGCGACCATGACGCTCTACGTGACCATGCGAAGGGGTAAGGGTTCCGCAGATGATCTGAAGTAGTGTGGATTTGCCCGAGCCGTTACGTCCCACAATGCCAACGGTTTCGCCCTTTTTTACATCAAAGTTGATATCCCGCAGCGCCCAGAACTCATCGCTGGGATTTGTGGCGCCTTTCCAGAGAATTTGCTTCAGTCGGTCTTGTGGCTTTTCATAAAGATGATAAACCTTCGAGACACCCGCAACCGAAATTGCCAAGTCATTAGAGGACATCAGCAAACCCCTTTCTTGTTTTCTGGAACCAGATATAACCTAGCCATGCAATGATGACGGCGCAGAGTGTGTAAACCGCTAAGCCCTGAAAATCCGGGAGTCTCCCCCATATCATTACTTCCCGTGCTTGCTCAATAATGAAAGTGAGAGGGTTGGCCATCAGCCATGGACGTACCACCTCAGGTAAGGACGTGACAGGGTAGAAGACCGGAGAAAGAAACATCAGTACGGTGGTGAATAGACCAATGGTTTGAGCTACGTCGCGTAAGTACACACCCAGCGAGGCGAGAAACCAGGCAGCCCCCAGTGAAAGTATGACCAGTGGGAGTATTACCAGCGGTATAAATACAGCAGTCCATTGAATAAAGCCGTTGAAAATCAAGAAGGCGATCAATAGAACTACAAGGCTTACCGTTGCATGAAAAAGTGCCACGCCAATACTGACGGCCGGTAGTACTTCAATAGGAAATACAACTTTTTTTACATAATTGGCATTGTCCAAGATCAGTCTTGGGGAGCGATTCAGGATTTCTGAAAACAAGCCGTGAACGATCATGCCAACGAACAATATAACGGCAAAATCCGTCTTGCTATCGGTCCCGCCCGTACCCCAGCGCGACTTGAATACTACTGCGAAAAAGAAGGTATACACCAACAGCATCAGAACCGGGTTGAAAAAAGACCACGCCAAACCCAACATCGACCCGCGATACCGTCCGATTACCTCTCTCTTTGTCATTTGCAGAGTGAGTCGACGGTTACGCCACAAGCACGAAATCAAGGTGACCGGAGAAATTGGATGCTTGCTATGTGGATTGATCGGTGTCGCCTTTTGCATCGATACACTCACTTTTTGAATCCTTTGGAGGTGCTTATTCTGCTAGCGTCAATAATCTGCGTGCATAGTTTCAGTACACCAATCTGACTGTTTACTTGCAAGTGCCGGGCCGGCATAACGAGCCACCGCACCAACTGAATCCCGCTATTCTTATGCAGCAAGAGCTAAAGTCTCGCGCTTGGAGGAGGGGGTAAATGAATCGAGTGGATTCGCTAAAGTTCTCTCGCCAGCCCAGGTGCAGAGAGTGATGGGAGCCCTGGCTAGGGTTTGCTTTTCTGACATGAATACTGCCGGAGATTGTTTCGGGTACGATGACGTACGGTCGATATTTTTTGTCGAGCCTAATTTCTTCTTTGCACGATAAGGCAAGCTGACATTAATCCGTGCTCTATTGAATTGACCCACCAACTGATCTCCAGACCCTCTCCTACCAAAACACCTTCGGCGGTGTTTTTCTTGGCTGGGCTATGATAGGCATTTGCCCTAGAAGACGACAGATTCTCGCGTGGGTGCGAGTATAACACCCTCGAATTAAGTCGTATAACCCCTAAATTGTTCGTAACAGCTCCATGAGCACGCCATTCAATCCGACGCCGATCTCCGGTGCGGTGCTGTGATTTTCATCAGGGGTCAGCACCTCATGATGCAGCCTGACCCCAACACGGAACGGTCCATCTGTACTCCAAGCCTGTTGGCGCATTTGGCAATGGCGAGGATCCGCGGTTCGTAGGTCGCGCCACGCCCTAGAATGTCTTCCGCGCGCCTCGTCGGTAGAAGGCTCGAAGCTTTGCGGCCTGGAGTTACTCACTGCAAGCGTCCCGTAAAGCGGGAAGCACATCTGGCGGTAGGTATGCTTCGTCGATCGCGCACTGAAATACTGCTTGCAATGACCACAGAATGGCTTCGCCAGCTTGGATGTGGCCGGGGTATGGGTGCGGGATTTCACGCGGTGGTACAATCATGAGCGCCGACATATCTGGACTCGCTTTGTCACGCCCGTAGAATGGCAGCCAGGACTGGAATCATCAGGTCCTCGCGCGGCGCACGAGCTGAACGAGCAGGCCTGTCAAGCAAGCCCAGGGCTTTGGTCAAGGCGCTGATAGGTACTGTGATGCTGAACCCGGATCAGGAGCAGCAAACTGAGAAAAAGCTGCATAGTTGGACTGCTGGCACGACAACTACCTCGAAAATCGCTGATCTGCCTCGATTCGTTTGACGCAAGATCAATTTTTGTTGGCAGCCCTTGTCGTTAAACGTCCAGCATTTGCTCATCGTGTGCGCCGCTGATCGCTGGGCAGTGTCTACCGTCAGGTTTAAAGTGATGGGCTGGGAAGTTTACGTACAATTATCAAACCTAGTAATTGGCGACACGCCTGACGGGTCGAGTATTTATGGATAAATTTAGAATTTTTTTGCTGGGCCTGCCGCGTAGGCAAAAAAGGCTGATACAGGTGGCCACTGATACGGTGTTGGTCTGGCTTGCTTTATGGCTCGCCTTTATTGTTCGTCTGGGCATTGACGGCACGTACAATCCTATAAAGATCCATTTCTGGCTCTTCGTGTGCGCGCCACTGGTAGCTGTCCCTCTCTTCATCCGTTTCGGCATGTACCGCGCGGTCATGCGCTACTTTGGCAACGACGCCCTGATTGCCATCATCAAGGCCGTCAGCCTGTCATCGCTGATCCTTGCAGTCGTTGTCTATTGGTACAGCAATCACGAAACCGTGGTGCCGCGTTCCATAATCTTCAACTACTGGTGGTTGAGCCTCGTCATCCTCGGCGGGTTGCGACTATGTATGCGTCATTACTTCATGGGTGACTGGTTCACTGCTGCTCAATATGTGCCGTTCACCAACCGTGATGACGGTTTGACCAAGGTGGCTGTTTACGGTGCAGGAGTGGCGGGAAATCAATTGGTTGCGGCCCTGCGTATGGGGCGGGTGATGCGGCCTGTAGCCTTTGTCGATGATGATGAGAGTATCGCTGATCGCTCTATTTCCGGTTTGCAGGTGTACAAGCCCAAGCATATTCAGCAGATGATCGATGTGACAGGGGCTCAGGAGATTCTCCTGGCGCTGCCGTCTTCCACCCGGGCGCGACGCCGGGAGATTCTTAATCTATTGGAGGTTTTCCCGCTTCACGTGCGCAGTGTGCCGAGTTTCACAGATCTGGCCAGTGGCCGAGTGAAGGTCGATGATATCCAAGAGGTCGATATCGCTGATTTGCTGGGGCGAGATTCAGTTCCGGCGCAGCCCGACCTGCTGGTGCGCTGTATCAAGGGCAAGACGGTGATGGTGACGGGGGCCGGAGGCTCGATCGGTTCGGAGTTGTGTCGGCAGATTTTTTCCCTTGGTCCGACCACACTTTTGCTGTTTGATCATAGTGAATTCAATCTTTACAGCATTCTCTCCGAGTTGGAACAGCGTGCCTGTCGCGAGTCTTTATCGGTTCGGTTATTGCCGATCCTGGGATCCATTCGTCATCAAGACAAACTGCTGGATGTGATGAAGGCTTGGCGTGTCGACACGGTTTATCATGCGGCTGCTTATAAACATGTACCGATGGTCGAGCACAATATCGCCGAGGGTGTGTTGAACAATGTGATTGGCACGCTCTATACGGCTCAAGCCGCTCTGCAGTCGGGTGTTGCCAATTTCGTGCTGATTTCTACCGATAAGGCCGTACGCCCTACCAATGTGATGGGTAGCACTAAACGCCTTGCAGAAATGACCCTTCAGGCGCTGAGTCAAGAGATTGCGCCGGTATTGTTCGGTGATAAGGCGAATGTATCGCGGGTTAATAAAACCCGATTCACGATGGTTCGTTTTGGCAATGTACTAGGGTCTTCCGGTTCAGTGATCCCCCTGTTCCATAAGCAGATCAAGTCGGGCGGACCAATGACGGTCACGCATCCGAAGATCACCCGCTATTTCATGACCATTCCCGAGGCGGCGCAGTTGGTGATCCAGGCGGGTTCCATGGGGCAGGGCGGTGACGTATTTGTATTGGATATGGGCGAGCCGGTGAAGATCGTCGAACTGGCGGAGAAGATGATTCACCTTTCCGGCCTGAGTGTTCGCTCGGAGAAAAATCTGCACGGCGACATTTCCATTGAGTTCACAGGGCTACGTCCTGGGGAAAAGCTATATGAAGAGTTGCTGATCGGTGACAACGTGGCAGCGACTCAACATCCGATGATCATGAGTGCCAATGAAGATCACCTGCCTTGGGATGTTCTCAAGGCCAGACTGGCTGAATTGCTTGCTGCGGTTGAGCGGGATGATTATTCCCGGGTTCGTCAGTTGTTGAGAGATACGGTCAGCGGTTACACGCCGGATGGCGATATCGTGGACTGGATCTACCAGCAGCGTCGCCTTGAGCCCTGATTTAGCGTCTATGCTGTATCCAATCATGTTTGACACATTCGAGTTGGATAGTGACGCGCATCTTCGATGCCAAGCTCATGACAGGGTAGAGTGCAAAACCGTACCGAAAAGGTCAGGTACTGCACTCGGTTTTTGCTGCTACCAGGGTTCAAAAAACATCGGTACCTAGCAGCCTGGCTAACCCTACATTCATTGGTGTCTGTTCGGGGAGTTGAAATCTTTCTAGCAGCCGTTGGTTATTTGCCCGAGAATGGCGAATATCACCGGAGCGTGCCGGGGCATAACTCACTGATGGTAGTTCTCCCACCACCTCGCTCAATGTTTCTAGCACCTGCTTGAGCGTGGTGGCTTTATTCATCCCGACGTTGATAGCGCCTACTTCGACCTGCGGTGCTTCGATGGCTTGCACCAACACCTTTACCAAGTCTTCGACATAAACAAAGTCTCGGGTTTGTTCACCGTCACCGAAGACGGTGATGGGTAGACCTTTCTGCGCTCGCTCGCTGAAAATGCTGATCACCCCCGAGTATGGTGAAGAAGGGTCCTGGCGCGGGCCGAAAATGTTGAAAAAACGGAAAACAACCGGTTCTAGAGCATGCTGGCGGCGATAGAAGTCGAAGTAATATTCGCTCGCTAGTTTGTCCGAGGCATAGGGTGTTAACGGCTTCTTGGGGGTTTCCTCGTCGATAGCTTGCCCTTCTCCATTGTTGCCGTATACCGCTGCACTTGAGGCGAATACCACGCGTTTGACTGCGGCCAGGCGCATAGCTTCGCAGACGTTCAAGCTACCGACGAAATTGCTCTGGTGCGTGCGCACAGGATCGTCCACTGACGCTTGGACCGAAGCCACTGCTGCTAAATGTACAACTGCCTGGCAACCGATCATGACCTGCGCAACCAGAGCGGCATTGGCGACATCGCCTTCGATAAATTCGACTTGTGGGTTTGCTTGCGGCAGATTGCTGCGCTTTCCAGTGGACAAGTCGTCGAGAATTCGTACTGTGTAGCCCTTGGCGAGCAAGGCATCGGTCAGATGTGAGCCAATAAAACCGGCACCGCCGGTGACTAAAATAGGGGCGTTAGCCATGATGGTAAACCTATCAGATGATTTCGGGGCTTTGTGCCGCGAGCCCAGCGTGGTCCTGAGATGAGCAGTTTTTGCGAGCGGACCCAGATACAGTAGCTCTTGGGTGGTATAGGGGCAGTATGATTTCCTGACGCTCGGTGAGGGTGATTGTCCCATAACCTCGCTGCGCAATCGAGTTGTGCCTGTGCAGGCAATCCTCTCGTGTTCGTTTTCTAAAGTTCAGGCCCCATCGGTACGACTTTCCGACGCAGGCTGGGTGTCGGTGATAGAAGAAGTCCCCCTCTTTTCCGGGAAGCGAAAAAGGGACATCTAATAGAGGTGATTGTGTTAGAGATCAATGCCGTCATGTAACAAACTTAGTTCCTGATGGTTCAACGCGCTTCGTCACAAGCATCGAACGATGTTTATAGTGTTCAGAGCCAGCCTTTGTCCGATTTTGTAATGATTCCTCCTGTTCTTGTTGTTTGATTCTTTCCCGGGGCGTTCTAGGTTTTAAAGGCAGCCAAGGAAAAGCTGCCTTTGAAATCTATCCAGGAGCCTCACCCATGAGAAACACTGTTCTGAGCTATCTGCTGCTTCCTCTGTTCGCCAGTGCCTCGTTTTCGCTGAGCGCGGCGCCAGCGACCGAGTCTGTGGCAGCCCCTGTGGCTGCCGTCGCTGCTCAACAGCCCATGGCACGCCTCAACCTCAACACTGCCGACGCGCCCACCTTGCAAGCCACCCTGATCGGTATCGGCAAAACCAAAGCAGAAGCCATCGTCGCTTATCGCGAAGAACACGGTGCCTTCGCCTCGGTAGATGAGTTGCTTGAGATTAAAGGTATCGGCAAAGCTTTGCTCGAACGCAACCGAGACAAGCTCACGGCCCACTAGTGTCTTAGGGACAGTTGGGCACCGCTCTGGAGCTCACCGATCCTGCGCATCCTTCTCATCCATCTGCGCGTTGCGTTCGTGAATGCGCTTGAGCTGCTCCTCGGTCAGGGGCAGCTTTTTTGCAGTATCGCGAAGCAACATCAGACCACCGACAATAGAGCCGATGGCCAGTATCAGTATCAACCAGGCATACCAAGGCATGGAACTCTCCTCAGCGGGGTGAAAGACACCGCTGCTTAACATATGGGCAATTACGCCATCCATTGGTTCAATTATAGGGGCGCCGCCGCTGGCGGGCCAATTCGCGATCATTGGC
>RCUI01000152.1_pt1 | contig 25895 bp, 19 predicted proteins | sample 2166121 | NCBI WGS metagenome assembly RCUI01 (sample SAMN09932700, study PRJNA488358) | compost metagenome | feature: garden; material: soil; isolation source: compost soil in succinic acid-enriched culture | place: Germany: Experimental Botanical Garden Goettingen | collected 2016-01-27
TCTACCTGTACGCCACCATGGCGGCGATCGTGTTCTCCAAGGTGTTCTTCGACCCGAGCAATCCGGCCGTGGCCTCGCTGCTGGCCTTTTCCACCTTTGCCATCGGCTTTATCGCCCGCCCCTTCGGCGGCATCCTCTTCGGTTACCTGGGTGACCGCTTCGGACGCAAGCAGGTACTGGTTATCACGTTCTGCCTGATGGGTGTGTGCACCACCCTGATTGGCCTGATCCCCAGCTACGCCTCCATCGGCATCTGGGCACCGATCATCCTCGTCCTGGTACGGGTCATTCAGGGCCTGGGCGCGGGTGCCGAACTCTCCGCCGCAGCGGTCACCTCCTATGAGCACGCCAGCGAAGGCAAGCGCGGCAGCCAGGGTGCCTGGCCAGCATTGGGGCTGAACCTGGGCTTGCTGCTGTCGTCGCTGACCGTGTACGTGCTGACCATGAACGGCAACGAGTTCCTGCTCTCCGGTGGCTGGCGCATCCCGTTCATCTGCAGCATCGTACTGGTCGCAGTCGGCCTGTGGGTGCGCAGGAGCATCCCGGAAACCCCGGATTTCAAAGAGTTGGACAAGACGCCAAACAAAGCACAAGTGTCACCGCTCAAGCTGCTGTTCAAAAACGACCTCAAGGGGCTGGCAGTGGTGTTCTTCGTTGCCATTGGCTACAACGCTCTGAGCTACATTTTCAAGACCTTCTCGCTGGCCTACCTGACCCAGTACAAAGGGGTTGAAGCCCATGTCACGTCGTTGTCGGTGACCATCGCCAGCCTGGTGGCGATTATCGCCGTACCGTTCTTCGGCTGGCTGTGCGACAAGTGGAGCAGTAAGGCTGTGCTGATGCTGGGCGGGGTGTTCTCGGTGCTGTTCGCTTATCCGTTCCTGGCCCTGCTCAACACTGGCGAGCCAATGATGATCTACCTGGCCATCGCCATCGGTACCGGCATCCTTGCGCCGATGATGTTTGCGCCTCAGGGCTCGTTCCTCAGCCGCCAGTTCCCGACCCAGACTCGCGCCTCGGGCTTTGGTACCGGCCGTGAGATTGGCACTGCGGTAGCCGGCGGCCTGGCGCCCCTGGGTGGTCTGGCCCTGGTTGCAAGCTCGGCGACCCACTCCACCGATGGTGTGGCGGTGATCCTGGCTGTGGCAGCGGTGTTGGTGGTGGTGTTTGCCTGCTTTGACCAAGGCCGCAAGCATTCCACCTTCAAGAACTGAGTGATCGCCGTAGCCGCTGCCGCCAGGCTGCGACCGGGCGTGAAACGGCCGTCATTCAGCCCCATCATGGTGACTGAATGACGACTGCTTCGCAGCCGATTGCAGCCTGGCGGCAGCGGCTACGAATCTATTGCGCCTACCGCCCCGCGATGCTTTTCAACCCCGGATGCATTAAAGTAACAGCCCCCGCCCGGGCGCTTAGACGCGGTACGCCCTGGCTTTTGTCCAGGAACCTTCAACGATGGAACACCGTGAGGCGCTGATCGCGCTGCGCACCTTTCTTTCCACCCAGATCCTTGGCCAGGAAAAACTCGTCGAGCGTTTGCTCATCGTGCTTCTGGCCGACGGCCATATGCTGGTCGAAGGCGCCCCTGGTCTGGCCAAGACCAAGGCGATCAAGGAACTGGCCGAAGGCGTCGAAGCCGAGTTCCATCGTATCCAGTTCACTCCCGACCTGCTTCCGGCCGACATCACCGGCACCGAGATCTATCGCCCGGAAACCGGCAGTTTCGTGTTCCAGCAAGGACCGATCTTCCACAACCTGGTGCTGGCCGACGAGATCAACCGGGCACCGGCCAAGGTGCAGTCGGCGCTGCTCGAAGCCATGGCGGAGCGCCAGGTCAGTGTTGGGCGCAGCACTTACGAGCTGTCGCCACTGTTCCTGGTCATGGCCACACAAAACCCGATCGAACAGGAAGGCACCTACCCGCTGCCCGAAGCCCAGCTAGACCGCTTCCTCATGCATGTGAAAATCGGTTTCCCGGACGCCTCGGTGGAGCGCCGCATTCTCCAACAGGCCCGTGGCGAGGCACTCAACGGCGAAGCCAAGCCCGAGCGCCGGGTCAGCCAACAGGCAATCTTCGCCGCCCGCAAGGAAATCCTCGGGCTGTACATGGCCGATGCCGTGGAGGAATACCTGGTGCAACTGGTCATGGCCACCCGTACCCCGGCCAAATTCGACCTGGAGCTGGCCGACTGGATCGCCTATGGCGCCAGCCCGCGTGGCTCGATTGCACTCGACCGCTGTGCGCGGGCCCACGCCTGGCTGGCCGGTCGTGACTTCGTCAGCCCAGAAGACATCCAGGCGGTGCTGTTCGATGTGTTGCGCCATCGCATCATTCTGTCCTTCGAGGCGGAAGCCGCCGGGATTGATCAGGACCGGGTGATCCAGCGCATCCTCGACGTCGTCGCTGTCGCCTGACGCCATGCCTGAACGCTTGCTGGCCGCGCCCGGAATCCGCATCAGCCTCGCCGAGCTGATCGAGATGCGTCATCGCGTGCGCGAAGTGCAGCTGTTCTCACGACCCGGCCAGCGCAGTCCGCTGGTGGGCCTGCACCACTCGAAACTGCGTGGCCGCGGGGTCGACTTCGACCAGGTGCGGGTCTACCAGGCTGGCGACGATGTGCGCAATATCGACTGGCGGGTGACAGCACGCACACAGGAGCCACATACCAAGCTGTTCCACGAAGAACGTGAGCGACCGATCTTCATTCTCGTCGAGCAGAGCCAACGGCTGTTCTTCGGCTCCGGCCTGATGTTCAAATCGGTGCTTGCTGCCCAGGCAGCGGCCCTGATCGGCTGGGCCGCGCTGGGCCACAACGACCGCATCGGCGGCCTGGTATTCGGCGACAACGAGCATTATGAAATCAAGCCACGACGCAGCAAACAAAGCCTGCTGCAGTTGCTCAACCGCCTGGCCCGAGTCAATCAGGCGCTGCATACCGAAGCCCAGCCTCAAGCAGACAGCCTTGGCCTGGCCTTGCGCCGCGCCCGTGAAGTGCTGCGCCCCGGCAGTCTGGCGATCATCATTTGCGACGAACGCGCGTTGAGCCCGACGGTGGAGCAGCAATTGAGCCTGCTGGCGCGACACTGCGACCTGCTCCTGCTGCCGCTGTCCGACCCGCTCGACCATGCCTTGCCCGCCGCCGGCCTGCTGCGTTTTGCCCAGCGCGGCGCACAATTGGAACTCGACACCCTCGACCCGACCCTACGCCAGAGCTACCGTCAACAAAGCGATGCACGCATCGAGCGTTGGGAGCTGCTGGCGCAAAAACTGCGGGTGGTGCTTATGCCGCTGAGCACCCAAAGTGAAATGATTGAACAACTGCGCGAGTACCTCAACGCGCAACGACCGGGGAAAGTCCAGTGAGCTCACTGGAGCAACTGCAACCGCTGATCGCCCCGCCACCTGTGGGCTGGTGGCCGCTGGCACCCGGCTGGTGGGCGTTACTGGCGTTATTGCCATTACTGGGATGGGGCCTGTGGCGCCTGCACCTCTGGCGTGCGGGCAATAAACCGATTGTGCGCGCCGAACTGCCACTGGACCCGATCCGCATCGAAGCCCTGGCGGAACTGGCGCGCCTGCCCAAACCCTACGACGGCGAACCCGCCGGTGCCTGGCTGCAGCAGATCAATGCCCTGCTCAAGCGCTTGTGCCGCAACCATTACCCCGGCAGTCATAGCCATACCCTCAACGGTCGGCAGTGGCTGGCGTTTCTCGACAACCGTTGCCCGGCTGCCGGCCTGACCCGCTGGATGGTCCTGGTCGAAGGCGCCTACAAACCTGAATGCAAGCTCGACGACAAGGCCATCGCCGGGCTCAATCACGCGGTCGAAACCTGGATTCGCAAACATGTTTGAATTGGCCTGGCCGTGGGTGTTCCTGCTGTTGCCGCTGCCTTGGCTGGCGCGCTGGCTGCTGCCCACCGCCGACAGCGGCGAACCGGTGCTCAAGGTCAGCTTCCTCGACGAACTCGAAGGTCTGGCCGGGCGCCGGGCGCGGCTGAATCTGCCAACTTGGCGCCAACAGGCACCGTTCATCCTGATCTGGCTATTGCTCCTGTTTGCCGCCGCTCGCCCGCAATGGCTGGGCGAACCCTTGCCGGTGGCTGCCAGCGGCCGCGATCTGCTGGTCGCGGTGGACGTCTCCGGGTCCATGGACTTCCCCGACATGCAATGGCAGGACGAAGAGGTTAGCCGCCTGAGCCTGGTCAAAGCCCTGCTCGGCGACTTTCTCGAAGCTCGTCAGGGTGACCGCGTTGGCCTGATTCTGTTTGGCAGCCAGGCCTATCTGCAGGCGCCGCTAACCTTCGACCGCCATACCGTACGCACCTTCCTCGACGAAGCGCAGATCGGCATTGCCGGCAAGAACACGGCCATCGGCGACGCCATTGGCCTGGCCCTCAAGCGTCTGCGCCAGCGTCCATCGCAGAGCCGCGTGTTGGTGCTGGTCACCGACGGCGCCAATAACGGCGGGCAGATCCACCCACTGACAGCGGCGCGCCTGGCGGCCCAGGAACACGTGCGGATCTACACCATCGGCATCGGCGCCGATCCGCAAGAGACCGGTAACGCCGGTTTGCTCGGGATCAACCCGAGTCTGGACCTGGACGAGGCCTCACTCAAGGAAATCGCCGAACTGACCGGTGGTACCTATTTCCGTGCCCGTGACGGTCAGGAGCTACGCGATATCGACGATGCCCTCGACCGCTTGGAACCGGTTGCCCAACAACCGACTCAAGCCCGTACAGCGCAAGCCTTGTACAGTTGGCCACTGGCCCTGGCGCTGCTTCTGAGCGTACTGCTGGTGATACACGAACAATGGCCGGACAATCGGCTTCAACGGCTGCTGCGGCGCCCGAGCTTTCTGGTGCCGCACCCGCAATGGCGTGAACGGCTCAAGCGCCTGCGCCTGAGGAGACGCCGATGATCGCACTCTGGCCGCAATGGCTACGCCCGATCTGGCTGATTGTCCTGCCGCTGCTTGTCTGGTTGCTGTTCAAGCTCTGGCATCGACAGAAACGCGCCGGACGCTGGCAGATGATTCTGCCACCCAGCTTTCATGCCGTACTTCTGGGTGGGGGCAATGGCCGCGACAGCAAGTTGCCGTGGATTGCCCTTGGCCTGGCCTGGTTGCTCACGGTTCTGGCCCTGGTCGGTCCTAGCTGGCAGCGCCTGGAGGAAACCCGTCAGCGCCCCGCCGATCCGCTGGTGATTCTGCTGGAGCTGACCCCACAGATGCTTGCCGAGGATGCTGCGCCTACCCGCCTGGAACAGGCGCGACGCAAGATACTCGACCTGCTTGAGCATCGCCGCGACAGCCAGACCGCAATCATCGTCTATGCCGGCAGTGCCCACACCTTGGTGCCGCTGTCCGACGACCTGGCCACCAGCCGCAACCTGCTCGAAGCCCTCGACCCGTCGATCATGCCCCAGGCTGGTCAGCGCGCCGATCTGGCGGTTCGCAAAGGCCTGGCACTGCTGGCCCAGGCTGGCCTGGGTCAGGGGCGCTTACTGTTGGTCGGCTCATCCCTGAGCCCACAGGAGCGTGCCGGCATCAAGCAGGCCCTGGGCCGTCGGGGGCCTAGCCTGTTGATGCTCGGTATCGGCTCTGCGCAAGGTGCACCGGTCAAGCAAGCCAATGGTGAGTTCCTCAAGGACGATCAGGGCGGCATTCTCATGCCACGCTTGGAAAGTGCCAGCCTCAAGGCCTTTGTCAGCAGCACCGGGGGGCGCTACCGCAATGCCCGCATCGACGACCTTGACCTGCGCGGCTTGCGCCTGTTCGAGAACCCGAAAAGCCTGCGCGATGATGGTCATACCTTGCAGCTGGATAGCTGGGCCGACCAGGGCTATTGGCTGTTGTTGCCGCTCCTGCTGTTGGCGGCCTGCGCCGGACGCCGTGGTTGGTTGTTCTGCCTGCCGCTATTGTTTCTAGTGCCGCGACCGAGCTACGCCTTCGAGTTCACTGACCTGTGGCTGCGTCCCGACCAGCAAGGCCAACACCTGCTCGAACAACAACGACCGAATGAAGCCGCCCAGCACTTCGAAGACCGCCAATGGAAAGGCCTGGCCCTGTATGAGGCCGGTGACTACGACGGTGCAGCACGCTTGTTTGCCCAGGGTAACAGCGCCGCCGATCACTACAACCGCGGTAACGCCTTGGCCCGCAGTGGGGAACTTGAAGCGGCCCTTGATGCCTATGAGCAGGCGCTTGAAAAACAGCCGGAATTGCAACCTGCCTTAAGCAATAAGGCCCTGGTCGAACAACTGCTACAACAACGTCAGGCTGAACAACCCAAACAGCCCGAACAACCCACGCAGGAAGCGCAGCAGAGTGCCCCCAGCGCACAAGTCGACACCAGCAGCAGCGCCCAGAACAATCAGGACCCGGCCAGCGAAAAACCCTCGCAACAGCCCAGCGACAGCAACAAGAACGACAGCAATGCCAGCGAGCAGGCACAGAACCTGGCCAGCAATGCGGATAATGAACAAACGACCCGACCGCCCCAGCGCCCACTCGACAGCACCCTGGATGCCGAACAGCGTCAGGCCCTGGAACAATGGCTACGGCAGATCCCGGATAATCCGGCCGAACTGCTGCGGCGTAAATTCTGGTACGAACAGCAACAACATCAGGAACCCCATCAATGAGTCGCGCCTGCGCCTTTGTACTCGGCCTCTTCCTCAGCCTGCAGGTGCACGCCGCGTCGCTGCTTGCCAGCGTTGATCGTACGCGCCTGAACGCTGGCGAAACCCTTGAACTGACCTTGCAGACCCAGGATGTGACACAGTTTGGCAAACCGGACCTGAGCCCCCTGGAGGCCAACTTCGACGTGCGTGACACCCGCCAGGTCAACAGCCTCAACAGCCTTGACGACCATAACACCGCCGGTACCCGTTGGATCATCACCCTGCTGCCGCGCCAGAGCGGCAGTGTGGAAATCCCGGCCCTGCAGATGGGTGAATTACGCAGCGAACCGATCAGCCTGCAAGTACTGGCGCAAGAAGCCAGCAGCGAAAATCACGGTCCGGTGTTCATTGATGCCAGTCTCGATCAACCCGAAGTCTATGTGCAGGCTCAGGCGGTACTGACCCTGAGCATCTACCATTCGGTGCCGCTGTACGACGACAGCAGCTTGAGCCCGCTACAAATTGACAACGCCAAGGTCGAGCCCCTGGGTGAGTCGCGGACCTTCGAGAAAGTGATCGACGGCGTACGCCATGGCGTGATCGAAATGCGCTACGCGATCTACCCGCAGCACAGCGGTGACCTGAACATCCCGGCCCTGGCATTCAGCGCCACGGCAGCGCAGAACGATGCCGATCAGGAACTTAGTTCACCCAGGGCCGGTAAGCAGGTGCGGGTCAGCTCTACGCCATTGGTACTGACGGTCAACCCGATCCCCAGCGACTACCCCGCCAACGCCCCTTGGCTGCCGACCAACAACCTGAGCCTGGAGGAGCATTGGAGCCCTGATCCCGGGCAACAACAAATTCAGATCGGTGACTCGCTGACCCGCACGGTGACGGTGCAGGCGGAGGGCCTGTCCAGCGCCCAACTGCCGCCGCTGCCGGTAACCGAGGTCACCGGCTTACGCCGCTACCCGGACCAGCCGCAACTGCGTAATCAGGTCAACGACCGCGGCTTGCTCGGCATCCGTGAAGAACGTGAAGCCTTGGTCCCGACCCACAGCGGCACGCTGGAGCTGCCGGCTCAAGAAGTGTTCTGGTGGAACACCCGCGAAGACCACTTGGAGCACAGCAGCCTGCCGGCGCGCAGCCTGCAGATCCAGGACAACCCGGCTCTGAGTGCCGACAAGCCGGCCAACATCGACCCGGTTAGTGTCACCACCCGCCCACTCTGGCCCTGGCAACTGAGCACTTTACTCCTGGCCCTGAGCACCCTGGCCGGCTTTACCCTGTGGTGGCGCGCCCGCTCGCAACCGGCGGTGCTGCGCGCTGCCCAGGCGGGACCTAGCCCACGCACCTTGCTGGACGACCTCAAGCGCGCGTGCCAGGCCAACGACCCCCAGGCCACTCGCCAAGCCCTGGACGCCTGGGCCCGACAACAACCGGAAACCCTGGCGGAAATGGCTGCCCGCTTCGTGCCGCTATCCGACGCCCTGGACGGTCTCAACGGTGCCCTCTACAGCGAAAGCGGGCACTATTGGCAGGGTGATGAACTCTGGCGTGCCATTGGCACCATCCCGGCGGCAGAACAGATCCAGCCGACTGTGAGCGAAAACGGCAGCCTGCCACCGTTGTATCCCAAATAACCCAAGGCGTGACGCCCATGCGTTGCGCCGGCAATCTGCGGAACCCTTCATGCGTCTGTTTCACACCTCCGACTGGCACTTGGGACAAACCCTACATGGCCAGGAACGCGACTTCGAACACGCCTGTTTCCTTGAGTGGCTGCTCAGCCAGCTCAAGCTGCGCCAACCTGACGCGCTGCTGATCGCTGGCGACATCTTCGACACAGTCAATCCGCCGGTCAAAGCCCAGGAACGTCTCTACGACTTCATCGTCCAGGCCCACGAGCAACAGCCGAAACTGAACATCGTGATGATCGCCGGCAACCACGACTCCGGCTCGCGTATTGAACTGCCAGCACCCTTGATGCGTCGCCTGCGCACCCATGCCCTGGGCCGGGTGCAATGGCTTGATGAGGGGGTGCTCGATAGCGAGCGCCTGCTGATCCCCCTGACCAATGCCCGCGGCAAAGTCGCTGCCTGGTGCCTGGCCCTGCCCTTCCTGCGGCCGGCCGAAGTCACTGGCGCGCACTTGGGCGACGATTACCTGCGCGGCATCGGCCAGGTGCATGAGCGCTTGATCGCAGCGGCACTTGAGCGGCGCAAGCCGGGTCAGGCATTGATCGCCGTCAGCCACGCGCACATGGCCGGCGGTTCGGTCTCGGAAGACTCCGAGCGCAGCCTGATCATCGGCAACGCCGAAGCCCTGCCCGCCAGCCTGTTCAGTAAGGACATCAGCTACGTCGCCCTGGGTCACCTGCACAAGCCACAGCGGGTCAATCGCGAAGATCGCATTCGCTACAGCGGCTCGCCCATCCCGCTGTCGTTCTCGGAAATCGGCTATCAGCACCAGATCCTCGAAATCGAAATCGATGGCAGCGCTCTGGCCAGTGTTGAATCACGCCTGATCCCACGTGCTGTGCACCTGCAACGCCTCGGCCCCGCGCCTTTGCCTGAGATTCTTGCGCAACTGGCCGATTTGCCAGTGGTCGACCTGCTCGATGACCCGCAACGTCAGCCCTGGCTGGAAGTGCGGGTGCGTCTGGACGAGCCACAGCCGGACCTGCGCCAGCAACTGGAAAGCGCGTTGCAGGGCAAGGCCGTACGCCTGGTGCGCATCGGCGCCGAGTACGCGGGCAACGGCGAAGGGGCAGAGGTGGATGATACGGCCCTGGTAGAGCTGGGTCAGATGACCCCGCAAGAACTGTTCAGCCGCGCCTGGGCCCAGGCCTACGGCAATACCGTGGACGAGCAGACCCTGGCCGACTTCGCCCTGTTGTTGCAGGACGTTCAGCAGCAAGAGGAACAGCCATGAAAATTCTCGCCATCCGCCTGAAGAACCTGGCATCGCTGGCCGGTCCGTTCGAAATCGATTTCACCGCCGAACCGCTGGCCAGCGCTGGCCTGTTCGCCATCACCGGGCCGACCGGTGCCGGCAAGAGCACCCTGCTCGATGCCCTGTGCCTGGCGCTGTTCGGCGCCGTACCGCGGCTGAGCAACATCGGCCGGGAAACCAAGCTGCCGGAAGTCGACAGCGACATCCTTACCAGTGACCCGCGTACCCTGCTGCGCCGTGGCACGGGCAGCGGCTTTGCCGAAGTCGACTTCGTCGGCATCGATGGTCGCCGCTACCGCGCACGCTGGGAGGCCAATCGCGCCCGCGACAAGGCCAACGGCAAACTGCAAGGCAGTCGCCAGAGCCTGCACGACCTAGACAGTGATCAGCTGTTGAGCAACCAGAGCAAGGGCGAATACAAACAACTGATCGAATCACGCCTGGGCTTGAACTTCGAACAGTTCACCCGCGCCGTGATGCTGGCCCAGAGTGAGTTCAGTGCATTCCTCAAGGCCGACGACAAAGACCGCAGTGAACTGCTGGAAAAGCTCACCAACACGGCGATCTACAGCCAGCTTGGGCGCCGCGCCTATAGCAAGAGCAAAGAGGCCGAAGAAGCGCACAAAATATTGCAGGAGCAAGCCGCCGGGGTCATGCCGTTGTCCGACGAGGCTCGCGCCGAGCTTGACCAGCGCTACCACCAGGCGCTGGAGCGCTTCAAAGGCGAGCAGACGCAACTGCGCCAGTTGGAACTGCAACGCGCCTGGCTGAACGAACTGCAGCAACTGCAAGCCCAGGTGCATAACAGCAGCGAGCAATTGCTCAGCGCTCAACAGCACAGTGACAACCTGCAGGGCGAGCGCCTGAACCTGCTACGTCTGGAGCACCTGGCGCCGCAACGTCATCAGTTCGCCCGTCAACAGGCCTTGAGCAGCCAACTCGCGCCTTTGGCCGACCGTATCAGCGTCTTGCACCAACAACACGATGAGCAGCAAGCACGCCAGCAGCAACTGCACGAACAACAGCTCGGCGCGCAAGAGGGGCTGGCTCACGCCCTGGCTCGGCAAAGCGAAAGCGCGCCGTTGCTGCGCCAGGCCTTTGCCGAACAAAACAGCCTGACCCGCCTGAGCCAGGAACTGGCCAACTGCCAGACCCTCAAGCAACAGGCTGAGCAGGCCTGCAATGAAGGCCAGCAGCACCTGCTGCAGTTGGCAGAACACCAGCGACTGACCGAAGAACGCCTCGGCCAGATCTGCGAACAGCTTGTGCAGAGTGAATCACTGGCAGGCTTGAGTGACGCCTGGAGTGCCTACCGCGACCGCCTGCAACAGTTGATGCAACTGGGTAACCGGCTGAATCAGGGACGCGCCGAATTGCCAGGTTTGCAGCAACGGGTCGAGCAGGCCAATGCTGCACTGGAGCAACAACGCGCCGCCCTTGCCCTGCTCTACCACGAAGCCCAGGCTGAACCCGACGCCCTGGCTGAACAGATCGGTTTGCTCGGCGAGCTGCTGCAGAAAAATCGCCAGCAGCAGCGCCAGGTGGAAACACTCAGCCACCTGTGGCATCAACAGCAGGAACTGGAACAACGCCAGGCCGCCTTGCGCGAGCGCCAGCAAGCCGCCCTCAAACAGCGCGAACAGCTGATCAGTGCAGGCCTCAACGGCAAGAACCAACTGACCGCTGCCGAACAGACCCTGACGGTCACCCGGCAACTGCTGGAACGCCAGCGACTGGCCCGCAGCCAAAGCGTCGAAGAACTGCGCGCACAACTTCAAGATGACCAGCCCTGCCCGGTATGCGGCAGCCAGGAGCACCCTTACCATCAGCCTGAAGCGCTGCTACAAAGCCTGGGTCGCCATGACCAGGATGAAGAGCACAACGCCCAGCAAGCGGTCGACGCGCTGAAACAGCAGTTGGATGAACTGCGTACCCAACTGGGTGGCGTCAACGGCCAGATTAAAGAATACATTCACCAGCAGGAGCAACTGGCCGAGCAGCTACACGCCATCGCTCCGGACCTTGAGGCTCACCCGCTCAACAGTGTGCTGCTGGAGCAGGACAGCAGCCAACGCGCTGGTTGGCTGCAATTGCAAGCGCGCCGACTGAGCGACGACATCAGCCGCGATGAGCAGCGCCAGAACACCCTGCTGACCCTGCAAAAAGAGGCAGCGCGCCTGCAACAGCAACTGCAGCGTGCCAGCGACTCCAGCCAGCAGGCCAATCAGCAGCTCAGCCATCAGCAGCAAGCCCTGGATGCCGATCAAGAGCGCCTGGAGCAAGACCTGGCAAGCGTTGCCAGCGTATTGCCAGCGCCTGTTCTCGACGACCTGCGCCGCGAGCCTGCAGCGACCTTCCTGCACCTGGACCAGCAACTGGCCTTGCGCCTGGACTTGCTGCAACGGCGCAAGGACGAGCAGCAAGAACACAGCGAACGCCAGCAATCCCTGGACAAGGCCCAACTGCAACAACAGACGCGAGCCCTGAAACAAGCAGAGCTACAACAGCAGTTCAGCGAGCTGGAGCGCCAACAGCAACAGAGCCAGGCCAGTCTCGCCGACCTGCTCGGCGAGCAAACAAGTGCTGAGCAGTGGCAACAGCACCTGGAGCAGACGGTCGAGCACGCTCGCCAGCAACAGGACCAGGTCAGCCAGCAACTGCAGCAAGCGCAGGCTCGACTGATTGAACTGGCCGCTGAACTCAAGGCCAAGGGCGAACGTTTAAAGGCGCTGGAACAAGAACACGCTGAGGTTCGCAGTCAAATCGAGCAGTGGCGTCAGCAGCATCCCGAATTGGATGACAGTGGCCTGGAGCAATTACTGGGTTTCGATGACGATGCCGTCAGCCAACTGCGCCAGCGCCTATTGGACAGTGACAAAGCATTGGAGCAAGCGCAAATCCTGCTCAAGGAACGCCAGCAGCGTCTGCAACAGCATCAGGCCCTGGCCACGCTGGAACTACCCGCTGAGGCACTGGAGTCAGCCCTGCAAACCTTGCAGGAACAACTGACTGCCAGCGAACAGGCTTGCGCCGAATTGCGTGCCCAACAGGCCGACGATCAACGCCGCCAACAGGCCAACCAGGCCCTGGCCGAGCGAATGACTCAGGCCTATGCCGAATGGCAACGTTGGGCGCGGCTCAACGCCCTGATCGGCTCGGCGACGGGCGACACCTTTCGCAAGATCGCCCAAGGCTACAACCTCGATCTGCTGGTGCATCACGCCAATGCCCAATTGCGTCAGTTGGCGCGGCGCTACCGCCTCAAGCGCGGCGGCAGCCTGCTTGGCCTATTGGTACTGGATACCGAGATGGGCGACGAGCTGCGTTCAGTGCACTCTTTGTCCGGTGGTGAGACCTTCCTGGTATCGCTGGCCCTGGCCCTGGGCCTGGCGTCGATGGCCTCAAGCACCTTGCGCATCGAATCGCTGTTTATCGACGAAGGCTTCGGCAGCCTTGATCCGGAGTCGCTGCAACTGGCCATGGACGCCCTTGATGGCTTGCAGGCCCAGGGCCGCAAAGTCGCCGTGATTTCCCACGTGCAAGAAATGCACGAGCGCATCCCGGTACAGATCCAGGTACGGCGTCAAGGCAATGGCTTGAGTACAGTGGAGGTCAGTGGGTGATTCTCTACTCGTTCCGCCGCTGCCCGTGGGCCATGCGTGCGCGCCTGGCGCTGCGTTACAGTCAATGCCCGGTGGACATCCGTGAGGTCAGCCTCAAGGCCAAGCCGGCCGAGCTGCTGGCCTTGTCGCCCAAAGGCACGGTACCGGTATTGAGTGCCGGTGAGCAGGTGTTCGATGAAAGCCTGGATATCATGCGCTGGGCTTTGGCCCAGCATGATCCGCAGGATTGGCTGCTGCGCGCCGATCCCCTGGCGGCAGACGCGGCTGATGCCTTGATCGCCCGTAACGACCGAGACTTCAAGGTTCAGGTCAACCTGTACAAATACGCTGAACGTTATCCAGAGCATTCACGCGAACACTATCGCCAGCAGGCTGAACCTTGGCTGGCCGAGCTGGAAGCGCGGTTGGCCCAGCGCGCCTATTTGTTCGCCGAACATCCGAGCCTGGCCGATGCAGCATTGCTACCCTTGATGCGCCAGTTTTCTGCAGTCGAGCCCGAATGGTTTGCAACAGCGCCCTACCCGTACTTGCGTGCCTGGTTGCAGGGCTGGCTTGAGTCGCCGTTGTTCAAGGCAATCATGGCGCGTTAAGGCCTGTGCACCCTCTGTCTTCTTGACTGTGCCCGCGTTGCGACTGCCCTGCAGTCGATCACAGCCCCCTACCTCGGCAGCGGCTACAGCACCTGGCCTCATACCGCCAGGATCGGCGAAGAATAGAGAAACAGCAGTACCGCCACGATGCGCCAGATCATGCTTCGTCCTCGGGTCGAGAAGAGTCAAAAATTTAGCGTCAAATTAAATAACGTGGCCACATGCCACTACCAGAAGTTTTACATTTCCCCTCGGACCTGACATTTCTGCCAGTAGACCCGGCGCGTTGCTACCGCTTCAATGGTGCTGCACCACATGTGCATTCAATGGAGTGAGCCCATGAACACCCTGCGTTATTTCGCTGCCGTAGCCTTAAGTCTTGTCAGTTGCTATGCGCTGGCACTCGACCCCAACGAAGAAATCGTCCCTGACACTGTAAAGCCTGAATTTCTTGTTTACGCGGCGACCTGGCAACCTTCTTTTTGCGCCAGATCCCCTACGGTAGCCGGTTGTGACGATCTTGAAAGAGGCTTTCTGGCTCATGGCATCTGGCCCTACAACAAGAGCACTGAACAAAAAACCAACCGTCACCCACAATTTTGCGCCAACTCGGCTGCGTGCAAGGGCGAAGCCTGCCCCATGACTGACAAAGCGATGGAGGATGTATTGGGTAATAAAGATCTCAGAAAGTTGGTGACGAAAGAGCCACAGGGTATGTTCGCGCATGAATGGAAAAAACATGGAACTTGCACAGGCAAAACCATGGAAAGTTACTTTGACGACCTCGCGAATCTGTACTCAGATGTCATCCAGTACGACGAGGCGATGTTCAGTGCGTGGGTTGGTAAGGGCGCCGAGTTTGCAAGCATCAAAAAGGCGTTTCCAGACAACACATCATTCCGCTGCTTTGTTCACAACGAACAGCAATACTTGCATGAGGTTTTCTACCTCATCGACAGCGCTGGCCAACCGTATACCGAGGAAAAGCATCTGCAAATCGGCACTGCATGCCAGGACAAATACACCTTGATTCCCGCCCCTCCAGTATGACGGCCGCTGCAAAGCCGCAATCCTGATAGGCTGCGGCTTAACTCTGGCAATCAGTGCTGTGCCTTGTGGTCCAATGCTGCGTAGAAGTTGGCACTTTGTTGCAAGTATTTCTGGGTGTAGCTGAGGGTGGAGGACTTACGCTCACTGATTTCAACCTGAGCGTGGGCAGGCAAGGCAACCGAAGCAGAAATGGCAGAAGCGGCGATGACCGGAAAGAGATTGAAGTTCATGGCGCTGACCTCGAAGTCTGTGGTTTGAAGTGGCCGTTGCAGGCCGTGGTCCAAACTTACGCCGCTCACGCGGCGCACAGAAATTCATTGCAGCAGTAGCCATTATCAAGGCGGTTGATAGTCAGTCGATGAACTTGAGGTCGGACGGTGCGTCCTGAGGCAGCTTCTGCACCGTTTCGCCAAGCATGCCGCTACGCGGATCGCGGCGCATTACCACGATCTCGTTGCTCTTCTGGTTGGCCACCAGGAGGAACTTGCCCGATGGATCGATGACGAACTCACGGGGGTGGTCACCCTCCACACTGCGCCGCTGCACTTGCATCAGCTTGCCGCTGTCTTCGTCCACCGCAAAAACCAACAACTCATTGGCCGTGCCGCGGTTGCTGACATACAGAAAACGCCCGTCAGCAGACAGGTGCAAAGCGCCTGCGGCTTTGGCCGCAACATCGTTTTGTTCGGTCAGCGGCAAACGCTGGCGCTCGATCAACTTGCCGTCGTTGTGCTCAAAGAGCACCACCTGCGCGCTCATTTCCAGGGTCAGGTAGGCCTGCTTGCCGTCGCTGCTGAACAGTAGATGGCGCGGACCGCTACCTGGCGGCAAATCGACGAATGCTGGCGTGGCTGGACTCAGCGGGCGCTTGGGGCTGGCACCGTCATAGCGGTAGATAAATACCTTGTCGGCCCCCAGATCGCTGGCAAACACGTAGTGGCCATCCGGTGAAGACACCACCGAATGTACATGGGGGCCGGCTTGGCGTTCCGGGTTGGCGCCGCTGGCCTTGTGCTGATCCTGCTGCACCGAGGCACCCAACCTGCCATCCTTGGCCACCGGCAACACGCTCAGGCTGCCACCAGGCGTCGGCTGCACGCCATAGTTGGCGACGAACAGGTAACGCTGGTCATGGCTGAGACTGGCATGGGTCGGCTCATCGCCGCCGCTGCTGATCTGGTTGAGGGGCTTGAGGGTGCCGTCTTTGGCGCTGACAGAAAAACTGCCGGCCTGGCCCTTGCCCGCCCCGTTCTCGTTGACCGCGAACAGTAGTCGATGGTCGACCGAAAGCGTTAGCCAGGAGGGGTTCTCGCTTTTGAGCACCTGCAACGGCTTGACACCAATCTGACCGCTGACGCTGCTGAACGCATAACGGTACAGCCCTTCACTGGCACCATCGGTGTAGCTGCCCACCAGCAATTGCGTGCCATGGGCCGCGCTGAACACACTCATGGCACTAGCGATCAACAGCGTCGTCAGCTGGCGTTTCATCGTCGTCCTCACTCTCATCCGATGCGCTAAAGGCACTCATACAGACTAGCCGATGCTCGGCGCTGTCGGCAGCGATCAGCCAATCCTGGCCGTCGGCTCGGGCGGCGGTAATTTGCTCGGGGGAAAAGGACCATGTCTTGCGGGCTCGACCGTCCATGCATTCGATCTGCAGGCCGGTGTCATTGAAGGTGAAGGCAAACGCGTGCAAGCCGTCGATCAGGAGCATGTCGCACGTTTCGAGGGCTTGGGAAAGGGTTGTCATTGCGCAGGTATCATCGGCTGGAAAAATGCCATGATACTCCATCCTCAAACGCATCGCCGGCAAGCCCGGCACCCACAGAACATGCCACTCCTGTGGGAACCGGCCTTGCCGGCGATGGGCTACGCAGTGGCCCCGCTTACCACACCGATCAGTGAGCGAAAATCGAACCGCCCGCCTTGCCCACCATTTTCTCCGGTTTGATCAGGAAGCGTGCCAGCGCGGGCAACAGCCACAGCGCGCCAAACATGTTCCACAGGAGCATGAAGGTCAGCATCAGGCCCATATCGGCCTGGAACTTGATTGCCGAGAAGATCCAGGTGCACACGCCGATGGCCAGGCAAAGGCCGGTGAACAGCACCGCTTTACCGGTGGACTTGAGCGTCTGGTAATAGGCTTCCTGCAGCGGCAGGCCGGCACGCAGGAAGCTTTCCAGGCGGCTGTAGATGTAGATGCCGTAATCGACACCAATACCCACACCCAGCGCCACCACCGGCAAGGTCGCGACCTTGACGCCGATGCCCATGAACGCCATCAGCGCGTTGCCGAGCACCGAGGTCAGCACCAGCGGCAGCACGATGCACAGGGTCGCGGCAAACGAGCGGAAGGTGATCATGCACATCACCGCCACACAGATGTACACCAGGATCAGGATGGTCAGCTCGGCCGACTTGATCACTTCGTTGGTGGCCGCCTCGATCCCGGCGTTACCCGCGGCCAGCAGGAACTCCAGACCGTCCTTGTTGTGGGTGTCGGCAAACTCTTTCACCGCATTGACCGCACGGTCCAGGGTCTCGGCCTTGTGGTCGTTGAGGAACACCAGCACCGGTGCCAGCGAACAGTCGGCGTTGTACAGGCCGTCGGCACGGGCAATGGAGCTGTTGAGCACGTCCGGGTTGCGCGACAGGCTTTCCCATTTCAGGTTGCCCTCGTTCATGCCCTTGATCATCTGCTTGGACACCGTCACCAGCGAGATGGCCGACTGCACGCCCGGGGTGTTCTCCATCTTCCACATCAGCTCGTCGATCGGCGCCATGGTCGAGTAGATCGAGCAACCCTCGGTCGGGGTCTTGACCATCACCACCAGCACGTCGGAGCTGGTCGAATAGTTGTTGATGATGAAGCTGTTGTCCTTGTTGTAGCGCGAATCCGGACGCAGTTCCGGCGCGCCCTGGTCGAGGTCGCCGATCTTCAGGTTCTGGCTGTACCAGAGGCCACCACCGAAGGCCAGCAAGGCCAGGACGATGGACACCGGCGCGACCTTGGCACTGGCGAAGTTGGACAACAAGCGCCAGAACGGATGTTCGCGGGTCGCGTCCTTCTTGCTGCGCTCGATGGCCTTCTTGCTGATGCCGACATAGGAAATCGCCACCGGCAGCAGGATCAGGTTGGTGAACACGATCACCGCCACGCCGATCGAAGCACCGATAGCCAGTTCACGGATCACGCCGATGTCGATGATCAACAAGGTGATGAAGCCTACGGCGTCGGCCAGAATCGCAATCATCCCCGGCAGGAACAGCTGGCGGAAGGTGCGTCGGGCAGCGGTCAGGGCGTTATCAGCATCGCTCGACTGCAGGGCAATGCCGTTGATCTTCTGCACCCCGTGGGAAATGCCGATGGCGAAGATCAAAAACGGCACCAGCATCGAATACGGATCAAGGCCGAACCCTACCGCATGCATCAGCCCCAGTTGCCAGACTACCGCCACCAGGGTGGTGATCAAAACGGCGATGGTGCTGCGGATACACCAGGTGAACCAGTACAGCAGGATCCAGGTGATCACCAGGGCGATACCGAAGAACATCGCCACCATCACCAGGCCATCGATCAGGTCACCTACCTTTTTCGCGAAACCGACGATGTGAATCTTCACATTCGGGTTCTGCGCCTGGAACTTGTCGCGGATCTTCTCTTCCAGCTGATGGGAGAATTGCTGGTAATCGAGCTTGATCAGTTTGCTCTGGTCCTGCGGATCCGGGTAAGACTCCAGCAGCGGCACATCGATGATGCTCGACTTGAAGTTGTTGCCCACCAGGCGACCGACCTGGCCGGACTTGAGCACGTTGTTGCGCAACAAGTCGAGGCTGTCGGGCGAACCGTCGTAAGTGTTGGGAATGACTTCACCACCAGCAAAGCCTTCTTCGGTCACCTCGGTCCAGCGCACGCTAGGGCTCCACAGCGACTTCAGCCCGGAGCGATCGACCCCCGGAATGTAGAAGACCTCGTCATGAATCTGGCGCAAGGTCTCCATGTAGTCCTTGCTGAAGATATCGCCATCGGTGGCTTCCACCGAAATGCGCACGGTGTTGCCGAGGTTGGCCAGGTCGTTACGGTGTTCGAGCATCTTCTCGATGAAGGGATGCTCAAGCGGAATCATTTTCTCGAAGCTGGTCGAAGGACGGATCTGCGTGGCCTGCCAGAACAGGAACACACTGACCAACAGGCAGATGAGGATCACCACCGGACGGTTGTTGAAGATCAGGCGTTCAAGCAGCGTCGCCTTGTCCTGATGGTGTTGCTGCTGATTCATGTTGAACTGCTCCTGCTGGCTCATGGCTGCACTCCTTCGGCACCCTGGGCCGAGGCCAGGTGCACGCCACCCTGGCCAACCAGCACCAGGCCTTCACCGTTTCTACCGCTGACGCCCGCCAGGGCGATGCGATCCGCGCGGTTGTAAACGCTGAACGTCTGACCGTCGTCACTGCTGCGCAGGACGCTGCCACCATTGCCGACCAACACCAGGCTGCCATCATCGAGAAGCGTAGCGCTTGCCAGGCCAAATTCGAGGGTACCGCGGGCGGCTTTCAGTTCGATCTGTTGCCAGCTGTCACCGAAATCCGTGGAGCGGTAGAGGTTGCCGCGCAATCCATAAGCCAGCAGTGTGCGTGGCTGGGCAGTGCCGATCACGCCGAACAGCGAACCCTGGTAAGGGCCTTCGAGCTTCTGCCAGGTCTGGCCGTCGTCGCTGGAGCGGAACATGCTGCCCTGCTCGCCAACGATGAACAGGCCGGCATCCTTGACGGCAGCGATACCGTTGAGGTGCAGCTGGTCTTCGTTGTCCAGGCGGTCACCGACCTCGCTCCACTGCTGGCCACCGTCGGTGGTCTCCAGCAGTGCACCGTAGGCGCCCACGGCAAAGCCGTGCTGGGCGTCCTTGAACCAGACATCCAGCAGCGGCGCTTCACGTTTGAGGTCTTCGAATTGCTTGGTCCAGGTCACACCACCATCGCTGCTGGCGAGGATCTGTGCGTCATGGCCGACCGCCCAGCCGTGCTTGTCGTCGACAAAATAAACGGCGGTGAGCAGTTGCCGGGTCGGCACCTTGGACTGGGTCCAGGACTTGCCCTGGTCATCGGAGAAGAGAATATGGCCGCGATCGCCGACAGCGATCAGGCGTGGGCCGGCTTGGGTCACGTCAAGCAACAGGCTCTTTTCGGCCTTGGCCGATTCGGTGGAGTAGACCTTCGGTTCGGAAGCAGACGCCTCCACCGTACTGGCCCACATTCCCATTGCCATCACCAGCAACCCGCTGGCGGCCAATGCCCATGGGCGTGCGCGCAAAGCGCCGCCGGTACCTGCCAAATAAGGCTCGGTCATAGATCTGTCCCCCGATTATTGTTATTTGGGTCAATCTATTTGCAGGTACTGCGAAAAACCGTGTTCCAGAGCCCCGCAAAAGCTGAGGGCCATCCTATCGGGGTTTTTGAAGGGCTGACAACGAACGGGACGTTATCTTTTGTTAAGCGAAGGATTTGCGGGGTAGTTCTCGCCAGCAAGGCTGGCCCCCACAGTCTCTCGGGAGGACGGTGGGGCCAGCCTTGCTGGCGATCAGGCCATTACGCCAGGCTCTTGCTCACGACTTCATAAACATCGCTGGACAGTGAGCCGGACGCCAGGATGCGCTCCAGCTCACCCTTCATCAGTGCCTGACGGGCGCCGTCGTATTTGCGCCAGCGGGTCAACGGTGCCAATTGCCGTGAGGCAATCTGCGGGTTGAGAGCATTGAGTTCGATCACCAGGTCCGCCAGGAAACGATAGCCAGAACCATCGCCAGCATGGAAGTTGACCAGGTTCTGGCCGGCGAAGGCACCGATCAAGGCACGTACCTTGTTCGGGTTCTTCATCGTGAACGCCGAATGCTGCATCAGCGCTTTGACCCGTGCCAAGCCGCCCGGCAAGGTGCTGGCTGCCTGCACGCTGAACCATTGATCCATGACCAGAGGGTTGTCCTTGAAGTTCTCGGCGAAGACCTCAAGTGCCTTGGCGCGCTCAGCCTCGAACGGCGAGTTGACCAGCACGGCCAGCGCGGTAAGGCGCTCGGTCATGTTGTCACAGGCGTCGAACTGCTCCTGAGTCGCGGCCAGCACTTCAGGTTTGCCACTGAGCATCAGGTACGACAAGGCAATATTCTGCAGACTGCGACGGGCAAAATGCTCAGCTTCGGCCACGTATTCGGTCACGCGCGACACACCACGGTTGGCCTGGTAACGCGCATTCAATGCGTCGAACAGCTGCGTGGCGATCTGCTTGCGAGCGAACTCACGGGCCGCGTGGATGGCATCGACATCAGCCACTTCGCTGATTTCGGTGAGGTAGGCTTCGCTTGGCAGCGAGAGCATTTCGGCCACCATGGCTTGGTCCAACTGCTCATTGGCCAACACCGTTCCCAGCGCCGTGACCAACCGCTGATCAAGCACCAGGGCACTGCCCTGCTGGTGCTGGGCGATCAGCTCCTGAAGCACTTGCACCGACAGCTGCTGACCCGCTTCCCAGCGGTTGAAGCCGTCGCTGTCGTGCTGCATGAGGAACATCAGCTGATCGCGATCATACGGAAAGCTCAGTTTGACCGGCGCGCTGAAGCCGCGCAGCAACGACGGTAGCGGCTTGGCACTGACGTCGACGAAGGTAAAGGTCTGCTCGGCTTCGGTCACCGACAGTACCCGCGAGGTGCCAGCGGCAGCCGCTTCACCTTGCAGACGCAAGGCGATGTCGTTGCCCTGGGCATCGAGCAGGCCCAGCTCAACCGGAATCACGAACGGCTGCTTCTCGACCTTGTCCGGGGTTACCGGGTAACTCTGGCGAAAGGTCAGGCTGTAGGTTTTCGCGGTGCTGTCATACACCTCGCTGACCGCCACACGCGGAGTACCGGCCTGGCTGTACCAACGCTTGAACTGCGTCAGGTCGACGCCGTTGGCATCTTCCATGGCCTTGATGAAGTCGTCGCAGGTCACGGCCTGGCCGTCATGGCGCTCGAAGTACAGGTCGCTGCCTTTGCGGAAACCTTCGGCCCCCAGCAAGGTACGCACCATGCGCACCACTTCCGAGCCCTTCTCGTAGACGGTCAGGGTGTAGAAGTTGGAGATCTCGATGAAGCTGTCCGGGCGCACGGCATGGGCCATGGGGCCGGCATCTTCGGCGAACTGGTGGGTACGCAGGTAGGCCACATCCTCGATACGCTTGACCGTACGCGAGTTCATGTCGGCACTGAACTCCGAGTCGCGGAACACCGTGAAGCCTTCCTTGAGCGACAGCTGGAACCAGTCGCGGCAGGTCACGCGGTTGCCCGACCAGTTGTGGAAGTATTCGTGTGCAACCACTGCCTCGACCCGCTGGTGCGCGGCATCGGTAGCGGTCTCGGCGCGGGCCAGTACACAGCTGGAGTTGAAGATGTTCAGGCCCTTGTTTTCCATGGCGCCCATGTTGAAGTCGTTGACCGCGACGATCATGAAGATGTCCAGGTCGTACTCGCGGCCATAGACCTCTTCGTCCCAGCGCATGGACTTCTTCAGGCTGGTCATGGCGTGCTGGCACTTGTCGATGTTTTCCGGCTCGACATAGATGCGCAGGGTCACGTCACGACCCGACTGGCGGGTGAACTTGTCTTCGACGCACCACAGGTCACCGGCCACCAGCGCGAACAGGTAGGCCGGTTTCATGAACGGGTCTTCCCAGGTCGCCCAATGCCGGCCATCGTCCTGCGGCCCGGTGCCGACCGGGTTGCCGTTGGACAGCAACACCGGATAGCGATGCTGCTCGGCAATCACCGTGGTGGTGAATTTGCTCATCACATCCGGGCGGTCGAGGTAATAGGTGATCTTGCGAAAGCCCTCGGCCTCGCACTGGGTGCAGAACATGCTGCCGGACTTGTACAGACCTTCCAGTGCAGTGTTGCTCTCGGGGTGGATCTTCACGCTGGTGTCGAGGGTGAAGGTCGCAGCCTTTGGCTGCACCGTCAGGTGGCTGTCATCGAGCTGGTAGTCGCCAGCGCTCAAGGCCTGGTCATCCAGGGCCACACTCAACAGTTCCAGTTGCTGGCCATCCAGTACCAACGGCGGCAAGCCGGTACCGCGGGCGGGGTTGCGGCGCATGACCAGCTGCGCGTGGACCAGGCTGTGGTCCTCGAACAGTTCGAAGGTCAGGTGCGTCTCGTCGATCAGGTACTCGGGCGCCTGATAGTCCTTGAGGTAGATCACTTGCGGCTGTTCGGTACGCATGTGGCGGTCCTTTTACTGATGCACGGCGAGCTGGTACGCCGTGTACTTGCGAATATTGATCACACCGGTATCGAAAATCAGGTACTGACCCTTGATCCCCAGCAGTGTGCCTTCAGCCACCGGGTTCTTGTCCAGGTTGAAACTGACGATCTTGCTCGGGTAGGCCTCGACTGGATAGCGGATTTCCAGCACTTCGCCGTCGCTCAATGGCTGCACGGCCTGTAGGCCAAAGCGAGCCTGCAAGGCGGTCAGCCCCTCGGCGCAACTGTCGAACAACTGATCACGCACCGCCAGCAGGTCAACCGCTTCGGCATCGCCCTTGAGCAGTGCCCGCCAATTGGTGCGATCAGCGACCTGACTGCGGAACAGGTCTTCGACCAAGCCCGATTGCTGCCGGGTAGCGACCCGCACGATTGGCAATGCCTGACTGGCGCCTTGGTCAAGCCAGCGAGTGGGCAGCTGAGTGGCACGGGTGATACCAACCTTGATACCCGAGGAGTTGGCCAGGTACACCACATGATCGGTCATGCAGAACTGCTCGCCCCAGGAAGGTTCACGGCAGGTGCCCTGGTCGTAGTGGCATTTTTCCGGGGCCATGATGCACACATCGCACTGGGCCAGCTTGGTCATGCACGGGTAGCAGTAGCCCTGACTGAAGCTGGTCTTGGTCTTGCGACCGCAGTGACTGCAATGGATGGCACCGAGATATTCCAGGCGCAGGGTCTTGCCGATCAGCGGATTGACCGGCACTTCCTGCTCGCCCAGACGAAAAGCGTACTGCACCACAGGCGCGTCGAGACGCGCCGACATTTTACTGATGGAGCCGCGGCCAAGTTCGATCAATGGATCGCGTCCGACTTGAACAGGATGTTGGCGACCGGTGCCGACTTCGAGCTGCATTCTTGCGGGCCCATGTAACCGGTACGCTGCTCTTCCGGCAGGTTCTGCATCTCCCAGGCGATCACCGCCTGCAGCGACAGCTCTTTCTGCTCGGTGGTGAGCTTGCGCCCGTCTGCCCATTTACCCAGTTCCACGGCCAGTTTCAGGCTTTCGTAGATTTCCGGGGTGATGTTTTCGATCATTTGCGCAAAAGTGGACATAGCGTCTCCCAAATCAAGCCGTCAGTTTACGCCGGGCCAGCGCCCCGCCCAAGAGCCCGCTGAGGCAACCGACCAAAAGCCCGCCCACGTGAGCGGCGTTGGCAATTTGGCCGAAGCCCAGCAAGCTGACCAATCCGGACAGGCACAGCAGCAGCCAGACCAGCATCATCACCAGTACCCCCCGCGGCATGCGGTAGACCGGATTGGGCGCCAGCCACTGGTACAGCCAGACGTGCCCAAGCAGGCCATAGAGCACCCCCGACAAGCCGCCAAACAGGCTCGGCCCGCCAAACAGGTACTGCGCGGCGTTGGAGACCAAGCTGAACAACAAGGTCAGGCTGAGCAGCGACCAGGGCCCTTGACGCAGTTCGATACGTCGACCCAGCTCCCAGTACCACAAGGCGTTCATGGCCAGGTGGAGGATGCCGAAATGCACCAGCATCGGCGTGAACAGGCGCCACCATTGGCCGTCGGCCAGGCTCGCGGCCAGCGGCGTGAAGTACAGGTAGTCGCCCTGTACGCGAAAATCGAGAAAGGTCAGCCAGCTCAGGGTGGCAAAGTTGTCACCAAGACCGGTCAGGCCGGCGACGATCAGGCACAGCAACAACACCACTGCCGTGGCCTTGCTGGCGCGCAACTGTTCGGCGAGGCCCGGCCGCGCAGGCGGCTTCAGGGCGGCCTCGGCAGGCAGCTGGAAGTCGGCATCGCCCTCGGGAAAGCGCTGGTACAGCTCGCGCACATCCTCAGCGAGGTTTTCCGCCACCCACAGCACTTGGTCACCGCCCTCCTCGCTGACCCGGTGCGGCACCTGCAAACGCCGCAGCAGGCCGACAAAGCCGCTGAGGTCGGTGTTCAAAGGCATGCGTAACACCACCACTGCAGTCATTGGCTGGCCTCCGGCCGGTCGACATCAACCCAGACGAATTTGCGCGGGTCGATCCGGGTTTCATCATCAAGACGGTAAGCGACCAGTTTGCCGTACAGCACCGCACTGTAATCCAGGCAGGCCAGGTTGGAACGGATCGGTGCCGGTTTGCCGCTGCGCCAGTAATGCCCGACAAACAGCATGGGCTCGTCCTCTCCATAGCGCAGCAAGGCATTTTTCTGGGTGTGGCTCAGTGGCGTACTGGCGACTTTCTCCGGCAGGGCATCCGGCTGGAAGACGATATCGCCGTAGGTTTGCGGATCTTCTTCCCAGAACTTGGTGCGGAAGAAGGCGCGGGTCAGGCCGTCGCCACCGGTCAGGGTCAGACCGTCCGGCAGGCGCATGTCGGTACCGCGCAGCAGACGGTTGCAGACTGTCGCGGCAAAGCTCTCAGGCACCGCAGAGGCCTGGATGAAATGCTCATCGATACGGCCATCTGGGTGTTGCTGGCGCAACGGTTCGATCAGCCGCCGGTCCCAGCAGGCATGCACGACACGGAATCGCCCAGCATCGATAAACAACGGCAACTCGTAAAACCACTCGAGAAAATCATGCCAGTCGCCTGGATGCTGCTCGAATTGGGTCAGGGTTTCGTAGATCAGCCGACCGTGGCGCGGGTTGTGTTCGCGCACGAACTGCTTGCCACTGCCGGGCAAAGCCGGGGTATTCCAACCCAGCGCGTTGTACTCATGATTGCCCATGATGCAGTAGGCCTGACCTGCATCGACCATGTCATGGACGATGTGCAGCGCCTCGCGAATCCGCGGGCCGCGGT
>RCUI01000153.1_pt1 | contig 25727 bp, 19 predicted proteins | sample 2166121 | NCBI WGS metagenome assembly RCUI01 (sample SAMN09932700, study PRJNA488358) | compost metagenome | feature: garden; material: soil; isolation source: compost soil in succinic acid-enriched culture | place: Germany: Experimental Botanical Garden Goettingen | collected 2016-01-27
TGCTGATTGGCTGGCTGGTGTCGTTGGCCCTGCCGCTGCAGCAGAACTTCATGGCTATCAGCCTGGCCGGCCTGATCGGTGCCCTGGCGGTCACCTTGATCAACCAGTCCAGGGCGCAATCGACTCAAGAGAGAAAAGCCCTGGCGTTGTCGCGCTGAGTACATCGCACGCTGCCTGCAGGATCAGACATGAACCGACTATCGCCACCGCCAGCCGACGCGAAACTTGTACACCAGGCCGTTGACTGGGCAATCACCACGCGACGCAGTATCCGGGCATTTCTTCCCACCGAGGTGGCGCAGGCCGACATCGAGGCCATCCTCGATGTCGCCCGCTTCAGCGCTACCGGCGTGAACATGCAACCCTGGCATGTTCACGTGGTTGCCGGCGAAGCGAAGGCGCGGCTGTCGCGCGCCATCGCCGAACTCGATGACGATCCGGTGCGCAGCGCCCATCTGCAGGACCCATATGCCTACTACCCACGCCAATGGAAAGCGCCCTACCTCGACCGCCGACGGGCCGTGGGCTGGGCGCTCTACGGGTTGCTGGGCATCGACAAGGGCGACAAGCAGCGCATGCATGAACAGCACGGTCGCAACTACCGGTTCTTCGACGCCCCGGTAGGGCTGCTGTTCACCATTGACCGTAGCCTCGGCGAGGGCAGCCTCCTCGACTACGGCATGTTCTTGCAAAGCGTGATGGTCGCCGCGCGTGGCCGAGGCCTGCATACCTGCCCGCAGGCCTCCTTCCTCAAGTACCACGCCCTCATCTCGCAGCAATTGGGCATTGCGCCCGAGCAGATGCTGGTGTGCGGCATGAGCCTCGGCTACGCCGACCCTGCCGGTGTCGAAAACACCCTGGTGACCGATCGGGAAACGGTCAGTGCGTTTGCAACGTTCCACTTTGATCACAACAACAAAAATAAAAGGTGCCTGTAATGTCGAAACACCCTGTGAAGCTGCTGCTCGCCACGGCTGTTGCCACGCAAACCCCTGTGGCACTGGCGGACTTTGTCCATGACGCAAAGGCAAGCCTTGAATTGCGCAACTTCTACTACAACCGCGACTTTCGCAATGACGATGCACGCCAGAACAAGCGCGATGAATGGGGCCAGGGTTTCATCCTCAACCTGCAATCGGGTTTTACCGAAGGAACGGTCGGCTTTGGTGTCGACGCCCTTGGCCTGCTCGGGGTTAAGCTCGACTCCAGTCCCGACCGAACCGGATCAGGCCTGCTGGCCTACGACTCCGAGCGCAACGTCGAAGACGCATACAGCAAGATGACCGTGACCGCCAAGGCGCGCCTGGGCAAAAGCGAGCTGCGCATTGGCGGCATCAACCCGGTCATGCCGTTGCTTGCAAGCAACAACAGCCGCTTGCTGCCCCAGGTGTTTCGTGGTGGCAGCCTGGTGTCCAACGATCTGTCCGGGCTGACTTTTTCGGCGCTGCGAATCAACAAGGTGAAGCAGCGCAACTCCACCGACTTCGAATCCCTCACCGCCACCGGCTACGCGCCGGTAGAAGCCGACTATTACAACTACCTGGCCTTCGATTACAAAGCGTTGCCGACGCTGACCTTGAGCTATCACATCGCCGAGCTTGAAGACCTTTACCGCAACAACTACGTGGGCCTGAAACTCAACCAGCCACTGTCGGTGGGCACCCTTATTACCGATGTGCGCCTGTTCGACGCCAACGAGACCGGCGACAAAAGCCTGGGTGAAGTCGATAACCGTACCTTGAGCAGTTACCTGGCCTACAGCCTCAAGGGCCACACTCTGGGCGGCGGTTACCAGAAAGCCTGGGGCGATACCCCGTTTGCGTTCGTCAATGGCACTGACACCTACCTGTTCGGTGAATCGCTGGTGAGCACCTTCACCGCAGCCAATGAACGCGTCTGGTTCGCGCGCTATGACTTCGACTTCGTCACCCTGGGTATTCCCGGCCTGACCCTGGGGGTGAAGTACGCCAAGGGTGAGGACGTCGATCCGACCATGATCAATACATCACAGGCGGCCGGCCTACGCGCATCGGGTGACGACGGCCAGGAGTGGGAACGCATGACCGATATCACCTACGTGGTCCAGAGCGGCCCGGTCAAAGGGCTGTCGGTACAATGGCGCAACTCCACCAACCGCTCCACCTACGCCGACAGCGCCAACGAGAACCGTTTGATCCTGCGCTATACACTCAATTACTGAAACGGAATGACGACTGCTGCGCAGCCGATCGCAGCCTCGTACTTCGGCAGCGGCTACAGACTGCAACCCCAACTTGTAGCCGCTGTTGTCAGCCTGCGGTCGTGCTGCTATGGGCCCTCAGGATTTCTTCCATGCGCCAACGTCGATCCGCCGCTTGTTCATCCACAGCCCCATGATCACCAGCGCAACCAACGGCAAGCCATGGAACACAACAATCACCTGGGCCGGCGTCCATGCTACATAGAACGGGCCGACCAGCAGCATGCCTACGCCGAAGCCGGCCATCTGAATCAGGGTCAATAAACTGAACAGTGGCAGGCGCAGGCTATCCGGCTCGCTTTGTGCCCGGGAAATCAAGGCCACCTCAGACAGTCCATCCCCCAGGCCGGCCCACACGACCAACACCAGTGCCAACCACAACTCGGTTTGTTGAAAGGTCAGCACGAAACCGCTGGACATCAGCGCCACGCCCATCATGAACAGGCGCTCCATGCGCTGCGTGTCACGGCCTTTCAGAACTGCACTGGCCAGGCGCGCGCCAAGGAACTTGCCACAGGCCCAGACCGCCAGCAGATAACCCATCACCGTTTTTGCCGTGTCTGGCGAAATGTACTGGGACAACACGGGCCAACCGACGTTATGAGCGGCGCTACCAAGCGTGTCGAGCATGCTGATCAGCAGCATGGCTGCCAACACCGGTGCTGCACGCAGCCCTGTTCTGAGTTCGTGCCACTCGGCAGAAAGCCCTCGATGCGCAGCTACCGCGACTGAATACAACGCACGCAACGGCAAGATCAGGCTGGCGGCCAGCACATAGGTGGCAATGTTGACGGTGAACACCGCTGCGAACCCCGCAGTTGCAATCAGCAAGCCGGACAGCAAGCTGCCGAAGACCGCACCGGTGGCCGCGGCAGAGGTAATCCAAGCATTGGTGCTCACCCGCTGCTCCAGTGCAACCCAGGTGGGTAGCTGGCTGTTGATACCAATGGCAAACAGCGAATTGCACAAGCCGATCCCAAAGGCGATAAACGGCAGGATGCTCAGCTGATGCGCTGGTATCAGCACCAGCAGCGGCGTCAATAGCAGCGCCCTGGCCAGATCCAGGCCGGCCAGTGTGCCTCGCCCGGCAAAGCGCCGGAAAAACGCAATGCCGAACAGGCTGGCGACAATCCCGCCGATGACGCGGCACGCCAGGAAGATACTGACGAACACCACGCTTTCACTGAGCCAGTAGACGTAGGTGGAGAGCGCCACGATGTTCAGGAACGCGCCAAAATCCGAAATGCCTCTGGCAAAGATGATCAGGCGCGCGTTCAGGGTCGAGCGGGCCAACCGCGAGTCGTGGCTCATGAACCCTGCGCCTCTGCGTCGGGCCTTTCACTGCGCAGGCCGACGAGCAACACATCGCGCCAGGCTGGGGCCGAATCGGCCAGCGGACGAACATCGCTGGCGCGATGGTACAGTGCGCGATCATTGAACACGATGGTTTCGAGGAACTGCCCCAGCGCCAGGTTCAACACCGGGCTGTGTGTCGATTCAGTGGTGAAGAACTCCGAGACCACTGGCACCGTATTACGCTCGCCGATGAAATGCACGAATACCCAGTCCAGGCCATCCTGGTGAATCCCCGACGTGGTCGGGCTGCTGGACTGGGCATCTGCCTTGACCCGGAACGGGTGGATATCAATCGTGTACGCCTGCTCACCGAGGTGCGGGCCGATCAGCGCAAGGTCCATGGCCAGAAGCTTGTGCATGAGCGGATGCGAGATGAAGCCCTCCTCGCAGTAGCTCAAGTGATTGACGCCCTGGCGATACTCGATGGCATAGGTGACGGGCGAATTGAACGCGGTATTCCTGTCGAGCTGTAGTTGCCGCGAAGGCGACAATCGATAGCGCAGGATGCGGCGTTCGCGGTGGGTGTACGCCTGGAACGCCTCGTCGGGCACCAGATTTGACCAGTACGCTCGAAAGCTGTCCTCTTCACCGGGTTCAATCGGAATCAGATCCCGATAATCCCGGACATGGCAATGGTGATGCTCGCGCAAATGCGCCGAAATCTGTAGGACGTCCATCGCGCTACCCTGCAACCGGGTTATCGAGGATGACACGCAGGTTTTGCCTGACCGCATCATGCAGGGCATGGGCGTGTGCGGCATCGTCGACCTTGGCCCAGCACTTGAGCAAGTAGTGCTCTTCGATATCCGCGTCGATATAGCTGCCGGCGCTCTGCTGGGCATATTCCAGTACACACGCCTGGTTATCCAGGTAGTGCAGGCCTTCAATGCCCTTGAAATGGCCGCTGTGTTCCGGGTACACCGCCAGCATCGAGTAGCGTTGTCCTGCAGCGGCGACCTTTTGCGCGGCACCATCGAGTTGCGCGGTTACCCCCGGTTTGCCCAGCAGCACAGCGATATACAACTGGTAAGGATCGATGGCGGCCAGGTCACGAAATGCCGCGTTGACGTAGAGCCCCCCCAGGCGCGGGTTGATTTCAATGGCCACGGGGCCCTCGGCGGTCATGCGAAACTCGAAATGCACCACCGCGTTGGTCAGGCCGACCGCGCGCAGGCAATCCACAGCGTATTGGCGGATCTGTTTGCACTGCTGCTCGGTAAAGGACGCCGGCGGTGAAATCAGCAGGTTTTCGAGCACAGTGCCGCTGCGCTCGGTAAGCACCAGTTTTTCGTTGATCAGCAGCGCATGGATCTGCTCACCGACGATCACACACTCGACACTCCCTTCAATGCCCGAGATATAGCCCTCCAGCAGCATGCTGCAGCCTGGAATGTGCGCGTGTTGCTGCCCGTCTTCGCCCGCCAGGGTGTGCGCGCAGCCGTAGAAATCCGAGTTGCTGGCAGTGCCGTGCTCGCGACGGAACTGCGCGTAATGGCTGCGCAATGCTTCCCAGTTGGAACACTTCTTGATGAACGCAGAGGCACCACCAAACGGTGGCTTGGCGATCAGCGGATAGCCCACTCGGTCAGCCCCCGCCTTGAGGGCCTGTTCGTTGCTGCACAGTGCGAACGGCACGGAGCGAAGCCCCTGCTTATCCAGTACACGGCGCATCAGGAACTTGTTGTTGCAGGCGGCAATACCCTCGGGGCAGCTGTAGACCAGGCCGAGCCGCTGGCAGACCTGCGCAACGATACACCCCACCTCCCCTTGAGCAGACGGATGCCCCGCCTGGCAGAAAATCGCACGAAGGGCGTACTGCTCCTCCAGTTGGGCAACCAGGTCCAGAATGGCGTGCTCGTTCAGCGAATCGAGCAAGAACACGGCATCACTGTCATCCCGAAGTCGTTGCAGGTGATGGCGCCCTGCTACACCCGCCGTCAGACAAAGCAATCCTTGTTCGCGGGCCGCTGCAAAGTGCGGCTCCCGGTAGTGATAGCGAACATGACGACTGTCATCGACATCAATAAAAAGAATGGCATCCTGCTTCATGATCACTACGTCCTGATTTCGTCGATGAGTTTACGCGTCCTGCCAACTGCACCAGTGGCCTTGCCAGTTACGGAAGCGGTAATACCGTTGTCCGTCGCGAACTTCAAAGTGTGGAAAGTCTTGAGGCTTTTCAACATCCAGCAAGGGCACGGTGAATTTGCCTTGTGCGTGCGGTAGAACATATTCGGGCAGGGCGATGTTGGACACACGGCGTTTAAGCCGATCCATGATCGCAATGGCCTGACTGATCGAAGCCTTGTACGCCGACGCACCAGGTGAGAACGGCATGAAGTGGTACAGGTAATAGGGTTTTACACCCAGGCGGTAAAGGTCAATAAACAGTGTGTGCAATGTGTCTTCATCGTCATTCACGCCCCGCAACAATGGCATGTTGGCAAACACAATAGGCACGACACGCTGAAGGCGCTGAACGGCGGCGGTAAAGTCTGCGCTCAGTTCAAGGGGGTGGCAGACATGCACGCCAAAGGCGTTGACTTTATATTTATCCAGCATGGCCACCAACTCATCGGTGACACGAAACGGGTTGAAACTCAAGGCCCGAGAATGAATGCGAATAAGCAGGTTGTCGCTGACGGCGCGCAATGCCGCCAGGTTCTCTTCCAGCCTGCGGTCGGCCAGCATCAAGGGGTCACCACCGCTGAGGATCACCTCCTCGATGGCAGGGTTGTTGCGTACGTACTCCACCGATGCCAGGAATGAGTGGGTGTTGGCGTTGGCTTTTTCAGTGTCGACCTGCAGGGTGCGCAAGGCCTCGAAACAGAACTGGCAATAGGCATTGCAGGTATTGGTCATCCGCAAGATGACGCGATTATCGTACTTGTGCTGGCAAATAGGCGTCTTCATCTCATGGTGCAACTCCCAATTCTCGGAAGTGCCATCGTAGTCGCCCGGTATTTCTTCATTCCAGTAGGGCACCACCTGTTGCCACAGGGGATGCTCGGTCACCGGCGCGTTATCGAGCGAGCGCATGATGAGCTCAATATAATACGGCGTGACTTGCAGCTTGCGGTCTTGCAAGTTGCGTTCGATATGCGCCGATACCTCTTTGCTCCAACCACCGCAGGCCGCGTTAAGTGTCGGTTCGTCACGCACTGCATTCTTCTGCTGCCAGCGCCAGTCATTCCATTGGCGGGCACCCTGAATAGTTCGTTCATAGATAGACATGTAGCGTGCGCCTCCTTGTGCGAAAGACACTGAGGCTAGTAAAGATGGGCGGCAATGCAGGTGAGCAACTATTTCTGAATGCTACTTGGCCGCATGAACAAACCAACACGGTAAATGACCCTCGGGGTCAATGTAACTTCAACATTACGTGTGGCGTGGACGACAACCGCTGGCACGTTCAGCGCGCCTTGATGCCGTGTTACCTACCCGGTCACTACATAAACAATGATTGGCCCGCACACCGCCAGCAGCACGTTAGAGATGGCATAGCACACGGTGAAGCCGATGACCGGCGTATTACTGCCCGACTGCTCGATGATCTTGTTCATCGACGCCGCCTCGGTCTGTGCACCGGCCAGGGCACCGAACAGAATCATCGGATGCAGGCGTAGCACGTAGCGGCCAAAGTACAGCGCCACCAGCGGCGGCACGATGGTGACTACTGCGCCTGATACCAGCAGCGCCACGCCCTGCTCCTTCATGGCCGCTATCGCGGCCGGGCCGGCCAGCAGGCCCACTACCGCACCGAAGGCGGTCAGCCCGAACTCCGAGAACGCCCATTGCGCCGCTGGCGGCAAGGCACCGGTTTCCGGATGGCGCGAGTTGTACCAGCCAATGACCAGCGCTGCGACCAATACCCCGCCACCAATACCCAGCTCCACCGGGATCATGCCGATGTGGGTCGACAACAGCCCCAGCAACGAACCGATGACCATGCCCAAGGCATGCACGGCGATGTCGCTCTTGTAGTTGCTCTCCCTGATCCGCCCCAAGCGCTCGGCCAGGGCTTCGACACTGGCGGTGCGTCCTGTCAGGGTGATCACGTCACCGCGGCGCAGTACGGTGTTGGGCAGCAATGGCAGTTCATAGCCTTGGCGGGTCACGGTGTTCACAAAGCAGCCCAACCCCTGGACGTTGCCCAGGTGTGCCTTGGCCTGGTGAATGGTCTTGCCGTTGAATTCGGCTGCGGTCAGTACGATGTCGACCTGGCGGGTAGGAAACGACAATGACTCGGGATGGTCGATCTCTGGCCCCATCCACAGCGCCAGCGTGCCGACCGCTTCGCGCAGGGCATACACACCGACGATATCCCCCGCGCGCAGAGTCAGTTGCGGGTCGCGCGCGATGACCTGGCCGGCCCGCACTATCCGTTCCACTGTCAGCGATGGATGCCGGGCTTCGATATCGACAATGCGCACGCCATCGGCTTCACCCTGCGCGATCACCTGGTGGGCGCGTACCACGATTCGGGTATAGGGCACCGTGATTGCGTCTTCTTCATTGGCGATACCCAGCGACAGTTCCAGTTCTCGCGCCGAGGCCTTGAGGTCGACCCCGAGCAGCTTCGGCGCCACCGTGCCGACGAACACGATCAGGCCGATGGTACCGAACAGGTAGGTGATGGCGTAGGCAATAGCCATGTGGCTGTTGAGCTCGGCCTTCGCCGCGCTGTCGATGGCCAATTGATTGATGGCACTGGTCGCGGTGCCCATGATCGCCGTGTCGGTCAGCGCGCCAGCGCCAAGCCCGGCGGTAAAGCCTGCATCAAAGTCGTAGAAGGTGGCCATCAGCAGAATGCAGCCCAGGGCCGTTGCGCAGAGCACGACCGATACCAACACCAGCTTGAGGGTGCCGCGATTGAGGCTGCCGAAAAACTCCGGGCCGCTCTTGAAGCCCACGGCGTAGATAAACAGTACAAAGAACACCGTCTTGAGCCCGGTAGGTACCTCCAGGCCGATCTGGCCGATCAGCAGCCCCATCAACAACGCGCCAGCTACCGAGCCCAGATGAAAGCTGCCCAGGTGAATCCGCCCGATGAACACACCCAGGGCAATGGCCAGGAACACCGCGATCTCCGGTGTAGAACGCAAGGCGTGCAAGAGAAAATCGAACATGGCGCGGGCTTCCTGTCAGCAGCTGTCAGGAGCCTAGTTCAAGGGGTTGTGCTTGTCAGATTTCCACGTTGGGTGGCTGTTGCGCCCGCCAGTTTCGGGGGGACAGGCCAGTCCATTGCTTGAAGTGACGACTGAACACCGAGACATCGGCGTAGCCAAGGTTGAGCGCCAGGTCGGTGATACTGGTGGTTTCACGCAACAAGTTGAGCCGGGCGATGTCCAGGCGGGTTTCCTGCAGCAACTGGCTGAAGCTGCTGCCTTCGGCCCTGAGACGCTTTTGCAGCACACGCGGCTGCACGCCCAGTGAGTTGCTTACTGCCTCGATGCCACATTCGCCGGTGTGCAGCAGGCTTCCGATCAGGTGGCAGACCTGGGCCTTGAGGTTTTCCGGGTATTGGGCTTTGAGCAGTTGCACGCAATGCAGCAGGTGCTCGCGTAGCAGTTCCTCGTTGGCCAACGGCGGGCGCTTGAGGTAGTCGATGGGGAAGCTGATGCCGTCGAAGGTGCTGTTGAAGCGGACTTTGCCGTAGTCGCCGGCGGCCTGCCAGTGAGCACTGCGGGCGCTGCCTTGTTGCAGGTGCAGGCGAATCTGCGGGCTATCGCCCCCAGTCAGCAGTTTGACGGCGTTGAACAATTGCGCGGCGCTGAGCTGGCTCAACTGCAGCAGGCCGAAGGCATTGCTGAAGTCGAAACGCAGCCTTACTTCAGCCCGTTCGCCCCTGCTGGCTTGCTCCAGGTGCAGGCCGCTGGCGTGCAGGTACAGGTACTGGCGGGCAAAGTTCAGCGCTTCGCCGACCGTTGCCTGGCGGCTGCCCGACAGCGCCACGTCACCGATGGCCAAGAGGTTTTGCCGGGCCGCCAGGCGCAAGCCGAACAAGGGTTCCTGGCATTGCGCTGCGGTGTGGTCGAGCAGGTCGGCGGTGCTTTCATACGACACATAGCTGTTGGGCTGGCGCAGTTGCGCCACCACCATGCCGGCGCCCTGCAACAGGCTCACCGGGTTGTGACCAAGCTTGGACACCAGTGTGCTGTAACCGTCGATGGCACCGCTGCGTAACAGGAACATGTTGCATCGCCCCGCCGTGATGAGTTCGTAATAAATCAACTTTTGTTCGGTAAATGTCAAGTCGTTGCCGGCGCGTAAAGGTAAATTTTCGCCACTCCCCCTTGGCTCGACAGGTCTGTCCATGACGAACTGGAAGTTTCACTTGCCTCGCGTTGCCTATCTGTCCGGTGGCGGCAGTGGCATTGGCCTGGGCTTTGCCCATGCGCTACTGGCGCAAGGCGCAAGCGTCGCGATTTTCGACCTGCAGCTCGCAGACGACATCCTGGAACAATTGCGCAAAAGGTGCACCGCGCCGGGGCAAACCGTGCGCTGGTACCCCGTTGACATCACCGACTCAGCAGCCGTGGACAATGCAATGGCCCTGGCGCACAGCCTGCAGGGTGCGCCTGAGCTTGCGTTCAACTGCGCCGGCCTGATGCGCAACGCCGTGTTCACCGAGCTTGCCGTAGAAACGTTCGAGCAGGTGATCAGGGTCAACCTGTTCGGCAGCCGCAACTTCGCTGCCAGTGCGCTCAAGTACCTGAAGCCACAGGGGCACTTGGTGCTCATGGCGTCCCTTGCCGGGATTGTCGGCAGCTATACCCAGTCGGCCTACGCCGCCTCCAAGTTCGGTGTGGTAGGCCTGGCCGAAGTGCTGCGCGCCGAACAAAAGCTGTGTGGCATCGATGTGTCAGTGGTGTGCCCAGGCGAAATCCAGACGCCGCTGCTGACCTATGAGCGCCAGCATGGCAGCCCGGTAACCCGCGAACTCAACGCCGTGGCAGGCGTGCTGACCGTCGAGCAAGCGGTGGCCGGGATCATGCGCGGAATCCAGCGGCGTCAGTTCATGATCACGCCAGGTTTCAAGGCCCGGTTGATCCGCGCCCTGGGGCGCAAGTTCAGTTCACTGCAACGCTGGATTGTCGATCGTAATCTGGCCAGAAGCGCCCTCCCTTCCCTCAAGGATGCCCGTAAATGAGTGCATTTGAACCGATTCGTCACTTCGATAACGCCCGCAGCGCAGCTGGCCAGCAGGCCCGGGTCGAAGACACCCGGATTGCCGCAGCGCGGTTTCGGGACGACATGCTGCGTGGCCCCAAGGCCCGCTATTTTGAATCGTTCGACCTGGTCAAGGTGCCCTACCCAGTGCGCTACGGCCTGCGCAATGCGTTCTCGCGGGAGCGCCTGGTCGAATACATGCACATCCAGAACCGTCTGTTCGTGGTGCAGTTCGACACCCCCGAGGGCGTAAAGACATTGCTGGTTTCGCCCTCCGATCACGAACGCAACGGAGAAACACCGTTCTTTCGGCGCCTGCAGGACCGGACGGCCAACTGGATCAGCAAGCTGATCATCAACCGCCAGAACACCGTGCCGCAGATTCTCGCCCGCCTCGGCCTGCGCCCGGAAGACATCGACTACATCACCTACGACCACCTGCACACCCAGGACGTACGGCGCTGGCTGGGTACAGCCAGCGAGCCGGGCCTGTTCCCCAACGCCAAGCTGCTGGTGCATTGGCGCGAGTGGGCCTCGACCAACGACCTGAACCCCTACCAGGCCGACTGGTACTGCCCCAACGGCGTCACCGGCATTCCCCAGGACAAGGTGATGTGCTTCGACGGCTCGATCATGCTCGGTGACGGCGTGGCCCTGATGCATACCCCAGGCCACACCGAAGGCAACCACTCGATCGTGGTGCATACCGACGAAGGTCTGTGGGTGACCAGCGAAAACGGCGTCAGCGTCGATGCCTATGCCCCACTGCTGTCCACTGCCAGTGGTGTGGCCGACTATGCGCGGATGATCGGCACCGAGGTGATCATCAACGGCAATACCCTGGAGAGCGCAGTGGACCAGTACATCTCCATGGTCCAGGAAGCCACCGTCGCCGGCCCGTCGATGCGCGACCTGCGCTTTCCGAATGTCTTCCCGTCGTCAGAGATGACCCCGTTCTGGCTGTTCCCCGGTACTCGGCCGGCGTTCTATGTCGGCCACGCCCGACATGGCGCCCTGTACCGACGCTGCACCCGGTCCTTTAGCGCAACCCCGGTTCCTGAGCCACACTCGCTCTGACGCGTTACTCTCCACCGTACAGGACATCCTCATGCTTCTCATACGACACCTGATCCTGAGTCTCGGGCTGGGCCTTGCGGTGCTGGGCGTAGCGCAGGCCGCAGAGAAACCCAATATTGTCGTCATCATGGTCGACGACATGGCGCCCATGGACGTCTCCGCCTACAACCGCGGCCTGGGCGCCGTCACCACGCCCAACATCGACCGCATCGCCCAGGAAGGCATGATGGTCTCCGACTATTACGCCCAACCGAGCTGCACGGCCGGTCGCGCCGCGTTCATCACTGGCCAGTACCCAGTGCGTACCGGCTTGACGGCGGTGGGCCAACCAGGGGCGAAAGTCGGCATCCAGGACAGCGACGTCACCCTGGCCCAGTTGCTCAAGGCCCAGGGTTACGCCACCGGCATGTTCGGCAAATCGCATATCGGTGATCGCAACGAGTACCTGCCCACTGTGCATGGGTTCGATGAGTTCTATGGCTTTCTCTATCACCTCAATGTGATGGAAATCGCTGAAATGACCAACTTTCCCAAAGACCCGGACTTCCCCGGTATCCCGCGCAACATGATCCACGCGGTGGCCACCAGCACCGATGATGCCACGGTCGATCCGCGCTGGGGTCGTGTGGGCAAGCAGAAGATCACCGACGAGGGGCCGCTGACCATCGAGCGCATGAAGTCGGTCGATGATCAGTTCACCGACCTGTCGATTGACTGGATCAAGCAGCAGAAATCCGCCGGCAAGCCATTCTTTCTCTGGTACAACCCCTCGCGCATGCACCAGAAGATCCATGTCAGCGATGAGTGGCTGGGCAAGAGCGGGCATACCGAATACACCGATGCGATCCTGCAGCTCGACTCGCTGGTCGGCAAACTGCTCAAGACCCTCGATGACCAGGGCCTGACCGACAACACCATCGTGCTGTTCACCTCCGACAACGGCGTGAACCTGTCGCACTGGCCAGACTCGGGCGCTGCTTCGTTCCGCGGTGAAAAGGGCCTGACCTGGGACGGCGGCTTTCGCGTACCAATGCTGGTGCGTTGGCCAGGCAACATCAAGCCCAACACCTGGACCGGTGAGTTCATGACCTCTGAAGACTGGCTACCCACGCTCATGGCCGCCGTGGGGCAGACCGATGTCAAAGACAAGCTGCTGACCGGCCTGCAAGTCGATGGCAAAACCTTCAAGAACCACCTGGACGGCTACAATCAGCTCGGCATGCTGACCCAACCCGGTGGCAAATCGAAACGCCATGAGTTCTTTTTCTTCGCCGAGACCCACCTGAACGCGGTGCGGGTCAATCAGTGGAAGGTCCACACCGCCCTCAAGGACAAGTGGATGGAGGCGGCCAAGGAAGTACCGGGCGGCCTGGTCATCGACATCAAGGTCGACCCCTACGAGCGCTCACCAGAAGCCGGCGACCACTTCCGCTGGCAGCAGCAGCGCAGCTGGATCATTCCGATCATTGCGCCCTACATGCAGGCCTTCGCCAAGAGCATGAACGACTTCCCGCCCTCGCAAAAAGGTGCGGGCGGCATCGGCATGGCCTCGATGGCCAACTGACGCCCCCTCTATCGCCTTATGACCCTTACCTGCCAGACCGGGCGCCCACGCGGGCGTCCGGCGCGACCATGGGAGATTTTCATGCCGAAAAACATGATGTGGCTGCGTTGCGCCCTAGCCACCCTACTGCTCGGGGGCGGATGCCCAAGCACTGCCGTCCTCGCCCAGGTGCGTCCCGACGCCCTGCTGAGCCTGCCCACCAGCCAGGAAAGCATCGTCGCCGGGCTGGAAGGCGACGCCTACGCCAATGGCATCAACGCGTATGTCTGGGGTTATCCGCTGGTACGCATGGAGCGGGTGATCCGCGAATACACCTCGGTGCCCCACCCGCGTCCTGCCACCAGCTACCGTGCCCCGCTCAATCAACTGGGCTGGGCGCAATCCCTGGCGACGCCCGCCGCCAGGGATATGCCCACCGCCAACAACGACACGCTGTACCTCAGCGCGGTGGTCCGACTGAACGAACCCTACGTGCTGCACGTGCCCGATACCGCCGACCGCTACTACGTGGTCGATGTATTCAACCTGTGGCACGAACTTGAACACTACGTGGGGCGACGCGCCACGGGTACGGTGGCCGGTGACTACGTGCTGGTGCCGCCGGGCTGGCAAGGCACGCTGCCCGAGGGCCTCAAGCGTCTGGATGTCAGCACCCGGACGGTCTGGCTCTGGGGCCGTCTGCGGGTCAATGACGGCGAAGACCTGGCGCCATTGCACGCCCTGCAACAGCAATTCACCTTGCGCCCGCTGTCGCAGCGCGACAACCCGGGCTATCGGGCCGGCGCCCAATCACTGGCACCGTTGCCAACGGCCAGCGACGACGGCCTGGACTTCTTCCGGGAACTGGCGGCAGCCATCAAGGACAACCCGGTCCCCGCCCGTGACCACGCGCTGTTCGCCCAGTTCGCCCGTTTTGGCCTGACCGCCGAAGGCTTCGATCCCTCGCGGCTTGCCCCGGCGCAAAAGGCCGGCTTGCTGCGTGCCCTGGCCGATGGCCCGAAAGTCGCCGTCTCGGCACTGGCGTCCGCTGCACAACAGCGCAATGGCTGGGCCTGGGCCTCCGGGCTTGATCGCTTTGGTGCCAACTACCCGTTGCGCGCGCTGGTCAGCGGCCCCTACCTGGGGGGGCAGGGCGAAAAAGAAGCCATGTACCCACTGCGTTCGCTCGACGACAAAGGCCAGCAGCTGACTGGGGCCAAACGCTATGCACTGCGTTTCAAGAGTGCGCCGCCGGTGGATGCCTTCTGGTCACTGACGGTCTACAACGCCGGGGACAAGATGCTGGTGGACAACCCCATCGCTCGCTACAAGCTCGGCTCCGACACCCGAGGTTTAAAGGTGAATGCCGATGGCTCGTTCGAGGTGCCGGTGCAAGTCGTCAGGCCCGATGGTCCGTTCGCCGCCAACTGGCTACCCGCCCCCAAGGGCCCCTTTTACATGATCTTGCGGCTGTATCAGCCCAAGGATGAAGTGCTCGAAGGCCACTATGAACTGCCGCAGGTACACGTCGTTGAATAAGCGCACTCCCTCCCATGCACTACGCGGGGCACTCGGGGCCCTGGCCATCGGCAGTGTGCTGTCCACCCTGCCCGCCACTGCGGCCACCCCCCAAGCGCCTGCGGGCCCGGTGGCCAATACCGTAATGACCGAAGGGTACGCCCGGGCGGTGGCGCAGTTTGCCTACGCCTGGGGCTGGCCGCTGGTCAACCTGCACACCCGGCGCATGCTCTACGAGCGCGTGCCAGCCATCGGCATGCTCGGCCCGATGCCAGTGGCGCCGGTCAATCAACTGGCAATGTTGGCGGACTACATCGACCCCGGCATCCGCATCGTCGCCCACCCCAACCAGGACGTGGTCTACGGTTTCGGTGCATTGGCGCTGGATAAATCGCCGGTGATCGTCCAGGTGCCTGATTTTGGCGAGCGCTTCTGGATGTACGAGCTGGCCGACCAGCGCACCGACAGCTTTGCCCAGGTGGCGAAGATCTACGGCACCAAGCCCGGTTTCTACCTGGTGGTCGGGCCGGATTGGCAAGGTCAGAAGCCAACCGGTGTAGAAGCAGTGCTGCGCTCACCGACCAACACCGGGGTGATCATCCCGCGGGTGTTCATGGCCGACACCCCGCAAGATCGCGAGGCGATACAGCCGCTACTCAAGCAGATCGTCATGTACCCGCTGTCGGCCTTCGACGGCACCGTCAAAACCATCGACTGGCAGCACTTGCCCAAGCTGCCCGTACCCGCGTCCGCCGCCGCCCAGCCACCGGGCGAAACTCGCTGGGTGGTGCCGGAGCATTTCTTTGCCCAGCTCAAGCAGGTATTGGCCCAGGTGCCGCCATTGCCCGGCGAGGAGGCGCTGTATGCACAGTTCCGTGCGCTGATCAGTGCCGGCGAGGCAAACCCGGCGATTGCCAGGGTGCTGCAGGACGCCGCCCTGCACGCCGAGAAGACCCTGGTCGAGCCGTTGTTCGACCTGAGCCGCAACGGCGTGCGGATTGCCAACGGCTGGAACCGTCCCTTCAACAATGCAGCGTTCGGCACCGACTACCTCACGCGCCTGGCGATTGCAAAATCCAACATTTTCGAAAACGCTGCGCAGGAAACCACCTACCTGTTTCGCGAAGAGGACGGCAACGGCCAACGCCTTACCGGCCAGCGCAACTACACCTTGACCTTCCCGGCCGGGCAAACGCCGCCCGTCTCGGGCTTCTGGTCGTTGACCTTGTACGACAGCGTGCACTTCTTTGCCGCCAACCCGATCAATCGCTTCTCCACCGGCACCAAGAACCCGGCGCTGCGCTACAACACCGATGGTTCTCTTACCCTGTATATCCAGCACCAGCGTCCGGCCGAAGACAAGGTCGGCAACTGGCTGCCTGCTCCCGAACAGGCATTCGCCCTGACCCTGCGTGCCTATGGGCCCTGCGATGCGCTGATCAAAGGCGATTGGACGCCTCCGCCCCTGGTCGCAAGTCCAGCTTCCAACCCCTGAATCAAGGCGCCTGCTCTGAACCAGTACTCAATCCAAGCGGCCCTGCGGCCATTTTGAGTACTGGCGTTATCCAGCAACAAAGGTAGAACCCGCCCATGACTTACCTCACCCGTGCGTCTTCCCTGCATGGTTTCGATGCGTTCGCGCGCCAGCAGCAGCTCAACCCGGATGCGCTGCTGCGCGCTGCCGGACTCCCCAGCGACGCGCTGGAAGATCCCGATGCGCTGATCGCGTTCCATCGCTTTGCACTGGTGCTGGAACTGGCCAGCAAGGCCAGCGACAATCCGTTGTTCGGCCTCGAGTTCGGCTTGCACCAGGGGGTGGGGATCTTCGGTTCGCTGTTGTACCTGGTGCGCAATGCCCGCACGGTGGATGACGCGCTGGACGATTTGGGTCGCTACTTCCACGTGCACGACAATTATGGCGATGTGGTCATCGACCATGCCGATGGTCAGGCCAGGCTCTATTACGCCACCAGCGCAGACCTGCTGCCCGGCAGCCGGCATGTCAGTGAACTGGTGGTCGGCGTGGGCCATCAGTTGATGCGCACCCTGCTGGGTAACCGCTGGCAACCGACGGCCGCGCTGTTCCAGCATGCCCCCGTCGCCAATCCTGCGCGTTACCGGCGCTTGCTGGGAGTTGTGCCACGGTTCAACGCAGCCTTCGATGCCTGGCTGTTCCCAGCGCCATTGCTCAGCGTGCCCTTGAGCGATGCGGACCCTGCACTGCACCGGCTGATGCGCCAGCACCTTGAAGCGATCAGTGAGCAGCACAACCAGCGGTTGCCCAGTCACGTCCAGCGCCTGCTGCGCAGTTTTCTGCCTAGTGGCCGGGTGACGATCGAGTGCATCGCCGATTTCATGCGCCTGAGCCCGCGCTCGCTGCAACGTCAACTCGCCGAGCAGGGCACCTCGTTCCAGACCCTGCTCGATGACACGCGCCAGGCCATGACCCTGCGTTATCTCGAAGAATCGGACATCAGCCTGATGCAACTGACCGAGGTGCTCGGCTACGCCAACCAGAGCGCCTTCAGCCGGGCGTTCCAGCGCTGGTTTGGCACCAGCCCGCGCCAATGGCTCAAACAACAGCAGTTACGTTGAACCGCCCCTCCCTGGCACGCAGCCCTGGCGGCATTTGGTAAATCGTTGGCGCGAATTGCGCGGATTTAACCGCCCTGGCTATCCATCATCCCTCCAACGCTTGTTCACCTCTCGCTTGCGCACCACGCGCAGGACGCAAGGCCTCAGGTCAACCACACCTGTTTCAAGCCTCCAACAATAATAATCAGGAGGGCATTTCATGACCCAAGTCCGTGATCGCGCCGTGTTGGCCCGCACCGTTCTACTACTGGCCCCGCTGTCACTGGCGGTGATGCAGTCGGTACACGCGGGCGAGTTCCAGTGGGGCGACATCAGTGGCCGTGCCAACGGCAGTATCAGCGTGGGTGCGCTGTGGAGCGCCGAGAACCCCGATGGTCATTACATCAACCAGGGCAACGCCGACAGCATCGGCCTGGGCAATGCCGGTAAGTTCAACCTCAACAGTGCGCGCAATGTCGACGACAGCCGACTCAATTGGGGCAAGGATGACCTGGTGTCAACGCCAGTGACCGTGCTGGGCGAAGTCGAGATGAACTGGCGCAACTACGGCGCCTTTGTCCGCGGCAAGGCCTGGTACGACTACACCCTCAACCACCACAACGTCGACTTCGGGCACTCTGCCAACGGTTACCAGGGCAACGATACCCTCAATGACAGCCACTTTGACGACCTGGCCAAGTTCCAGGGCATCGAGTTGCTCGATGCCTACGTGTACGGCGACTTCGACCTTGGCGACCACCCGCTCAATGCACGGCTGGGCAATCAGGTGGTGAACTGGGGCGAAGGGTTGTTCTTCCAGAACGGCATCAACGCCATCAACCCGGTGGACACCACGGCCCTGCGCCGCGCCGGCTCGCAGCTCAAGGAAGCCCTGGTGCCGGTGCCCATGCTGTATGCCAACCTGGGACTGAGCGACAACCTGAGCCTGGAAGCCTTCTATCAACTGCAGTGGCGTGCCTCGATCCTGGAAGGTTGCGGCACATTCTTTTCCAGCAACGACTACATCACCGACGGTTGCTACGGCGTGCCACGCGCAGGCGCAAATGACCCGGCATCCTATGCCGCCGGCCAGTACATCGCCCGTGGACCGGACAACGAACCCGGCGACAGCGGCCAGTTCGGTGCATCGCTAAGGTATTTCGCCGACCGCATCGATACCGAGTTCGGGGCCTATGCCATGAACCTGCATTCACGCACCCCCTACGCCAGCATTACCACCGACCGGTACGGCCCGGCAGGTGCCGGTTGGCGCGACCCGAACCTGGCGCCCGGGAACGCAGCACGCAATGCCAGCTACTTTGCCGACTTTCCCGAAGACATCCGAATTTTCGGCCTGAGCTTTTCCACCAACGTCTGGGGCACCGCGGTCTTCGGCGAATACAGTTATCGCCCCAACCAGCCCGTGCAACTGGCCACCGGCGACCTGATCCCGGCCTTTGCCGGCAACGCGGCACTGACCGGCGCCGTCATCGGCCAGCCGCTGACCCTGGGCAACGATGCCATCAACGCCGAACCCGGGTCGGTCTACAACGGCTACGACCGCCTGGAAATTTCCCAGTTCTCCCTCGGCTTCATCAAGTCAATCCCGCGTGTACTAGGGGCCGACAGCCTGAACCTGATGGGCGAAGCGGCAATGAAGTACATGCATGACCTGCCAGACCAATCCGAGCGCCGTTACAACAAGACCGAAATCTACGGCAGCAACCTCGCCTCGGACAGCGCCGCCGGCTGCGTGGCCGGGGCGAGTGTGCAGGCCTACCAGAAATACGCCTGCAGTCGTGACGGCTACACCAGCCAATTTTCCTGGGGCTATCGCCTGCGCGCCCAGTTGAACTATCCCGGCGTGTTTGCCGGGGTCAATTTGGCGCCGTTCATGGCCTTCGGCCAGGACGTCAAGGGCTGGTCCTACGACGGCAACTTCGCTGAAGACCGGTTGCTCGGGTCGCTCGGACTGCGCGCCGACTACCTGCAGGACTACTCGGCGGAGCTGTCCTGGTCGGGCAGTGGCAACACCCCGTTCGCGCCCACCGACAAGGACTTCATTTCCCTCAGCCTGCGTATGGGCTTCTAGTACAAGAGACATCACCATGAATACTAAAAAGATACTCAGCCTCTCCCTTCTCGGTGCCCTGGTCAGTGCCGCCAGCGTACCGGCGCTGGCCGCACTGGACGCCAAGGAAATCGCCCGTCTGGGTAGCGACCTGACGCCGGTTGGCGCGGAAAAAGCCGGCAGCGCCAGTGGCAGCATCCCGGCCTGGACTGGTGGCTTGACCCAGGCGCCAGCAGGTTTCAAACCGGCCCAGGACTATGTCGACCCTTATGCCAGTGAAAAGCCGCTGTACACCATTACCGCCGCCAACATGGCGCACTACAAAAGCGAGCTGACACCTGGCTACCAGGCCATGTTGCAGAAGTACCCGACGTTCAAGATGCAGGTCTATCCAAGCCACCGCACCGCGGCCCTGCCACAAGGCGAATACGACGAAATCCGCAAGGAAGCAGCCTTGGTTTCGCTGGCAGGCACGGGCAACGGTATGCTCGATTACCAGCGCAGCTCGGTGCCCTTCCCTATCCCCAAGAGCGGGCTGGAAGCGATCTTCAACCATGTCGTGCGCTACCGCGCCGGCGGCTATCACTACTACCCCACGGAGATGGTGGTCCAGGCCAACGGAAAATTCACCCCGGTTCGCCGCGACGTGACGGTCGCCATGGCCTCGGCAATGGGCAACCCCGAGCCCAACCGCCTGTACTACTACCTGGGCAAGGTCACCTCGCCCGAAAGTGTCGCCGGCAGCCAGAACCTGGTACATGAGCCGATAGACCAAAGCAGTGAAACGCGCCTGGCCTGGACCTACAACCCTGGCCAGCGGCGGGTACTGCGCGCACCGGAAATCTCCTATGACTCGCCCGTGGTCACCTCCGAGGGGCTGCGAACCAACGACATGATCGACATGTTCAACGGTGCCCCTGACCGCTACGACTGGAAGCTGGTGGGCAAAAAAGAAATGCTGGTGGCCTACAACACTTACACGCTGGCGTCCCACAGCCTCAAATACAGCGACATCATCCAGCCCGACCACCTCAACCAGGACCTGATCCGCTATGAGCCGCACCGGGTCTGGGTGGTTGAAGCCACGTTGAAGCCGGGACAGCGCCACCTGTACGCCAAGCGCGTGTTCTACATCGATGAAGACTCGTGGGCGATCCTCGTGGCCGACCTCTACGACGGTCGCGGCGAGCTCTGGCGTGTGCAAGAGGCGCACAGCCTGCAGCGCTACGACGTGCTCTCTGCAATTCACATCAGCGACGTCGCCTACGACCTGCAAGCCCGCCGCTACATCGTCTCGGGCCTGGAGAACGAGGAGAAACGCGCCCAATTCGGCATCCAGGCGAGCCTGAAGGACTTCAGCACCGCCGCCCTGCGTCGCAGCGGCCGCTAACGCTGCGCGCAACCGGGCGGCCCGCCACGCTGGCCGCCCGCCCTCTCGCCCCCATTCGCACACCAGGGTGTTTCATGACACACACGATTGCTCTTCGCCCCGCGCTGGCCTTGCTGTTGCTGGTTGCCGGCGCCACCGCCCAGGCCCTGCCGCTGAACGACCGGCTGGAGCGCCCCGCCCATCTATCGCCGCTGGCCGAGCGGGAGGCACTCACCGACATTCAGCCGGTAGGCGATAGCCAGGTGATGGTCGGCACCGCCGGGCACATCCTCCTGCGTAATGCCAGTGGCCAGGTGCAACAAGCCCGAGTGCCGGTCGACCTGCTGCTCACGGCGGTGCAGTTCGTCGATGCAAAGCACGGCTGGGCGGTGGGGCACGACGGCGTGATTGTGCACAGCAACGATGGCGGCTTGAGCTGGCGCAAACAACTCGATGGCCACGCCATCAGCCCGCTGCTGCTCAAGGCAGCAGAGGACGACGTTGCCCGGTTGGAACAGGCGCTAGTCGCCGCACCTGACGACCCAGCACTGGCCAGCGCCCTGGACAATGCCATGTTTGCCCTTGACGACGCCCAGGCTGCGAGCGCTGCAGGCCCTTCGCGGCCATTACTGGGGGTATGGTTTCGCAATGCCCGTGAAGGCTGGGTAGTGGGTGCCTACGGCATGATCTTGAAGACCGACGACGGCGGTGTGACGTGGCAACCGCTCAATGGTCTCGAAAACCCGGACCGGCTGCACCTGAACAGCGTGCTCGGACTTACCGATGGCAGTCTGCTGGTGGCCGGTGAAGGTGGCCGCTTGTACCGCTCGGGGGACGGCGGTGCGCACTGGAGCAGCGTCCAATCTCCCACCGAAGCGTCTCTGTATGCGCTGGCACAGCTGCCCAACGGTGAGGTGCTGGCCGCGGGGTTCGGCGGCACGCTGTTGGTCAGCAACGACCAGGGCGAACGCTGGATGGCGCGCCGCTTGCCCGTAAACGTCAGCCTGTACGGCATTCGGCCACTGGCAGACGGCGGTGTGGTGCTGGCCGGCCAGGGCGGCACGTTGCTGTTCAGCCCCGACGGACAGCGGTTCGAGGCGTGGCAAGCGCCCGGCAAGGCGGCACTGCTCAACACCAGCCTGGCCCGCACAGGTGAGCTGCTGCTGGTCGGCGCCGCCGGCCTGCAGGTGCTGCCGACGATTCCCTTTAAGGTACACGCCCAATGAATGCTCCCCTGCACCCGGTCGATCACCGCGCGCCCCTCACACCCAGCGCCCTGCAACGGGCCGTTGACTTCACCGAGCGCCTGTTATTTGGTAACCGGCTGCTGGTACTGGTCTTTTTTATCCTTGCATCGCTGGTGCTTGGTATCGCCGCGCTGTCACTGCGCCCCGATGCCAGCTTCAGCCGCATGATTCCTACCGGTCACCCGTTCATCGCCAACTACCTGAAGTTCGAGGACGTGTTGCGCCCGCAAAGCAACGTCTTGCGGATCGTGGTTGAAAACCCCAAGGGTGACATCGTTACCAAGGACTTCCTGGAAACCCTGCGCGAGGTCAACGACAAGGTTTTCTATATTCCCGGTGTAGACCGCAGCAACCTCAAGTCGCTATGGACGCCCAATGCCCTGTGGGCAGAAGTGACCACCGAAGGCTTGCGTGCCGGCCGGGTGATCCCCGACGGCTACGATGGCAGTGCCGCGTCCCTTGAGCAGGTGCGGCGCAATATCCAGCGCGCGAACATGATCGGCAGCTTCGTGGCCAACGACTTTCGCTCGGCTGTCATCCGAGTTCCCTTGCTTGAGCGGGATCCGCAAACGGGCCAGCCGCTGGACTACGGCGCACTGACTCAGGCACTGGACACCCAGGTGCGCGAACACTTTGCTGCCCAGGGCGTGACGATCCGCATTATCGGCTTTGCCCAGATCATCGGTGACCTGCTGGCAGCAGCAAGCGACATTGCGCTGTTCTTTGCCCTGACTGTCGGGCTGATCACCGCGCTGCTGTACGGTTACTGCCGGTGCTGGCGCAGCACGGCGGTAACCGTGCTGACCTGCCTGCTGACGGTGGTGTGCCAACTGGGCCTGTTGAGCCTGCTGGGCTACGGACTGGACCCATATTCGATTCTGGTGCCGTTCCTGATTTTCGCCATCGGTATCAGTCATGCGGTGCAGAACATCAACCTGATGATGAGCGAAATGAGCCAGGGCGCGTTACCCATCGAGGCTTCGCGCAGGACCTTCCGGGCCTTGTTCATTCCCGGCACTACGGCGCTGTTGGCAGATGCGGTCGGTTTCATCACCCTGCTGGTGATCGACATCGGCGTCATCCAGCAGTTGGCAATCACCGCCAGCATCGGTGTGTTCGTGGCCATCTTCACCAAGATGTTCCTGCTACCGGTGTTGATGTCCTATGTCGGCGTCAGCCCCCGGGGCTTGCGCCAACAGCACAAGCGCAGCAGTTCGTCGTGGCCGTTGTTTCGTCGGGTGGCAAGTATCGTCGAGCCACGCCGGGCCGCGGCGCTGGTTGCCATCAGCCTGGTGCTGCTGGGGGTGGGCTATCAGGCCCGTCAGGACCTGAAGATCGGCGACCTGGACAAGGGCGCCCCGGAGTTTCGTCCACAATCGCGTTACAACCTCGATAACGCCTACCTGCTCGATCACTACACCACCAGCACCGACGTCTACGTGGTGATGTTCACCACGCCCCCGGAGCAATGCTCGCGCTTTGCCGCCGCGGACCTGGCCAACCAGCTTGAACAGCACCTGCGCCAGGTGCCGGGGGTGGAGTCGGTGCAGTCGCTGTACAACGTCATGCGCTTCAACATCCTGGCTCGCAATGAAGGCAACCCTAAATGGGCCGAGTTCTCCCGCGACCCGTTCGTGATGAACAATGCCCGCTCGAACGTGCCCGCCGAGTTCGTCGACCCCAACTGCAGCGTGGCGCCCATCAGCCTGTACCTGGCCGACCACAAGGCCCAGACCCTGACCCAGGTGGTCGAGGCGGTACAAACCTTCAGCCAGCGCTACGACACCGGCGACTTCCAGATCCTGCAGGCGGCCGGTAACGCCGGCATCGAGGCGGCCACCAATATCACCATCGGCCACTCGGAAAAAACCATGCTGATCCTGGTGTTCGTCATCATCAGCCTGGTGGTGTGGTGTGAGTTCCGCTCGCTCAAGGTCACCTTTGCGCTGATGGCGCCTTTGTACCTCTCGACGGTGCTGTGTGAGGCAGTCATGGCCCAAATGGGCCTGGGGGTCAAGGTTGCGACCCTGCCAGTGATCGCCCTGGGCGTGGGGATCGGTGTGGACTACGGCATCTACCTTTACAGTCGTATCGAGGCGTTTCTGCACCAGGGCCTGAGGTTCAGGGCTGCGTTCTTCGAGGCCTTGAAAACCACGGGCACGTCAGTGGCTTTCACCGGCATTACTCTGGCGCTTGGCGTGGCGACCTGGTCGCTGTCGGTCTTGAAGTTCCAGGCCGACATGGGCCTGCTGCTGGTGCTGTTGTTCGTGTGGAACATGGTCGGTGCGCTGCTGTTGATGCCCGCCCTGGCATCGCTCTTGATATTCAACAAGAACACGCGCTGAGGCAGACAAAAGATGGACTACGCTTTGGCCTTGAAACACCGCCCTGCCTTGCCAAACCCTGAAACCTTCAAGGATGCACCGCATGAAACCCATGTTCAGTCGGTTGACGCTCACTGCCGCAATGATTGCCCTGTCCGCCTGTTCCTCGACGTCCCAGCCGGGACACAGCACCAGCCTTGGCGAGGACAACCTCAAGGGCTCCGGTTTCCTGGCTGATATATACCCGCAAATGAAAGAAGGCAGCGACGGCGAAGCCCTGCGCCTGTACCGCAACCCCAAGTTCGCCTCGTCGGCAACCTTTGTGCCTTACACCAAGGTGCTGCTCGACCCGGTCAAACTGTACGCAGGCTCCAGTTCCAAGTTGAATGACGCGCCCCAGGCGCAAAGCAACGCCATCGCCCAGGGTTTCTACAACCAGTTGCATGAGCAATTGAGCAAGGACTACCAGATGGTCGACAAGGCCGGGCCAGGGACTTTGCAGATTTCGGTGGCGGTGGTCGATGCCCAGGAAGCCGACGCTTCGCTCAAGGCTGCGTCGTACATCCCCATTCCGCTGGGGGTGCCGGGTGCCAAGGCGGCGGCCATGCAGGCGGCTTCGCACACCACTGGCAAACCGCCCTTCGCAGGCCAGGTGACCATCGAGGGCAAGATGGCCGATGCCCAGACCGGCGAGATCATTGCCGCCGAAATCGACCGACGCGTAGGCGCTCGCAAACCGATCATCGGCTTGTTTGAAAGCAGCACCTACGACTCCTGGAGCGACGTCACCGAGGCCGAGCGCTACTGGGCCGAGCTGCTGCGTTATCGGCTGTGCATGCGTCGTGGGGCAACCGACTGCCAGAAGGCGAGCGAGTAACCACCGACCAGCCTCCCGGGCGCAATGGACGGTCCCGTTGCCCCGGCCTCAGCGCGCCGCCCAGGCGTTGAAACGTTGTTCCAGCTCCTCGCCATGGTCCACCCAGAACGCGGCATCCACTGCCCTCGCCCCGGCAAGGTTGGCCTCGGCCGTTGGCAGTTGTTGCTGGACGGCGGTCGGCAACAGTGCCAGGGCCTCTCGATGCACAGGCCCGTAGGGGATTTCTTGCGAGAACACTTTCTGAGTATGCGGCTGGCTGGCAAAAGCAATGAAGTCTTCCGCCAGCGCCTTGTTCGGCGTGCCTTTGACCACGGCCCAGTACTCGGGGTCGTAGAGGCTTTGCGGCCAGACGATGCTCA